>BNJS01001319.1_pt1 | contig 363430 bp, 604 predicted proteins | sample 8540461 | NCBI WGS metagenome assembly BNJS01 (sample SAMD00202454, study PRJDB9452) | human saliva metagenome | isolation source: human saliva | place: Japan
CGTTACGATTGTTGGCAGGAAGACTCTCTTGAGCTCAAGCAACACACGAAGGCGCACGTCGCTGTGAGATTCCACAAGATCATTCCTTCACTCTATCGAAGGAACACCGATCGTGACCTACAAATCGAGTATTGAGTGATGTCACACCATCGGTTTCTTCCGCGCTTCGGTTCTGGGCGATGAGATCATGGAAGCTCCATTGACGGCGATACGTTAAGTTCTTCTCCTGCTATGACTTTGCACCGGTGAGCAGGCATTTTCCCCACCTTTAGTGCCGTCGGCAATTCCTGCCAGACGTCGTGAGCGGTCGGCCAGCGTGTAAAATGGCGGGAGTCTACGTTCGATACGACTCGCAACTTCATTCCATCGGGTGTCTCAAATGACGGTCATCGCCTCGCATGAACCAAGCTGCGCCATCCATCGCAAGGATGCAGCGAGCAGCCCCAGGTACCGCGCGCCTATACAATGACAGCTATACATGGCGGTTGTGCTATGAGCACTCTCCACTTCACGGGTACAGAGCCATGTTTCAGTTTGTTGGACGCTATTAGGACCTGGTAATTTAGCCTTGCGCTGATGGGCGCAGCAAAATCGTCTGCAACCAGGGATGGTCATTGCCTTCGAGCCCAAAGTTCGTCCTCCTCATATCGGTGCAGAAAATCGAACACGACGGTCAGCGAGACAGGCGCGTTGAGAACCTCACACCAGCCCAGAAGCTATTGATTGACCCAGCGGATATTCAATAACGTGACAACGCACCGCCCCTGCCAGTCGTTCGATCTTCACACGGTTGCTGATATCGTGGCGCGTGGTCTCGTCTCGATGAAACATCAGGATCGAATCGTCGACGCCAAGCAACCTCTTCCCGCCGAGGAATGTTTGCAGATCTCACGCTACTACGTTGATGAGCCCGCGTACGTGTCTTGACCTACACTGGACTAACTGCATTAATATGCAAGAACTCGAAGTCGGTCCTGCGCCGGCGAAATTGAGGCGGCATGAACGGACGCTGGCTGACTTAAACCGACACATTGTGAGGAGATTTGTGCTACCCAGCCTTCAACGCTCACCCACATTAGCCAACCGTAGTACGTGAGCTACTACATTACAGGAGATGTGTCCTCCCGAAGGCTTCTAATGATGTCCACTCCAATTCTACAGCAGACACCAGCATGCTGGATCAAAATTGATATGGTTTGTCTGTCTTCACGCGAATGAAAACTCAACAGCTATCCTCATGGACATAGTTGCCCATCTCCAGGTAGAGCGTGGAGGGTCTTGACCATCTACCACATAGGTAATGTGAGGCCCGTATCATCACTAGCTAAGTAGGCTGCCACCAGAGGGCGGTGCGGAAAATCAGCTCGCCGGTTCAGAGGTGTCGATATAGAAGACTTCTCCTGCTCTCGCAGTACGGACGTGAGATCAGCGAGCGTGCGATGCGCTCAGCACGTGGAATATGCGTAACGCTTCATCGAGACAATGGAGAACAGAAGCCTCAAATGGCAGAGCTATTCGAAGATGGAGGAGTAGATACCTGCCAGTGCTGTAGAGATGAGTACCACCGCTACGGCCCTATTGATCCCTCAAGACTCTTCATCCCAAAGCGTGCTGAGAGCTTCTTGACGATATAGTAAGGATCACCACCAGAGGATACAACCGATGCCGATCCCCGCCATAGCTACAAAGAGCTCTCGCTGATAAACTGAAGCTTCTGAGCTCGGACGAACTCAGAGGCGAGCATATAGGGGCAGGAAGAGATAGGGATGATAGGGGTTGGAGAGCGTCAGTGCAAGCACCTGAGACTTTCTTGACACTATAGGCTGATTTGAGCTCTATGTGGTGGAGCTGGAGTCTCCTCTTCATTTAGTCGTCACACGTGACGAGGTCAAGAGGATGATGCAGAGCCTAGGATAGAGATACTCCCCAAGACGAAGCGAGCTACTATACTGATCCAGGAGAGTTGGTACGATACCTACGCCCCAGTAGTATAAGGCATGAGACCAAATCACTGAGCGTAGCAGACTGACCAGCATACCATCGCGTCGGCTATCACTATCGTTCCCTCAAGCACAGCAGTCGAGTAGGACCCATAGGGCGGAGACTAAGATACCGATGAGTATGCTTGTGAAGGTTGAAGAGTAACTCAAAGAGAAGCATAGGTAGAGATGCTAATAGGAGGTAGCCTACGCTGTAGCGAACTAAGCAATTCAGGAGATCGCTGTCACTTTGGCTGGTGGTAATGTAGAAGAGCTTCACAAGATAGTGAAGGGAAATCCAGAGTGGCTTGCTGTGACTCTTGCGGTGGGGCGGAAAGAAGAAGGCTGCGGTGCAGAGCCTGAAATACCTTCATCAACTCAGCTCGACCCAGTGGGTGATGGAGACCAAAACACTCCGTCATCTCGCTCATCAGGGCGCTCTTCAGCAAGCCCTTGGCTGCACTAAGCGGCAGAATAATCTCCTCTCCAAAGTCTTTTCCATCGCATTGAGTGCGTTCAGAGCAAACTGTCTTGGTCTGCAGGGCTTACCACTCATCAGACTTGCCAGATAGAGTATTCTGCTTCGCTCTGAAGCTAGGGTAGAAGCTGTGAGCGCACGCTATGTATGGCGGCTAGAATGAGCGGTGTAAAGAGACTCAAGTGACGAGCGATCGATTCACTTCGCTGCTGTTGCCCCATGGTAGCTGGGCGTAGCGATGGCTCAGTAGGAACTAGCATTTCCTCCTGCATCGTCTGTGCGAAGATGAGGGAAGCTCTTCAGCGTGGTTCTTCCTCCGATGGGAAGAGATTGCTCAAAGAGCTCTATGTAATCCAGCAGTTCGGATCGTGATGCTACTCTTCATCTCGGGCATTTAGTAATTGGCGATCTGAGGAATGGAGGCGTTGCGAAGGAGAACGGTCTTCTTCGCATCTAAGAGGTGAGGGCGCTTCCTCGACTTGAGTCGTAGCGTCGCTGACTGAGAAACGGCTGTGCGGAATCTCTGGCCAGTGTCGCCCAGAGAGAGCACGCTCTGTCGAGTCTGGATATCGATCACCTGTATAGAGCACTAAGGGGCGTAACGTCCGTAGCTCTATCATGCGTGTCAGGGCTTTGTGCTGGCGGAGATCCTTAGCCCATCGGATAGATCTTTGGTCGGAGTCGACAGATAATACCAAGAGGGTATAGGGTGCACTGAAGCGGGAGGCGATGCGCCCTGATGAGTCAGTATCACTCGTAATAGTAGATGAAGTCCTGCGCTGAGTGTCCTACGGCATTGTTCTGGAGGCGAACTTGCTGCAGGAAAGCCGCTGTTCTGGCGAGCCGAGATCGACCTTCATCGAACGTTGCTCCCAAGCTAAGACCAAGCGATAAGCCGCTTCATTATAATGGGGACTCTCTGTCGTATAGAGCATCTTGGCGTATGTCTCAAGGGCGGTGTATAGGGCCTCTCCCGAGAGCGCATCAAGTGGACGTATGATGAGTACGGCGCACCTGATAAACGACGCACCGTGTATGAGGGCACAGAAATCCTCTATCTGATGAGCGAGCATTGATCGGTTTGGTGTCGGGCTGCGCCTCTATCTTATCAGTAGTGAGCTACTGAGGTGGTCGCGCTGCTGGTGCGGTGAAAGTTAGGGTGCTCTGGTAAGCACACTTCTCCCAGCGACACCGTCTGCATCTTAGGACGACAGGGGTTCATACAGAGTGGGAGGATAGGATGCAGAAGGTATATAGCGACTCAGCCCTCTACTCATAGAAATTATCTTTGAAGGCGATGAACTCTCGACGACGTAGGACGTACTTCCCCCACCAAGCACGATAGAAGCCCGAGCCATATCCCCACTAGCTGTATGAAGCATGCAGGCACGGCAAACAGGCCACTTCAAAACAGGTGTCCTGCCGGCGATAAGCATCAGAGAGGATAAATGCCAGGGTAATGATGCACGCACTGTGAGAGAGAGAGGGATGTCGCAGAGACGATGAAAGTAAAAGAGCATGGGAGAAGGTGCACTAGACGCGTACTCCCTGGATGGCGTGTCTCTAAGGTGGATCTGAGCAATCCCAGGTTATGTACTGCTTGAAGAACTTCACAAGTCCACTCTTCGCTTATGGAAGACAAAGGCCTTGGAAATAAGAGCTGTGCGGTATCCGTCTCGATGATGTCGCAGACTGAAGTCGATATCTTCGCCGAAGCGAAGCGTCTCGTGAAAGCCTCCAAGCGCGACGATACACTGAGCTTCACGACAGCCGAGATTGAGAGCTACGAGGCTGTGAACTTCTCCATCCCATTAGCACTGCCTCCACGTATTCCCCTGTGAGTCAGAGGTGGGGCTCATCGCATGTTGATCGCCTTCTGCACTGGTGTGAAGTCCTCCGATGCTCGCATCGGGACCACAAAAAGCATCTACGGGATCACCCAGCAGATAATCATCTACGGAGAGGTATCCAGCAGGCACGACGACATCGGGTCCAAGATAATCAGAGTATTCACCTCGAGCTTCTCTTGCCCCAATGTTGCGCGCGTGAAGGACCACCATTCGGCACTGCGATGTAGCGAAGCATCGGCAGACTCCCCTGATAACTATCAACTACCTCTTGCGAACCTATGGGAGCTACCATCTTCAATGATGATCACTTCGAAGTCGAAGAGTTCTTGGTGGGTCAGACTCTCTAGAGTTCTCTGACCTCATCAGAGCGATTATATACAGGGATAACAAAGCTATAGCGCATAGATCCTTAGAGCGACCATTCGGTGCCTTCCTTCGTATCCTTGACGGTGAAGCCGAGCGCAGAGAGTTCATCACGGATACGATCAGAGGTCGTCCAGTCCTTGTTACTCTTAGCCTCTGCACGTATGGAGAGAAGCAGGTCTACAGCTCCAGCAAAAGCCTTGTTTGCCCTCAGCATCCTCACCCATACGCTCATCACGCAGACCAAGAGCTCGAAGAGGAAGAGATGCGTAGTGACGTAACTCCTCAAGGTCTTCAGCTGCGATCGTTGCTTGCTTGTGATGTATGGAGTTGATCGCACGAGCTGCATCAAAGAGTTCGGCGATGGCTATTGGGGTATTGAGGTCATCGTTGAGCGCGGCATGACAGCGATCTGAAAGGCCACGGACGCTCTCGATGGAGGTCAGTACTGGCTTACAGACCATCCAAGAGTGCTGCTGCATCAAGCAGACGAGCAAGCCTTTCCGCTGCCTTGAGTGCTTCGTTGCTAAAGTCGACCGTGCCGCGGTAATGGGCACTGAGGATGAAGAAGCGGATGGTCATCGGAGAATAAGCTATGCTCCAGCTGGGGATGCTCCCCGAGAAGAACTGATCCAGGGTGATGAAGTTCCCCGACGACTTACCATCTTCTGTCCGTTGATGGTGATCATGTTGTTGTGCATCCAGTAGCGAACGAGGTGGCTCCACCATGCTGCGATGCCTTAGCCTGAGCTATCTCGCACTCGTGGTGAGGAAAGATTGAGTCCATCCCACCACCATGGATATCAAACTGCTCTCCAGGTACTTTCCTCCCCATGGCTGTACATTCTGCATGCCAGCCAGGAAAGCCTTCTCCCAGGGGCTGGGCCAGCGCATGATGTGCTCCAGCTGAGCTTTTTCCAGAGGGCAAAGTCCAGAGGGCCACGCTCTCGTCTTGACCATCAAGTGTGCGCATGTTGCTCTGCATGTCCTCGATGCGACGCCCACTCAGCTCTCCGTAGTTGAATTGCTTATCGTATTTCTCTACATCAAAGTAAACAGAGCCATTACTTACGTAGTAGAGCCAGCATCAGGATCTGCTGAGCTAAAATGATTTTGCTCAATGATGCCCCGAGCCATAGGCTCAATGCTGAGGAGGAAGTACACCGAGACGCTCCATAGAGTGGCGATAGCAGGATCAGAGTACTGCACGACTTCCGCAGGTTCAGTTGTTCAAGGCGAGCTTTTTAGCGATCTGTCCTCTCCCTCATCAGCATCGTGCTCCAAGTGCCCAACGTCGGTAATGTTACGTACATGGCGCACCTTGTAGCTCAAGTGAGTCAAATAGCGGAAGAGAATATCAAAAGTGATGGCTGGACGTGCATGACCCAGGTGAGCATCTCCGTGAGACAGTAGAGCCACAGACATAGAGTCCTACATGAGGAGCCTGCACAGGCTCGAAGAGCTCTTTACGGCGATGAAAGTGTATTATAGATAGATAGAGGGATGCTGCATCTCGTATAGGATTATTTGAGACAAAGATAATAGTTCTTGCTGGCTTCAGGCGCAACAAAAATCTATGATCGGGAGAAACAGAGGTGTTACTGCTCACGTAGAGCATCTTTGCTGATGGGGTGAGGGAGGAGTGACCACTGCACTGATCGATGGGGCGAGGCAATAGTGGTCGGTGCTCCTGACCACTACTGCTCACCGCATCGACCACTATAGATGTCGCTGGATAGCAATATAGGTAGATGGCATACACCTGTGTGACTTCTTTCCGTCTTCATCTATAGGGTCTATCATAGCCACAGGCAATAACTGATACATCAGATGAGACCGTTGTACAGTCTCATCTGTAATAATCAATCTCAAAGCCCACATGGGGGCTTGGGGGATTACTGTGGAATAGTAGCTCTATCGAGCTGAATATCCTGACTGCGTTAGAGAGGTAGCGTCTTTGCACGAAGCCGCTGCTTCCATCGCTCTCAAGCAAGGGGAGATAGTTTGATAGACCTCGTTCCTGATAAGCATTGTACCAAGCAATTTCCTGGCGGTGAGGAGCTCCTTGCGGATGAGCTGATTGTCGAAGTAGCATACCGTCACGGTCTCAAAGCCAAAGAAGCGACCGAACTCGGTCTCTTCACGTAGCTCGGTGACTACGAGGGTTCTCGATGCGTGATACCATACTTACCCGAGCGATGAGAGTCCAGGCTCATTGCTGGTAATCATACCGATTTCCAGCGGTGTGGATTGACTTCCATACGGATGTTTCTGCGGTCCTTCGTGGACGTTAGGGAAGAAGCCTCACGCCGTGTCCCGTACCGTGCCCATAGTTCAGCCCCTGCTGCCAGAGTGCGTGACGAGGCGAGAACATCCAGCTGGTTGCCGCGTGTCCCTTCGAGATACTGTACCAGAGCTATCTGGATATGATCCCTTCATGACGAGGGTGTAGTCTGTACGAAGCTCTTCGGAGGGAGTGCTGAGCGCAATGGTACGCGTGATGTCGGTCGTCCCATCGAGGTACTGACCTACCGCTGTCCAAGAGCAAGACGCCTTCAGGACGCACCGTGGCTAGCCGTGTCTTCGTGCGCATTATAGTGGACGATGGCACCATTGCCAAGGTAACCACAGATCGTGCCGAAAGCTATCCCGTAGAACTTATCGTCCTTAGCACGGAACTCATTGAGACGTACTCCCAATTCATACTCCGTATAGGTCTCACCACGACCGAGGGCTTCTTCGAGCCATTTGAAGAAGCGTGTCAGAGCAACTCCATCTCGAGCCATCGCTTGACGGAGGCAGGAGAGTTCGGTAGAGTTCTTGATAGCCTTAAGTTGTGTGAGGGCTGATACGCCTTCGATCTTACGGCAGTGCGCTGGGATCTGCGAATAGATGTGGTAGGTGATACGCTTGCTATCGACCAAGAGACGTACGTCAGCAGGGAGTGCTGCGATGAAGCTATCCAGCTCGGTGTACCCCTTGATCGTCACGCCATTGGCAGAGAGATGGGAGCGCACTTCGTCGGGTACTGACTGGATCAACGAAGATCACTGCTTCCTTCTCTCCAATATAGCTCAAGGCAACGGCTACGGGGTTGAAGGAAACATCGCTTCCTCGGACGTTGAAGACCCTGCCAGCTCATCGATCATCGTGATGATCGTAGCGTTAGCTCCCTGTGCACGCAGCTTGGTGCGGACGGCTTCGATGCGTGTTGGGCACTTGCTCCTGAGTATTCCTCGGGGTGGAGGAAGAGTGGCTGATCGGGGAGGGCAGGGACGGTCAGCCCATACCTGCTCCAGTAAGTCCTGAGTCAGGCGATAGTCGATGCCGTAGATAGCAAGCTTACGTGCGGTATCCTCAGCTTCGGCAAAAGAGAGGCAAGCCCCATCAGCTCCTACGACAGCGCCTGAGGGAAGTTCCTCTGCGAGGAAGCCTTCGATCGAGGGAACACCAGGGATCCCCATCTTGAAGAGCTCGATCGAAGAGCCCTGCTGGCTGTTCACCAGCCTGTAGGAAGTAACGAGAGTCCGTCCACAGACCAGCCTTGTCTAAAGGTCACAACGACAGTACCTGCCGAACCAGTGAAACCACTGATCCAAGAACGGCCCTTGAAGCGAAGAGGTGTATATTCGCTGAGGTGAGCATCCGAAGAAGGAGATGATGTAAGCCGAGAGACCGGCTGCTTTTCATCTCCTTGCGGAGAGCGCTAAGCGCTCGATGATTGTAGACATAGTTCGTATAGATTTATGTGAGAAATCAAGTAGTAGGGTGATGTTAGGGCTGGTGTCTGATGCTCTGCTACGGAGCAGGTCGTTGACTTCTTCACTGGATTGAAGGTATCCAAAGGCACTTCAACAAAAAGCCGTATTCCAGTCGTGCATTGCGCCATTCCCACAGGCCCGGTAGCTCAGTGCCAGTAGCTCACGGCCATTGAGGCTCTTATGAGAGATGAAGGCGGTCTTGGGATTGACGAACTGCGTCAAGTCAAAGGATTGTCCCTTGTAGTCACGTATCGAGCAGACCAAGTCCACAGGGTTGAAGTAGCCTCCAGCCTCGAAGAAGGCTCGCTGTCCAGGATCCTCCATATTGATCTGAGAGCTCTCGAGGATCTGCAGAGAACTACTGCCATCATGCTCACGCACCACGAAGGGGCCCACCACCAGGCTCGCCTTGATTGCGCACCATACCGCAGACGCGTATGGGACGATTGAGGCGACTTTTGTATCCACTGCAGCGTCTTGCTGTCGTCACGAGTAAGTCCCTCAGGAAGAGCAATGGATAGCTGTTCCTTGAGGAAGGATAAGATCTCAGTCAAGCTGTGCGTGCTGATGGTTTGCCCTTCTCCAAGAGGTGAGGTATCCGAAGATCTGACGTCTCAGTGCAACCAGGACACCACCGAGGAACTTCTTATACATCACGGTCGAGCCCTTGTATAGGTCAGGGACTACGTTGTCAATGTTCTTGATGAAGACGATGTCAGCTGAGAGCTTTCCCTAAATTGTGAATGAGTGCTCCGTGTCCACCTGGACGGAAGGAGGTGTCCTGTCTCCGTGCGGAATAGTTCCCCATCAGGAGTCAACGCCAAAGTGTCGGTGGCAGGAAGCTGTTCGCTGAAGCTGATATCATAGCGGACACCGTAGCGGTCTTCATACAGCGGTCTGAGGGAGTGAACGAGTGCCTCAAAGTCCTTGCGGTGCTCGGGAGAGACGGTGAAGTGTAGGCGAACCATCCTTCACGATCGCGTGCATAGAGTGCACCCTTCGACCAGATGCTCTTCAAGCGAGAGTGCTGGAGCTTCCTTATAGTTGTGGAAGAGTAGTAGCGCCTTGGGCTTACTTCCATAGCCCAAAGCCTTCGGGAGAAGGAGGTTTTCGACCACCGCCTTATACTCACCTGAGGCGATGAGCTTTCGGGATCGTCTTCCAGTTATTGCGCAGACAAGCCTCGTTGAGACGCTCGTAGAAAGCAAACTGACTAATGTGCGAGAAGAACTTCTCTTCTTCGGGCTTCTCGGGGTGCTGTATAAGGTGCTTCGAGGAAGTTATAGAGCATCTTAAACATACGCGAGGCTGCTCCCGATGCAGGTACCATCTTGTAGACCCGAAGCCTTCCCTGAGAGAAGATACTCTTCCCAGAGATCCATATAGCGTGCTTCCTCGCTGGATTCTACGCGCAAGATCCCCTGCTCGAGTGAGGCTGAGGGCTAAGATCTCAAGATAAGGAAGCCCTTGCGGATGTCCTCCACTTGGTGAGCTGCAGAGTCAGGAGTGATGCCCGAGAGGTAAGTTCCTCAAGGTCTTGAGGGCTGAATAGTTCGTTGTCCATAGGTAATAGTATGTGTAGTAGTGTATTTGTTATTTCGTCTTCGTGTAGCCCAAAGCTGGGAGGATGGTGAGGAGCTTCTGACGCTGGTCACCTGGATAATGATCTCACCCTCCTTGGCAGAGCCTCCGACACCGCATCGCTGACGCAGGGTCTTCCCGAGGGACTTCGAGGTCAGCAGTGCTACCGATAAAGCCTGTGATGAGTGTCACCTCCTTGCCTCCACGCTGCTTCTTGGAGAGCGAGGAGGCGGAGTCGTTGCTCAGAGGCAGGGAGTGTATCGGGCTCTTCATCCTGCTCCGTCGTATATTCAAAGTCAGGATTGGTGCTATACAGCGCCTAATCGATTCTTCCAGTCGGACATAGTAGCTATGGGGTGGGTGAGACATCAAGTGAGAGCCTTCGGGAGGAAGGCGGACACATCTCCACCATAATGTAGTAGCTCGCGTACTACAGTTGAGCTAATGTGGGTGAAGCGTTGAGAGGCTAGGAGTAGCACCGTCTCCATATCCGCAATGTGTCGGTTTAAGTCAGCCAGCGTCCGTTCGTACTCCATATCGGTGCTACTACGTACGCCACGTAGCAGGACTCCGACTTCGAGTTCTTGCGCCAATGATACAGTTAGTCCCAGTGTAGGTCAAGACACGTACGCGAGGGCTCATCAGCGTAGTAGCGTGAGATCTGCTGTAGGCGTTCCTCGGCGGAGAAGAGGTTACGCTTGGCGTCATTCGTCCCGATCCCTACGATGACTTCATCGAAGAGACAGAGACCACGCGCCACGATATCAGCATGACCACGTGTGAAGGGGTCGAACGACCCAGCGTAGAGGGCGGTGCGTTTCATCTGCGTTATTGGGCTATCGCTGGGTCAAATCGATGATAGCTTCTGGAGCTGGTGTGAGGGTTCTCAACGCCTGTCTCTGTGACCAAGTAGGTATTTTTCGATCCCTACTGCACCGATATGAGGAGGACGAACTTGGGCTCGAAGGCAATGACCATCCCTGGTTGCAGACAGTCTTTACTGCGCCCCATCAGCACTGGTAGCTCGTTGATCTGGAGTCCTAAGCCGTGACCAACAAACTGAGCTTGTAGCTCTGTACCCATGAAGTAGGAGAGTGCTCCTGCTTCTTCCGCCATATAGTAAGCTGTCGTTGTATAGGGCAGCGCACGAGGTGCCTGAGGGCTACTCGCTGCATCACTTCGCGATGGATGGCGCAGCTTAGTTCATGCAGGCGATAGGCTTCGTCCGTGAGACACCGATGGAATAGGTGCGAGTCATGTCAGAGTAATAGACTCCCGTAATTTCCCTGCCATGTCGACCATCACGGCTTGTCCCTGGCGTAGAGGTGTGCCATTGGCACCCTAAAGGTAGGGGCTTGAGTACCTGCTCCACCGAGTGCAAAGTCATAGGGAGAAGGGGCACCAGCATTATCGCCCGTCAATAGACTTCCCATGAAGATCTCCATCGCAGAACCGAAGCAGCGGAAGAGACCGATAGAACCATGCCGACGCATCTCACGCTCAATCTCGATTTGTAGGTCACGGTCGGTCATTCCTTCTCGATAGAGTGAAGGAATGATCTTGTGAAGTCTCTACATGGCGACGTGCGCCTTCACATGTTTGCTCGAGCTCAAGAGGAGTCTTTACCATGCGTGCCTCCACGAAGGAGAGCGGTCGCATTGTGCAACTCAGCCTTGGGGAAGAGCTTGCTCTGTCGCTGGATATCCGAGATAGCTCTGCTCATCCAACTCTAACGCCACGGAGCGGATCGATGCTGTATCTATATGCTCTGTGATCTGCTCGATCTTACGGACATAGTGAACCGTGGTACTCTCAGGGTGAAGTTGAGGACGGCGGAGGAAGAACTGTCTTCCCTTCCTGAGGGATGAATGCAAGTCCCTGAGAAGACCTCTCCACACGTAGAAGAGTTGACATTGGAGGTCACTACGGGGGCCTCAATCCCTGTCGCTGGAGGAGCGACTGGAGCTTAGTGATGCGTAGACGGTAGTCTGGCTGGAGAAATTCCATTGTATCTGATATGTAGGTGTACTAACTAAAAGTGGGGCTTCATTGGAGGAATGGGACCACTCATTGGGTCGAAGCCAGCATCAACAGCAGAAGGTGCTAACGGATCGTTCGCTGCTTCGCCCTACCACGAAGGCTTTTGCCGAGACGACCACCTCGAGAGGACCTTTTCGCCTGCCCCCTGCTGAGCGAGCTCTCCCTTGGGCGCAAAGCGTGCATAGTCGGCCTTGAAGGCCAGACGTACGTCACCGACAGGACCATTACGATGCTTGGCGATGATGAACTCACCCACACCTCGCAGGTCTTCACCTGTCTCAGGGTCGTTGTAGATCTTGTGAGTACTCAGGGCGATGGATGAAGCATACAATGTCGGCATCCTGCTCGATAGCACCTGATTCACGCAGGTCGAAGAGCTGTGGTCGCTTGCTGTTGGCATCACCGCCCTGCAGACGGTTCTCAACCCCACGGTTGAGCTGCGAGTGCTATGATCGGGATGTTCAGCTCCTTGGCAGCATCTTCAGCGAGCGAGAGATCGTGCTGACTTCCTGCTCACGGTTTCCCGAAGCTCATACCCACTGGCATTCGTCAGGCTGGAGATAGTCAATGATGATGATCTTGACCTGATGCTCACGTACGAGACGGCGTGCCTTTGGTACGTAGCTCGAAAGACCGAGACGACGGCGTGTCATTGATGTAGAGAGGAGCACCCTCAAGTGTACCAATACGATTGTTGAGTCGTGTCACTCCTCTTCGCTAAGTCGTCCGCTCTTGATCTTCTGACCATCAATCTCACAGACATTGGAGAGGAATCGCTTGACGAGCTGGACGGCACTCATTTCGAGGTTGAAGAGAGCCACCGGGATCTTTGTTGTCGACGCCATGTCTTTGCCATGGAGACGACGAAGGCGGTCTTACCCATAGCTGGTCGGGCTGCGATGATGATGAGGTCGGAGTTCTGCCATCCTGAGGGTCATCTGGTCGATGTCTCCGAAGCCAGTCGTCAGACCACTAATCCCTTCCTCGCGGTTCGCCGCTATCTGCATCTCGTTGATCGCCCCTTGACGAGTGGGTTGATGGGAACAAAAGTCACGGGTAGAGTTCTGCTGTGCGATCTCGAAGAGCAGCACCTTCGGCCTGCTGTATCTGCTCCTGTGACATCGACGACATCCTCGTAGGCTCCTTGAGTGTGGAGTAGCCATACCAATGAGACGACGACTAAGCGCCTTGTTGTAAAGTACATCTGCATGGGCCTCTAAGCTCCCCGTGGACATCACCTTCGTAGTGAGCCCCTGCGATGTAGGGCTGCATCCCCGATCTCCTCGAGGACTCCCATACGGCGCAGTTCCTCGGTCACGGTGAGCATGTCGATGGGTTGCTGTGCCATCGCCAGCGTGACCATAGCAGTGTGAGATGAGCTCGTGTGCCTTGACGTAGAAGGTCTCTGGACGGAGCTTCTCACTGACACGAGCATAGGCATCTTTCTCGAGGAGAATAGCCCCGAGGACAGCCTCTTCAAAGTCAGGGAGCTTGCGGAGGAATGCGTCCATCCAGCTCCATTGGTACGACTGGATTAGGCTTCTGCTGCTGCGCTTCTTAGTTGTTTCTGTAGCCATAGAGTGTCGTCTGTGATTGGCTTAATCGAGCTTGAGGGACTGCGAGGAAGGCCTTCTGAGGTACTTCGACTGTACCAATCTGCTTCATGCGCTTCTTCACCTTCCTTCTGCTTCTCGAGGAGCTTACGCTTACGTGATACGTCTCCACCATAGCACTTAGCCGTCACGTCCTTGCGCACCGCCTTGATGGTCTCACGAGCGATGACCTTAGCACCAATGGCAGCTTAGATAGCGATGTCGAACTGCTGTCGTGGGATGAGCTCCTGAGCTTCTCGCACATACGTCGTCCGAAGGCGACACTGTTGTCCACGTGTGTCAGCGTTGAGAGTGCATCGACAGGATCACCATTGAGCAGGATATCGAGCTTCGCGAGCTTCGATGGGCGAAGTCGCTGATATGATGGTCGAAAGGATGCATAGCCCTTAGAGACGCTCTTCAGCTTGTCGTAGAAGTCGATGACGATCTCACCCAAGGGAGGTCAAAGAAGATCTCAATACGATCCCCTGAGATATACTCCTGCTTGATGAGTTGCCACGCTTGCCGAGACAGAGCGTCATAATAGGCCCGATGTAGGCGGTATTCCGTAATGACCGAAAGCACGGATATAGGGGCTCTTCGATGTGGTCAATAGTCGTGATATCAGGAAGTCCGAGGGGTTGTGCACTCCTTGCACTGTCCCTTCTTATCGTAGACCTTATAGGATACGTTAGGGGACGGTCGTGATGACGTTCATGCCGAACTCACGATCCAGTCGCTCCTGGATAATCTCCATATGGAGCAGTCCCAAGAAGCCACAGCGGAAGCCGAAGCCCAATGCGATGGAGCTCTCAGGGCTGGAAGGTCAGCGAAGCATCATTCAGCTGGAGTTTCTCTAATGAGGCACGAAGATTCTCAAAGTCCTCGCTCTCGATGGGGTAGAGTCCTGCGAAGACCATGAGGCTTCACTTCCTCAAAGCCCGCGATGGCCTCCGAAGCTCCGCCGTCAATGTGGGTGATGGTATCCCCGACCTTGACCTCACAGCTCGTCTTGATCCCCGAGATAATGTAGCCGACATCTCCCGTGGAGACTTCCCTTGCGTGGCTCCATATCGAGGCGCAGTACACCGACTTCATCGCATCATATTCCTTACCCGTGGCGATGAACTTGACGTGGTCACCCTTGCGTATCTTACCGTTGACCACCTTGAAGTAGCGATGATTCCACGGAAGGGATTAAAGACTGAGTCAAAGATCAGGCACTGAAGTGGTCCGTCTGGATCACCCTTCGGAGCCGAGGATGCGCTCGATGATAGCACGCAGGATGTCGTCTACACCAAGCCCCGTCTTACCGCTGGCACGAATAATTTCTTCGCGCTTGCAGCCGAGTAGCTCAATGATCTGATCCTCTACTTCCTCGGGCATAGCACTCGGCAGATCTACCTTATTAATAATAGGGGATGATCTCGAGGTCGTGCTCAAGAGCCATATAGAGGTGGAGATCGTCTGCGCCTGGATACCCTGAGCTGCATCTACAATCAGCAGTGCCCCCTTCGCAGGCGGCGATGGAGCGAGAGACCCTCGTAGGAGAAGTCCACGTGCCCTGGGGTGTCGATCAGATTGAGTACGTAGTCTTGGCCATCAGAGCTGATAGTTCATCTGGATGGCGTGACTCTTGATGGTGATCCACGCTCGCGCTCGAGATCCATATTATCGAGTACCTGCTCTTGAAGATCCTTACCTGAGACCGTCTGTGTGGTCTCTAATAAGCGGTCTGCCAGCGTACTCTTCCCATGGTCGATATGGGCTATAATGCAAAAAGTTTCTTATATGCTTCATCTTGGTACAAAGATACTACTAAGCCATTGAAATAGCTCTATATTGAGCCTCTTCTGCAGGGCTTCCACAGCAAAATCCCCAGGAAGCTCACCAGTGCCCTCTGCGAGTCTGCATTCCTACATCGAATTTTTCCACTGGGAGAGCTATCCTCAAGAGCAGGGGCTGCCTGACACTTGAGGTGTGGACTGGTATTACTTATGGCCGTCATAAAGGTGATTTTTGCGGAACTCTTCTTCCACTCAGGAAATGCGTTTAGTGCAGCTGTGCGGTATCGACTCATACTGATCGGCAAGTGGAGCACTACTGGTCACCGCCTGGATCACTACTGGTCACCAGCTGGATCACTACTGGTGGGAGGCTGTGACCCTATACTGCTAAGCGTATCGGTCACTACTGATTTTGCTCGTTTTTCTACCTTTGAGTACAGCCTATACGCTTTTATATGAGGCGACCTTAGGGCTGAATACATAACTCATCCATATTATTGATGCGACGCTTTTTGGCTCTTTCCTTGCTTTATTCTTCGAGTGCTACGGCAGTGCTTTGCTCAGACTCCTTGCCGTCTGATGCTCAATGTGGTGGGGATGAAGGAGAAGAAAGGCAACCTTTTAATCTTCTGTATATAGTTCGGCTGAGGACTATCTTAAGAAGCCCGATCAAGACGCTTACCACGCCTGTCGATGCCTTGACTAAGCGTATCACACTGCTACTCGACGCGGGGACTTACGCTGTCGTCGTCTACCAAGATGAGAATGCGAATGGGCGCATAGATCGTAACTTCTTCCATCTTCCCACCGAGCCCAGTGGCTTCAGTCGTGATGCGCGCCCTAAGTTTGGTCCCCCTCGCTATATCTGCCTCCTTCCACCTTAATGAAGATATGGAAATGCAGATTCGGGTGAGATGAATAGTATAGAAGTAGTGACTCTTGCGCTCAAAGGGGCACTTACTCCCTATCCTGATCCCCTGATTGTCCATGCGAAGTAGATCTTCTTGGCGAAATGTAGAGGGAGAGGGCGTGTTTATGTCGCAGAGATGCGAGTTGTTCAGTCTGCAAACGCCTACGGAATACGTATATTTGTTGCTCAAAGAGTCACCCTCCAATAGTTACTCTGAGCATCTTGCTTCGCTTCATACTACCATATTATATATGCAGTATCCTCTTCCTCGCTTTGAACACTCAGTAGCCTTGCGTCAAGCATGGCAACTGCTCAAGCAGCATAAGTCGCTCTATCGCTACCCACTTATTATCTCTCTGCTTTCAGTGGGTACGCTCGGATATAGCTTCTTCTTTGATCCCTCGACATCTGTTGCCACCTATCTTCCTCTGGTTGTAGGTGGAGTAAATGTATGGATGACCTACCGCTTCATGATGCAGGTCGTCAAGCTCTTTGCCGGCGACTCCTATCCGATACGTAGCCGTAAGCAGCAACTCAAGCACTTTGTGGGCTTCATCCTCCTGTCACTGCTCTTTGCTTTGACTACTTTGGTGGAGCTGTTGCTCTTCTTTGTTCCTGGGTTCTACTTCCTAAATCGTTGTCTCTTAGCTCCAGCCTTCTATCTTGATGGCAAGGTGGATGTCTTGCCTCCTTCCGTGAATCTTGGAGAAGAACAGAGGGCATTTCTATACGCTACTCCCTGCAATGGGGATTCTCCTTCTCCTTACTTTAGGGATTAGTGTGCTGGGCGTGAGCTACGTTCATTCTACTGCCTCTTGAGGGCTTTATCTCTTCATCCTCTATCCTACATGCAGGAGATTCCTCAGGATGTAGTACCTGCTTGCTAAGCCGTGCTGAAGTCTCCGATTACGCTCCGTGGAGTCGTTCGTCGCCCTGCGCTACTCGAAGCGCCTCCTCGTCAATAGGCGAGGCGATGGTGTCCACTCGCCTTTGCCTTCCACTTCATCACGAGAGTGGTGCGTAATCACCGCCCTTACTATTGCTTTTGAGGAGCTACGCACGAAGGTGAAGCACGTGAAGAAGAGTTCGTCTACTCGACCGCCTATTCATCGTACACGTACCCTCGAGCTACTCTTTTCGTAGCACGCAGAGCTGGAATCAGCGCTATCATTATCATGACTGCTCCATCAGCTCACGAGTCTCCTTCCTGCGTATCTCCGCCAGACAGGATACACGGAGGTGATTCAAGTGCTATCAGTCGAAGTACATACCGCTACACTACAGGGCCTGCGATCTCTTGGTCTGTGAATACTTACCTGAAGCGGGAAGTGTTGGAGTCGCTCATACGGCAGTGTGTCGCACTCTCGCCTACACTCGTTGTTGCACTCTATATGCCGAGCCCACGCTGGAGACGGTTTTGTGGGAAGCATAGAGAAGCAGATAACGCCACGACTCACCCTTGACTTGATGGATATCTGTCTGCAGCTTCTATGACAAGCGATTAACCCCATCACGCCACAAGGGGGTCTACTAAGTAGCTTACCCCTATACGATCAATCTATCTATTCCATCCCTCCAATGAAACGACTCATTCCTATCCTCTGCATCGCTTTTTGGGAGCATTCTCCAGCTGTCATGCAGTGAATCGATGCTGTTCCCGAGCCTGAAACATACTCAACCAGCTCCGCCAAGTATCCCAACTGTACCGAAAAAGCAAAGCTGCCATCCGCCGATATTTTGTAGCTGATCTTACCGGACAGAGGACTTTGCCTGCGAAGCTCTCCCTCTGAATGCTGTAGCAAAGGCACGCACAGGTCTGGAAGGTGTGGGCTGATGCTAATAAAGCGGTGAAGGAAGAGACCCTGCCCAGAGTCTCACCTTTAACCGAAGGAGCCCTTCTCATCGCTGGCGTCTCACTCCAGAGGAATATAATGGGGCAAAGTTCGAGGCTATAATGCCCTTCTACTATGGCACGAAGAGATAAGCCAGCCGATGGCTATCCGCTCTACCTCTATCTCCACGGATCTGGAGCAAAAGGAACAAGAATGGCCGATCACCTTAAAGTGGGCTATCTCTTTTGATGATGCTCCTTCTGCTTCTTCATTCCTCAGATCCCCAACGGAGGAGAAACGGCGGATGGACAGCTCTATCGCTGGTGGCAGAAGTCCAAGCTCGAAGCCTGGGAGCAACTCCTGCGTCAAAGCCTTCCTTTCGGGGGAGATTAATCCCTAAGCGTGTCTACTTTGCTGGGGTATCCGAAGGCGGATATGGATCGCAACGACTGGCATCCTACTATCCTGATTACCTCGCTGCCGCTGGTCCTGATGGCTGGAGGCGAACCGCTGATCAATGCACCAGCTGAGAACCTCGGCATAGCCTTCTCTCTTCATGCAGGGGCGAATGATACGCAGTTCCACCGCAGTGAGCTGACTGGCTACACGTGACGCTCTGGATCGTTTAGCCAATAAGTACCGAGGCTATTACAACCACTTCATTGACATCATCCCTAAGTATGGGCACGGTATTCCCTATCAGTTTACTACGCCTTACCTAAAGCAGTTCGTGCGTACGGCGCAGCCTCGCAGTGTACACTGGGAGGACTTTCCCGTAGATGGTCGCTATCGTAAGGGCTGCTACAACCTTGCTCCACTGGAGCGTCCAGAGGGAAGGAACGTATCTACTACGAAGAAGAGATTAAGGGGGAATGCCATAGATCTGAAGGTCAGCTTCGTGAAGTACTGTAGAGAAGAAGGTGAGTGACTGGTACAAAGACTTCAAGCTCGTCTTGCTCTATGACAAGGTCTATGAGCCTGCGACGAAGGGCAAACTACGTATCTACCTCAGTCCCGAGTTGCTTGATCTTCGCCAGCCCTGTAACTGATCCGTATCAACGGAAGAGAGTGTATTCGGGGCTCGTGAAGGCTGATTACTCCCATCTTGCAGAGAGCTGCGCACGCTTCTTCGATCCTGAGCGTCTCTTCCTGCTGCTGTAGACGTCAGCTATTAGCAGGCAGAGTTCCCATAGAAAAATCATCCCCCTGGCTATCGCTTGATGGCCAAGGGGGATTGTTATTCTTCCAGCTCAATGTAGGGCGGAGAAGTGCGTGCTGTCGGTCGTCGTAAGTAACGGTATGTTGTTTCGAGGGTCGGTCGCTTATCGTTACTTCGCTCTCAAGCGAAAGATTCCCTTTGCGACCTACGGAGGATATATCGCTCGTAGGCAAAGTGTGCCACGACGCCCATAGTGGTGCGTAGGTTGATCTCTACACAGGGATGGAAGCTAGCTGCTCGCCATCGCGATGAAGAAGAGGTCAATGCCGATATAACCTATATACTCTGAAGCTACCAACTCTCTCTCCAGCCATCTGCGTTGCACTTCGATGAGTCGCTGTAAGGTGTTTTCACCTATGCAAGATGATAGCTTTTTGCCAAAGCTCCTGCTGTGAGCTAAGGTGGTTGCCTAAGTAAGCTCTTCCCGAAGGATGCGTAGCAAAGTGGGAGAGGGCAAGAAGGAAACTTCCCCTGAGCGTTACGTGAGTACTCAATCGCCCAATTATCAACAACGTCTAAATGAGGTTCGATGCTGATACTACCACAGCGCATACAGCTACCGATGAGTGCTTCGAGGTGCTTGGGCTGAATAGGAAGGGAGGGAGAGACACCACGGCCCGAGGACGTGTAAGGTCGCTTGACCATCAACTGCTCTGTGCTCCCGAATGAGCGCAGAGGCGACGGCTGTGATAGCTGTGCGTAGTCGCTGTTCCGTCTCTGTGCGATCAGCTCCTGCCGTTACCCAATGGGGAGTAAGTCCTGAGGATAGCCGAGCTGATGGACCAGATGGCTCAGTAGGTCATCAGCTACTTTGTCGGTGGCTGAGCCGTAGATAGCTTGAGGGTAATCTCAGGACAGAGTAGGGGTAGTCCTTGAGAAGAGTGGGCATTCTCTTGGTTCGCGTAGGATATGTGCGTCTTGTCCCCATAATATGACGCTGAGCGAAGGTGGCAGAATGTAGTCAGAGGAGAGTACTTCTCCAGTTGATCGAAGGAGGTGTGGAGGTCCCCCATCGGGGACGTCGGCACTATAGATCAAGTCATCATCTGACGCTAATAGATGTAGGAGCGAGGAGAGCTCATAGCGCATCCAGCGTATTTCCTTTGAGCGTGTATCACTTCTCGGGAGGAATGCTTAGTGCTTCTTCGTGTCCAGGGTTGAATACCCACAGACAGTGGTCGAGATGGGGCGGAGTAGCAGTCATAGCGGAGCAAAGATGAGGCAAATGCACCTCTGTCCCGATGATGCTTGTCGCTTTGGAGGTGGTAGCTGGGCGAGGTGAAGAAGGTGCGACCAGGCGAGAGACTCCCCGTGATATTGACCTGTGTGGGGTGATAGTCCGAGATTGTCTACTCCTATGGTGAAGGTCACACGTTGTTTGTAGCGTGCAGAGAGGTTGATGCGCGAGAGAAGGTAGCCTTCGTGCTCGAAGTAGGAATACTTTCCTGTTGACTCATCCAGTTCGCTGAGCGTGATGCTGCCAGCTCCACGGAGGGAATAGGTAGCGGTCAGATGTGCAGGAGCGTCCTACATTTCTCTCGTAGGAGAGTGAGGCCGTGTAGTTGTGCGGCCGAAGAGGAGCGAAGGGCTGACCATTAGCGCGACTCTCAGCTCTGGAGAAGTCATGGATGTAGCTATAGTCACCATAGAAGGTAAGTCCCTAATGGGAGCTTGAGTCGGAGGCTTGTCTGCAGGTTAAGCAAGCGACTCAGTTCGCTCACATTGGTATAATTGTAGGTGTTGGTACTCCGTGTCATCTGCGTACCTAGTTTGGTTGGAGATGACGTTATGCAAGCTATTCCCGTCAGACTCAGGTGTGAGGTCTGCCACTCAGGAGAGAAACTGAGCATCCGACTTACCTCAGGGCGCAGGTGCTCCCGAGCCCTTGATGAAGAACATCCCGAAGTGATCCCAGTCCATAAACTGCTCCTTGACGGACGGTGCGCGAAGCCTTCGGCATGGGACGTGCGTAGTCGTACTCGCCCGAGCTGATAGAGTACTGATGCACGGGGCGAAAAGTGTGAGCCGAAGCTCGAGTGGCTATCGAGACGGAAGCCTGTAACAAACGATAGCTTCGGCCACAGATGCCATTCGGCTTGTGCATAGAGCGTCCCTGTAGTCGCTCGATGGCGTGTGCTCGCAGTAGTGAATCGGTCGCTACGGAGCTGCTCTTGGTAAAACTCAATCCCTGCATTGACAAGGACAGGGGTCTTCTCTTCTGCACCGAAGTTATATTGCAAGCGAAGGGTATTGCCCGTGAAGTGGAAGATCGGTGAGCGGTCTCCACTACTGGTCAGTATTCGGTCACGGTTGTATAGCTCGTGATTGTAGTCAAGTCGTGGGTTATGCAGATCGCCAAAGGGCCTGATAAGCCCTGTCCTCCCATTGAGTGGCTCAGGTAGCGACTGTGGCTAAGTGCGTCGCCATCTTGGCCTCTATAGCCGTAGCGAAAGTAGCCATTGAGCTCGCGCTGTAAGTCGGCCGATCGGTAGCGAAGCGTCTGCGAAGGTTGAGACTCTTGCTCCCCAAGACGGGGGTGACATCAGGGGTGTCTACCTTGGGTGGTAACCTCGTAGCCTTTTTGATTGATGTAGCTGAGAGAGGTCATTGAGCTGAAGACGCCACGTACTAAAAAGTCCCGATGCGCTACATCTGGTCGTCCCTTCGCTACTGTAGTCACACGAAGCAGATAGTTCGTGGCGGTCGTGGGCGCGCCGTGTGATGAAGTTGATGACTCCACCGATAGCACTCGATCCATAGAGGCCGAAAGCCGCTCCGCTGATCATCTCGATGCGCTCGACACTGGTCATATCTGTTCGATTGAGATCCACTACACCGTTCCCTTCGGAGGTAAGGCGTTCGCCATCAACTAAGAAAAGGACGTGATCCCTGAGAAGCCTTGCACGAGACCCGATACTGTGCACCGTGAGCTGATACGTTGATGCCTGGCAAGCTCATTTGCAGGGCATCGGCAGCCGAGCGAGGAGCGAGTCGATCCAGTTCAGGGCGTGATATGATGCGCGTGATGATAGGGAGCTTCTTGAGGGTGCGAGGTGTCTGGGTCCCCGTGACGATGACGTCTTCGACGAAATGTTCCGTGCCAAGACTATCGCGAGGGCTTTGGGCAAAGCCCCTGAGAAAAGCTACCGGCTATCAGTGTGGGAGAAGTACTGTGTGGAATGTGCTTAGGCGCATACGTTTATCGAGACTAAATTGCTTGCAAAGATAGACCTATTGCCCAGGCAGTTCTATCCCCCGAAGTGGTGATATTTATCTGATTCTCTACCCCTAAAAGTGGCTATGAATACGAAGCTGCTTGATAGACTCGTGTTGAGGATCTTTTCGCTTAAATCTTTTTGTTAAAGCATTGTTGCTCTTCTATTTTGAGGAACTCCAGCGTCTACAGCGGAACGGATAGACCAATATAGGTAGAGTGCTCTTGACCTATAGTGCTCTGTGGCTCGACCTATAGTGCTCCACAGCTCCAGACCACTAGTGCTCCGCTCACAGACTTATACTGCTTGGATTCCCGAGCTCAAGAGAGCTACATCAGCTTGCTAAAGAAGGTGGTGCCGAGAGTCTATACCAAAAGCATAGTAAACCTTCAGGCAAAGGTGGGTGTTTAGAAGGTACATTCATTGCCCCTAAGTGTAATTTCCACGAGGAGGTTTCACGGGGCATTTAGACTCCATTCACAAAGTGTATGAATAAGCTATCAGATATTGGCCTCATTGGCCTTGCCGTGATGGGCGAGAAACCTCGCCCTCAACATGGAGCGTAATGGCTCTCAAGTCTCTAGTCTACAACCGAGCAGAAGGTGCCGAAGCCACCGTCGTCGAGCACTTCCTCCAAGGACGTGGTGCTGGTAAGAACTTCCTTGGCTTCACCGACCTCAAGCCTTTCGTAGAGAGCATTGAGCGTCCTCGTAAGATCATGATGATGATCCGTGCTGGTGAAAGCCCGTTGACTACGTCATCGATGCACTGCTACCATACCTCGAGGCTGGTGATATCGTTATCGATGGCGGAAACTCGAACTGGGAAGACTCCGAGCGCCGCGAAGCTGAGCTACGCAAGCACGGTGTCTACTTCGTCAGGCTGTGGTATCTCCGGAGGTGAAGAAGGTGCATTGAACAGCCCTGCTATTATGCCTGGTGGTGCTGAAGAAGCATGGCCGAGCATCCAGCCTATATTCTCACGCATTGCAGCCAAAGCTGAGGACGGCACTCCTTGCTGTGCTTGGGTCGGTAAAGGTGGTGCAGGGCACTTCGTCAAAGATGGTCCACAACGGCATCGAGTATGGAGATATGCAGCTCATCGCTGATGCCTACGCCCTATCTTCGCCACATCGGAGGGAAGACCAATGAAGAGATGAGCGAAATCTTCGCTCGCTGGAACGCTGGTAGCTCCGCAGCTACCTCGTCGAAATCACCGCCGAGATCTTGCGTCATCGTGACTCCGAAGGTCAGTACCTTATCGATAAGATCCTTGATGCCGCAGGTCAGAAGGGTACAGGTAAGTGGTCGGTCATCAATTCTCTGGGTATGGTCAGCCCTGGGTCTGATTGCTACGGCGGTCTACGAAAGAAGCCTCTCTTCTACCGTTGATCTGCGCCACGAAGCAGCTGCACTCTACGCTCTTTCGCAGACTACGAGCCGTCCTGCCTTCGGTGAGAGCGAGGTTGATGTCTTGAACAAAGCCTCTACGCCTCGAAGATTGTCTCCTGTGCCCAAGGCTTCTCCCTCTCTCGAAGCATCGAAAGCGCGCAACTGGGAGCTGGATCTGGCATCCATCGCACGCATCTGGCGCAATGGCTGTATCATCCGTTCAGCCTTCCTCAACGACATCGCTTCTGGCTACCAAGCTGATGCGAGCTTGAAGAACCTCCTCTTGGCTCCTTACTTCCAGCTAGGAGATCACCGCTGCTCGTCCTTCTTGGCGCGAGACCATTGCGAAGGCCCCTGCTGGCAGATTGTCCCGTACCCTGCTTTCTCGGCTCTGAGCTACTTCACTCGCTGACCACACCGCCTTCCTGCATCCCTTGTGCAGGCTCAGCGCGACTATTTCGGTGCGCATACCTTTGAGCGTATCGACCGACCCCGTGGTGAATTTTTTTCCACGAAAACTGGACAGGACGAGGAAGCGATACTTCTTCGACTCACCTATAACGTATAGCTCCGCTACGAATATGCCACAGACCATGCAGCTTCATCTGCCCGAGAGCCTCGTCCTCGTAATCTTTGGGGGCTCGGGCGACTTGACTAAGCGTAAGCTCATCCCTTCGCTCTACCAACTCTTTTAAGCAAGATAAGCTCCCCAGTCGCTATCTCTGTCCTCGGACTTGGGCGCACAGAATACACTGATGTAGCTTATCGAGAGCACCTCGATGAATCTCTTCAGCGCTATCTCAGCGAAGGAGAGTACGATGCTTCTCTTGCAGAGCAGTTCCTCTCTTCGGTATATTATCTCCGATGGATCCTGCTTCTGCCGAAGACTACCCTAAGCTCCGTGAGCAACTCAAGGTACTTGATGGGCGAATCAATAACCCAGGGCACTATATCTATTATCTCTCCACCCACCATCGCTCTATGGTGTCATCCCCCAACACTTGGCTTTCGGTTGGGGCTCAATGAGGAGGGCGAAGAGGATGCTTCTGGACAACCGAAGACGATTCGCCGTATTATCATTGAGAAGCCCTTTGGCTATGATCTTCAGTCAGCTGTGGAGTTGAACGAGATCTATCATAAGTCCTTTCCACGAACATCAGCTCCATCGTATCGATCACTTCTCGGTAAGGGACCGTGCAGGACATCATGGCTCTGCGCTTCGCTAATGGGATCTTCGAGCCACTGTGGAATCGCAACTACATCGAGCGTATCGAGATCACAGCCGTAGAGAATATGGGCATCGAGAGTCGTGGGGCTTCTACGATCAGACCGGTGCTCTGCGCGATATGGTGCAGAATCATCTGGCGCAGCTCGTAGCTCTTACGGCGATGGAGCCACCGGTGCAGTTCAACGCAGATCTATTCCGCAACGAGGGTCGTCAAGGTATATCAGTCCTTCCGCCCGATGAACTCCGAGGAGATTCGTCGTCGAGTCATCCGTGGGCAATACACCGAGAGCGAATGGAAGGGCAAGCAGCAACGCGCCTATCGTGAAGAAGACAAGATCGCTCCCGATAGTAAGACGGAGACCTTCGTAGCGATGAAGCTCTATATGACAACTGGCGCTGGCAGGGGCGTCCCTTCTATATCCGTACGGGGAAGATGATGCCGACAAAGGTTACTGAGATCGTTGTGCACTTCAAGCCTACTCCTCACCGCATGTTTGCCACGGCCGATGGTAGCACTGTACCCTAACCAGCTGGTGATACGCATTCAGCCCAATGAAGGTATCTCCTTGAAGTTCGCAGCGAAAGTTCCTGGATCTGGCTTCGAAGTCAAGAAAGGTATCGATGGACTTCACCTATGATCAGCAGTTAGGGTGAGCTTAGCTTCGGGCGATGCTTACTCGCGCCTCTTAGAGGATTGTATGCTCGGTGATTCGACCCTCTTTCACTCGTAGTGATGCTGTCGAGATGAGTTGGCGCTTCTTTGATCCTATCCTCGATCTCTGGCAGGGAAGAGGACTTCCCCTCACGGCTATCCTGCAGGCACCTGGGGACCGAAGCAGAGCGACTTAATCATTGAGCGTGAGCACAGCTGGACGAATCCTGCCGTAATCTTTACGCATTCAGAGCTCTACTGCGAACTATGATCTACCGTCATTTCCCTTCAGCAGAGGCGGTAGCACGAGCTGTTGCTGAGACTGCTTTCGTGCAGCCTTCGCAGGCAGGATGGGTGCATATCGCCCTCTCAGGCGGATCTACGCCTCGCTTGCTCTTTGAGTTGCTCGCCCAAGAGCCTTTACGTAGTGCCGTTGATTGGTCGCGTGTCCACCTCTATTGGGTAGACGAACGCTGCGTCCCTCCCACAGATGCAGACAGCAACTACGGGATGACTGAAGCTGCGCTCTGCGTTACGTTCCCCATTCCTCAGGATCAGGTACACCGCATCGCAGGAGAAAAGCTCCCCGAGCGAGAAGCTAAGGATTACTCTTGGCTTGTGGGCTCGGAACTTCCTTTGATGGAGCTTTCCCCGTCTTTGATATTTGTCCTCTTGGGCTTGGGAGAAGATGGGCACACCTCCTCCATCTTCCCCATCAGATGGAGCTCTTGACGAAGGAAGAGCCTTATGCTGTCGGTATAGGCCCTGAAGGGACAGCCACGTATCGCCATGACTGGTCCAACGATCCTTGCAGCAAAGCGCATCCTCTTCCATACGACAGGTGAGAAGAAAGCTCCCTATTCTGCAGCATATTGTAGAAGGCTCCGAGGCTGAGTCCTATCCTGCGACCTACATCTTCCGTCAGCGTGATGATGTAGAGCTTTATACGGATGTAGCCCTCTCGAGCGCACCTAAGCCCACTCACATGAATAAGAGCCCCGTCTGTAGCATTGCTTTTTGCTACGGACGGGGACTTCTATGTTGGGTGATCTTCCTAATCCATGCGCATACTTTCGGCAGGATGGATGCGGTGACTAAGCCAGCTGGCACTAATACCATCAACAGGATCACGACAAGCGTACCTGCGTTGATGGCGAGCCAAAGAGGAAGGTCAAAGTGGATGGGCACGGAGTCGGTGAAAGTAGTTGGCTGGATTCAGCTTGATGAGTTTGAATTGACGCTGTGCCAGACTCAGTACCAGAGCAATCGCATTTCCCCAGAAGATGCCCTCGCAGAATGAGGGCGTGCTGCGATGAGCAGGAAGGTCTTACGGAGCTGACTATTGCTTGCCCCCAAAGGCCTTGAGAATACCTATCTGCTTGCTCTTATCGAGGACGATGATGATGAGTCCCGTGATCATAGCGAAAGCCTCCGACCAGCACCATCAGTGAGAGTAGGGCATAGAACATTGGTATCGAGGAAGGAAAGCCAGTTGAAGAGTTCGGGCTGGAGCTCTTGTCCGAGGTTAAGACCATAGTTTTCCTCACCTATTAAGTCGGGGCGTGCTTGAGCGTCGCTATCAGATGCTCAAGCATCGGGTAGGCTGCTTCAGGGGTCGTGCAGCATGATGACCAAGCGGCTATAGCTATTATCATCCCAGTGATTGAGGCGCTGGAGCGAAGAAATAGGGCAGAGGGCTGGTGAGAGTTCGAGCCCTGTGGACTCATAGATGAGCTTGAAGTTCAAAGACTCGCACGCGCATCTTCTCGCCGAAGAAGTAGATACGCACAGCATCTCCGACCTTGTAGTTCATGCGCCGTGCTACGTGCGAAGGAGGACAATCGGAGGGACGATCGTATGTCCGGTTGGAGAGTGACGGAATGTTCCCGACTTCACCTGCTCGGTGAAGTAGCGGCTACGGAAGGTGGAATCAATGCCATAGAGCAGGATGCCCGAGAAGTCCCCTTCGGTCTTGAGCAATCCAGCTTGCTGGATCGAGAACCACCGAAGAGATACCCTGCTCTGCTCGAAGGAAGGAGAGTAGGCGAGGGCGATACATAGACGGGATTGGTGGAGGTCTTCCAATTACTTCCATAGCCATTGAGGCTGATGTGTCCCGTCTGGCTGAAGGCGAACTCGTGTATCTGTCGGTGAGCCTAAGATAATAGTGACCGAGAGGAGCATCACCGAGAGACTCAGTGCCACTCCTATTGTGGTTAAGCGAAGGAGGCAGAGACACGTTCTCCACCTTCAGCTCACCTCTCGAGAGCCCCCGAGCTATGAAGGTCGTAGCAGAAGAGAAGAAAGCCATCTATTGCTCGACTGGTGATGTGGAGCCCTCTACCTTTGGAGTCTGAGACTTCTTATGACGATTGCGCTTAGCCTGACGCTTCTCCTCCTGCAGACGCATCTTCTCAATGTAGTCTTCATCTTGGAGCACATAGCGCATATAGATCGAGTAGATGAACATCGTCAGCAGCAAGGCAATGAGCATCCCGAAGAAAACCTAAGAGGTAGCCCCAAATGAGATGGCACTAAGAGGATGAGCGAGGGCGCATCCCCATCGTCTGTCCCATAATGCGTGGGACAAGAATCATATCCCTGAATGACCTGCACGATCATTAAGACGCCGTAGGCTAAGAGCATGCAGACAAAGACGTTCTCCCCGTCTGCGCTCCCATCAGTACGCTGACCAGACCCTAAGGGAATGATCCCCAACGCCTGCATATAGGGGATGAAGTTGAGGATGCCGATGAAGACGCCCATAGCGGTAGCTAAGGGAAGCCGATGATGTTGAAACCGATGGATAGTAGAAGTCCAACGCTCATCGCCACGAGTGCCTGACCTCTGAAGTAGCTATTCATATAGCGATCGAGGTCGTCACTAATCGTCTTCACGGTCGGACGAAGGCTCTTGGGAAGAGACCAATGAAGCCACGCCCCAAGTTCTCAAAAGTCCAGTAGGATGAAGACGAAGTAGACGAAGCCTACGAGGAAGACAAAAGCCCCACGAGAAGACGGAGGCGTCCCATTGATGATGCCACCGACTTGGTCGAGGAGGAGCTTGACGTTCTCTAAGATCTTCTCGAGCGAGAGATGCTGTGGGAAGTTCCCCAGTGTATACCTCCAGCGAGGTAGCTGCGGACATTGCGTGGTAAGATCATCGTCAGGATGTCCTGCCCACTGCTATAGCCAGAGATGACCTGAAGGGTCTTCTCTATCTCCGCTTTGATTGAGGGATGACGAAAGATAATCGCCAGGAGATGACTGCGCCCAAGAGGAGCAGAGTCAGGACGACCGATAGTCCCTCTTGAGCGCAGACGAAGTGTATATTGGAAAAAGCGTACCAGTGGCATCAGCACATAAGCGAAGATACCAGCCAGTAGGAAAGGAAGGATAATGCTCAGATGGCTTGCACCGCCACATAAATCAATAGTATGAGGATGGAGGCACGAGCATCCGTGCGATGCGGTCAAAGGTGAACTCTCCGGAAAGAACTGTGACATAGGGCGGTGACTGCTAAGGCTGGAGCTATATCTCTGCTGTAATTATGTGACTAATGATGAATAGGAATCTTCGCTACACGAGCTTCGTGACGACCACCTTCAGTCGGTGTCGAGGAAGGCAGAGAGGATTGCTCCCGCCTGCTCTTCGCTGACGAAGCGTGCTGGTATAGAGAGGACGTTGCATTATTATGCTCGCGTGCCAGCTTAGCCAGCTCGACATCCCAGCAAAGGGCAGCGCGTACCTTGGGGTACTTATTCATCGCCATCGAGATCCCATTACCTGAGCCACAGACCGAGATACCACGCTGGAGCTCGCCCGATTCGATGGCTTGCCCCATCGGGTGTGCGTAGTCGGGATAGTCACAGCGTTCGGGCGAAGGGCAAACGAAGTCCACGACTTGCAGTCCACGAGCAGTGAGTTGCTTTTGATGAGCTCCTTGACCTCGTAGCCTGCGTGGTCGGAGCAGATGCCTATCTTATTCATAGTTGTTCTATACGTAGTAGGTGCTGCCTTACTCTAAGGAGTGCCTTGACTTGTTGGTAAACGTTGGCGGGAGTAAAGCCGAGCTTCTCATCCAAGACCTTGTGAGGGGCGGAGAAGCCGAAGGAGTTCAGCCCCCAGATTGTCCCATTATCTCCGACAAGACCTAAAGAGATTGACGGGAAGACCAGCGGTCAGACCGAAGCGACGCACGCCACGAGGAAGGACTTCGTCTTGGTATTCCTGACTCTGACGGCGGAAGAGCCCTTCGCTGAGGGACAGCTACTACCTGCAGACGAATACCGTCTTGGCGGAGTAGGGCAGCACCTTCTACCAGCGTTGATACTTCGCTACCATTGGCGATGAGCACTACTTCGGGCTGCTCGTCACGTAGTACGATAGCCACCACGTGTGGCGGCTGGCAGCCTCCTTACGGCTTGAGCCTTCGGGAGCAGGGAGGTCGTTGATATTCTGACGTGAGAGGATGAGTGCTGTAGGCGTATGACGTTCTCCATAGCCATACGCCATGCGATAGTGGTTTCTTCGACGTCGCAGGGGCGCAGTACACGTACGCTGTCAGCTCCGTGGTGATTTTTGGAGCTCTCCATCAGACGGATCTGGGCTCTTGCTCTACGGGTTCGTGCGTAGGACCATCTTCACCGACGCGGAAGGCATCGTGTGACCAGATGAACTTCACTGGGAGCTCCATCAGCGCAGCCATTCGTACGGCAGGCTTCATATAGTCAGAGAAGACGAAGAACGTACCACAGGCAGCGATGACACCACCATGCAGAGCCATACCGATACAGAGACAAGCCATCGTTAGCTCGGCTGCACCAGGCTGTAGGAAGGCACCACCGAAGTCGCTACGTGTCAGTGCGCGTCTTCTTGAGGAAGCCATCGGTCTTGTCTGAGTTTGATAGGTCAGCCGAAGCAACGATCATATTCTCTACCTGCTCGGCAAGTGCTCCCAGGACGGTTGCCGAGGCTGCACGCGTCGCCTGATTAGGCTTTTGCTCGATGTGCTTCCAGTCTACAGTTGGGACTTCGCCTGCGAACCAGTGGTCGAGCTTCGCAGCACGATCGGGGTTCTCTTCACGCCAAGTCTTCTCTTCTTGCTTACGAGCCTTGGCCAGCTCACGTAGCTCCTGAAGACGCTTAGCATAAAGCTCCTGCACATCGGGGAAGATCTGGAAGGGAGCTTCGGGATCACCCCGAGGTTCTTGATCGTAGCCTCGATGGATGCGCCTGCAGCTGAGAGGCTGACCATGCGTATTGACACGATTTTCATAGTTCTCCCCATCAGCACCTACGGCACCACGACCCATGATGGTCTTGCCGATGATGAGGGTTGGCTTGCCCTACCGTTGCCTTGGCTTCACGAAGTGCCTTGCGAATCGCATCGGGACAGCAACCGTCGATTTCGAGGACATGCCAGCCCCAAGCCTTGTACTTCGTAGCTACATCTTCGCTATCTACCTCCTCGACGGTAGTGGAGAGCTGGATGTTGTTAGCATCATAGTACATGATGAGGTTATCGAGTCCGAGATGCCCCTGCGATACGACCAGCACCCTGCGAGATTTCTTCTTGGATGCCTCCATCAGAGATGTAGGCGTAGATCGTCTGGCTCATGACCCAGCCCAGACGATGGGCGAGGAACTTTGCTGCGATGGCTGCACCCACGGCAAAGGTATGTCCTTGACCGAGTGGTCCCGAGGTGTTTTCGACCCCACGAAGGACATCTACCTCTGGGTGTCCAGGTGTTGGGCTTCCCCACTGGCGGAACTGCTGGAGCTCCTCCATCGAATAGCGACCAGGGTGACAGCTGTGCATAGAGCATAGGAGACATGTGCCCTGGGTCTAAGAAGAAGCGGTCGCGACCTGACCACGTAGGTTCGTCGGGATCGAAGATGAGGAACTCGGCGAAGAGCACATTGATGAAGTCTGCGCCACCCATAGCTCCACCGGGGTGACCACTCTTAGCACGCTCGACCATACTGGCTGCCAAGATGCGGATATTGTCAGCAGCGCGGGTCAGAAGTTGGTTGTTGTTCATTGGGGTGATATGATTTGTATAGCTTGTGGCTGTATAGTAGCTATTGCTTTAGACAGCTCAAAGATACAACAAATTAAGGGGATACAGTTGTCTCAATGCCTGAATTTATGCACTCTATACCATGATAGAAGCACCTAATACTTCGGGTATTGTGTCCTCCGTACCAGATAAGCTCCTCTCCCAGCCTGCAGAGGCTCACAATACCTGTAAACGCCTAGCTGTGATTAGCGCACAGACTGTCAACTCCTTCTCGCTCTAATGAATTGATACCGTAAAGCGTACTAACACCAGTCCTACTCTCAACCTTTTTCAGTACACCAGCAGCCCTGACATCAGCCAGCAGGACAAGCTCCCTATGCATAGCCGTGAGGGTTTATCGCTTGGAGTAGGAGAAGAGTGAGGACGTGCTCAGGTTGACTTCCCAGAGGAGGCTTTGCAGTGTGTGTCAGTACTGCCACGGTTCGCGTCCCGTAGTCAGATAGGGTCTTGCCCAGGATTTGGTCGTTGAGTTTCCTGACTGAATGTACGGGGATGGGTGGTATCTGAGGGAGCTCGGATGACAAACTCCTTATGCTCGAGCATCATCAGGTGCACTTACGTGAAAGTACATAGTTAATGCATACTGCCCGAGGGCTGGAGTCACGGGATAGAAGCCTAAGGCGGAGAAGACGTACCAGGCTGATGTCTGCCCATTATCCCCATCGCCACAGTAGCCATCGAGGCTGGTCGGGTGCAGAAGTCAGCATCACTCGCGCACCCAATACTGAGCCTTCGCAGGTGACTGCTATAGTCATAGAGGTGGAATCATGTGCTGGATGGGCTGGTTGCCCGTGGGCATAGTTCCCCATGTTCGTCGGCTGCATCTCACGTATCTCGTGTATGACGAAGCCGTAGTAACTATCGTCAAAGATGGGAGGGAGCGAAGATGCTATCGAGCTTCTGTGTAAAGGTTTGTCTCCTCCATCAGGTCAATGAGCCCTTGGATATCGTGGAAGACCGACCAGCTATGGTGGAGGAATTACCTTCGGTAGAGGCATCTCACTTATGGATTGAGAAGGAGATTGGAAAAGGGACTAGTCTTGACTTTCTTCACGCATCCACCCCAATGAGTGGATCTAGAGCACGGTAGTTCATCGCACGCTCTGCATGAGACTTTGTAGTTCGAGACGGCTCAGCCTCTTCAGAGCTTTGCAGGATGCAGTCATCGTAAGCATATTCGAGACTTCGTGCAGCGTGCTCATTGATGCCGACATCTGAGGGATATAACCCGAGGCTTATTGTAGTACTTATAGCTGAGGCGTCTGTGGAACGAACGGTAGGGTGCTCGCTATTTGCTCCATGTAAAAGAGCTTGGATGAGCTCCTCACATTGATTTGTCCTAGCCCTGAGGTAGGCATCTGCGATGACAGAAGCGGAGTTATTCCCCACGCATGCAATCCGATGACCGGGCTGCTCCACTCGGGGAAAGAAGCCACTTTCACGGTAGGCATTCATCATCACTTCAGCCATCTTTGCCCCTTCTTCGGGATAGACCAAGTGGATGGAGGCATCAGTGCACGGAAGGTATCCCAGCCGCTGCTGTCGGTATAGAGATGGCTGAGCGTACCTCTCCGTTGTAGGGGCTATAGTGGATAGGCTTCGCCGAAGGGCTATCTCGTAGAGAGCGTCGAGGGAAGAGTGAGGGCAGTAGAGACAACTGTAGAAGGTGCGCAGCTCCGAGTGACTATCAGTGACGGCTATGCGACATGCTAGTTTCCTCCCATTCAGCTCGACTTCTTCGCTGACTTGGCTTTAAAGCCACGATCGAGGACTTCCCTGAGATTATAGCGGGCTGCCTGCGCACGGCATGATGAAGGATGAAGCGGCGTAAAAGGTCGTCAGGGTACCCGCTTCTAGCCGAGAGATTTGGAACTGCAAGGAGGGAGTGCTTTCCTCCTCTTGCCTTTCACGCATCCTGCACTGAGCGCACGGGTCTCATGGTAAGCGTACGATAAAAGTAGTTCATAAGTTAGATGGTACCTCACTGCTTCTTTGCGACTATGCCCTGCCAAGGTATGCGCTATCGATCTGCTCCAGCTCGAGATTAGATCAAGCATCGACCACAGATCCATCGCTCTTTCCGCCGAGCGGTGCGAGAGAAACTCACTTCGAAGACGTGCACGCTCACTGGGAGACCATTCGGACTACGTAGTGTCGTAGTCGGCTAAGTAGACTTCATCAGGCGTGAGGGCGTGCCGATTCCGCTATGACTGAACCATGATGCACGCTTTTTCTTCATCAAGATCAGTTGCTTTCCCAGTCACGCAGGAAGGAGGAGAACTGCCCTATAGTCGTTGATCCATGGACTGGCTGATGCGTCTGCTTGATCCCCTCGGATTTTATTCGCTGATAGCTGTATTGCCAGCCATCTCCATCTTTCCAGTCTGAGAGTCAGCTGTTATGCATCCCCATGGGCGAGAGACTAACTGGGTAGAGTATTCCCTGCACTGAGGTTGAAGGAGCTTTGTGATCCGATGAGCGGATTGACCAGATCGACATAGCTTGTCTGAGTGGGGAAGCGAGTACCTCCGCATAGAGCGAGAGCTTCCGGCAGATAAGCTCGAAGGTGAGATGGCGGAGAGGTCATGGGGTAAGAATAAAAGTGAAGGGGACGGAGTGATTGGTCTTCTCGCCCTGTAGCTGTCATGTTGAGGATGGCGGACTGTAGTGAATTTTATTTTGCTTCTATTGCGGGTAGCTGTGGTATCGGGCAGTGACTTCATCCGTATCGAATCACACTCTGCCACGAAAGGCAGCCAGCACGGCAGACAGGGTCGTTGTGGTACTGGTCGCTCTTTAAGCGCAGAGCGAGTCTCAATGCCGCCCCTCCACTTAGTGGGCGAATCAGCCACTACTGGGCTAAGCGCATATGGCATCTTGTAGGTGGGCTGGACCAGCATTGCTGAGGCCGCTGACGTGACCCTAGATACGTTCTTCGGGATTTGGGTGGCTGACTGTGGAAGAGGGCTTCGATTGCTTTGGTACAGTCGACGGAGACACGTACTGAGATTGCTGGATCGAGGAGTTGCTGAGAGCTCCCTGGGATCACTCCTGTGCGAGGCATGATTGCCCGACCTAGACCACGCGTCCCGGACCAACCCGATGACATCTGGGACGGAAGTTCGACTCTTGATAGACAATCGATGCCAGTACGCCACGGCCACCCGATGCGTCGTGCCTCAGCTTCGAAGAGCTTATCAAAGCGAGATATGCCATGAAACTCTAAGGGCAGCAGCTGGATGTGTCGCCTTTGCTGGGCGCTTATCTGCAGATGTAGAAGTGTGTGGCTGGGAGAGACGGTCGGTGAGTCTCCACTCTCCTCCGTCTTGCTCAGCTCAAAGTAGCGTTTGTAAATCTCACGGAGCTCTTGTCCGGCAGGACGTTTTGTGCCCTATTGATCAAGAGTCGAGACCGAGACCGATCGCCTGGGAAGATACTGAACCAGCATGGGCGTTGGGCAGAAACCTACCTCTACAGGAGATATCGATCTGCGGATAATAGGTCTTGCTGAGCTTTATGCCAGCTCTTCATCGGCGATAGTATAGTTAATCTCCCGATTAGCGCACTTGGGCGATGAGATCTTCCGTATCAGAGTATCCGTGGAGAGCTGATGCGTCAGTATCTTTCTCTAACTGCTCCTCCAGTCGCTGATACGCTCTGCCTGCACGCGAGCCACTCATCACGGTGAGCTCTTTTGCCCAGCAAAGGCGCGACATCAGGAGGTAGGATATGCTATCTCCTGCTTCGGCTTACGCTGGATAAGGACGAGCGCACTAGGCTCTCAGGTCCAGCGAAGAGGAAGCGTTCGCGAGCTGAGTGCGTCACTACGTAATGTGTGATCACAGATCTAGCTTTCCCTTGCTCCACCATAGCCTCAGCTTCCTCCATACTATGCGTGACATAGAAGCTTCGGGAAGCTTGTACCATGAGCAGACAGCCGTACCAGTTCATACTGATAGCCTATCGGTTCATCACGATGAAGAGAAGAAGGTCGTCGCTCCCGGAGCGTGACGCACGCGCAGCGTGTCGGGGAGACGGAGCTGCTTGCAGCTCGAAAGCTCTGCTCTTCGGTTCGCCGTACTCGCTGACGGAGAAGCGTAGAGGTCTCTATGACGATCACCGCGAGCTCCCCAGAGGAAAGAGCGCATGGGTCGGTGGGTGGAGCCGGAGCTTCTGGAAGCATAGGCTGTTTCTTGTTGGGGAAAAGAAGCTAACGGCGGACGAGCTGTACCACGTTTTCGATGTGGTGCGTGTGTGGGAACATATCTACTGCGCGGACTTGGTCACATGGTACTTTCACCAGATGCAGTGAGGAGCTGCAGGTCACGCAGGCGTGCGGCGGGATTTGCAACGGCATACGACGATACGGCGGGAGCCGCTCGCGGGATCGTGGCGATGACATCTCTGCATCCCTGCACGTGGTGGGTCGGTGATGATGACATCAGGTCGCGTGCTCTTGGATAAACTCGGTGGTTAGTATGTCCTTCATATCGCCAGCATAGAAGAGCGTGTTGTTGATCTTGTTGACAGCGCTGTTGATACGCGCATCATCGATAGCCTCGAGGACATACTCAATGCCAACGACTGATGCCAACGGCGTGCGACGAAGATTGGCAATGGTACCTGTTCCCGTGTGAGATCATAGACTCGCTCCGTACCCATGTAAGTTCGGCAAACTCACGAGCTATCTTATAGAGCTCATGGGCTGACGGCTATTCGTCTGATAGAGGATTTCGGGCCGATGCGGGGCGAAGCCCGCTTCCATCTCTTCTTCAATGTACTCTCTACCATAGAAACATAGTCTTGGTCCCAATCGTATCGTTGCACTTGCATTGATGACGTAGAAGGGCTGCTGATCTGTGGAAACGTTCCTGAATAGCGTGAGCAACGCTATGCGTGCTGACGCGTATCCTCTATAAAAGACGACGACGACCATCGTCTCCCTGTGGAGGTCGTGCAGTAGCATCAGGGTGCGCATCAACCCTCTTGCTTGCGTAGGTCAGAATGAGGGATAGTCCTCAGGATGGCTAGCACAATAATCTCGTACGAAGAGGGCGGATCTCATCCATGATTTCTGCCTCCCAGTATGCAGGTATCTATATTAAGAACCTCGTCGAACATACCTAGGAGATGGTATCCGGAGGCCTAGACAGTTCGCTGGGGTGCAGTGGAGTAGGGCGTGCGTGAGTACATCCAACTCTTCAGGGAGAAGAGCCAGCGACGGTGGCTGAAGGTGAACTCCAGCTTTGTTGCGGTACCGCTCGTAGCCGCCGAACCTAATATGAGGAGATATTCATCGACCTCGATTTTTCCCGATACGCTGCAGGGCATCGCGCACGACTGACTCTTTGCTTGACAGCTGGAGGAGTAGGGAAGATGTTGCCATTCTGCATCCACCGCAGACAGTGAAGTGAGAGCCCAAAGGGGCTGCTTGCGATCTGGGGCGGGAGAGTAATGATGCGTGCGATCTTCCCTCCGTGAAGCTGTTCTTCTTCTTCTGTAACCTGTGTGACAGATATCTCAGGGGCAAGAAAGATGAAAAGTACATGCCTTCGATATGAGTAAGTGCCTTGCCTTCGCTTGCAGAGTCCCGTGATCGTCACCTCTTCAAGGAGAGAAGATCTTTCTTTTTACGTGCCAATTGTCGTGTATAGGCGTGAGTGATGAGTGATTGTATAACAATAAACAAGAAGCCTCGCTACGTAGGGATAGAGCATCTCTATGTAGCGAGGGCTGATGTATTGCTTTTGGTTGAGATAAGAGGGAGGAGCAGTCTTGAACTCGTCAGCTAGACGCTGCAGCCTCTTCACTCGTGAGGCGCTTCTGTGTGAATACGGATAGATGGGACTCTGTATTCCTAGGGCGGACATGTACCTCGGAGGGAGGTCAATCTGCTCCATCGTATGAGGTTAATCGTGCCCTTGTCCTGTACTCGCCCGGCTGGCGATTCGGAAGCAATCAGCATCGACCTCAGCTGGGAGGTCTACACGCTGCTTGCTCATTGCATAGTCTGGATAGGTAGCACGGAGTTCGCTATGCTGCCACTCTGTGCCAGCGTCGGGAGGGGCTATCCCTACAGGTGCATCACGCCCATAGTGCAGCTCAGGGTAAATAACACCGCCATTGCCTCACCTCGATAAGGGCATTCGTGGCCTTCATCTGTGTGACTACGTTCACTTCACTTACAGCGTGCATGCCGTGTGCCACTATATCGTCCGTGACGTCGTAGGGCACGGTGGAGCTAAGGTTGAGACAGTGTTCCCACCCACCCATTGCTGGGTAGGTGGTCGGGAGACTGCAGCGTATATTTATTGCCATAGAGCGTGCTCGCTCATCGATGATGGCCAAACGGTCTACGTCGGGGTCTACCGAAGCCCACGTCAACGCGCAGCGGCTGAGCAGATCGTCAGGGAGATACTCAGGTAGTAGCTCTAGGGATTATAGGGCAAAAGTGACCCGTTGGATTTCGGCATTAAGTAGCAGTGACATGTACTGGATACCCAGTGCCTCAAAGAGGGCAGGGTAAAGCAATACCTCCGACCAATTTGGCGCTGTCGAAACAACGTGGGAGTGTTTCGCTGCGAATAGCTTTTGACATCGACAGCTGGAAGGGCAGAATGGCCTGAATATGCTCCTCGAGGTAGCTTTCTTCCTCACTATACTCCCAAATTATCGACATCAGCAAATCAGCTCTCCTGCGCAATGCTCAGTTCTTGCCTCTACATCGCTGAGAACTCTCCCGTATTCAGGGCTTCAAACGCATTCCTGCTTGGGATTGTAACGGCGTGAGGGATGAATCCCTCCATCTGCTTGCTCCGATGACCGCCATTTCTGTTGTTGGTGGTGGCTAAGCCTGTATCGATGACATCGCATCCCATCCCAAGCAAGGTCGCTGCGACGATGTGATTGACCATAAGACCAGAGATGCGAGCATCACGATCCTGATGATCAGAGGACAGACTTCTGTGCCTGCGCGTATGAACGAAGCGTAAGCAGCTATGGTGTGTGGTGGTTATAGAGTTAAGTCCATCGGTGACTGCACCACCGATAGTACCACGTATCCCTGAGATGGTTGATAAGTGCCTGAATTAAAGGTTATTGCTGTGGCTTCGTATAGAAGGTATAGACTGCCTTTTTCGACAAAGATGCTGTTTGCCTGCGGTGTAGTTTTGTGATGGGCCGAGGTCGAGGGATGATGAGCTGTACGATAGCTCGTTTGCTGGCTGAGGAGATGAAGGCAATACCCTCGCATGAGCAGGTTCTCACTGAGACTCCACTTTCGTGAGAGGAGCAAGTGATTTTCGTACCGTCCAGCAGTGCTCATAATATGCGCGTGTGTCTACGAAGAGGCGGACGCACATTTGGGTTCGGTGAGGATTATTAAAGGTGGCACCTTCCGGACTTGTTGAGTCGTTGAAAGAAAGCGTATGAGCATCCACCGACACCGTAGTCTTATTCAGTACAGGACGCGTCGCAGCCACCATGTCGAGCACACGCATGTAGAGACCGTTCGATATAGATGATAGAAAGACTTGAGGATCGATCGTCTGAGGAAAGAGTCTCGTTCTCGAGCTCCCTTTATAGAAAGCCAACTTCCCGAGTCAGTCGGTCGACAGCGCGACGTTGCTCGCTTTTCGGCTGGGAGAGGGGCTTGATGGTGCAGTGCTTTCTTGCAACTTCGAATATAGGTAGGAGAAGTAGCGCAAGGAGGGAGATGCGATAGGTGATACGTTTGTTCATCTGTCATCTCATTTATGCTTGGCGAGATGGTACTTAGCCGTGTAGGAGCTGCTTGATCTCTCAGCTGGCCCGGTTCACAAAGGTCGATATGGCCTCTTGTGGTGGTCCTTTGATGCTCTGCATGGCGGCTGCCATTCATCGCCCTCCACCCCAGAAGCCCACACCTGGCTTAGAAGCTGAGTGACCAGGGGAAGGAGCCCGAGTGGAACGGAAGGGAGGCTTGACCTGGAGTCTTATCTTCACGAATGAAGCAGCAGCAGTTGAATTCCTTCGATCGTCAGAGGACTATTTACAAGACCTTCAGTGTCGCCTTTCGTGGCTCCAGCGCGGGGTTCCTCTTGGGTAAAGGGTGATGCATGCGGCATGAAGCTCGGGGTAGATCTCCAGCGCAGTGAGCTTTGCAGCCCTGTAGCCTGACTTCGGAAAGCTCCGGATTGTGATAGGTCAGTCGGTCGATGATGTACGGATAGTTTGCTCACTCGAGGCTAAAAAGGGTCACGATACCGAGCAGAGTTCTGGTGAGATATGGCTATACATAAACACTTGCTCCTGTATCGGTGATGATCCCAGTAGAGTGAGAGGGTCGCGATCTCTGAAGTTTATGTATTCCTCCCACCAGAGGTGATAGGATAAGTGCGTGCACGCAGCTCGCTGTCTGAGATGCCTCTGGGTAACTGAAGCAAAAGCGTAAGAAAAGGTCGGATCGGGATCAAGATGGTGGGTCGGTGAGGATATGTGGGACATTGCTTTGCCTGAGTCGGCAGACGCTCACGAGTGGAGCATAGCTTGCCTGACGACTGGACTGATTGTGAGTCCAGATGGACGGTCAGCGTCATGATGGCTACAGTTCTCAAAGCATGCTGTTTCCTCCTCAGGGTAAATCAATGCTCACTATACAGGGGAACGTTGGCTGATGTGTGATTCTCCTATGTGGTCCATGGGCTCAGGGACGCGGCTTCAGCTGTGGGATGAACTAGCTTGTCACTCGCCCAAGCTAAGGTAGAGCCTCAAGCAGTCTCCATCGGGTGCTGTGTGAGGGAGAATAAGAATATCGTTGTGGACGAGGCCATGAGCTGTGGCGAGCTGCTCTGCTCTGCTCTGCTGCTCCAGTGGTATTTACCCATATATACTATATGTCTGTCGGGAGGATGTATGAGTTGCTGCACCGCTATCGCTACCTCGTGGAGGCTCGCGTGGGCAGCGAACTCGAGAGACGCATCGCTATTCGGAGTTCCACAGCACCCCTCTGGCAGTACTGGAGTGCTGTGGGAGATGAAGCCAGTCGCCTTGTAATGCGATTTTGTCATCACTGGGGTGTGTGCTGGGAGTTCACTCTGCTTGTCCTCCTTGCTGTTTCGACTGACCATCTTCTGAAAGTTGACAGCATATCAGTGGATCCTGGCCTACTATAGCCATACAGCTTCGGCACCAGCCCATCTTGTCTACTTCATACTCTGCCTTACGACCAAATGGAAGAGTACGCGACCTGCGCTCAAAGACCATAAGCGGTTGATCGGTCCTCGATCGTCCCTGTGCGAAGACCCGACAGCTGCTCCAAGGAGCTTACCGCTGCTTGCAGCAGCATCGTGGCTGCAGTGGCTCGTGGCGTCTGTGCATTATGCGTGCAGCGTCCTGTCGCATCACAGCGCAGCTCATCATCCAGTGAGAAAGCATTGCCGACCAAGTTAAGCAGCCCTGTGTGAGACCACGATTTTCGCGCAGCATACAGAAGGCATTTGACTTGCCTCTCCACGTTGAACTCCCAGCTGAGTGTCCGAGGAGCATCTTCATCAGCCATTCTGCTTGAGGTAGGTATTGGTAGCAGCTTAGCGCGTCATCCGACAGGCGTCACCTTCATGTTATTATGCGTGAAGGCTATTTTGTGTGTGGAGCTGAGACTTGCATGGATGAATGCGCGATGTTGGGTCGCACTGGCGAGCATCTCTCCGTCCGAGACGAGGCTGATCTGACGGCGTCCAGTGATGGGGACTGTACCGCAGCTGTGGAGAAAAAGCGTTGTACCGCAGAAGGGTCAAAGGCGAGTGAAAAACTTATTCATAGAGACGGTGGCTATGCCGATAATATATGGTAGAATGCTACTCAGCAAGAAAATCTTCGTAGTAGCGCTGAAAAGCACGAGCCTGAGCTCTCGTGTGGGGATATACCCTGAGAAAGCGTGTGGATAGCCGACAGGGATGAAGGCGATAAACTGATCGTCCATTAGGAGCATGCTTCTCAACAAAGACATACTGATAGTGAGTTAGGTCTCCATGCAGCAGACTTGCTTTTCCGTGTCAGCGTCAGAGAGAGACATAGCCACCACACGTGCTACTATGGGCGTAATTTGGTTGCTGATAAAGTTCCCCATCGAATAGATGACGAATGTTCCATGCGTTCGCTCCCTTGTCTCTGGAGACTAACGCCTCTTGTGCCACGTGAGGATGACTACCGATGATCGCATCTACGCCTTGGTCAGCAAAGCCATTGAGCAAGCTCTCGTTGTACTATTGCTTTTGCTCGTACTCATTTCCCCCAGTGAATTTGCTACAATCTTATATTCTGCGCAAGCTGTCAGCTCGATGGAGATCGCTACTGATGCGCTCTTTGTCAGTCGTGTCTATGCACGGTCGGGTGGGGATAGGCAATCCATTAGTCCCCGATAGGCTGGGCGAGATCCTCAGCTTTACACCTCGGACAGAGCAGATGGTGGTGTGCGTTTGCTTCGCTCCTCCTGGGTAATGATAGCTTCCAGTCGTAGCTATACCCCAAGCTGTCGAGTACATCTATATGGGTAATGCCATAAAGCACGTCGTCGCAACTATGGTTGTTGCTGTAGTGAGTACATCAAAACCAGAACCTAAGGGCTACAGCAAGTGCCCTCGGGGAGAAAACATCGGATAACGGCTGTGGGACTTCCTCAAAGGTTGTCTCCAGAGTTGCCTACTGCTAAGTCTGCCTGTGCGATGAGGGGCATCAGCCTCGAAAACTTGAAAGTGAAGTCATAGTCTCCATTCGCTTGAGCGAGCAGCACGTATTTGCGGGTCATGGGTCATAATATCCCCAGCAAAAGACCAGCTGGAGCGTATCGCTCCTCGAGGACGTGCTGTCCACCTGAAACTGGCCGAAGTCTGGGTGTGTGTGACGCAGTGGAAGGACGGCATGAGAGCGCAAAGAAACCTGCCGAGAGAACCACACGGCAACGAGGAGTCTGCAACTGTGAGACTTCTACGTGCGAGCATGAAACTTGGATCATGACTTATATTCAGGGCGTACTTTCCGCCTCCTTATCTTCGAGGATACCGAGGTAGCTAATATAGCGATGAGGGTATTATCCATCTTCGACTGCGCGCGCACAGCGCAGCCAGGCCTCGTGCGTAATGTGCAGTTGCCAAAAGCGACACGATGCCCCGACCTCAAAAAGCTCAGGGAAAATAGTGGGATACTTACTCTCCTCCATCTCAAGCATACCAAAAGCCTTTGATACCTGGAGTATCAATAAGGTAGCCTCCTGAAGCATCGAGGCAGAGAGTATCATCTGCGAGAAGATCGTGTGCATCCCTGAAGTGTGCGTGGGAGATGGAGCCAGTGCGAAGGTCGACACCTAGGATGAGGACGATTGATGAGGGTACTCTTTCCGACACCAAATTGCCCACTGAAGAGGGTAATCTTCCTCTGAGGTGAGTCGATTAGGCGTCTACGCCTTCTCCCGTCTGTGCCGAGACGCGATGACAGGGGTAATGATCGGCTCATAGAGGAGATTAAGCCCTCCATACTCCAGAGCCTCAGGCGTGTAGAGGTCGACTCTTGTGAAAGATCAGCTCGGTGGGGACCCGATAAGCCTCTGCCGTGAGTAAGAAGCGGTCGATGAACTGGTACTTGTCTCCGGATGCTGCAATGGTTCCAGATGAGGAAAGGAGGCATCGATGTTGCCGCTAAGATGTGGACTCCTTGGACAGTTGCCAGCACGACGTATGATGTAGTTCTTTCGGAAGTATGTCCTTAATATAGTGTATCTTCCTCGATTTGCCGGGAAGCGAGTCTCATGACTACGTGGTCTCCGACGACTAGTGGTTGGTCGAGCAAAGCCACGCGGTCGTAGAGTTACCTGCTGAACCGCACGAGCGCTCAACACCATCCTCTGTGAGGACAATGTAGTGACTCACCCGTGTTCTTGATGACTAAGCCTGTCAATACTCTGTGAGTAATAGCTGGATAGAAGCAGACTTAGACGGTCATGATCTCCCTTCTCCTTGGAGAGAAGAGCTCATCAGATCTTCTTGATGGAAGCGGTCATGAGCTTCTGCTTCTTCGGCATCCTTTCGCTGCATCCTCAGGAGTATTGTCGCCCTTGATGCTCTTTCTTGTTGCATCGTTGGTGTCGGCGTAGCGTTACGATCGCTCGACTTTGGCATTTTCAGCATCAGCCCTTGACCTGTGACGAGCTCGACGGCGATCTTCGGTGAGCGGAGTATCGCCGGAGACGGATGAGTTCGCCATTATTTTCAGGAGTGATGCCCCAGAGGGTGAATTGATGATGGCACCTCAATATCACGAATGATCCTTCTCCCATGGGGTGATGACGATGCTCTTGCATCGGGGACAGTGACTGTACCCGACTGGGTCAGAGGGACGGGCTACCCGGGTAGTACTCGACCATGACGATGCCATCGAGGATGACGTTTGCCTTGCCAGCACGTGCACGAGCGAGTGCCTCTTCGAGGTGCTCACGGTCTTCCATCTGGCTGGCCAGCTTGGGCTATCAGCTCTTTCAGTTCGCTCACTAGAGTTTATTTAGTGTTGTTGGATAGGATGATTACTTGTTGTTAGAAGCCTACATAGGTGCCGATGGCTCTACCACTGAGCACCTTCGGTAGGTTGCCAGAGTGTCCATGTCGAGACGATGATGGGAGGTTATTCTCTACACATCGTCGTTGCTGTAGAATCCATGACCAGTCTCGCTTATAGATCTCATCATAGGTGATGCGATCGAACTTAGCAGCCGTGGGATCTTGCTGGATCGGCATGTGTAGATACCGTCTGCGCGTGTTCCCTGAGCATACATCCGCGTCGAAGCTCGATAGCCACGTGGTGACGAACCCGTATCGGTGGTGAAGAAGGTTGCCTGTACCACCAGAGGATCACGACTTCGCCTGCTTCGAGGGCATCTGCGGCACGGCGCTTTGAGTAAAATTCGCTAATAGGGCTCCATTCTTGTCGCCGTGCGTACACGGTTTTTGACTCCGAGAAGAAGTAAGGGCAGAGCCTAAAGCTAGCTATCGAGTGACGTGTATGCCAGCATGTGATGCTCCTTGCACACGGTCGAGAGCCTTGGGCAGCGCACTCAGGCCACGGAAGATATTTCCACCTCCGATGACGATGGCTACCTGCTGTATGCCACGTTGCCAGCTACCTGTATATCTTGGGCATGCCGCAGGCAGCAGACGTTCAGTTGTCAGTGCCATACTGCTGGCCGGCTCATGAGTGAGTTCACCGCTCCAGCTTGAGCAGGACTCGCTTGAGGAATGGTTCATATTATTCTCGTTGAGATGCAACTTCTACTGAGTGCAAAAGAAAAGACTTTTGCCCTAATACCACGCAAAGGAGGCAAAGTCTAAGAAGAGAAGGTAGAAGGATACTCTGAGCAGGATGCTGCCTATGAAGGCTTCATGATCGCAGTGTGCTCCTCAGGCGACTTTATCCTCGTTGGCTCGAAATGCAGTTGCCGACTTCGTCTGAAGCATAGCTTCTAAATAGGATGATTACCACGGTTTTGAGATACCGTATTCATTCATCTTGCAGAGGTACTTGCACTACGATGTCAAAACTCTGACGGTTTCGCCGTCAGACCAAAACCTTTATATGTTTGGAAAGTTGGTATGCTCTGTGGTGTAGATGTGCGCGCGCGAGGAGGAGGTCTTTTTGCGGTACGCACCGTCGGGCTCACTCGGTGGCAGTCACGGATCGTCTGCTGCAGTGTATGTATCCTTTGTGGGCGAGGTGCTGTGTCTGTGGCTGAGTGCTCGAGGCTTGATAAAGAGCCAGCTACCATCGGCTTCTTCCACCGAGGTACAGGCACAGCAGTCATATCTACGTGTCCCTGGACGATGTGCCCATCAGGACAGCCACCCGAGGGCATGCTTCGCTCAAGATTGGCAATCTCCGACGTAGACTTACCGAGGTTAGAACGATCAGTGTCTCACAGATGGCTGTCACGGTGCTGGGTCTCTGCGTCGTGGGCTCGACGGTGAGGCATGCACCGTTGTGCTTAACCTTTGGTCGATCTTGAGCTCGTTGGCGAAGGACAGGGAAAAGTGTTAGGTGCAGGTTCTCTCCTTCACGTCGGAGGCAACGATCTGGCACTAGCTTCTCGTACCTGAAAGACATAGTTTGTGTATGATGGGTGGTTGCTGTCTTACTATTGACTCTGCAAAGATAAGATAAGTCCTCCAGCCAATCCCTTACAGAGGGAGAAAACAAGTAAAGGAGCAGTCGATGACGACTGCTCACTGCTCATTCTTTAGAGTCGGGATGAGAGACTCGGGACTGCGCAAACTCCACGTCCCGAACGTGGCGCGCTACCAACTGTAGCTACATCCGATATTGCAATAGCTCTTTCTCTAAAGTGGAAGCATTGCAAAGTTAAACAAAGTAATCGGTACGATGAGAGTCCCTACACAAGGGTACCTCTTCGATGCGACCAGAGTAGCTTCTTGTGCATCAGCTGTGGCTGCTCGGCGTCCATCGCCCATCGCCCAAAATGACAGTTTGCAGCACCACAGACAATATCTGCGTAGACATCGGGATGGAGGTCTGCTTGCTATCGTCTACGAGTATGTTGCATCTGCTGACCTCTAAGTCTGGCATGAGTCTGCGACCTCTCTACCGCGCGAAGTATCCGATACAGGTGACGACTTCGTCACGGGCATGGTCACTACTTTCACCAGTGGCTGCGGGCGACGACGGCCACTCTCATCAGGTGCACCTAACTCCATTCGTTCCAAGCGCATCGCGATGTGCCCTCGATTCGTCGCCAGATACTCGACAGGGTTATGTAGATTGAAGAACTCTATTCCCTCTTCACGTGCGTGGCGATCTCTTCGACTGACGGGCATCTCTTCTCGCTACGCCGGTAGACGATCGTAGCTGGGCTGAAATAATCGCAAGGCGGTACGACGGCATCAATCGCCGTATTTCCCTCCTCCAATGACCGCTTAACACGCTGCACGAAAGAGCCGGAAGCTGCGGCGAGCTCCTCTGGAGACATCAGGGTTGTATACTTCGCCAAAGTACTCGCTGGCGGTATGGGCTCAGTCGAGATCTTCACTGGGATGCCCATCGCATTGGGTACTCCGCACCGCGCAGTAGAAGACTCCATCTACGCCTTGGGCTTTGAGATCGTCATAGGTGGCGTTTGGCCAGAGATCGTATTGGGCTGGAAAGGAAATGACACCAAGCTCTCGCATCTTCTCAGCTCATCTTCGATGATGCAGTGGGCGGAAGGCAGAAACTCGCGATGCCATAGCGTAGAGACGCCGCCGAGGCTGACTCAAGAGCCTCTGCAGACGGTGACTTCATAGCCTCACTTAGCCATATCGGTAGCAAAGGAGAGCCCTGCTGGTCCCGCTTCACGACGACGCGATGCGTCGAGCTTTGGTCTGTGAGGATGCGCCAGGCGCAGCATTCTTGGCTCGATGCATGCGCTCGTAGTCGGCTACATAGCGCTCCAAGATTGCCAATCGAGCAAGCTTGCTTTCTTGAGGCTTAGTGTATAGATGCGGTGGCTCTCCACATTTGCTTTTCCTGAGGGCATACCGCCCACAGACGGCAGGGAGTGAGGCTCGTTTCTCCGGATGATCCCAACGGCCTCGAGCATCTCTCTTTTCTCGATGTGAGGCTTTGATGAACGAGATATGTATCGACCTGCAACCTTCTACGCATCTGTGCAGTCTAAACGGCGACGGGCTTCGGCCATCAGCTCCTCACGCGTATAGCCTAAGCTGACCTCTGCGTGGAAGGAGGCGATACGCTCGGCTATAGCTCCTGACATCTTTCGTTCCGGCTCGTGGGCGATTACGCTCTTTGTTGGGATGGGCTTTGCGCAGTTCAGTGCGCCACTCCGACTTCGTCGCTCCTGATTGGCAGCTCTTGCTTGGTCATTATATGCGATCTTTGTGCAGTCTTTTGCCGAAGTGCTATGAGTGATAAATAGTCGATGGCAAAGATACACGAAGGAATACAATGAGGAGAAAGGCTGTATATTATATAGCAAGTGCAGGCTAAGACCTCTCGAAGTATGACTCCTTGTGAGGTCTTGAGCGCGTCACTTACGATCGACTAGTGAAGTCCAAGTCTTCGCAGGGATTGTTCTTTGCTGAGTATAGCTCGAGAAGATCGTAGTAGCGTGACGATCATGTACTCTTTCATCCGTAGCGACGACGACGACCTTGTCGGCATATCGGCGGTGCGCGATGACCTGACTCTTGCCACTGCATAGGTAGCTGCGTGGAGCTCACCAGATCTTGATGCCCACAGAACTCTGGTCCTTGGCATGCCTCGGAGCGCATCGGTGCACGATTCTCCTCCGACTGGCAGCTGAAGACCAGAGGGTCGATGCACCGAGGTGCTGCAGCATGGCGCCGATATGCTTTTTGATGCGATAGGCGTGCGCTGGCGATAGCTGAAGACGGTCGCGCTCTGAGCCTTCTTCGGGAGGCCTTGGCTGCGTCACGCATATCTGGCAGGCCTTGTGTGCACTGAGCTGCCAGCCAGTCGCTCTTCTTCGTCGGGGAGATGGGGTGAGGTCCTCTGGGTCCAAGATGGGTCTTACCTGCTACTGGCTTCGCGAGGAAAATGAGCGATGAACTCTGGTCATAGTCCTGCTTGCTACGGCAGCAGTCCAAGGACACCGCTATCGATGTCACCGGCGCGAGTCCCCATCACCAAGCCCTTCAGCACGAGTCAAGCCCATCGGGTATCGATGCTGCTAATACCATTGAGGATCAGCTGCCATCAGAAGCGCCACCGCCGATGTGCGCCGTGATGACGATCTTGCGGTGCTCGGTCGCCCTGCGATCTCACATGGCGCTTAACGACGTAGTCGTGGCTCGTACCATGAGAGCGTAGCGACGGATGCCGGTGCCCGTCGTAGAACTCGTGGGAGGGCATACATACGGCGTGAGCTGGCATCGTCTGCTGGTGAAGGCCGTATCAAATACACGCACCTGAGAGTCTTCAGGATGCTGCCATGGTTACGGCTTCGAATTCCGAGATGTGCCGCTGGATTGTGCGGTGGTGCGAGCTGTGCGCTCATGAGCTGTGCACGCTTTCTTCAGTGATGCCGGACGCTTTGTGCAGAGCGTTCGCGCCGTGCACTAAGCTTGATGACCGATGGCGTCTTGATCTCGTCAAGAGGACTGGACAGTGCTCTTCGCAGAGGATGTCGAGGATGATCCTCACCCGCGCTTATGGATGGTGGGGATGTCGAGGTGGCGGCGCTCGATCTTTCGCTTGCCTTCGGGGTTGCGGAAGGTGATAGAAAGGTCGTGATCGACACGTTCTTCGTTCCCTGAGGTCCAGAGACCTTATAGGTGGGCAGCTGGACGTGAGGAGCGGGCCTTCGGGAGGAGCTACCACAGTTGAGGACAAGTGTCTCGCAGGAGCTTTGTTGGGTGATGCGATGTTATCCCTTCTAACTCGCCTTTGAGGGCAATGGATTGATTGTGGCGGTGTTGGCAGCCATCTTATAGTGTCATCGACAGAAGCTCCTCGGCTGAGGGTCGTAGATGACAGGGGCAGCCATGCCCTGGAGTGCAGGGCCGACTTAGCCTCGGCACCCGCTTGAGACGCTGCTACGAGCTTGTAGCCGATGATGTTCCCGCTCGAGCGTTGGGAAGATCAGTACGTTCGCCTTCCTGCGACCCGAGCTATGTCAGGGGCCTTGAGCGAGCACCTGTGCCAGATACGAGCCTTGACATCCGGCACTAGCGCTCGCCATCGAGCTTCTGAAGATCAGGTGCCCATCTCCTTGGCCTATGCGTGTGGCTTCGACGACCTTGTCTACCAATTCATGCTGGCACTTCCCTTGGTGGAAAGCTAAGCATGGCGATACGTGTGGCTCGACGTTTGTGCGATGCGCGTGCAGACTCTGACCGAGGAGACGGCGATCTGAGGCAGCAGCTCTGCTGGCACGTACAGGATTGGAGCATCACTGGCGCAGTCCGCAAAGAGAGAAGAGACCATTCTCCGCAGGTATTGTTGAGGAGACATCACCAGAAGATACGCTGACGCGGCTGATTCCTGGGGGTCGTCTTGACGATCTGCAGCGCTGACGTCAGGACATCGCCCGTAGCATTGATCAGCTCGGCCATGGCTCACTCATCAGCGTCACCCGCCTTGATCATCAGACAGCCCAGGTGAGAGGAGTCTTCTACAAGGAGGTGGCTCTGTGCTTGCTCTTCGGTGAGAGCCTTCTTACTGCAGCAAGCTCCAGCAGAAGGTCGATGTAGTCCTGCTTCTTGGCGTGCTGCTTGGGGTCAAGAGGCGTAGCCTTCTCGATATGCTGTGATCCCAGCTCTTGGGCGCAGGAGCTTTCTGATGGTGTTGAGGATCGCCAATCCAGGGGTCAGGCGGACGATGCCGATAAATCGCGAGCAATCGGTCAGCCTTTGATGTTCTTTCTTCTGTTCCTTCAGGAAGCGATGTGTTGTGGTTTGCCTTAGCCCTATTGATGATGTCTTGGATCAAGTCCATGGCGATGTTAGATTTGATATTGTTATTCTTGTTTATGCCCAAAGTTGCATTATCTGTTTTTTGGGGGGGTGTTTTTGGGGGGGGGTTGTTATGTACATTCTATTATATGGATCTATAAGAGTGATATAGTCTTCTTTGTGTTGGTTGGGTGTTGTTTGTTGGGTTGTTGGTGTGGTGTGGTTGGTTGTGTGGGTTGTTTTGTGGTGTTTGTTTTGGTGTGTTTGGGGTTGTGTGTGGGTGTTGGTGGGTGGGGTGGGGGGGGTTTTGTTGTTTGTTGGTTTGGTGGGTGTATTCCATCTCTACGACCATGTTGGCAGCCCCGAAGCGACATCTTCATCGTGGAAGTGCTGGATACCTCGCTTTTACCACTAAAAGGTGAGAGGTACGAATGGACTCAGCCCAGTGCTCTGTACCTGTGCGTGGGATACACCCACCTCGAGGTTGAAGGGCTTCATCAGTGAAGTGAGCTACTGCATCCAACAGCTTCATTGGCACAGGATCACGCACATCAATCTCTTGACCCGGAAGGTAAAGACCTTCTGATGTGATCTGGTCAATAATCCTGAAAAGAGCGTACCGCTTGACTGGGTGATACCTTCTTGCGATGTCGCTCTCCGCCTCGGCAGGAGACGGCGTGCAGACGCTTTACGGAGAATCAGTTTGTCTTTAGCTCTCCGAGCTACTGTAGCTTCTCTCCCGAGGGACAAGCACAGTGCCGAGTGCTTTTCTGCCCCCTCGATACGCACGATACTCCCCACTGTAGAGCATGGAGCAGTGGGTGAGGAGGTAGCGGAGGATGAGTCCTTCAGCCGTCTGATGGGAAGTTTGGGGAGGGCTCCTTTCCCTCAGCCTTGCGATCAGCATGGCGCTGACGAGCGGGCTGAAGCGCTCCACTTCGCGTTGCGTCTTCTTGGCTCTTGCCAGAGCTTCTGCCTCTTCTTCGGCCGAGAGTCCTTCTTTATAGTCTGCCAGACGCTGGCGGATCAGGCAGGTCTCATCTCGCCAGCTTCGGCCTCGCGGATCTCACGGATAGTGCGCTCTGATTCGCCCACCAGCCTCTTGGATCAGCCGTTGAGCCTCCTTCTTTGGCTTCAGCTGATGATGCGACGACGCTCTTCAGCAATGCCTCATCTCCTCGAGTGTAGCTTGCTCGAGAGCCTCCTGTGTAGGAGCTTCTCTTCTTGACGGATGCTCTGGCGCTGCTCTCCCAGCTAGCGTTTGTGCTCAGAATGACGTCTTGCGGGTGCTTATCCATATCGATGTAGTCCGCACCGTACAGTCTCACGCACCTCGCTGATGACCTCTTCGGGAAGGCCTATCTTGCGAGGCTATCTCGATGGCGAAGGAGCTACCTGGACGACCGATAGAAGGCGGAAGAGTGGGCGCATCTCGTGGCGGTCATAAAGCATCGCCCCATTGATAAGCCCCGAGTGCTCCTCTGCGTAGGTCTTGAGATTTTGGTAGTGCGTAGTAATGACTCCGAAAGCTCCTGCCTCGTTGAAGCGATGCAGAGGGCTTGCACTAGTCCCCACCGATCGTTGGCTCCATACCTCCACCAAATTCGTCTATGGTAAAGAGTGTCTCTCGCTCCGCCTTCATCGGACGAAGTGCTTCCATATTACGCAGGTGTGAACTATAAGTACTGAGGTCATCTTCGATCGACTGCTCATCCCCGATGTCAATATACAGACGGTCGAAGATGCCGACTGAAGAGTGATCCGCCATCGGAACAGGGACGCCACATTGCACAAGATGTTGGAGCAGCCCCACCGTCTTGAGGCAAACGGACTTTCCCCCGGCATTAGGGCAGAGATAAGCGGGATACGTGCTTCCGGAGCTACCAAGCGAATATCTAAAGGGCACGACACTGCGCCCTGAAGCTATAGTGAGCGTAAGAGAAGAGGGTGCTTTGCTCCCCACCATTTCGACTATGGGACTATCAGAAATGCGACGGACGATTCCCCTATATCAGCTTGAGCGTGCCTTTGCACGTACAAAGTCGTAATGTGCGCTAGAGGCGTGTAAGCGGTGAGCAAATGGTGGGAGATATTGGGGCGCAGGCGGTTGTACCTCTGTCAGGATGCGGATGACCTCACGGCGCTCTTCGCTCTCCAGCTCTCGGATATGATTGTTAGCTTCGACCAATTCACGGGCTCTACATGAGACCATCTTCCCTGTAGACTCGTGCATGTATAATTCCTCGGAGCTTGCGCTTGTGCATGGGAGCTCATCGGAATGACTAAGCGAGCCATCACGCAGAGCGGCTGTACGTCTTACTCTACCCAACCTTCGTGCGCGTGCCGTCGAGAGGATGCGCGCGGCATGCGGAGACTACAGCTCCGTCTCACGGATCGTCTGACGGATACAGGCAGATCGCGAGAGGCATTGTCACGGAGCTTACCTTCTTCGGTGAGTAGGAACGCTAGGTGACTTTCTATCTTGAGGGAAGGATGGTATATCCTCAAAGTAGAGTCGACAGACAAGGGTAGATGTAAGCAAAGGTCTCGTGCACGCTCGCCTGTAGTATGCTCCTCGAGGAAGAAATGCTGTAGACTATGTAGCGTCTCCAGCATGCCAGGAGGTCTAAAGGTTCCTCTTCTTCGATGAACGTGCCCTGTGGACGTATGCGCCGTAGTACTTCGCTACAGTCGACAAAGAGCCAAGGAGGGTAGGGGAGCTTCACCTCGTCTGAATCGTGATCATTCTCGCGCGTCTCCTCCAGTGCCTTCTCGATCTCGGTACGATCCAGCAGGGAGCTTTCGGTAGCTGCATCTCGCTCTTCCCAGAGGAGGCGCAGTACTCCTCAGAGGTGCCTCACCTCACGATAGCCTATCTTCTCGGCGAAGTTGTTTGGGTGAACATCTAATCTATTTATCTCCATATAGTATCCAAAGGTAAGGGCAGGTCCGGCTGTGCGAGTCTGCGTGATTGAGTTGTGATAGCTTTACATTAATGAGATGGGGCTGGGTCAGCGGCGCGGTCTTCTTCTTGCGCACCGACCAGCCAAAGTGCCCGATGTATTCACCCAAGCCAGAGTACTCTCCATGCGCATAGACCAATAGGCCTGCACTTCATATCAAAAGACTCCAGTTTCATGGATCAATATGTTGCTCATCTGCTCGTGCACCCACGATGTCAGCAAGGAGAGAGGTCATGAGCTCTGATGTAGTATCTCGCACACGACCTCTAAGCTGATGGAGACTCTTCGATGAGTGGAACACCCAGCACGAAACCAAGCATTCCTTGAGTGAAACCACAGGAGGCAAACTATCTTCCTTTTCGTCCTGAACGACTCCCACCAGTCTGTTTCTCATTTGCCATCGATACGGTAGAGATTGATGCCGAAAGTCGCTGCTTCTCGATGATACCGTGCGGAATGACGCTCTGAGGTCGGATACCACGACGCACATCGGCAGGATTAGTGCTGGGCGGTACTCACCCAGAGGCTGTGAGGATATTAGCACCTCCATCCTCCATTGTACCACAGCTAATGAGAACAACGGGTAGGGGATGAGATGAGCGTTCCCAGGCTGGTCCTACTCTCACTTTTAGTAGCTCTACCTCCTCTGCGTGCGTCTTGCGCCCAGCTAATGACATTCTAAGAGACAGGACTGACATCGTGCCCTCCTCCGTCGAGACGTGAAAGCGTGTTGCATCGGCTCGCAGTTGGTGATGCACTTTCGGATTAGGGCACCCACGCAGGCCTATGACTTCGCTGGGTGAAGCCACTTGAGCCTTCTCCGTAACCTGGTAGTCGCGAGATAACATTGAGATGCACCTCGGGGCGAGTAGGGCGATCTTATCGATCTCCTGAGGAGAAACAAAAAGTGGTCTGCCATCTTGATGATGCCCTACGTTGCTGGCGAGCACTCACGAGGTTGTTTCCCTATTGTTGCAGGGTGGTGAGTTCATCCAGGCGAAGAAGTGCCGATCTGAAAGAGTTTCTCTGCTGGTATATGGTCAAGACAATCCCATCACGGATTGCTTCGACAAGCATCTTGTCTTTATTCATAGCTTATTGAATGGGAGCTTAGGAAGATTGGATTACTCTTGGACATCAATGCCCAGTGCTTCGCAGAGAGATGGACTGGCGAGACGATGCAGAACCTCCTTATGCTTGCTCTACGTAATAGGCGTATGGGGTATCGTCAACATCCTGGGCGATCTCTCGACACGAGGGTAGGATGTAAGGATACATAGGTGCTCTCGACATCCTTCCAGCATCGAGGCCGTGAGTACATATACGTTCTTCACGCGCTCATATTCCTCTAGGTCGACAAAAGCGTTCTCGCTGCACACGAGTCATATAGAGGACATCAACACTGCGGATGATCTCGGGGAGTGAGTCCGTCGTCTCAGTGAAGGGAATCGTAGCACGACGATGAAGATCCTTGCACTCCTCGAGGCATCATCAGCTCTGGAGGTGAGACGAAGATGAATCAGGGACGGAAGGACCATGCCCGACAATAGAGCAGAATGCACTGTGCGACCGTGCTTTGAGATCTCCTACAGAGCGCTATAGTCTTATCGTAAAAGAGCGCCTGGGTCTTGCGTGTGGCATTAGAGGTCTAGTAGAGTCTGTGAGGGTGCTGATTTGCGCCATCACCAGCATTGATAATCGGGCGCCCCGAACTCAGATGCGTAAGTGCAGCCCCTCGGTGAGTGGCGCATCACGATAGCATCGGCATGGTTGCGACCATAGCGATGGTATCTTCAGCGATTCTCCTTTTGGAGGAACTGAGAGTAGCTGCGTCTGAGAGCCGATGACACGTCACCCAGGCGATTGACCGCTGTCTGAAAGCTCAATCTGGTGCGTAGTCGAAGGCTCAAGAAAGGTGGCGATGAGCTCGTCCCTCAGAAAGCTTGCGATTGAGGGTTTGCTCAAAAGGCGTGCTCGATCAAGGAGTCGAGAGATATCCTCCTGTAGCAGTTGGTTGATCGATACTAAGTGCTTCATAATTCTGTCGTATAGTCCACGGTGCACATGCAGAGCTATGCTTGAGCACCATGCAAAAGGCTCTCAGATTATGAAGAAGCTCACTAGTGGGAGTGAGGCAGTGTCGTCCCAAGAGCGGAGTCGTAGTGTCGCTGGCAATGGAGTCATATGTGAGCGATCACCAGGCTCTTCAGACACAGTAACCTCCATAGTTATACAAACTCACCAGTCACACCCAGTCTGGGTGTATGATGTTTGAGTTTGATGGTTCATTAACGGTTATGTGATCGTTATGCTACTTGCACGCGAGTAGAAATGCAGGCTAACAGCACTCATGCCTCCTCCCTGTGCTGAGACTGGGAAGGAAGTGCTGCAAAGAGAGAGATGTCTTCAGGAGATGTATGACCAGAGCCTTAGAACTGCTTGGTTACATCCAGAGGCGCCGATCAGATCCTGAATATCCGTGATACCATGGCGAAGCATATAGTCCTCGATGCCATCAACAGATCTGAGTGGTTACCGCTGGATCAGCGAAATTATAGTGACGACTTCTACGGCAGAAGCTCCAGCAGAAGAGAATTCAATTGCATCCGTTGTGAGCTGATTTCCCCCATACCTATAATGGGATACCTTCACCGCCTGCGAAGTTTGCGGACCATTCGCGGGGCGATTGAGCTACTGCTGGGGCCAGAAAGCCCGCCTAGTGATCGTAGAGAGAATGGGACGACGCTTCTCAGCATCGGTGGCCATTCCTATTAGCGTGTTGATCATCGAGATCGAGTCTACTCCCCTCTGCCTCGACGGCACGAGCGATCTCCGTGATGTCGGTGACATTGGGAGAAAGCTTTACGATGAGCGTCTTGTCATAGACGGCACGAGACGGCTGAACCACTGGACGATGCGCCTGCACACGTCACACGAAAGCCATCCCTCCTTCTTTGACGTAGGGCAGGAAATGTGGCTCGATAGCTGGTATGTCCTCCAGTGCATTGATCTTCTCAGCAGTCTCAATGTGAGTCTTCGACCTGAGAGCCGCTGAGCATGTGACGATCATCGCTGTCTCCATAGCCACGTATCTTCGGGTGAAATCATGCTCGCAGAAGTGGTCCACACCCTTATTCTGAAGACCAGCGGCGTTGAGCATTCTGAGGGGTCTCCGCCATGCGAGGGTGAGATTACCTGCCGTGGATGGGTGTCGTTCCCTTGACAAGTATTCCTCCGAGGCGGTTCAGATCGATCGAAGTCTTCATATTCGGTGCCGTATCCCAAACGTACCAGAAGCGGTCATCACAGGGTTCTTGATCGTGAGGGCCACGACCTGATATGTAGCTTGTGTCTTGAGCATGATCAGTCCTTCTTTTACCGAGCTTGAGAGTTAAAGACTGGGACCTTCGAGTGCATACGCAGAGTATTCCCCTGCCCTTCAAGGTCTTCGACGCAACACAGGCAGGCACCGATGCCGCACGCCATGCTGTTCTCCAGCGAGACTTCGCAGTCATTCCCGAGCCTCAGCGATCTTAGCCACTAGCAAGCATCATCTACCTTAGGGCCATCAAGTAGAAGATGCGGTCAAATGCTCCTTCGGACAAGATCAGGGTGATCTGTCACCGCCCTACTATCCCCAAGTTCGCCATTGTCCGTGGTGTAATAGACATCGCCATATGCCTGAAGCTCTTCACGCATCCTAATGTGGGCTGCCGTGCGTCCTCCGAGGAGGATCGCTGGGCGAATGCCTTGGTCGACAGACGTGCAGGCCAAGAATAGCATCGGTGCTATACCGACTCCGCGCCTACTAAGAGGGCGTTTTAGCCTCTTCTGTCGTGAAAGGTATTGTCCCAATGGCAAAAGCAGATGAAGCTCCGTACCATCAGAGCAATCCTGTCAGTCACCGATGTCCCTTTCCTACCGGCCAATAGAGCAGCCACAGCTCGCGACGATTCGGGATATCATTACATATAGATATAGGACGGCGGAGTAGCACTAAGCCTCCAGGGACTGCACAGCTTGGACATTGACCTGCACTCATTAGCAGGGAAAGAGCTGCATCCTCTGGCAGATGGAGTTTCCAGCAGATGGTTGCCAGCACCCAAATCTTGAGTCGAAAGGAGGGTAGAACCAGGCGAATGCTTATTCATGAGGTGTATGATACCGTACTTGTGTTCGCAAAGATACAGAGAAGTCACCTCTGCTTCAGCTCTACTCACTTTCGGTCGTAAATGTTGCAGGCTATTGTCGTCATAGAAGACGGTGATATGGGCAGTCTCTCTCTTTCGCGCCTTCAGTTCGGCCTTTAGATGTGCTCTTCTTCCTTTGCCTGAGCTTGTAGATCGCTCATCGTCATCCTGTAGCCTGCCCTGTGATCGAAGGGTTGCCTGCTGCTGGTCTGCTATCTGATGTACAAAAAGACGAGGCTCTTCAGGGTGATAAGGTCGGAAGTGCTCTGATAATCTTGTTGATCGTCAGCGCACGGGTTTTGGCTGCTGCTCGTTATGAGGGTTGAGGAGAGGCGTGGCTGGAGAGAGAGACCTGCCCTGAATTACTAAATTCACGAGGATGTCCAGCGCTCTTTTTCGTAACGTCCTTGAGGGCGTTTTGTAATGGATGCTAAAGTCGATATATTCTGCCATAATGTCCCTTTTTGCGATGTATTCGCAAAAGCTTGTAAACGAAATTACTATTTCAAATTCACAAATGTCTAAACACACAGTTTTGTGTTCAGATTTGTCATTACCCGAGATAGGTATTTACCGCTCCAAATCAGCTGTGTTTACAACGGGAAGAAACCCGTACGCAATAACTTTCGTCTATTACACGCCAACCTATCTGAGTAAATATTATATTGTGTGATATAAATAAAGATCATGCATAATGAGTGTAGCTGAGAGGGCAGGAGGCTCACCTTGCTTATCAGGAACATCCAGTGGAGCATCTGGATTATAACATTCTATACGTTTGAGATATGAGGTGTAATACGAGGGCGCTCCGTTTATCGACCAAGCATTGAGATTTTCATCACTCCCCACCCTTCTTCAGGGGTGTGTGAGTCTTCAGATGCCTTACATCTGCATGTTGGCAGCACTGCAAAAGCGATGATGTAATCTCGTTTGTTGCAGACCAATGAAGCACGCTGGGCACATTGACGTCAATGTTTCTGCGTACAAGGACCGATCTCAAAGAGGACCGATGCTATGGACATCACCCAGAAGGGTAATCAGCCCTCAGAAGCTGTTTATGGCATTAGATGGGAATTGAGCTGTGCTGGGCTATGGATAGACTTGCTCTTCCCTCTGGGCGCATCGAATCTTTCCAGGCTTCGAGCCATCTCAGTGATGTCGATGCAGCTGGCATAGCTCAGAGTACTCAGTTATATGGCACAGTATGGGGATGACGCCTCTGTATTGACCCGGCATCTTACAGAGGAGAGAAAAGCGTTCTTCTGAGGCGGACGTCAGTTAATCTGTAGCAGGCCTTCCACAGGGGCAGTGATATTTCTATGTGATGTGGCCTGATGACTGCTCCATCAGCAAGGTGTACCATATATAATAGGACGGGTGGAGACGGTTGCGTTGTGATTTGCTGGTGGTGTGGGCGCGGCACGTGGCGGTAGAGAAAAGAAAGAGCGCGGAACTCTAAGATGCTGACATCGGACAGCGGGATTGCCTGCTACGCCGATGAGTTGGGGCGATCCGCAGCAGCACTGCTCGACCAGGATCTACAGGCTACTAAGGTTGATTTACGACATGCTGATAAAGCTGCTCCAAGCTGCCTTAGAAGACTTATCGAGTAAAAGGGAGATACTTAGCATAATGCAGCCTGCTTCATCTCTTCCCGAGGGATACTAAAAGCGAAGCGAGGCGCACTATTGATACAATAGCGTCGCCTCCTCACCTCTCGCTCGCGGACCATCCTTGAGGGCAGTGCCTTAAAGATGTGCTCTACAGCTGACTTCGCGCTTCGCATGCGCTCTGCACCATGCGGGGTGTCCAAGATGCTGCCGCTGAGAGCGTGGTGCAATCGATCGGACGAGAGAGCTACGCTAGGCCAACCACGGCAAGTCAAAGCTTATCTCTGCCGAGATGAAGAGCGGTTCCCTGTAGTGATGTCGGCATGGGATTCCCTCAGCTTCTCATCCCAGTATTCGTTTGTTGAACGCTGGTTCTGTAGTAGCTTGCTGCGTGACGGCATACTGCATCGGTGTGAGTTTCTTCCGCAGTTCCTCATCCGAAGGCTTTACGTGAGGCGTTCGCTTCGACGACACGGAAGAGTTCAGTTATATGGCGGTAGCGATGGGTTCTTATCCAGATAATCTGATGGTAGCTCTCGGCATCGTAAAAGGAGCGCAGTGGCTCTACTTCTATGACAATGGGCTGCAGAATGCTTATGCTGCAAAACCTTCGGTGCAGCCTGTATCGATGGGGCGATCTGTTGAGGTCGCGTGTAGTAGATTTCGTGCGATACTGATCACCGACATCACCACCTTGGCGGTTGGGTGAGGTGGGATCGATGGTCCAGGGTAAAAGCTCCAGGGAGCTTATCGAGTGTTGATCAGGAGCATAAGTGATGTGTACGAGTCTCAGCAAAGCCGTTGTATGGACATAAACTTCCTCGTGGGTGGGGTTAGATGTGCGGCCCATTAGCATAGCGACTTCGGTAGAGACACTCCTGGACTTGCTTGAAGAAAGCTACTCTGTACCCCGAAGCACCCACCAGCTAAATAGATTTCTTTCATGGGAATGTTGAGGATGAAGATGAGGGATGGGGATGAGGAACTGTCGCTGTGTACGCGTGGCTCGCAGTGCGATGCCTCCAGCTACCAAACAAGAGCAACAAAGGCAAGCGGGCAGAGATTTTTGTGTGTCATTGGCACTTTTAGTCTTTATATATGTAGATCGATTCTAATTTACTAACAGCACCAGAGATCTAATAGTTACGGCTCACCTTTCTATAGTGCAATAGAGGTGTATCGATAAGGCTCCCCTCCATTGGAGATTAATGGCGAAAGGAGCATAACCATATCATTGCAGGCTTTATAATCGATGAGGCAAATGAATACATGGATTCAATCTATGGCGGGGAGGAATTCACGTACTTCTGTATTGGTATAATCGCATTTACTATACCTTTGCTTAGTACGAATTTGTCCAATATAGCATGAAACATCTCAGCCTTACACCACGCCTATACCGACTGGGTGCCCAAAACGCAATCTCTTCCTTTCTGAGCCCAGCTTCTATTGCGATGACTTTCAGTTAACCCCTACAGTAAAGCTCTGGCTAATCATTTTGCTCAAGCTCTTCATCATGTTCGCGATCCTGCTGAGCCTTCTTCTTCCCCAATCATCAAGCAGCAAGCGCAGGATCAGCGATATCGAGCGATCAGGGTTCGTCGGAGATGAACTCTTGGATACATCGCGCTCAAGTGACGATCCTCACTAAGTATACAAGTCATACCTCAAACGTAATAAATATATCAACCACTAATAACTATTTACAACAGTGGATGCTAGCATCTTTAGTCGCAGGTCTCGAGCTCGGTTTGCCCGACGGCCATGATCACTGCTATTGTTCCCCTGACCTCGGTCTGGGGATTATCATGTCCCAGGAACTCAGTACTACCCAGCGTAGATTTCGAAGAAATCAGCGATTCTGGCAGAAAACTCTTCGGGATTAACTTCGCTATCGGCATGCTGCGGGGATTATCCTCAGAGTTGAGTTCGGTACCAACTGGTCCAACTACAGTTGGTTTGTCGGAGATATCTTCGGTGCTCACTGGCTATCGAGGTATTCTTGCGCCTACTTTTATGAGTCGAGCGTTTCATCTCTGGTGATGTTCTTCAGCTGGGGAAAGTCAGCGAAAGGGCTTCCGCCCGGCCTCCTCTTGGCTTACGATCATCGGGACTACAGTCTCCGCAGTCTGGATCCTGGTCGCCAATGCTTGGATGCAGCACCCTCAGGGATGGTCTTCAATCCGACGCAATGCGCAATGAGGATGAACGACTTCTGGGCTGTGGCTCTGTCGCCTCTGCCATCGTCAAGTTCTTCCACAGATCACCTCTTCGTGGACACTGGGGAGCTTCTTCGCTGTCGGAGTGTGTGCCCTCTACCTGCTGCACCAGCGCAATGTGAGAGTTGCACGTCGCAACATCAAGATCATTCACCTTTTTGGTCTGTAGCTGCACTATACCGCATTCACTGGGCACGGTTCGGCTGTCGATGTTGCCCTGCAACCAGCCAATGAAGCTCGCTGCTATGGAGCTATCTATGACTCTGGTGAGTGCACGGAGACGGGCTGTACCGAAGATAGCGGTGGTGTAAGTCTGGGGATCGTGGTCTACTCAATCCGGACAAGCAACTCCCCGATGATGGCAAAGCCATCTCACCTCTTCAACATCAGGCTCTCGCCTCCTCTCCTATATGGTCGCAGGAACTGGGACACACTACGTACCAGGTGTCATCAGCATCCTCGAAGGTGGCTATCGTCTCCCTGATGGTGAGATGGCTCTCTCTGTCGAAGAGAAGATGCGCCGTGGTCGCGTACTATTGATGCGCTCAATGCCTTCCGCACAGCGCGCGCAGGGCTGGTGACAGCATCACAGCCAAAAGCAATATCATGCCACCCTGATGGGCACTTCCCTACTACGGATGCGGCTGCTTCACCAGCAAGTATGAGACTGTGCCCAACATTCCGCTCACCTACTATTCCTTCCGCATCATGGTGAGCTCGGAGGTCTCTTCCTTCTCTTCTTCGCATTACTGAGCTGGTATGCCTATCATGCAATAAAGCTTGTCTCTATGCGCTGGCTTGTGTGGTCTGGGATCATCCTCACGCCGCTGAGCTTGGATCGCAAGTGAAGCTGGCTGGGTCGCGTTGGCCAGAAGTAGGGCGTCAGCCTTGGGCGATCAGAAAACCTTCTACCCTGAATGCTGCTATCTCTAAGATAGAAGCCTCATCGATCATGATTACCTTCACGCTCTTCTTCACGCTCTTCACGATTATGCTCGTGGCGAGATCAATATCATGCGTGGGCGATCAAGCAAGGTCTGACCGGCACTAGAGTCACTAGAGTCTTCTAATCAAGCTAAAAACGATTCATTATGGATTACGCATTCTTCCAAGAATACTGGTGGCTATGGTCTCCGTACTCGGTGCTGCTCGTCTTCCTGCTTTTTGTACAGGGAGGCAGTCACTCTTCATCAGCATCGGTAAGAGCAACGAGCGCAAGCTCCTCGTAAACTCTGCTCGGTCGCAGAGTGGGGAATTTACCTTCACTACGCTGGTGGTCTTCGGTGGTGGCTTCTTCGCCTCCTTCCCACTCTTCTACTCGACCAGCTTTGGAGGGAGCCTACTGGGTATGGATGCTCATTCTCTTCTGCTTCCATTATTCAGGCTGTCTCCCCTGAGTACCAGAATAAGCATGGCAATGTATTAGGAGTCGCACCTACCAGACCTTCCTCTTCATCAATGGGCTGCTTGCTCCCGATCCTCCCTCAGACGCTGTTTCCCACCTTCTTCACTGGCTCTGCCTTTGCTGTGAACAGTGAGTGCAGGTGCAGACCTCTCCGGTGTGAGTCAAAGTCATCTCCAGAATGGTTTGCCTTACAAAGGGTATTCAGCTTCATGAGTCTTGAAGCGGTACTCAACCCTTGGAATGTCGTCTTCGGTCTGGCTATCTTCTTCCTCTCGCGTACCACAGCTCTGCTCTTCTTCATCAACATCGATGATGATACGATCTATAAGAGGTCACGCGGGCACTCGCATGGAATGCTACGGCCTTCTCTCATACTCTTCTCACACCTCTTTACTTCCTCCTGACCAAGCAGGGCTTTGCTTATGATCCTGCTCATCCAGAGGTCACCTACTTGGTAGACTACAAGTATTAGCAAAATCTCATTGGGATGCCTGCCGATCTTCACCGTCTTCTTCATTGGGGTTGTCCTCGTCCTCGTGGGGATCGTATGACGCTGACTCGAGGAGGGCTTCCGCAAGGGATATGGTTCGAGGAGTATTGGGGTCGTTCTTACGGCTCTGGCTCTCTTCCTCATCGCTGGGTGGAACAATACCTCTCTACCCTGCTTACAGCACGGATATGCCGAGATCATCAAGCATTCTCTGAATATCACGCAATAGCTCCTCGAGGCCTTCACCCTCAGACATTGAGCATCGTGTCACTGCTCATTCCCTTCGTCCTGGCTCTATGGTCTATGTGGCGCGCACTTGACCTGCACAAGATCACGCGCGAAATGCTCGATCTGACGGACACAACTGTTAGTCCTCGACACGGACATCGTATTCCTTTAGCAATCGCCCCAAGGGTAGGCTCATCCCCTGTTCTTTGGGGCGATGCTGAATAGATTAGCGAATAGATCGAGTATCTCTGGAGGCGTTGCATGGCCTCAGGTAATAGCGGCGTGAAGCTATGTTGGTACGCAGTATGCACCTGGTGCTTCACGGTGACCAGTATGGGTGGAGGTATGAGCAGTGCTGCTCGCCCTCCCCTCTCTCCTCTACCCCATCATCTGGCTCGCCCCACGTGCTGGCTGAAAAGCAAGTCTTTTCCCCAGAGCCTGCCGTCTCCTTGGCTGTACTCAGGGGCATCAAAATAGCATTACTGGCTATCTTTGTAAGGTAGTGATACTCATGCTTCGCCTTTCTCTCAGATGGAACAAAGCGCTATTCTTATGGCATATTTGGTAGACCACGTCAGCAAACACTACAGCGGACACTCCGCCCTTGAAGATGTCTCTCTGAGCGCACACGAAGGTCCGCATCTTCTGGGCTTTTAAGCCGAATGGTGCGAAAGTAAGGTTCACTCATCGCATCATCAATCGCATCACCGCTCCTGATCAGTGGAGAGGTACGCCTTGAGAAAGCCTCTCAGCAAGAGGATCTTGACACATCGGACTACCCGAAGAGCGTGGGCTCTACCCGAAGATGAAAGTCGGTGAACGGGCGATCTACCTGCGCGCCTCAAAGGTCTGAGCAAGCAGAGATGCCCAGCTGCGAGTCAAGGGGTGGTTTGAGCGACTGGAGATTACTTCGTGGTGGGACAAGCGCGTTGAAGAACTCTAAGGGGGATGCAGCAAAAAGGTCCAATTCATCACCACCGTAGTGCATGAGCCTCGACTACTCATCTTCGACGAACCATTCCAGTGAGCTCTAGATCCCGTCAATGCCGAGGTACTGAAGCGCGAAATCCTTGCCCTCAAGCAACGAGGGCTACGCTCATCCTCTCGACTCACAACATGCAGAGTGTCGAAAAGAGCTCTGTGACGACATCGCTCTCATTAACCGAGCCCAGGGTTGTCCTCTCTGGACAAACTGACCAAGTACGTCGTGCACATGGATCTAACACGGCTCGAAATCGTCTATGAAGGCACACTATCCACTGACAGCTTAGAGCAGCTACAGAGTCCTGGAGCAAACTCACCATGACCGCCACAGCCTGCTACGCGCCTGCAGCTAACTCCAGACGAGTCCCTTCGTTCACTCATCGAGCGACTTCCCACAATCAACACAAAGCATTGAGCTGGAATACCCTCGATGCGACATCTTCCTCTCCATCGGTACAAGATCAATAGCATCAGTATGAATAACTTTCGTCTCGTCATCGAGCGTGAATTTACCACGCGCATCCGCAAGAAGGCCTTCTGGGTCGCGATGCCTTCCCTCATGCCACTTCTGATGCTATTCATTGGGTTCGTATCTACATGGATATCATCCATCAAGGGAGGACAAGCAGCAGGTGGCTATCCTCGACCATACGCATCGCTACGAAGGCTCTTCCACGTAATAGTGAAAGGCTATGAGCTACGTCACGACAGTCCAGCCCTTAGACTACTACGCGCCGAAGCCTCGGAAGAAGAGATCACCGCTATCTTAGAGATACGAGGGCGACCTCCTACAAGACCCTACTGCTATTAGCCTCTTCTCCTTCAAGCAGCTCCCCAAAGGGCTCCGAGGCATACATCAGTGAGATCCTTTCTCGTCCAGCTCACCGAAGAAAAATCAGCTCCTACAACATTCCACAGCTACCGGGAGGCGATCAAAGAGCCAAATCAGCCTGCGTACCCGCGTATAGAGTAGGATAAGGCAGGCGACCTCATTTACCTCCTCCAGCGAAGTAGCCTCCATCATCGGCATAATCTCTACCTTCTTCAGCTACTTCTTCATTTATGACCTATGGAGCCATGGTACGGGGGTCTTGGAGAAAAAGAAGAACCCGCATCGTCGAGGTCATCGTCTCCTCTGTACATCCTCAGCAACTCATGCTCGGGAAGATCGATTGGTATCGGGCTCTTGGGACTCATCCAGATCATAATCTGAGGGCATCATGCTCTTCGGTGGTCTGCAGATAGCTCAGCACTTCTTCCTATCTCCCGAAAAGCTCTACTCTCATTGCTGTAGTTCTTCCCTTGATGAGTGCTTAGGAGCTATCTTCGCAGCTATTCGAGGGGTGAACTTCGGACAGATTATCCTTCTTCTTACTCTGCTTCATCGGGCTACCTCTTTTTATGCTTCGATCTTGGCAGCTCTGAGTGCCTTAGTCAGCTCCGATGAAGAGCTTCATAAATGATGATGCCCGTCCTCATCCTGCTGATGCTCTCGATGTATGCGGGCATGGGCAGTATCAACAATCCCGATGGGACGCTTGCCTTCTGGGCTTCCCTCTGTCCGCTGACCTCACCGGTTGTGATGATGGTACGCCTTCCCTATGATGTACCTCTGTGGCAGCCACTACTCAGCTTAGCCCTACTCTACGCTATGGTCTTCCTCCTCAGCGCACTCGCTGGGAAGATCTACCGCACCAGTATCCTGATGTATGGTAAGCGACCTTCTATGCGTGAGGTCTGGCATTGGCTCACTTACAAACAATAATATACACGATGATTTACTTCGTATCCTTGGGTCCTGGAGACCCTGAGCTGATCACGCTCAAAGCCCTTCGCACCCTACGCGAAGCTGACTATATATACCCCCGTCCCAGTCTCACGCAAGGACGTCATACCTCGAAGGCTGCAGAGATGATGCTCTCATGCAGTATGCGCGAAGAGCAAATACAGCTCTATGAGCCTCCTATGAGCAGGATCGTGATGGTGCCTGAGGCCTATGACCTTGTGGCACACACGGTTACCCAAAAAGCAACAAGACAGAACCCAATGCCCGAATAGCTATTGTCGCCGAAGGCGGTGTGCAGCTTCTCCTCCTCCCGCTTATATGGGTGAGCAGATCGAGCAAGCTAGGACTTGCCACCAGAGCAAATCTGCGGGTACCTGCTTTATAGCCTGCAATGGGCGTCTCGGAGGGCAGTTGGTACAGCTCGAAGAGCGAGTGCACGCTCATTCCCGGAGAAGCTACGGAAGAGGAATGGGACACGTGCTTGGCAAAGTCACATACCATCGTCAGTAATGAAGGGCTCACTCTGTGAAGCTGAGATCAAATCGGCTATCACTCGATATCCCGATCGCAAAGTGGCACTATCTTCGAGTTTGTAGAAAGGATGCCGAGGGAGTACATACCTCCCAGACAAGTGATATCCTCGAGACGAGAGTTTCCCTATTTCTCCATCATCATCAACGCAAGTGTCGCTAAGCGGATAGAGCAGTGCGCTAATAGTTGAACAAACGAGGCTCTCGCATCAAAATTATCCTAGCTTTGTCCTGCTAAGCATCACCTCACCTCAATGGAAACAGCACCTTGCTTCTCTTCCGTCAACGACCCACGTGTCGTCGGACGTTACAGCACAAACTCATGATATTCTCGTGGTCACCCTCATCACTTATCTCTGTGGTGGCGAGGATTATAGCGATATGTATCAGCTGTGTCGCTAGCCGAGGGAGAAGAGTTCAAACCTCTGCTCGAGATTGCCCAATGGTTGCTAACGAAGACACCTTTGAGCGCGTTATGCAAGCCGTGCATCCCGATGAGGATTGCCGCTTGCCTGGAGGTTTACACTTCTCAGATTATCAAGATTTATCTGGCTTGCACATCGCCATCGATGGCAAAGAAAAGTAGTGGAACTAATCCTCGAGGCACGGAGAAAGTAGCACATCCTCTCGGCTTGGGCCAGCAGAACACTCTTTAAGCATCGCGCAAGAAGCTGTGGGTGAAGGTAATGAAATCACCTATGTGCCCCAGCTCCTTGATAAACTTGCCCTTGAGGAGGCGGTTGTCACGATGGATGCCATGGGCACACAGGTAAAATAGCCGAGCAGATCGTCAAGAAGAAGGTGTTTTTGTCCTTGCGCTCAGGGTAATCGGCGCCATCTCTTTGAAGATGCATTCTAAACTCTAAATAATGACAAGATAATATATGGCACGATTAACATTTGAAGAAAGGAACCAAAATAACTATATTAAATGATAGTGATGTTTCTATCGAAACCATCAGTAAATATAAAGGAAAACTTCCAGATGAGTTGTTGAACATTTGGAATATTATGAGGGTATGGCATTTATGAGAATGGCTTTATACAATTAGTAAACCCAGACGATTATGATTTTTGGTTTTTAAGTATATCGACAAACTATTAGAGCCTTCTATAGTATTTGCAATTACAGCAATGGGTGATTTATTAATTTGGGAAGGAAATAAGAACTGGACAATTGCACCCAACGAAGGAAATAGAGTGAAAATTATAAACGTTAGAAAATGCATAAAGCCGTGCATTAGACTCTTTTAGAGGAGCCATTGATATGATGACTTTTTCATTGCTCATAAGGACTATTTTGCTTCTAAACCCTACTTAGATATTAAAGGAAAAACTTCCAAAATTACAATATGGTCAATGCTACGGTTATGTTCCAGCATTGGTCTTAGGAGGAAAGTTTCTAATAAGAACTTACAAGTTGTAGATGCCAAGACCTATATCGACATTATCTGGACAGGCTGTAGGAAAAATCATAGATTTAGAAGAATAAAGATAATTTAGGCGTAGAGGGTATAAGATTAAAGGAGACTATTGAATTGGATCTTGAAACAACAGATTTTTATAAAAACGCTGTAAATGATGGAAACATGTCAAAAAACAAAGGATTTAAAGAAATGTTGGAGAGAATTGGATAGCATAGTTCCAACGATAGATAAAAATAGGATCAGGGTTTGAAGATACTGGAAAAAGCAGCTTTAGCCTTGTTTTTATACTTTAAGGAGGAGGGCGTGTTAGATCGTCTTGCTTATATTAGAAGTATAATTAGTATTGAATTAGAGCACATATTAGGAACTGAAAAATTTAATAACTTCATCGAACACGAAGCAAAATCTTGGAAACCTCCCTATAATAAATCAAGGGACGAGTTACTAGCAATGCTAAGCAAATAGTATCCGACTCTACTTGATTAAAAGACTCACGGCAGGCTGCTCAAGGATGAGAAGAACTACTATCGCTACGACGGGAAGGCAATCTTATCCTCAAGAGCACTCGCAATGTATTGAGCCTCCCATGATGCCACAACGCAAGGATTGGCTTGACAAGCTCTTCACACGAACCACGCCCAATGACAAGGAACTGCAGGCTCATTATGGCTGGCAACAGAGAGATACCACTTACGAGTGGTACGGCAATGGCATGCTCAAGAGCGTACGCACACCCGAAGGTGCCACCATAAGGTTTGAGTACGATGCCTTGGGCAGGCGTACCCTTAAAGAGACACACGACACATGCCATCGCTATGCATGGGACGGCAACGTGCTGCTGCATGAGTGGAGCTACAGCCCCTTAGAGAAACCACAAGTGCTGACTGATGAGCTCGGACGAACCGGTTACGACCGCAAAGAGCCGTACAACAACCTCGTAACGTGGGTGTCGATGGCATAGCTACACCCTGTGAGCAAAGCTCACCAAGGAGGACAGCTACAGTATCGTGCAGGATTATCTGGGTACACCTATTCAGGCTCTCGACAGCAAGGGTGAGATGGTTTGGGACTGTATCCTTGACATCTATAGAGAGTGCAGGAACTCAGAGTGAGAGAAACTTCATACCATTTAGGTTCCAAGGAATGTACTTCGATGAAGAAACAGAACCTTGCTATGTGCGACACCGATATTATAGTTGTGATACAGGTACTTTTTAACAGCCAAGACCCGATAGGGTTGAAAAGGAGGTATGCAACTTTATGCATACGTTCACGATGTAAATAGTTGCGTGGATACAATGGGATAGAGTTCTAACCCTCATTACATTTACAAGTAGTAGCGGACAAACTCATCAAGTCAGCATCTGCAAAAGGCACAGGGGTTCCGCATCAAAATTATGCGAAAACCACAATGCTCTGATTACTAATTATATTGTGTTTTGCCAATAGACATTGGTTATCTAAGTTTACGAGAGAACTCACTATTGATAATCAGGTACTTATATTTTGATGCGGGAGCTCTGATTGAACAAAGTCTATTAGAGCGGATTATACTATCTTGTACGGACGGAGCGTTTTTCTGCTTGTAAGCACGATTTGCCTACAGCCCACCCAAAGTAGAGGGTGTCACTGCACTTGGTGACGTCCTCTACCTTAGGGGCAAAAGGTCCTCCCCATGCGGGGAGATAGCCTGCCTCACCTAAATAAGACAGGATGATTCGACTACATAGCCCCATACGACATGTGTCATAGCAGCTCTCTTCATGCTCCTTGCACTCCCTCAAGAGCCACCAACATGAGCTCACCTCCCATGGAGCATCAGCCATCGAAACACACGCACTGCATACGGAGACCTCTCTCCTTACGCTCACCTCGGAGCTTCAAGCACCTGCTCCATCCCCGAAAAGAAGACACAAGCACTCCTCCTGACACAGCCTAACAGGCAGAGGACGACATGAGCGAAGAGCTCACTGACACCATCGTCGTGGGAGAGGTCGTGATTCTCCTATGAGAAGATAGAAGTCGCCTCCAGTACCCCTGATGTCGTCAAGTCCGTAGTGGATCATGGACAAGAACTTTTGAGGGCTCCGCTCTGCACCTCCGGTGTCGCCAAGTGGCCACTGGACTGCTCGGGCTTCGTCAGCTATATCTATTCCCTCGAGGGATTAAGATCCCCACTCCCTCACAATCCCTCTCTGCATATACCAAGGATATAAAGTATCCCTCAGCCAGGAGACCTACTCTTCTTCAAGGGTACAAACAAACGCTCCAATCGTGTGGGGCATGTAGCCATGGTCATCAGCAATGACGAAGGCAATATCAAGATGCTACATAGCAGTAGTAGCCTCGGCATCGTCATTGAGAGCCTCAATAATAGTCCCTACTACACCTCACGCTACCTCAGGGAGCAGGTCGCCTTCCCGAAGTCAAAAGAGCATTGGAAGGAATACCCCACGAACTTAATGCAACAGAATAAGCCTCTATGCTTCAGGTAGAGCAACTCACTAAAAAGTTTCGAGATCGCATCTCTTCTCCGACATATCCTTCTCCATCGAGGCGTGGTCAGAAGGTCGGGCTCATCGCTCCCAACGGTACGGGGAAGTCCACCCTCATGCGTATCCTTCTCGGCGAGAGCCACAGGACTCAGGTAGCGTCACCTATGAACGTGATTTACGCCAAGCCTTCTTACCTCAGCTTCCTGAACTTCCAGCAGCAGATGGCATCTGGAAGCCTGCTTCAGCCCCTATGACCAGTAGCCCAGCTACCCTCGCTTGGGAAATAGCTGTCGAAGCTGGGGACAGTCAAGCTATGGAGCGACTTCTTCCAGAGATGGAAGCTCAGGGAGCTTGGCTCTACGAACAACGAGCAAAAAGAGATCTTAGGCGCACTGAGTATACATGACCACCAACGCCCTGTCAAAGGGCTATCAGGCGGAAAGCGAGCGCATCGCCCTTGCAAGCACCCTCATCAGCCAGCCTGACCTGCTCTTCCTCGATGAGCCAACAAACCACCTTGACCTCAAGAGCATTGAGTGGCTCGAGGGCTATTTGACGCGCTCGACGATGGGCTACTCCTTATCACCACGACCGCTATTTCCTCGATCGTGTCCGTAACAGATCGTTGAGCTCGATGGCGGACACCTCTATCGCTACAAGGGGAACTATGATTACTACCTGACCAAGCGTGAAGAGCGTCACGAGCAGGAAGAGCAATCTCGACAGCGAGCCCTCAACCTCTATCGCAGAGAGCTCGAATGGATGCGTCGACAACCTCAAGCTCGTGGCACGAAAGCCCAATATCGTATCGATGCCTTCCACGAGCTCGAAGCCAAAACTACGTCCTGCACAGCGTACCAATGAGGTGCAGCTCGGCTCTTCTACGACACGCATCGGTAGAAGATCTTCGAAGCGTACCACGTCAATAAGCGTTTCGGAGATAAGATTCTGCTTCAGGACTTCAACTATACCTTCAGTAGATACGACAAGGTCGGTATCATCGGAGAGAATGGAGTCGGGAAGACAACCTTCCTACGGATGCTCCTCGGAAAAATAGAACCCGACTCAGGACACTTCGATATTGGCGAGATGGTACGCTTTGGCTACTATAGCCAGAGCCTCCAACCTTGCCCCCGAGAAACGCGTCATCGACATCGTGCAAGAGATCGCCGAGAACTTTACTCTCTCGCAGCTGGTAGTACTCAAGTCGAGCGACCTCCGCCTCTCAGATACTGACTCGATTTCTCTTCCCTCCAGAGCGACAATATACGCCAGTAGAAAAGCTCAGTGGAGGCGAGCTGCGTCGGCTTTATCTCTGTACGGTCTTGAGTCACATGCCCGAACTTCCTCGTCCTCGACGAACACTAATGACCTCGACATCCTCACCCTGCAAGCCCTTGAGGAGTACCTCTCGGACTTCGCTGGCTGCGTACTCATCGAGCCACGACCGCTTCTTTATGGATGAGGTAGTGAGGCCATCTCTTCACCTTCGAGGGTAATGGTGTCGTGCGTGACTTCCTGGTAGCTATACCCTTTATCGCACCCAAGCGTGAAGAGGAGGAGCGTCAGAAAACAGAGACATCACCACCCACAAAGCTCCCCTCAGCAGACGAAGTACGCCGCTCTCAGAATAGAGCCTGTGAAACTCCACCTTTGCCGAGCGACGCGAGACTGGAGGAAATCACGGCACGCATACCGCAACTGGATGAGGAGAAGGCTGCCCTGCAGCCCAACTCTCCGCAGGTACGCTCGCACACGAAGATCTGATGAAAGACTCCGAGCGCATTGGTCAGCTCATCGAAGAGATGGATCTTCTGACGCTACGCCAGCTGGAGCTTGAAAGAGAAAGATATATAGTCACTCATCACATTTATTCACTAATCACACAGAAAGTCTATGATAACGACAGACCAGCTCAATGCCTGCTGGAGCGCAAGATCGCGCTGAGGAGGTATCTTTGGCGTCGATAGCCGACGTATCCAATTAGAAGAAGAAGAGCTCCGCACCGCAGATCCATCCTTCTGGGAAGATCGTACGCGCGCCGAAGCTCCAGATGCGTAGAGGTCAAAAGACCTGACGCAAAGTGGTTGGCTTACTATGATGAAGCAGAACGCCTCGTCGAGAGAAGTAGCCCTTTCCCTCGAATACTACAAGGAAGAGAGTCACCACCGAAGAAGAGGTTGACGAAGCCTCACAGCCGGGCTATCCTCCTCTTCGAAGAGGTAGAGCTCAAAAATATGCTTCGTGCAGAAGAAGACAACTCCTCGGCGCTGTCCTCAAGATCAATGCAGGTGCAGGAGGTGCGGAGAGCCAAGACTGGGCCTCTATGCTCGCTCGTCACGCATGCTCGGTGGTGCGATAAGCAAGGCCACAAGACCACCATCACCAACTGGCAGGATGGAGACGAAGCTGGCATCAAGACGATGACGATGCAAGTCGAGGGAGACCAAGCCTATGGCTTCCTCAAGAGCGAGACAGGGAGTACATCGTCTCGTACGTATCTCTCCCTATAACGCCCAGGGAAGCGTATGACGAGCTTCGCCTCGGTCTTTGTCGTCCCTTAGTAGACGACACCATCAAGTAGAGGTCAATCCAGCCAATATGAGTTGGGACACCTTCCGCTCCAGCGGTGCCGGTGCCAGAACGTCACTAAGGTCGAGATTAGGGTACGCTTTACGCTATAAGTACAAAGACCCTGAGACGGGAGAGGAAGAAGAGATCATCATCGAGAATACGGAGACTCGCTCGCAAACCGATAACCGAGACGCATCTCGCCTACTCCGTTCACAGCTCTAAGGATAAGGAGCTGGAGCGTCGTCACAGAGCACGGCCGAGCGAGAAGAAAAGAAGAAAATCGAATGGGGCTCAAACCGTAGCTATGTCCTTTTGATGACCGTCGCGTAAAAAGGAGCCACCGAACAGGTTATCAGACTTCTAATGTCACTGCCGTAATGGACGGTGACATCGATGAATTTATCAAAGCTTGCAGTGGAGTTCGCTGGCAAGGAAGAAGCGTAGTCCGCCCCTACTCACTACGTAGACTCATCCCTCTCAGGAGCTACATCACTGAGAGGATAGCTATTTCAGCTCTATTTGAAAGCCCATCCAGTGCAATCCTCTCGGAAAAATCACTGGACACAGTACCTCCATGCCTACTCTGTGAACTTTGATCCTTCACAACTGAGTTTGTAATGCAGAGAATCCATTTATCATCAACCCTAACAACTAACTCAAACAAGATGCAGAAAGCATTCATCTCCTTCCTGGAGTGCGCGAGCACCCGGTAGCCTCGGACGCAAACTTATCCGTGTAGCCATCCTCATCATCTTCGTATGGATCGGTGGCCTGAAGTTCGCTAACTACGAAGCCAACGGGATCATCCCCTCGTAGCCAATAGCCCACTGATGAGCTTCTTCTCAAAGATGCTAACAATAAGGTGACCAACGATGAAGGGAAGGTCGTCAAGGAGTACACCCTCAACAAGGTGCCTGAAGGTAAGTACGATCAAGCCAAGCACGATTGGCACGTAGAGAACCGTACCTACCTCTTCTCTCACGGCCTCGGTATCCTGATCATGACGATCGGTATCCTCGTCTTCCTCGGCCCTTCTCTCCCTATCTCGGCATCGTCGGCGAACTGCTCTGCATCATCAGGACCATCGGTACGCTGACCTTCCTGATCACTACGCCCGAAACATTTGTACACGCTTCGCCCGGAAGCCTTAGCTAGCTGGCGAATGGGCCAATGGCTTCCCCTTCCTCTCGGGTGCAGGTCGCCCGTCATCAAGGATACGGCCATCCTTGCAGGCGCTGTCGTCCTCCTCTCAGAATCTGCAAGCAAGATCCTCGCTCGCCCCCAAGAAGTAAGCTGAGACGCCTTTCTAATCGAAATGATGAGCGCCACATCCACCTCAGTGGATGTGGCGCTCTTTCGTTGAGCTATCATAGCACGAGATACTACCACACAAGGCCATTGTAGTCCTCCCATAGCAGGTAATTCCTCCCTACTTTCCTCAAGCGAAGTAATCTGTGAGGAACCATCGCCCCTGCAACAGCATTTTCCTACAGAGCCCCTACTCGAAGCGAAAGAGAGCCACATCCACTGCGGTGGGTGTGGCTCTCGTGCCGTTTAGGAGGGTAGACTCAAGATCTACCTTATTGAGGATGCTTAGCTTCTTCGCCGAGAAGGATCTCGAGCACCCTAGCTGCTGAGTAAGCCATTGGGGTACCGGACCGAAGATAGCAGCAACACCTGCATTGTAGAGGAACTCATAGTCCTGGAGCAGGGATGACACCACCAGCTGTGACTAAGATATCGGGACGGCTCGAGCTTTTTAACTCTTCGATGACCTGAGGAATCAGAGTCTTGCGACCAGCAGCCAGCGAGGAGACACCCATCACGTGGACGTCATTTTCAGACAGCCTGACGAGCGGATTCTTCTGGAGTCTGGAAGAGAGTCCCATATTCTACGTCGAAGCCACAGTCTGTGCACTACCCCGTAGCAACTACCTTGGCACCACGGTCGTGACCGTCCTGCATTTTAGCGATCATGATACGGGCTGACGACCTTTCCCTTTTCTGCGAGACTCTTTGAGAGCTCCTTAGCCTTGATGAAGTCCTTATCTTCGCCTGATTCTGAAGAGTACATGCCTGAAATCGTACGAATAATACGCCTTATAGCGACCTACGATCTTTTCGCAGGCACCAGGAGATTTCACCCGAGAAGCACGGAGGTAGCCGTCTGGACAGCGAGGTCAAGGAGGTTACCTTCCTTCGTCTCTACGCAGCGGGTGATAGCTTCGAGAGCAGCCTGACAGCAGCTTCGTCACGACCCTTTACGCAGATCATTCAGACGAGAGATCTGCTGCTCACGTACAGCAGTGTTGTCGATCTCGAGGATATCGATTGGATCTTCCTTCTCAAGACGATACTTATTGATACCAACGATGACCCGCTGGCGAGGTCAATACGAGCCTGCGTGCGAGCTTTCGCAGCTCTTCGATACGCATCTTAGGCAGACCCGTTTCGATAGCCTTAGCCATACCGCCCCATGCTTTCGACTCCTTGATGTGACCCCATGCCTTATGCATCAGCCTGTTCGTAAGGCTTTCGACGTAGTACGAACCAGCCTCATGGGTCGATCTCCTTACATACGAGGTCTCTTCCTGGATGTAGATCTGCGTATTACGAGCGATACGAGCAGAGAGTCCGTAGGCAGAGCACAGCTTCGTCAAGAGCGTTGGTGTGGAGCGACTGCGTGTGACCCAGTGCAGCACCCATAGCTTCGATCAGGTACGCCCTACGTTGTTGAAGGGATCCTGCTCGGTGAGTGACCAACCAGACGTCTGGCTGTGTGTGACGAGGCACGAGGCTCTTGGGGGTTCTCTGGATTGAACTGACCGGACAATCTTTTGGCCCAGAGGCAACGTGCAGCACGCATCTTAGCAATCTCCGCCAGTGGTTCATCCCGATAGCCCAGAAGAAGGACAGACGAGAGCGAACTATCGACGTGATACCAGCAGCGATACCAGTTTTAGGTACTCGAGACCGTCAGCGAGCGTGTAGCCATCTCGATGTCGGCCGTAGCACCAGCTTCCCGCATGTGGTAGCCGAGATGGAGATCGAGTTGAACTTAGGCATGTTCTGCGACGTGTACTGAAGATGTCAGCGATGATACGCATCGAGAATTCAGGTGGGTAGATGTAGGTGTTACGCACCATGAACTCCTTTGAGGATGTCGTTCTGGATCGTACCTAGCTCATCTCATCGAGTTTAGCCCCTGCTCCAGCCTCAGCGTTGATGTAGAATGCCATGACAGGAAGCACTGCACCATCTCATCGTCATCGAGACGGACATCTTGTTGAGGGGAATACCATCGAAGAGCACCTTCATATCCTCCAGGGAGCAGATCGATACCCAGCTCTACCGACGTCACCGACTACGCGCGAGTGGGTCATGCATCATAGCCTCGGTGAGTGGCAAGGTCAGGCAACGGAAAGCCCTTCTGACCAGAAGCGAGGTTACGGCGATAGAAGGCGTTGACCTTCAGCCGTAGAGAAGCCTGCATACTGACGGATCGTCCAGGGACGCATAGCGTACATACCGCTGGAAGGACCGCGCAGGTAAGGAGGAATACCGGAAGCATAGTCGAGGTGTTCCATCCCTTCGAGGTCGTGCGCCGTATAGACGGGCTTGACGAGGATCTGCTCAGCAGTGCACGCCATACAGACGTATTGTCCTGCTTAGAAGCCCATTCAACGAGGCAAGTCTGAGCTAAAGCCAGCAGACTTAATATCTATGTTCTTGAATTGTGGTTTCATTTCTTCTGTCCTCCTTACCGATTAGTTAATACCAAGCTTGTGGTTGAACTGGCGGAGCGTTTCGAGGACGTTGCTCTTCACGTTGATGAAGTTCTCGATGCCGACAGCCTTAAGGTCATCCGCACAAGCAGGAGCACCTGCTACGACGAACTCGGCGCGACCAGCGAGATACTCGTACGCCTCTAGAGCAAACTCTGCATACTCATCATCGCTTGAGCAGAGGACGATGATCGAAGCACCAGCAGCGAGACCAGCGTCGACCCTTCCTGTACTGTGCGAAGCCCAAGTTATCCTGGATCATGTAGCCAGCACAAGTCGAAGAAGTTATTGAGAACTGAGAGCGAGCCAGACGCATCGCCAGGTTACCGATTGTAAGCATGAAGACCTTTGACCTCCCTTGCCACTACGCTCCGTAGCCAGACGGAGAGCTTCAAATTCAGATGCACCACGGTCGAAGTTCAGTGCTTCAATCGAAGGAGCACCACTAACCGCAACTATGAGTTCCCTTCTGCTTCAACGAGCTTCTGTGCAGCCGTCTCAGTGAAGTTAGGAACTGGTTCGTGCCGAGGAAGATTTCCTTACGAGCAGCGACAGCAGCGTGACGCTTCGTATTGCTGGCATTGACAGCCTTCTGTACGCTTCCAGCTTCAACAGCAGCGGCAAAGCCACCTTCTTCCTCGACAGCGAGGAAGAGCTTCCAAGCCTGTTCAGCCAGAGCGTTCGTCAGGTGCCTGATATAATACGAACCAGCTGCGGGTCAATGACCTTGTCGAAGTGCGACTCTTCCTTGAGGAGGAGCTGCTGGTTACGTGCGATACGTTCGGAGAAGTTATCAGATTCCTGATAGGTAACATCGAAGGGCTGTACCGTCAGAGAATCTACACCGCCCAGCGTCGCTGACATCGCTCGGTCTGTGTACGAAGGAGGTTAACGTGAGCATCATAGATCGTCTTATTCCAAGTAGAGGTGACAGCGTGCATGTGGATCTTGGCAGCTTCACCCTTATATTGTTCGCCATAAGCGCCGATGATCTCAGCCCAGAGCCAGCGTGCTGCACGGAACTTAGTGAGCTCCATGAAGTAGTTAGATCCTACACCGAAGACGAACCTGATGCGGCCCGTCAGTTCTTCGATCGAGTAGCCTGCTTCCGAGAGCTTGTCGACGAGCTCAGCACCCCAAGAGGTGCATAGCCCAGCTCCTGAAGATGTAGGCACCGGCGTTATTGATGCTGAGGGCATTGACCGTAAGGACACGGTACCCAGGCAGAGGACGAATGGCATCGAGGAGCTGTGCGCACGTAGCCACCCACTGAGGGTTAGAGATCTCCTTGACGAGCTGCTTCTTGAAGGGATCGAAGTTGATCGAACCCTTGCACTGCGCTACATCGGTACCTACTTCGGTGAGATAAGCTGCCAGGTTCACCAGCGCTGTGCTGCTACAGAGATGCAGCAAGAGAAGTTCAACTCGATAGCCTCAGGCATAATATCCTTGAGGAGGATGGCCAGAGTTTCCTTGTTGACTTGGTCACGACGGAGCTTGAAGCCGAGCGAGGTAATCCCCTTATTGAGGATATCCAGAGCCTTTTCGTTGGCTTCCTTGGGGTCGTGTACATTGATGTCCTGACGGATGAGCCACTCATTGTCCATACGCGTAGAGCGGACATAAGTGGTACTCTGCAGGCATCACTTTGGGGTAGAGAGACCTTCGAGGTCTTCGCGACGATAGAAGGGATTGACGTTGAATCCTTCTGTTGGTGCGCCAGACGAGCTTAGCGCTCGAAGTCAGCTCTTCAGGTCGGTCACGATCTTATCCTTCCATTCCTGTGTGCTAATGGCAGGAATCTCGCTCAGTAACTCGTTCTTGTCAGTTGCCATAATAGTTCAATTTTAGTGAATTGATTACTTATATCCGCAAAGGTAAGGTAAATCAATGAAACAGCATGCCTCTGAATTGTAGAAATACAACAGCCACCCATCTATCTGGATGAGGTGACTGTCGTAGCTTAGACTGAAAGGCCATGGGAGGATTATTCCTTCACTTCCCAGTAGGCATCCTTCATCAGAAGATCTTCGAGTGTGCGGATACCTGGCTTTTGGGCACGCACTTCTTCGATCTGCTGCGTGACAGCTTGGTCGTAGCAGATATCGTCTACATCACGGATGACCCCTTGAAGGCTACAGGCATATCATCACTCGTACCCATCATTGCCAGCATCGTGCTGCAGGGTGGGATCTACCTCATGAGCATCGTGCGTCAAGGACATCATCCAGCGTATAACCATCTTCTCGAGCGTCACAGCCTTCAAGCGAAGACCATCGAGGACAATCCCTTTATTCTTCTCCTTACCGAAGATCATCTTCTCTCCGTGACGAAGGACTATAGAGCGGTCATCACGCACATCACGCTGGGCTACATTCTTATGCACACCATCATTGAAGATAACGCAGTTCACTAAGACTTCGACCACAGCGGCACCCTTATGCTGCGCACATGCTACCATGCACTGACCGAGGAGCTTCATATCTATATCCAGTGAACGAGCGAAGAAAGCGGCCTACGTGCACCGAAGCAAAGTTCAGCTGGAATGAACGGATCTTCTACGGTACCGAAGGGTGAACTCTTCGAGACGAAGCCACGCTCTGAGGTAGGTGAATACTGCCCCTTGGTCAGACCATAGATACGATTGTTGAAGAGGATGAAGTTGAGATCTACATTACGTGCGAATAGCGTGGATAAAGTGGTTACCACCAATAGCTGCTTATCACCATCCCCGTTGCGATCCATACACAAAGGTCAGGACGAGCAGTCTTGAGCCCTGTCGGCGATGGCAGCGGCACGCCCATGAATGGTATGGAAGCCATAAGCATTCATGTAGTAAGGAGACGTGACGAGCAAACCAATACCTGAGATGACGGCTGTTTGCTCCGTCGAAATACTCGACTTCAGCCATCGACTTCTGGAGAGTAGCCAAGACACCATGGTCACTCGCAACCAGGACACCAGCGTACATACTGGTCACTCTTGAAGCATTTGGCATCTAACTCTCACTGGGTTTGCATTCGTTTCCATAGGGCTATTCTTCGATAAGTTTGATGAATTCTTCGACTAAGTGTGAGAGGACGAAGGGCTGACCTGTCACCTCATTGTACTGGCGCGGGTACAGTTATCAATCAGACCACGCAGGTGACGAGCGAACATACCCGTGTTTTGCTCAGCGACGATAACCTCTTTATAGCGACGGAGTACTTCTTCTGTATTCGAGGGCAGAGGGTTCACGAAAGCCGAAGTGGAGCGTGTGCGATCTTGAGACCACGTTCACGTACCTTATGGGCTGCTTCATAGAGGTGACCATAGGTACCGCCCCACCCTACGATAAGGGTATCTGCATCCTGATCACCTTCCACTTCGAGCTGAGGGATGACGTTGGAAATGTAGTCGATCTTCTCCTGACGAGTCTTGACCATGAGTGCATGGTTCGCGTGCATCAGTGCTGATAGCACTCGTCGTGTAGTTCTTCTCGAGTCCACCCAGACGATGCTCGAAGCCAGGGGTGCCAGGTACAGCCCAGTAGCGCACCTTTGTTTCTTCATTACGATAATAGGGACGCCATCCATCCGCAGCCCCTTCGGGGAGCTTAGAGACATAGTTAGGCTCAATCATAGGCAGCTCATGAAGATCAGGGATACGCCAAGCCGATGAGCCATTAGCCACGAAGGTATCCGTAAGCAGGATCACAGGAGTCATGTGCTCAACGGCGATCTTTGCAGCCCAGTAAGCATAGAGGAAGCAGGTATCAGGTGTCGTAGCGGCAAGGACAGGGATAGGTGCTTCACCATTACGCCCATAGAGCGCCTGCATCAGGTCCGTCTGTTCGCTCTTAGTGGAAGCCCCGTTGAGGACCACCACGCTGGACGTCGATGATGATGAGGGAGTTCGGACATCACGGCACTGCAATAGCTTCGCTCTTGAGGGCAAGTCCAGGACCAGAGGTTGTCGTCACCGCGAGGTCACCAGCGAAGGAAGCACTCGATAGCAGTACAGATGCCCGCAATTTCGTCTTCAGCCTGGGACAGTCTTCACCCCAAGAGCTTTATGCTTGGCCAGTTCATGCAGGATATCCGTGGCAGGAGTGATTGGATAGCTTCCCAAGAAGAGCTCAAGACCTGCACGCTCAGCGGCTGCTATCAGCCCATAGGGCCGTAGCCTTGTTCCCATTGACATCAAGATAACGCCCTGGTACAGGCTTCTGTGTCTCGATGCGGAAGATACTGGCTGAAGCGTGGGTATTCGTTCTCGAAGTCAAAACCATGATTGAGCGAAGCGATGTTGGCATCACGCAGCTGAGGTTTCTTAGCAAACTATGGTGCGAGGAACTGCTCTGCGGGTTCGAGTGGACGATCACAGATCCAGCAGATAAGTCCCTAAAGGCAAACATGTTCTTGCATCGTAGGGCAGACTTGGCATCGAGCCCGAAGTCTTTGAGGCCCTCCTTGACGATGGAAGAGATGGGAGCAGGGATGATTTTGTTGGGTTTTTCAGCCCAAGTTCTTCAGAATGGTTCTTCGGTCTTGAACTCAGCCTTACGCAGGTCATTGGCAGTAAACGAGTCGGTGTCTACGATGATGATCGAGTCCTTCTTCAGGTACTTGATGCTCACCTTTAGGGCTGCAGGATTCATTGCCACAGGATGTCCGCATTCTCACCAGGAGTGCGTACCGACCGAGAACCCTATCTGGACTTGGTATCCAGAGACACCACTGAGCGTGCCTTGTGGGGCACGGATTTCAGCAGGGGAAGTCAGGAGGGTTGAGATGGTGTTCCCCGTCATTGCGGAGAGGTCAGAGAAGATCGTCCCTGTGAGCTGCATACCGTCCCCGAGTCACCGGAGAAGCGGATCACAATGTCTTTGAGGGTTTTTGACTGCTTTCTGTTCGTCCATAGCTTTTTACTACAATATTATATAACTATGTATGTCAGCATCGCTCACGCCATCAAGGGAGGTTGTGTCTTCTGGCAAGGAATAGTACCGTTAGTGATAGAGGACATGCTTGCCAACATTGCTTACTTTGTTCTGCAAATGCGAAGCAAAGCTAAGGAATAAAGTACAGCTAACCAAACCTCCCTTATAATTAAATATTTTCATAATCATAGGTCTTAGCCTTCCTCATCAATGGTTGTAGCTTTTGCTGCTCGGAGAGGAGAGTGCTGAATGAGCGGATGAGGACACACACCTTACCAGTAAAGACCTCCGAGGAGGCTCATTCCTCCCCTGAACCTCCTTAATAATTTTATTGTACGCGCGCGAAGAAAGGAGGAGAACAAAAGCTATTCCCATACAAAGGAAAACAGATGCTCCCCTCCCTCTGTGCTATCCCCCTTCACTTCCACCCAAAAGACAGCCCTTCTTTCTCTATCAAGCAAAAACAAACCACCCAAAAGTGTGGGTAACAAGCAGTACTGCTCCGTGAGGGAGGACTACTGGTCAACGTGCGAAGCACTACGAGTTAGTAGCATGGAGCAGTACTGCTTCATCCCCCACATATAGTGCTCAGTAGTCCATCCTTGGGCACATAGCCAATCTACCAGGATGCACGAGCATTCCAGGTGAGATATTCTGCTGCCTATATGCCCCGAATTAACTACCTTTTGGCCCGTCAGTGCAAACAATCACACATACAAGACGAAGAAAACATCACAAAATGAAAAGTCTATTAACGACGACCTCGTGTGGCGACTTTGGCTCTGGCTTAGCCATCTCCGCCCCTACCCTTTCCTCATGCCTGCAGAAGGACTATAAACCTACGAAGGAAAACCTTGCAGCTCATGAACAGTTCCGTAAACCGAGGGTTCGGGTATCTTCCCGCATCTGCCATGGCAAATGGCGTTTGCTCAGGGAGAGTGGTATATGACCAGTGCCAAACCTCAAACCACGCAGAATATGCCAAGTCCGGCTGCAGCCTTCTACCCCTGCACAGTCTCTGATGCAGCTGGCGGGTCGCCGCCATCAAAGCCTCGGGGCTGGCTATCTAACCATCACCCTCACGTCACCACGAAGGGTTCTCTGTGGAGCACTAGCATAGTGACTACAACATCGAAGGCGTTACCCCTCTCAAGCGCGTGATATCCTCGCCGGAGCTGCGTGATCGTCGTCGCAAGCAAGGCGTAGGGCTTTCCGCATTTACCACTCACTCCTTGACTGGACCTGGAGATGCTGACCACCCCATCGGATCTGCACAGGACGCGGTACGGGACGTACTACGCATGGTGACTGGAAGACCTACGATACCTTCATGAACGACCAGCTCAAGGAGCTTGTCCAAGACTACGGAGCTGGAAAGGATCTGGCTTTGATGGGTGAATGGGACCAAGATGAAAATCCAGGCTTTCGACTCAGTACTACGACAAGATGTATGCTGGGCATCCATGCCCTCAATTCCGCCTGCCTCATCGGTAAACAACCACCACGGAGAGGCACCACGAGGGGAAGATTTCCAGATGTTTGAGCGTCATGTGCCAGTGCTAGCACACCGCTGGTCTATCGGGCCAACCCATCAGCAAGCTCATCGAGACCCGCCAAACGATGAACGGCATGTGGGGGTACAAGATCATTGACCAGGAACTACAAGTCCGATACGACCTTTCTTATCCGTCTGCTCGTTGAGACGGCTGGTCGCAATGCGAACCTCCTCTTGAACAAGTATGGCCCGGCTTTCAGGCGTACTTCCCGCTACGGCCATCGATCGCTTGGAAAAGATTGGTCGCTCGGATGAAGACCAACGTGCATCACGGTCAAGGATGGTGTACGCGAAGGTATCATCCCTCCGGCAGGAATGGGGCGTAACGACACAGAAGGAAAGACGCTTTACCTGCACATCTTGTCTTGGAAGAGCCGCATGCTCTCCCTGCCTTTGACTCAGAAGGTCAAGCGTGTCGTAGTTTCTCGAATCGCGCAAGCCCATCTATCAGCAGACTAAGGCTGGTCTGATCACTGACCTTCGACAAGGCTCCATCGGAAGCCAATGCTATTGACTACATCGTCGAAGTAATCCCTCCAATAACCACCTATGGAATACCGCATAGAGAACTGCGCAGGCAGTGCCGAGCGCCCGCCGAGCTGAGCTCAGGCTTATCGGCAGAGCTCTGCGCAGGACTCACCCGTTGCATCGACCTTTCGTACGGAGAGATCGTAGCTGCACGCCGCGCTGTCGATAATCAAGCTCAACGTCATCATACGCCCTCGCGCTGGAGACTTCCTCTACACCCGCTCGAAGTAGAAGCCATGCTTGAGGATATCAAGATGGCCTCGACAACGGCGTCGATGGCATTGTTGTCGGTTGCTTGACCCTGATGGCTGTTGACAAGGCCTCTACTGGCGCGCCTCGCAGAGGCCGCAGGCGAACTACCCGTGACTTTCCACCGAGCTTATTGATGTCTGTCGTGATCCCTCCAGAGCTCTTGAAGATATCATCGAAGCTGGATGTGCCTGCGTACTCACCTCTAAAAGGCCACCGCAATTGAGGGTGTAGCAGTGCTCACCAGCTCTGTCAAGCAGGCTGGAGACCGCATCATCATCATGCCAGGAGCAGGCGTAACGGAGAATATCGCCGCTCAGCTTGCTCGCACTACGGGAGCCACAGGACTCCACTCACAGGGCGTGTCCCTCGAACCAAGTCCTGCGGCGGCAATACCGCCACGAAGGGGTCTCCATGGTGGGATCGCGACGATCGATGAATACGCTACCTCTTCACCGACCCCAAGAAAATATCAGGAGCTCTTCTTTAGGCTCTTGCCTCTATAGATCAGCACCAACTAATCCAACCAATGACTATACGTGTATCCTCGCCACCCGCCGCTGCACCTCCCATGGTGGTGGGCTTACGGCCACCTCTCGCTCAGCAAGCGTAGGTACATGACGACCACGACCAAGAGCCAGCTACAACAGGACTCCTCCGCAAGAAGCAAGCTTCCTTCCCACGGCGGAACTTCTTCCGTATCTTTTGACACTTCCTTTCCTCGGAAGAGCGAGATGCTCCTGACCTTCTCTCTACGCCCATAAGGCCCAATGACCTGACTCGACAGAGATGGCGACCTACTTAGAGAATGCACGTAGTAGCCTCGAAGCTCGTAAGACGATGCCTTGGGCAAGGTCGTACCTGAGAGGATCGGCGTCACTTTGTCCCGCCGATCCGTGCGTCATTAACGAAGCCTTTAGACGCTTCCTCGTCCTTACCTTTTAATGCACTCGCGATCGTGTCAAGGGCTCACACTGGAGCAAGCTCGTCCGCGGTCAACCACTGGTGTCACGAGCACGTCAGTTCAGTCACGGAGTGATTCTCGCACGTCTTCGCCTTCTGATACCCTCCGCACCGCCTATGGTCGATGCGGGTGAAGAGTCGACCCTCTTAGTGGCAGCCCTCCGATCCGTAGGCATCCCGCTCGCCAGGCTCCGTACCCCACGCTGGGCCCATACGGATGACAACCACGCTTTGGCCGAAGCACGGGTCAGATGGCAAGTGGCTCTTCCTCGGAAATGCTGTGAGCCCGAGCCTGTGCTCAACTTTAGCGTGGTTCAGTCGCCCCCGTCCCACGTGCCATGCCCGTACATACCAAGGCCTCGGTCAGCGAGTGATGGACCAGAGGAGGTCATTAGCCGCACGCCGACTCCATACCGGAAATCACTGCTTCATCGACTAACTATGCTCACACCGGCAAAGGTCGATGTGCGGGTCGTTGATGCAGCGCCGCCTGCACAGGCTGGTGTCCCTGTAGAATCTCTCAGGTCTGCGAACCATGGGCACTCCTACACCGTAGCTACTAAGCTCACTGATAGCCGAGGGCGTGCTTTCTGCCACCGTTGGGCAAGGAGACATGCTCATCTACGCTATTAAGCCCGATGGAAAAGGCAGTTGGTCGCTTTGGATTCCAGAAGGCACACTTCGGTCAAGACAAGCAGGTACGCCTTCAGCTGAACCATCGTCCAGGGATCAGGATCAATGAAGATCTACTTCATCACCCCACCACGTGAAGACGCCAAACTACCCCAACGTCACCGACAGCCAGCGTGCAGAAACAAACTGCCGCATGGCGACCGAAGACTCCATCCAGTGGCAGTACGTAGCTACCTTCGTCGGGAAGCAGCTCGATGGGAATGGACGCGTGTAACTGGAAGACTCCATGAATTTGTCGAAGGGGCTGAAGGATAAGGTGCAGGCCAAGGCGCTTCTGCAAGCTATCTCCTGAAGGACCTGCGTGACATTCCCTTGATGTGCTACGTGACCATATCTGAGAATACCCCAGCCCTCGCCCAGTTCGCAGGGAATAAGGAGTTGAGCATGGGCCATATCTATAACCCACGTGTAGCCAACGAGCCATTGGTCGCCTGCAAGAAGTTTCGCTGCCGTCAGCAGCGCCTCAAGCACCACAGCAAGTTCCGTTCTTCCTTTGAAGCCCTCCTGCCAGTGGTGCGTCTCCACCATACGCATTGACAATAGTCAGCCAATCCGCTCACTGTCCCATCGAGCCGATTGCGTATGGAAGAGCCAGAGGCTGATACGCATTCGCGTAATATCTTCTTCGTCTCGCCTCGCCCGCACGATGGCTGGCCAACAACACGTAATCGATGGCGTGACGGGCAAGGTACAGGTCCATGAGCAGGATGCTTGGCACGATGTTATTCCTTGGACAAGGCCATCACTATGACACCATCCAAGCAGGGGACTCTGCAGCCCCAGCTATAAGGACACTGCATCATCGACAACCCGAAGTATTACTATCAGCGATCCACTCATCTCCAAGTTTGATGACACAGGTAGCCCCCAGCTCCTTTCCTACGACGGGGGATACTGGGCTGGAACAAGGTACTTCTATGTGGCTATGACTTTCAAGGACGGAGCCACGATGTGATGCTGGTCACTACCTGCTTGTCACGGGCCTCGACTGGCCAGTGGTAGCGTATTGGCTCAATATGCGCACTTCACCATCAAGCCGTCAAACTACCGACGAAGAGCTGGTGATGCGCCGTGATACGACTGCAGCAGCCGTCCCTCGGCAGCTTCCAATTCAGAGAACCTTTACACCCACTATGGGGATGCCATAGGATCCAACGAAGGTAGAGCACTTCACCGCTCCAACGGGCAAGGAAACAGTCCCTAAGCCATCGACTCACCGGGCCGTGGGTACTATATCCTCGGTATTCTCGGAGCAGGAGAAGAGCCTGACGAACCATGCACTCAAGGACATCATCGCTGAGCGTGAAGTCTGAGCACCTGGGGACGTAGCCTGGTTCTCCTCAAGGACAAGACCATGCCAAACGTCGCGTACCGTCAACCTGACGACTTTGTTGGCCTGCAAGGGACTGCCCCTGGCTTGACACTCAGGGAAGATCCTCTGAGCGCACGAACATGAAGCTACGTGCAGGTAACCTTCCTGTCTTCGTCATCGCCGACACCTTCAATCGTGTGGCCCTGTCTCCCAAGGCTATACCATTGGCTTAGGTAGACAGCCACGTCAGGTCATCACCGCCCTCGAGAAGGAGCAGTGCACTACGCCCACAAAGCACCTGCACCATCCCATAGCGATCGCTCCCACATACTATTTCTCATAGTGAAAGAGGTCATCTCCCCATCAAGGAGATGACCTCTTTCTCATAAGTAGACACGCGCACAGCATTCACTATAAGTGAGCATTGTATCGCATCTGCGACACGAATGCAACAGAAGACCTCATCGCCTCGTCTCCTGCAGTTACCCCACGGAGCAACTGCTACATACGCTACGCCAGCTACTGGGCACATAGGCACTTATTATCTTGGGGGCACTGGGAACACAGTAGGTAAACTCGCCGACACGATGATGGTCGGCAAGCACAGCACCGATGATCTGGCAGCAGCTTCCTTTGTCATCAATATCTTCGCCTCTTCTTCGTCCTGGTCTGGGCTTCAGCTATGGACTGACACCGCTGGTCTCCAAGGCACAGACTTCGATAGGCGATCAACACCGATTGGGGAGATTACCTCGGCATAGCACCCTACTGAACCTCCTTTATCGGTATTGGACTTATGCCTCTGCTCATCGGCGTGTAAGCACCTTCCTACCGCTCTTCAGACCTCCAGCTAAGCTTACCGCCCCTCATTCGCCCTTACTTCATTCTGCAGATGCTTTCCCTCGTAGGTGCACATGTGCCCTGGCTGCGATGTGAAGCAGTTCTCTCGATGGCATAGGACGCACAGGTGCCGTGATGTGGATCATCCTAGCTCCAATGCGCTCAACATCTTTCGGCAACCATCTTCGATCTTCGGTAAGTGCTCTCCTGCGCTGGGACTCTATGGAGCAGGGCTCTCCACATTAGTAGCTCGACTTCATGCTGTTCGTAGCTCTTTGCACTAAGCCTTCGTTGGAATCCTTCGGCCCAAGCTTATCTACCGCTTATTGCCAGTCTTTGAGGGACGCCTCTTCCGCCCCTACTTTCGTTCGTCTGTCCGTCTTGGACTTCCCGTGAGCATCCAGACAGCGTGGAGACGGCAGCTTGACCTTCGCTATCATCATTGTCACCCGCTGGGCGAACACCCACTCGCCGTCCATCAGATCCTCTGCACGCTGGACAGCCTTAGGCTTCTTAGTTTACTATGGCATTGGGGCTTCGGCCAATCTGTCAGTAGTCGCATAGCAAAAGCTCATGATGAAGTCAGGGCATCGTACGCGTAGCACTTCTCTATCCGAAGGTGGTCGCTTGTGCTCTGCGGTCCTGATCCTTGGACGGCACTATCTGATCTCTTCAGTGATGATCCGATCATTGTCACAGACCGCACCTCGCAGTCCTTCCGATGGCACTCTACCAGCCGGCTGATGCCCTACAAGTCATCTACAGTAATGCGCTACGAGGGCTGGAGGATGTCAAGAGGATGGCCATCTACGCTTGCAGGGTACATCTCATAGTGCACTCAGCCCTCTGCCTACTCCCTGGGCTTCGGCATTGGGCTACAGGAGGCTATCCAGCTTACTGCCATCTGGTCTGCATTCCCCATGCTTTTTGCTCTAGGGTATTGCTCAAAGCGTTTTGATTTGATCAATAGAAGATAGTGCTACATACAGAGCCTATCCGATCGTTGAAGTAGCTTACCCTTTCCCTTATGCCAAGTGAATATCAGGCAAGTCATAGCTTCCACTGAGGCTTGAGGGTGATGCCCTCAAAGGAGTCTTTCCTGAAGCTACCTGTGGTACGTCTGTCAGCACCACTCGAAGGTAGAAAAACGACTTGAGACTGCAAGTCTCGACCATACTATTTCGGAGGCTAATCAATTCTACGAAAAAGATTAGCCTCTTTTGTCCTAATGTCATAGGAATAGTCGCTATGCATGACTCGCCATTTCGCATCACATGGAGATAGAGTTGCTTTGTCTGAAAAGCCGTTGAAAGCCTCTGTCTGCTCCATGAAGCAATTCTGAGCCACCTCCTTGAACAGGTCAGGAAAGATGTTCTCAACAAAACATATTGGAGTCTGAGTTCTTTGCTGTTTTTCAAGATCTTCCTTCTCCTTGAACTTATCGTAGATGGTCTCCACAATCACACGGTCCCAGCCCTCAGTGAAGTTGCCCTGATACATGATGTTTTATCTTCCACGATGTTGTCAGAAGGTCTCGCTTCTCTTTCTGTCTTCGCTCGTTCCACCTTTCGCCTTTTAGGGTCTTCTCTTCCTGCGTGGGTGTCAGTGATATACTCACTTGGCTGAATATCGAACCTGTGTCGTTCAAGGGCGAGTTTGTTGGTCAGGGTCTACCTTCTCATGCGGTGTCTTTGGCAGCACCTTGAACAGATATTCACAGAAGATGTAAGTCTCACGGTCAGGTCGAATGTGCGCACCACCTCGTGCCATATAAGCATAGAAGCGCACAGCTCTGATAAAGGAGAGCGGAACTCGAATTTCTTTCCTCTTCAAGTCGCTCCTACTATCAAGCGTGGGTTTCAAGAGGCTTGACAGTTTGCCCAATGAGGTGCTACTCATGCTCAGAATAGACCTCAAACACCTTCTTCACATCCTCATCGCTCCACAAGTGGAACGCCTGTAACTTCGTGAGGTACTTATATACCACGTTCACATCAACGCTCTCCCAACAGCGTGTCCTCATAGAATGGCTTGAAAGATGCCTGTATCTCATCAGCCGTATTGAGAAGTCGAGAACGTAGGTGTCGATCTTTCCTGCAGCTGCGGTTGAGTCGGGAGAGGGTCTGAACAGCTTACACCTTTTTAGTTTCTTCAATACGAACATGGTGTGCAGCTTTCGGCTCATCAAACCAGTCTGATACTTATCGGCTACTATCAGGATGTTGAACTTATCCGAACCAAAGTATAAAGGCAGATTCGCCTCTGTTATCTTCAAGCTCTGTGGTGTTGAGTTGTGTCTCTGTATATTCCACACCGTTGTAAGTAACGCTTCCTGAGAAGGCTACCATCGGGCGAACATCACCATAGCCTTTCTCCTGCAGTAGTCTTTCATTGCAAGGTAATATCTCACAGCATGGGCGCGCGATGATACTCACCATTGCCTTTTGCCTGCTGTCAATCTTACTCCGTGTCACCTCCTAAACTTCTCCACAATGATTACCGCCTGACGGATGACATACCATGGTTGTCGTGAAAGCCTTTTATTGCCTTGCTGCAGGTGGCTCTTCATACTCAGGATTATTCAGGATTGACTTGGCTATCTTATAGGAGGTCTCACGGTGGTGTAGAACTTCAACACATCAAGGATGAAGCCTCATCAATAGCCCGTCGCATGGAATAGTGATGAAACGCACTGTATTGCTCCGTCCCGTTAGGGCGCCACAGTCCGTAATTCGAAGGTCTGCGCCCCTCGGCTTGTGTTGCCGTGAACGCATAGAAATACTCGTTCTTGTGCTCGCCCTGTGTCAGAAGGCTCTCTGTCAGCACATCCATGTCGTCAAAGCAGTCTCCGCCTTTCCGTCTTCATCTGCCCCAGCCATTTCTCTCAATGCCTCATCGGTGTCAGCAAGACGGCCTCAGCCTTCTCAGCAGCCTTTCCGCTCTCAGAAGAATGTGCCTCATCACGATGATGGCAAACTTCTTCCCTGATGCTTGTCGAGTTCTTATATATCAGTGGGAAGCGGTGAGCTGGTGATGATGATGCGTGCCATTAATGATAGCATCTTTTTCACCCTCGGAATTGTCATTGTCCGTTACGTTTTCTATCTGACCCACAGGATGCCTAAAAGCCCTTTATGGTGTCTTGCAACTGTCGGTTTAGACTCTTCGGTCGGTGATGACAAACACTCTGGAAACATGTTCTTGTCCTCCGTGTCATGAAGCGATGCAAGCCTGTAAGTGAGCCATGCGATGGAATTTGACTTGCGATCCTGCGCTGTGCTGAATGAGGTAGTTCTTTCCCGCCTTGCTCTGTCGTGTCAGCTACAAGTTTCTCCACCACATCCAACTGGTGATAGCGTGAATATCAGTCGTGTGGGCCTTTCTGTGCTGCTTGCCGTCTTTGGATGTCTTTTTCCTCATCAGGTAACGCTGAAAGATAGACAGTAGCGTTTCCTCATTGAGAACACGCTCCCCAAAGATAGAGGGTATATCCATATAGGATTGTTAGGTTACCACCGTCCCCCACGTTGCCCGCTCCTCGCTTCCTTGGTTGAAAGGTAAAAGAAAGTGTCCTCGCCTCTAAGCTGTTGTCATTGCCACCTTCACTAGAGGGTCTCACAGAAAACAGACCAATATGCGGTTGTCGAGTGGAAGAAAATTCATATAGGGTCACGGTCACATAAACTGCCTCTTGGCATTGTCTACCGACTGCCCTGTGATTTGGTTTTTCAGTTCGATAGCTACCACGGGAATACTATTATAGGGCTCAACACCATGTCGATGGTGTTGTGGTTCTGCGTGGAGTAGACGAACTGCCGTGTCTCTGTCAGGGATGTTGGCATTGATACTTCCACCAAGTCTGTGTTGAGCGATGAGGCAGGCTGAAAAGTAGGCAAGCGGATGTTCATGCCTCCGGTCGATAACCTTCCTCAGAACGTGGAGATAAGACCAAAAGTCATGCACGTTCTTCTGAAAGACGTTATAGAGTTGCTGCTCGCCTTTCTCGCCACACTCGTTCTTGTATCTCTGCCATATCTCCGGCTGTGTCTTCTATGAACGAGATAAGCTAGGCATATCAACAGCCCTCTTAGTGTCGTAGGCTCCTGATTGCCTTTCACATAGCCTCCTTTACTGAAGTAGCCATGTTCTCTGTCTTGTTCAAAATTCTTTTCCTTCGTCTCCATATCAAAATGTGGTTTGTTTAGAGCAGTCGTGTTTCGATTGGCGATCTCTTCTTGGAGTTTCTCTTTCTGGCATCAAGTGTTATGCCTCGGCTGTTTGTAGTGCCGTCAGTGCCGTATATGCTTATCAGTTTACGGTCTATTGGCTGATCTGTCTTCCTCCTCTTCTCAATGCGCTTGTAGATGTTGCGCTTACTCGTCTCTGGAGCGAAAGTTGACGCTGACTACTGCTGCAACCACGGCTGCGTGTTCCTATTATGGTGTGCCTCCATCATACCACCTCTTTTGCCTGTTACATATTCGTAGATGGGCTGACTTCTTATAGGTCTTCAACCCTTCTGCCTTCTGTTGCTTTTTATCTCGATGGGGCTGTCTATCTCTGAACACTTATTATCAAGGTATGAGGCAATGGCTTGCTGCTCATCATGTGAAGAGTATAACCATCGTAATATAGTTCAAAATGCCTTTACTTGAAATATTAGGTTGTGCAAGAGCCTATTGAAGAAAGTTTCACATACTCTTCCAAATACTTTTGTCTGAAATAGATAGTAGACAAATTCTCTGTTCTATACTCCTAATAATGCCAACCTTCAATGTTGGTTTATATAGCCATCTTCACCTTCTAATACTCTACCAACTTCTTCCCTGTAGTGGCACCACTCATTGCAATAAGAATATGTCACCAATGTAGGTTTTGTAAACATCTAACCCCACAGAGTCATTGACATAACTACAATATTGTCCCTTAGGATATATGTCCGTCTTCGAGTATCACCTATTCTAATAACAAGGAAATTTCCCTTCTTTAAAGAGGAATCTGTTACTATTATAAAAGCATATCCATTGAGGAAGGTACAAAGATTTTTGCTTTGCCAACTCTCCATCCCTGGAGGTATCAATCCTATCCAAGGTATTCCGCTGTCTTCATTGCGCATCTCAGGTTGAGGCTTGGTGACTGCTTCTGTGATGAGCCGACTGTTTGTAAGCTTTCAGTTCTGGTACGGTCTTCTCCTTGAAGGGCAATCATTTCTGTCTATCTCGCCACACTTGGTATCGAGAGAGAAGGTCCGCAATCCGCCCTCCTGTCTCAGAGAGAGGCGGATAGAAGAACAAAGTATTTCTTGAACTCTTTGTAAGAAAAGTGTCTGTCTCCAGTCCTTTGCGCATTCCATGAAGTTGGCTTTGCAAAAGTCGTAGCCTTTTAAGCAAAGTAATTAGCGAACTTACTGCTGTTCAATGCTACTTTGGTCGGTCGAACAGATAGATATGCGTTACGTAATCGCGCCATTCTCAGTTCACAAGTCCAACTCATTGACTGATAAAATCAGAGTGAGGAATTAAGTCATGTTAATTACGAGGTCTCCTTTTCTCGGGACGTTGTACGCCTTCCAATGCTCTCTGTGATTTATGCTTACGTATCTCCCTGACTTTTTGAGATAATGTCTAGTTTAAAATTGACGAGCGTTTGTCCCTTCGTATCCACGTTGAGGGCCGTTTACCTCTTTCATACAAGAGCCCATTGATGCCTTAGTCCAACTTTCAGTGCATCTGCCCTATCCAAGGAATGCCTGCTCTTTCACTGCCCTCATAACCTATCTCCCCATGAGTAGCGTCAGTTCCTCTTCCCTGACGGTTGAGCTCTTTCAGCTGCGCATATCTCCTCGCTCTTGCGTGGCTCCTACATACTTGTAGAACTCACGGGTGAAGATCATCAGCCCACCTGTAGTCTTCTTCTCATCTATCCAAGCATCCAGTCCAAAGGGATATGCCACGTTCTTCTGCATATAGCCGTCAATATCCTCCTTCCAGGAATACTCTCGGTGTCTCTGCTTGCTTGCATCAGGTTGAGGTTTGCCCTTTCGCTCATCATAGGCGCACCGCTCTCATCAGTGAGTGGTCGCTCTACCACCACCTTGCTAGTACTTGGAAATCTTCGTTGTCCTTAATCTTGGCTTACTGGTGAGGTTGTTTGCATCATCCTTATAAACACCATCAGCAAAGGCATTATAAGCCCTTCTAGAGTGAGGCTGATGCAAGGATCGGTGAACTCTGTTGCGCTTGTTGCCAAAGAGGCTTTCTGCACTTTGTACGGCTAAAGTTGGAAGCATCACGAGTTGGACTTTGCCTGCCTCGCTCCACAGCCTTGTCCTTGCTCACTACCCAAAATATAGGTGGCAATGCCTGTGTTATAGAACATATCATTGGGTATCTGGATAATAGCTTCCAAGCAATCGTGTTCGATTAGGTAGCCACGGATATTGCTCTTCACTGCTACCGGCATCGCCCCTGGAAACTTGAGTGGTGAGCCGGTTCCTGAATGATAAGCGCGCGTCCGCTCTCTCGAGTTTGGCTGTGTCTGCAAGACAAAGAGTTGCTGAGAGTCGCTGATGGCAGGCAGACCTGCACCAAATCGCCCGTGTCGCCTTTCTTGGCCTCCGTCTTCACGGCATCTTTCTCCACCTTCCAAGGAATACCGAAGGGAGGGTTGCTGATGATGCTAGTCAGACTTTGTAGAAGCCAAGCCAAATTGGTCATTGCTCAGGAGTGTCACCAAGCTTCATGTTCTCAGCTTTTCCGCCCTGATGAGCATATTTTGACTTGGCAATGCGCCATAGGTCTGCTCGTTGAGTTCCTGACCGAACTCAACGAGTTGTGCATCAGGAGTCAATCTCCACAAGTTTCTCGCTGAAAGGCGTCAGAGCATCTGCGACGTTCCCATTGTCATAAGTGTACATGGTGGGCAGTGATACCTCCTCTGCCATACTGCTCTCTTGGGAGCTACAAGTATCTCTGCATGAGGTAGATAATATCTCTTGCTGTGAAGTGGGCTCCTGCCTGCTCATCGTAACTCTCGAGAGAACTTCCTGGCAAGTTCTTCAAAGATGTAGCTATATCCACGGCACTGATTTCGTCAGCACCCATGTAGGCTTTCTTTAGAACAGAACTCACTGATGACCTGGAACAGTATGCCGTTGTTGTCGAGTTTGCTTATCTGCTTGTCGAACCCAAAGTTCTCGATTACGTCAATCACGTTGTCGGAGAAGTGGTTGAGGCACTGCGGAAGTTGTCGGCAATGTTGTCCGGGTCGTTCAGTAAGCCCCTCGAAAGTGAAGGAGAGCATTAGAACTGATAGCCTGAGGGCGGATTGCAGAAAGCCATCCTTCACCACGATGCCACTGTCATCAAGTTGCTATTCTTAGCGATTACGGCCTCCTTAGTGGGCGCAAGTGTGTCGCTGAAACGCTTGATTACGCACATGGGCAGAATGACGTTGCCATACTCTATGGGCTTGTATGTTCGACAAGATTGTCGGCAATAGCCCAAATAAGGTTTGCCTCTCTTGTATGTTGGTGGTTGTCCTTTTAGACAGTTCTTCTATTCCCATATATGAATTTAAGTGATGTCTCGACCGCTTCAAAGAAGCGAAAAAGAGCACTATACTACCAATTATGATACGTAAAGCTAACAATTTCCCTCTACAAGAGCAAGGATTTCCCAGGGCAACGGCATCAAAACTGAGGACTGTCTTGGAGGGTAGTCGGACTACAGGAGGAGGTATCCAGCTTACCGCCATCTGGTCTGCATTCCCCATAAGCCTCTTACTCTTGGGGTTGTTGCTCAAGAAGCGTTTTGATTTGATCAATGGAAGATAGTGCTACATACAGAGCCTATATCCGCTCATTAAGTAGCTTACCTCTTCCCTATGCCGAGTGAATATCAGGCAAGTCATAGCTCCACTGAGGCTTGAGGAGATGACCCCTCCAAAGGATCCTTTCCCTGAAGCTATGCAAGTAGCTTCTCAAAAGCAGTATAACTTCGTGTTTTCGAAGCACTACTGCCACACGGTATCGACCACTAGTGGTGAACGCAGGGAGCAGTAGTGGTGAACACACAAAGCAATATAGCATCATAGCCCTAACCTGCACAGATCACATCAACCTTTCACCGAGGGGATAGCTCGCCATACGAGACGAAAGCAAGTGCATTCCCCAATGCCTTAGCGAGGCCTCTTCCTTGGTCTATGCTGGTCTTTTAGGCTTTTTCAGAATTATTTATACCTTTGTTATATAGAGTCGTAATATGGATAGAAGGCTCTATAACATTAAGAAGAGAAATGAACGAAATTCAAGAAGTTTGCCGTAGGTCACTTAGGGATGAATACCCTGGCGCTTGAGAACTATATGCAGGTGCAGAGCAGCTATATCTCCCCGACAATCATAGAGGAACGCCCTGATGAATGTCGCACAAATGGATGTCTCTCTCGCTTGATGATGGATCGCATCATCTTCCTCGGGACACAGATCAACGACTACACGGCCAATGTCATACAAGCTCAGCGCCTCTTCCTCGACAGCAGTGAGCCAGGCAAGGATATATCGATTTATATCAACTCCCCTGGAGGCTCAGTGTATGCAGGCTATGGTATCTATGACACGATGCAGCATATAGGCCTGACGTCTCCACTATTTGCACCTGGGATGGCAGCCTCTATGGCCTCGGTGCTCCTCGTCGCAGGGACAAAGGGCAAGCGCTTTTGTTCTTCCCCACTCGCGTGTGATGATACATCAGCCACTCTGGTGGTATGCAAGGACAGGCCAGTGATATGGAGATCGCAGCTCGCGAGATTATCAAGGTCAAGGAGGAGCTTTTATACTATTCTCTCCCAGCATTCGGGGCAACCTTTGAGACCATCCAGCGCATAGCGATCGACTACTGGATGACAGCACCCGAGGCACTTGCTTATGGATGATCGATCGTGTCCTCACCGTACTGAAAAAGTAAATGTCGAAGAAGCAACAAAACAATGTAACTTCTGCGGTAGAAGCGAGGAGGAAAACTGGAGGTCTTCTTGCAGGAGTGAACTCGCATATCTGCCCTGAGTGCATCTATCGAGGTCATCACCCTCCTCGAAGAACCTCGAGCAAAGAAGCGACAGCTGCCGAAGAAGCAGCCCAAGAAGACTTTTAAGAACATCCCCGACCACGTGAGATCAAGGAGTTCCTGGATGCCTATGTCGTCGGTCAGGATGAGGCGAAGAGATACCTCTCTGTCGCAGTGTACAATCACTACAAGCGACTCGCTCAGCCCAGCGCAGATAGCGATGGGAGTCGAGATCGAGAAAAGCAACATCCTACTCCTTGGCCCTACGGGAACAGGTAAGACTCTTTTAGCTAAGACCATCGCTCGCCTCACTCAATGTACCTTTACCATCGTCGATGCGACGGTATTGACGCAGGCAGGCTACGTCAGGTGAAGATATAGAGAGTCTGCTGACGCGTCTCCTACAGGTGGCCGACTACGATGTAGCAGCTGCTGAGCGTGGTATTGTCTTCATCGATGAGATCGATAAGATAGCACGCAGGAGACAACCCCTTCGATCACACGCGACGTCAGTGGCGAAGGGTGCAGCAAGGGCTTCTGAAGTTACTCGAGGGATCAATCGTGAACGTCCCCCTCAGGGCGGACGCAAGCACCCCGATCAGAAGATGATCCAGGTCGACACCAAGCAGATCCTCTTCATCTGCGCAGGGGCATTTGACGGCATCGAGCGCAAGATCGCCCACCGTCTCAATACGCGTGTCGTGGGCTACAACAGCCCAGGAGCAAAGCTCTCCAAGCACGAAGAGGAGGAGCTGATGCGCTTTTGTCGATGCACGTGACCTCAAGAGCTTCGGCTTGATCCCAGAGATCATCGGTCGCCTCCCCATCATTACCTACCTGCATCCGCTCCACCGAGATACGCTACGTATGATCCTCACATGAGCTCCAAGAATGCACTGGTGCGCCAGTACACGAAGCTCTTTTGAGCTGGATGACATCCACCTCACCTTTACCGATGAGGCACTCGATCTAATCGTGACAAAAACGATGGAGCAGAAGCTCGGAGCACGTGGCCTCCGTGCCATCATGGAGCAGGTAATGGTCGAGCCGATGTACGAATTACCCCTCACAGGGGGTGACGGACTTCGTCATCGATGCCACCTACGTCGAGCAGCAGCTCGCTAAGGCAGACTCCTCAACTCGGTGTCATAGTGCCACCGAGACACGGATAACAGAAGAAAAGATCTATCATTCCGTATTATCGCAGTCGCAGTTTAGTCACTGCCACAGAGTGACATCTGAGTAATAACGTAGCGCAGGATTATGGACGGGATCAACCTCAAGGAAGGGCTCAAAAGTACTTTGGCTTTGACCAGTTCAAAGGAAATCAGCAAGAGATCATTGAGAGTATTCTTGCTGGTCAGGATACATTTGTCCTCATGCCCACAGGAGGAGGGAAGAGCTTATGCTACCAACTCCCGGCCCTCCTGCAGCCTGGGACAGCTGTCATCATCTCGCCACTCATTGCCTTGATGAAAAATCAAGTCGATGCCGTCCGTGGATTCTGCGCAGAAGATACTGTCGCTCACGTCCTCAACTCCACCCTCTCACGCTCGCAGCTCGAAGAGGTCAAGCAAGATGTCCGTCAGGGACGTACTAAGCTACTCTACGTAGCTCCCCGAATCCCTACACAAAAGCGGAAAACATTAAGCTCCTGCAAGAGATACCCTATCTCCTTCTATGCGGTCGATGAGGCACACTGTATATCTAGAGTGGGGGACATGACTTCCGACCTGAGTATCGTCGCATACGCTCCATCGTCATGGAGATTGCAGAGCGACCCATCATGGCTCTTACGGCCACGGCAACCCCGAAGGTGCAGCATGACATCATGAAGAACCTGGGATGGAGTCCGCCACAGTCTTCCAAAGCTCGTTCAATCGTCCGAACCTGCTTTTACCGCATCCAGCCAAAGACAGAGGAGACGGAGCGAGATATCGTCCGCTTCATCTTGTCCAACCCACGTAAGAGTGGTATCGTCTACTGCATGCGACGTACCCAAGTGATGAACCTCACAGAGGTACTTCAAGCCATGGGATCAAAGCTCTCCTACCACGCTGGATTAGATGCGAGGAGCGAGCTGAGAACCAGGATGCATTCTATCGAGGAGCGCATAGAAGTTATCGTGGCGACAATCGCCTTCGGCATGGGCATAGACAAGCCAGACATCCGCTATGTCATTCACTTCGACATGCCTAAGAGTCTCGAAGGTTACTACCAAGAGACTGGGCGTGCTGGACGTGATGGTGGTGAAGGGGTGTGTATCGCCTACTACGATCCCAAAGAGATGGAGCGGATCGAGCGTCTTAGCAAAGGGAAGTCCGTAGCTGACCAAGAGATAGCTCGTGTCCTACTACGTGAGACCGCAGACTACGCAGAGACCAACATCTGCCGTCGCTCCTTCCTACTCAGCTATTTCGGCGAACGCTACGAGGCAGACAACTGTGGAAGCTGTGATAATTGTTTACTACCTAAAAACAAAGTGGAAGCTAAAGAATTGCTTGTAAACCCTGCTTGAGGCCGTCAGCAGCCCTCAAGGAGAAGTTCGATGCTGACTATGTCATCGCTATCTTACGCGGAGAGACCAATTCGGATATTGAGTCCTTCCATCACGAAGACCTCGAGTGCTTTGGCTCCGGTCAAGACCACGAAGAGTCTACTTGACTACGGTCATACGCCAAGCTTCTCATCGCAGGATATCTAAAGAAGGACGTAGAGAACTACGGGCCTACTGAAGCTCACTCCTGCAGGTAAGAAGTACCTCAAGAAACCTACCAGCTTCAAGATCGTCGATACCGATGAGGAGGAGAAGACCTTCCTTCCTCTGGGAAGTAGTGGCACCTCAGGAGAGTCAACAGACCCCTGTACTCTTCTCCATAATGAAGGATCTCCGCAAGAAGATGGCCAGCAAAATAACGTTCCTCCCTACGTCATCTTCTTGGATGCTTCGCTCGAAGCAATGGCAACGCTCTACCCCATCACAATGGATGAGCTGCAGAACATACCTGGTGTCGGTGCAGGGAAGGCAGCACGCTACGGTCAGAAATTCTAGAGGTCATCCGCCGTCACGTCGAAGAAAATGAGATCGAGCGTCCCTGCAGATATACGTGTACGTACACGTCCCGATAAGTCCAAGCTCAAGATCAACATCATCCAACAGATCGACAGAAAGGTAGCCTTGGACGATATAGCGATTGCACTGGGACTTGACTTTGAGCTTCTCATCAGTGAGGTCGAAGCCATCGTCTACTCGGGGACGCGCATCAACATCAACTACTTTATCGAAGAGGTCATCGATGAGGATCGTATCGAAGACATTTATGAGTACTTCAAGGAATCCACGACTGATGACATCAACGAAGCTCTCTGAGCTTGGTAGTGACTACTGGAAGATGAAGTGCGCTTGATCCGTATCAAGTTCCTCTCTGAGCTCGCTAACTAAGCCCTCTACCCCTTACCTAATAATAGTCCCTTGCTCTCGATGAAAAGAAAGAGACAACCATAGTGCTACTGAGTCTACTGGCTTTTAGGGCTCTCTGAGTCTAGCACAGACCAAGCACGATGAGCCCCAGAAGAAAACCATAGTGGACGAGGTCGTATGGCTGGTCGGTGACGAGCCCATACTCCCTATCTGATATTGAATATCAGAAGCTCTTCGCACGAAGTCAGGGACTCTCACTCGAAGGGGATCTCGACTGCTCTATTCCCGAGCAAATAGCTGTCCAGAAGCTCTTCCTCAATCAAGCGAAGATCGATAGCGTCCAGGCTCAACTGAAACACAGGTCGCTCGCATGGTCGACATGTGGGTACAGAATGTGATTTCCGAACTCGGATCGAAGGAGAAGGTCGAAGAATACTTCAACAAGAAGCTCTCTCAGATCCGCGAAGAGCGCATACGCCAAGCACGCAATGAAGCAATCGTTGAGATGATGAAGTCCAAGATAGCTCAAGGTGTTCAAGTGACTCCCTCGGAGATAAGTACCTTCTACAAGCATCTCCCCAAGGATAGTCTTCCCTTCATTCCTAAGGCCGTAGAGCTTCAGATCATCACACTGGAGCCATAAATTCCCTCTCGAACTTGACCGTGTCAAGGGGCATCTTGCGTGGATATGCAGATGATGTAAACTCAGGAAAACGTGAGTTCTCTACCATCGCTCGACCTCTATTCGGAGGATAAGCGCACGGCTTCGCGTGGTGGAGAATACGGCTTTGTTGGTCGTGCTTACCTTGATCCAGCCTTTGCTACTGCGGTCTTCAATCTGATGGACAAGACTCGCGTCTCTCCCATCATCAAGACCGACGAAGGCTATCACATCGCACAGCTCATCGAGAAGCGCGGTGACCTGGTGAACTTCCGACACATCCTCCTGCGTCCCACGAGTCGAAGAGAATGCAATCAAGGCAGCCACAGCACGTATGGACTCAATTGCGAATGTCATACAGGAGGGAAGCTGACCTTCGATGTAGCTGCTCAGCTCTACTCGGATGATAAGAATACGGTCAACAATGGGGGGCTGATGACCAACACCTCCCATGAAAGTGAGTTCTCAGGATCTCCCAACTTCCGCTACGAAGACCTTTCCTCAAGACATCGCTAAGATCGCCTACGAGCTGAAGCCAGGTGAGATATCGAAGCCCTTCATCATGCACACGGAGAAGGGGCTGGAGCAGGTAGCGATCATCCGTATCAAGGAGATCCATCCCGAGCATATAGCCAATATGAACAACGACTTCCGTCGCATCAAGGAGATGGCACTGGAGAAGAAGCGTACCCGTATCATCGATGAATGGATACGTACCCGCCAGAAGCAGACGCACATCGAGATCAACGAACGCTACCGCAACTGCCGTTTCCAATACCCTGACTGGATCCACGAGGATAAGAAGTAAATGCCTCAAGAGAAGAACCAACGTCTCAGTCTATGTGTAGCTCTTGCCCTCATTCTAATGGGTGGGAGCTACCTGACTTCTCGAGCCTCCCTCCCCGTAGGCTCGCTGCTTACTCAGTCACCACGCCCTACAAAGCCGGGGACAAGGATCATCCTTGATCACGCAGACCTACTGAGCTATGATGCCTCATTGCAGCCTGGTGTACAGCGTCTCAAGGGGGGAGTCATACTACGTCATGGCAACGCCACGATGACCTGTGACAGTGCCTACCTCAATGAAGATGACCAAGTCTTCGAGGCCTTCGGCAATGTACATATGGTGCAGGGTGACACCGTGCACATGTATGCTCGCTACCTCTACTATGATGGAGTCTCTAAGCTGGCGCGTCTACGTCACAATGTGCACTTAGCCAATAAGACGACCGACCCATATACCGACAGCTTTGGACTATGACCGCATCGCAGATATTGCCTACTACTTCGAAGGTGGCTCTATTACCGATGCTCAGAATACGCTGACCTCCGACTATGGGCAGTTCATCCCAGCTACTAATGATGCGGAGTTTCGCTACAACGTCAAGCTCGTCAATGATAAGACGACGATGACGACCGAGCATCTCTTCTACAATACGCACACACGTGTCAGCAGCTACGAAGGTCAGACGCTCATCAAGTCAGACTCAGGGCAGATCGTCTCCGAGCGTGGCATCTATGATGTAGGAAGAGATGTCGGGATACTGCTGAACCGCTCCGAAGTAAGCTCAGGGAGCTAAAGAGACTCATCGGTGACTCAATCTATTATGATGGGATAAGCAAGTTCGGTGAGGCTTTTGGTCGCATGTGGCTCTCGGACAGCATGCAGAAAGGCAGTCTTATATGGTGACTATGGTTACTTTGACGACAAGCGGAACTATGCCTTCGCCACCTCGCGTGCGCATGCTGAAGAGTATTCGCAGAAGGACACGCTCTATGTATCAGCCGATACGCTGGAGCTGGTCAGTCGCCCCATACAAGATCGCCGTTACCCTCGATAGTCTCCGCGCCAAGAGTGCAGCAGAGGGCAAGAGTAAGCCTGATTCGATGATGCGCTACCTAAGAGGCTACCGCCACGTACGTGTCTTCCGCCGTGATGCTCAAGCCACAGCCGACTCACTAAATTATACGTCAGTGGACTCGATACTATCGCTCTACGGCAAGCCCATTATGTGGAGCGACAAGCGTCAGTTATCGGGAGACATCACCCACTTCTATTTCCGTAGCAAGAAGCTCGACTGCTGTGGATGTCTTGGGCAAAAGCGTTGGCCATAGAGCATATCGATAGCGTTGACTTCTATAATCAGATGAGCGGCGATAGTCTGCGTGCTTACCTGCAAGACAGCACGGTACGTGAGATCCTCGTGCGAGGCAATGTGGAGTCCATCTACTATATGCAGGAGGAGGACACTAAGGAGTACAATGGTCTCAATCGCATGAAGAGCTCCACGATGCACGTACTACTGGACTCGGGTAAGGTCAAGAAGTCTTTTTGGCGTGGTCCTGTCGAAGGAAGGCCTATCCCTTAGAAATGGCATCGACACCTGAAGTCAATCGCTTGCCCTCTTCCTGTGGGCAGCAGACCGCCGTCCGATGCGCAAAGGAAGACATCACGACTGTGGGGACTCCTCCCACCCAGCGAACAGAAGCCTCTTCCCCTATCCGATCTCAAGCGCTTCAGTGGGGCAAAGGCAGCCTTGGCAGCCTACGCTCCCTTCGACCGTCAGGAGCGAGAAGACTCCTTCGCACAGACTCTCTACTGACTCATTACCGATCACTCCGTCCCGAGGAGTATCGCCGTATTTATCAGTGCGTCCTTCGTCCTGCCAAGGACTCAGAGCCTGCTACCGCATCACAACAGTATTTAGACTACTCATGGGTATACAGACCTTTTTTCAAGCAAAGAAGACCAAGACAGTTCGAGCATAAGCTCATCTACTGGGGATCCCCGCAAGGAAGAATTAGCCAAGCGCATCGAGCGTGTCCGTCAGGAGATGATTGCCTCGGGGAACTTGATCCACAAGCTCCTACTCCGGGCGTACCAGCGGAAGAAGGTACAACTGATATCCCTTTCGCCCCTCTACCCTACGACAGTAGTGAGCAGATCCGTGGTGCGTTCATTCACTCAGCACGCCACCTAAGTCGACAGCATAAGCGAGGCATTACCTCCTCCGATCGTGATCAACGTATCATCAAGCTGATGCTCGCTCTGATGGTTCTTGGGCTATTCTTCTGGTACTTCTTCCCGCGATGAGCGATATCATCCGTCTACTCCCGAGTCCCTTGCCAATCAGATCGCAGCGGGCGAGGTAGTGCCTGCACCAGCCTATCTGGTCAAAGAGCTGGTAGAGAACTCCATCGACGCAGGAGCTACCCAAATACAGATCGAAGTCATCGGAGCAGGGAGGACAAGCCATCACCGTCACAGAGATGACGGGAAGGGGATGTCTCCCACGGATGCACGTATGGCCTTCGAGCGTCACGCCACCTCAAGCTGCAGACGATCGAAGACCTGCAGCGACTCTCTACCATGGGCTTCCGTGGGGAGGCTCTTGCCGCCATCGCAGCGGTGTGTCAGGTCGAGCTACGTACACGCACCGCAGAGCATGACGTGGGCACTGAGCTCATCATCGAAGGTACGAAGGTGCGCTCGCAGAGACCCGTGGCTTGCTCCCCAAGGGACAGAGTCTCAAAAGCAATGAATATCTTCTACAACACGCCTGGTAGAAGGAAGCATCTCGAAGCTCGCAAGGAGACGACCGAACTGATGGAGATCTGGCGCGAGTTTGCTAAGGTCGCCTTAGCCAATCCCCAGATAGCTTTCACGCTACGTGGAGCTGGGAAATACGACAAGATACTCCCTGCCAGTTCGCTCAAGGAACGCATCATCGACATCGGAGGGGCAAAGCTCTCACGTGCACTTATTCCTGTAAGCTACGAAAGTGACTTTTGCACGATACGTGGCTTCATAGGTACGCCCACGACCTCACCTCAAGCCAAGGGGCGCAACAGTATCTCTTTGTCAACGACCGTTTCATACGTCACCCCTACTTTCACAAGGCAATCACCTTAGCCTACGAGAACTTTCATCCCGGCAGGCAATCAGCCTCAATACTTCCTCTACTTCACCATACCGGCAGAGAATATCGATGTGAACATCCACCCGCAGAAGACGGATGTACGCTTCCTCGATGAGTCGACGATCTTTCCTGATCCCTACAGAGTCTTATTCGTGATGCTTTCGGCGCACACGCCCTGACTCCTATCATTGACTTCGAGAATGCTTCTCCCATCGAGATACCTGCCTACCCTGGACGCAAAGATGTCCTTCCAGACCTTGACCAAGCTCTCAGTGCGGGAAGCATTCCAGCAGAGCAAGGGTGAAGAAGAGGGCTCAACGCTACCCCTCTGGAGGAGGTCGACTTGGAGGATTTCGACTCAGCACGGCGCGTGCAAGCATAGTCAGCCAAAGAACCAGAGATCAGTTGGGATGACCTCGGTGAGCATCTTTGATAGTATGACCCCCAACGGCCACTCCCCAGCCTCTTTTTGATCTACCTACCGAAGAGCCCCAAGGGCGTGGCATTCGCCTCTCGCAGGCAGCCTCACTACGTACACGCCTCTACTCTCCCCACCTCGATAATGCTCTATCAGAGTCGCTATGTCATCACTACACTGGGAGATGCACTGGCCTTCATCGACTTGACACGTGCGGTACTACGTGTCACCCTATGAGCAGTATCGTGCAGACCTTAGTGCACACAGTTACCGCTAGAGCAGCCTCTCTTTCCCCGAGGTGCTTGAGTTCGCTCCCAAGAGCTTCCTACGGCACTCCTCATGATGGAAGAGTTGCAGCACGCAGGATTTGACTTCGGAGACTTAGGTGATGGGCACTTCTCCATTGTAGAAGCTCCTCCTTCATCTCCCCAAGATGCGACGGGCTTTGTGCGACTCATCGTAGCCGACAGCTTGGATACGCACCGCGAAGGAGCTGAGTATGTACAAAGTTTCTTAGCCGAAGCTGCCGCCGAATCTACGGCACTCCAGCGTCCACTACCTCTATGATAGCGAAGGGCTGGAGCAGCTAATTCGTGACCTCTTCCAAAGTAGTGATCCCTACTTCACGCCATCAGGTAAGGCCATCATCACCCGTCTTACGGAGCCGATGGTCGCAGAACTTTTTTCAACTAAAGTTGTAGTACGCACTTCTACATAAGCCCCATTCAGTCCATGACTGAGTGGGGCTTTTCCTGGACTATTCCAAGTAGCCCTTCATAGTCCTCTCATAGGAAGCCATGGAATTAAGAGGAGACCATTGCAATGTCAAGCAAGGCGCGTTAAGACGGAGGGCGAAGGGAGTTTACTCTTGAAATGACACGCCCAAATGTCGCAAACAACGAAGCGAGTGCCGTATGATGCAATAGTCTCTAAAAAGGTGAGAGACAGATACTGTAACCAAGGCCATTCCTTCATGCATTTAGCGCATCTATCGGAGCAAGCTCCTCACCACATATTCCGCCACTCGCACCCAGAGCACAGATGAGTGATCAGGATCAGTGGTTGTTGTGGTGTATGCTATCTACCCATATTGCTATCCAGCGACATCTATAGTGGTCGATGTGGTGGATCAGTAGTGGTCACTCCTCCCTCACCCCATCAGCAAAGATGCTCTATGAGCAGTAACGCCTTAGCAGAGCAAAAGCTAGACAGCTCTGCACTGAGCTTTTAGAGTATCTTTGCCTAAACTATAAAGAGGTATAAGAGACCACAAGAATATATGGCAGTCGAAATAAGACAGATCACGGAGGAAGGCAGACTTGAGGAAGTTCGTCAAGTTTAACCTCAAGCTCTACAAGGGTAATCCGTATCACGTACCTGGGCTCATCGAAGATGAACTACTCACGCTCGACCCCACACGCAACCCAGCCTTTAAGTTCTGCGAAGCGGCATACTCTGCCTACCGCAATGGACGTATCGTTGGGCGTATAGCTGGCATCATCAACCACCGTGCGAACGAGACGTGGAATCAAAACAATGTACGCTTCGGCTTCGTTGATTTCATCAACGATGATGAGGTTGATGATGCGCTCTTCCAAGCGGTGATCGACTGAGGGAAAAGCGCACGGAAAAGAGATGCTCCAAGGTCCCTTGGGCTCTCCGATCTTGACCACGAAGGATGCTCATCGAGGGCTTTGACCAGCCTCAGGACTATGGCTACAATCTACAACTATGCCTACTACCCGAAGCAAATGCAGCGTATGGGCTTCATCAAGGACCAAGACTGGAAGGAGTACGGGATTATCATTCCAGAAGAAATCCTCGAGAAGCATAAACGCATCGCTGAGCTCGTCCGTACCAAATATGGGCTAAAGACGCTGAAGTTCAAGTCACAGCAGGAGATCCTCCCCTACGCTCATCGTATCTTCGACACGCTCAACAAAGCTCACTCTGTCCTGTACGGAGTCTCTGAGCTGTCCCTGAGCAAATAGACTACTATGTACAGATGTACATTCCTCTCTGCGCTATGACTTCGTGACTGTCATCATCCGCGAAGAGGATGATAAGGTCGTTGGCTTCGGCATCACCCTACCTAACCTCAGCCGTGTCCCCACAGAAAGCTAAGGGTTCGCTCTTCCCTTCGGATGGATTCACCTACTGAAAGCTCTGAAGATGAAGAACCCCGTGGTAGACCTATACCTCATTGGGGTCATCCCTCGAATATCAAAACAAGGGGTCAATGCCCTGCTCTTTGATGACCTCATCCCTATTTTTCCAGAAGAATGGAGTCCGCTATGCCGAGAGCAATCCCGAGCTCGAGACCAACGCTGCGGTACAAATGCAGTGGAACTACTTCGAGCGCAAGCATCATAAGACTCGCCGTGCCTGGATAAAAGAAATATAAGAAATATGCTTTGTCGAATTACTCAAGTCCAAGATTCACCGCGTCACCGTAACCGAAGCCAACCTCGCCTACGTCGGGAGCATCACCATCGATACAGACCTCATCGAGGCTGCGAGATATCCTCCCTGGAGAGAAGTGCAAATCGTCAACAACAATAATGGAGCTCGCCTCGAGGACCCTACGTCATCGCTGGCGAACGTGGCTCTGGGGTCATTTGCCTCAATGGCGCAGCTGCTCGACTCGTGCAGCCTGGCGACACTGTGATCATCATGGCTCTATGCTTGGATGACTTACGAAGAAGCTCAAGGGCTTCAAAGCCCGCAGTCATCTTCCCCGATACCGGCAACCAATAGACTTGTATAGATATGTTCGAAAACCTGAGTGAGCGCCTCGAGCGATCCTTTAAGATCCTCAAGGGCGAAGGTAAGATCACCGAACTCAACGTAGCTGAGACGTCTCAAGGATGTGCGCCGAGCACTCCTCGAAGCGGACGTCAACTATAACGTAGCTAAGAAATTCACCGAAGACGTCAAGACAGAAGGCCTTAGGGCAAGATGTCCTCACAGCGGTTCGCCCAGGCGAACTGATGGTCAAGATCGTCCATGATGAGTTGGCAGCCCTGATGGGGGTAAGGCTTCCGAGCTTAATCTCTCGAGGGGTACCTGCCATCATCCTGATGTCGGGGCTTCAAGGGTCAGGGAAGACTACCTTCTCAGGGAAGCTCGCTAACCTGCTCAAGACTAAGCAGAATAAGAAGCCCTTACTCGTCGCCTGTGACGTCTATCGTCCTGCCGCTATCGAGCAGCTACGAGTACTGGCGGAGCAACTCAATGTTCCCATCTTCTCCGACCTCGAGCAAAGATCCCGTCAGCATCGCTCGCCGTAGTGTAGCCGAAGCTATGGCTCAGGGTTGCGATGTCGTCATCATCGACACGGCAGGTCGTCTGGCTGTTGACGAGGAGATGATGCGTGAGATCGAAGAGATCAAGCGCGCTATCCGTCCCCTCAGAGACCCTCTTTGTCGTTGACTCAATGACGGGGCAGGATGCTGTGAACACGGCCAAGACCTTTCAACGAACGCCTCGACTTCGACGGCGTAGTCCTCACCAAGCTCGATGGGGATACTCGTGGTGGTGCTGCCCTCTCCATTCGCACGGTCGTAGATAAGCCCATTAAGTTCGTCGGGATGGGTGAGAAGATGGACGCTCTGGATGTCTTCCATCCCGATCGTATGGCTGATCGTATCCTCGGTATGGGGGACATTGTCTCCCTCGTGGAGCGTGCTCAGCAGCTCTATGATGAACGCGAAGCGAAGCGACTTGAGGAGCGCATCGCCAGGATCAGTTTGACTTCAATGACTTCCTTGCGCAGATCCAGCAAATCAAGAAGATGGGAAATATCAAGGATCTGGCAGCGATGATTCCCTGGCGTAGGAAAAGCCCTCAAGGATATTGACATCAAGGATGATGCCTTCAAGAGCATCGAAGCTATCACTACTCAATGACCCCCGAGGAGCGTACAAAGCCCCACCTCCTGGACGGACGCCGTCGCAAGCGTATCGCCCTCGGTAGTGGGACGAGCGTGCAGGGATGTCAATAAGCTGCTTACACAGTTCACCCAGACACGCAAGATGATGAAGACGCTCCAAGGCTTCAAGGGCGGTAAGATGCCCAAGATGCCTAAGATGCCGTTCATGGGTGGTGGCAAGTTCCGCTAATCCTTCCCTACACTTCGCCTCCTAACCAAGAGGCCTATATAAGACCATCCCTTGATAATCATCATCCACGCCTCGTCTTCGGAGCGTCCTTGATCCTTATCCAAGGGATGAATTCTTTCTCCTTCCCCATCCTACATTATATTATATGTACCCTATGAAGCTAACGCAGCTATCTCACCTCGCAGCACTATCGCTCCTCTTCGCCACTGCAAGTGGGCTATGGGCGCAAGCACCAAAGCGACTCATCGATGAAGTCAATCCCTTCATCGGCTCCTCCAACTTCGGGACTACGAACCCTGGGGGCAGTTGTCCCCAATGGTCTGATGAGCATCACGCCATTCAATGTCTCTGGCTCCGACGAGTTCAATAAGTACGACAAGGACAAACGCTGGTGGAGTACGCCCTACACCTCCGACAATAAGTTCTTCACGGGCTTCAGCCACGTCAATCTCAGTGGTGTCGGCTGCCCCGAATTAGGCAGTATCATCGTATCGCTTCTTCGGGTGACCTCGATGTTGACTACAAGCACTACGGCTCTGTAATGAGCCAAGAGAAGGCACACCCTGGCTACTACAGCGTACACCTCGATAAGCACAGCATCAAAAGCCGAGGTAACGGCCACCCAGCGCACAGCCGTCTCCGCCTTCACCTTTGAGCGTGGAGGGAAAAGCAACATCCTTGTCAATTTAGGTTTAGGACTCACAAACGAAAGTGGAGCTACCGTGCGCTTCCTCAATGATTCGACCATAGTAGGAAGCAAGCTGATGGGCACCTTCTGCTACGCCCCTCAAGCCGTCTTCAACCAATACTTCGCTATCCGCATCAGTCGCCACGCACCGAAATCAGGCTACTGGAAGAAGCAGCCCGCTATGGAGGGCGTAGAAGCAGAATGGGATCACGACAACGGCAAGTACAAGATCTACCCTACCTACCGTAAGGCTATCAGCGGTAATGATGTCGGCGTATGGTTCTCGCTTGACACCAAGCCAGGAGAGACGCTTTACGTCCAGACGGGCGTCTCCTTCGTCAGCGAAGAGAATGCCCTGCTGAACCTCACGACAGAGCAACCCTCTCTGGACTTCTCCTCCATCCGCCGCTCTGCAGAGGATAGCTGGGAGAAGGCTCTGCGTATCGTAGAAGTCGAAGGTGGAACGACCGACCAACGTACCATCTTCTACACGGCGCTCTATCACCTCCTGATCCACCCCAACATCCTACAGGATGTCAATGGAGAGATACCCCATGATGGGCTCACTGGCTACGGGGAAGACGAAGCACGATCGATACACCGTCTACTCCCTCTGGGATACCTACCGCAATGTGCATCCCCTACTCTCCATCCTCTATCCTCGCAAGCAGCTGGCTATGGTCGAGACCATGCTCGATATGTACAAGGAAGGAGGCTGGCTGCCCAAGTGGGAGCTCTATGGTCAAGAGACCTTCACGATGGAAGGTGATCCCTCCATCATCGTCATCAATGATACCTGGCAGTGGTATCCGTGACTTCGATACCCAGCTCGCTTACGAAGCGATGAGCAAGGGAGCTACCACCCCCAGCAAGGACAATAAGCTACGTCCCGACTTCGATGACTATGCTTCTCGTGGCTACGTACCTCTGAGAGAGAAGTTCGACAACTCTGTCTCCCACGCTCTGGAGTACTATATCGCAGACTGGAACCTCAGCCAGTTTGCCTCTGCGATGGGCAAGAAGAAAGATGCCCAGCTCTTCGCTCGCCGTGCCCAAGGCTACAAGCACTACTACGACAAGGAGACTGGACTCCTGCGCCCTATCCTTCCCGATGGCAAGTTCCTCACACCCTTCAGCCCCACGTTAGGCCGTGACTTTGAGCCCAACCCCGGGCTTCCACGAAGAGAATTCTTGGAACTACAGCTTCTACATCCCTCACGATATACGTGGGCTTGCCAAGCTGATGGGGGAGAACGCAAGTTCATCCACAAGCTCAAAGTGTCTTCGACAAGGGAACTACGATCCAGCAAACGAACCCGACATCGCTTATCCCTATCTCTTCACCTACTTCCCTCAAGCAGCATGGCGCACACAGCGCACTACACGTGAGCTGCTGAGCAAGCAGTACCTCAATGCACCCAGCGGTATCCCTGGCAACGATGATACGGGAGCGATGAGTGCTTGAGCGATCTTACGATGCTCGGCTTCTATCCCGACTGCCCTGGATCCACGAGCTACGCCCTCACTACGCCCTATATTTGACAAGGTCACACTGCATCTCGACACGAAGTACTACAAGCAGCCTTCGCTAGTCATCGAGACGCGTCCAGCGGCTACTTCTCAGGGCGAAAAAGGTGCATACTTCGACGAAATAAAGGTCGGTAACAAGCTCTATAAGAGCACTTATCGAGCTCAATCACGAGGAGCTTATGAACGCAGGTAAGGTCACCTTCTTTACCAAGACAGCAGCTAACGGCAAGTAAGCCACAGTGTGTAAATAGGATGAGGTTTCTCAAATGTTTTTGCACGAAAGGCTTCAGAGCCTTTTATATAAGCAAAAATATGTACATTTGGGACTGAATCACGGAGCTACGGCACACGTTCCCATTAGGATAACCACCTCAAGCTCCCCATCCTCGCAGAATTAACATTGTACAACCCATACAACAGAACTTATGAACAAGACAGTGGTATCTCACGTGTAGCCGAAGTAGCGGAACTGAGCAAGGTAGACGCTCGCAAGGCTGTAGAAGCTTTCGCTTCCGTCGTAGCTGAAGAACTCCAGAAGAAAAGATCTCGCCCTCGGCTTCGGTACGTTCTCTGTAATGACAAGCCTGCTCGCCAGGGCATCAATCCTCTGACGAAGGCTAAGATCCAGATCCCAGCTCGCAAGGTAGTGAAGTTCAAGGCTGGTGCTGCTCTTGAGCTGAACGAGAGAAGTAAGTCGAGCACAATAGGTGATTCACTTACGAGGCCACTTCATCGCAAGGATGAAGTGGCCTCGCACTATTTATCTCACCCCGCAACTCTATGATCAATCTTACCTACAAGGGAAGTGAAGGCAGAGTGAGTCTCAGCGAAAATGACAAAGAACTTGCGCTACCTTACCTTCCGTCTCCTCCCGAAGCAGGCTATTGCCATAGCCGAGCATACTGTCGTTGATCCCGTGCCCATCAGGGCAAAAGGAATCGCAGGTAGATTAGCAGCGGATTCTTTTGAGCACTGCCGAGAACAGCAGCTACTCGTACAATCCCACATGCTCCTATATCGTGGCTTATATGCAACGACACCCTGAGCTATCCCTCCTTATGTCCTCAGTAGACAAGGATCTCTAATTGCAGTATAGCTCACACCGTCTGGCTGCAACGCGCTCGAGTCTAGTAATAACGTCCCAGCTTCGTGGTTGATAGCACCACAAAAGCTGGGACAGTTATTTACGTTAGGAGTAGAGGCTATTACTTCTAGTACTGGAGGAGGAAGCTCAGCTCAATTTCATCACTGATGAAAGTTATCTCGAGCCTCAGTAAAAGAAGCTCTTCGAGCCATACTTGACATTCCAATCAGCACGATTGATCTTGAAGGACTTGCTTGAGATCGAGTAAGATTGCTGCGCTTCGTCAAACGCAACAGAGGAGATAGGGATGGTAATATTCTTGGTGACATCCTTCAAAGTGAGGTTTCCTTGAGCTCTGTCAGGCCTTTCAGAGAAAGCCCTTCAGGAGAGATATTCGTCAATTCAAAGCGCACCTCTGGCCACTTCGCAGCATCAAAGAAGTCTGCACTCAGCAAGTGCTCCTTGAGCTTATTGCCACCCCTTCGGGCTTCAGATCGTCTACCGTCAGATTATCCAGACGAAGCACTACATAGCCCCCGTGAAGTACGCCATCACGAATATCCAGCTTTCCATCACTGACGGAGAGCTTCCCTTCGTGCGAGCCACCAGGCTTGAAGCCCTTCCACTGGAGAGCAGAGCAGCAAAGTCTATTTGAACACTCTGTGCACTATCGATGGTCGATGCTATGACAGAGTCAGAAGCTAGCCACACTATTCTGACCATTTGATGAGCCGAGCAGGAAGCAATCAAGGCACTTGCAGCAAGATAACCAACCAGAGCCCAAGTCTTTTCTTCATATACAATAGCATTTCAATTAGTGAAAGTAATATCCAAGTAACTGTAAGCTGGCTTGATTGTTCACACGCAGCCGGAGCAAAGGATAAGAGACAAGCACCCATAGCAGAAGAGGGAGCAATAAAGAGCTTCGCGCCCCAGATCCTCCGAGAGGATATGGAGCGCGAAGACCTATAGTTGTGTGTAGTGTGTCGGTAATCTCTGAGCCAAGGAAGCTCAGAAGGATACCAGCTGCAACAGCTGACCCAATTACCCCAGCGACATTCGGTCCCATGGCATGCATGAGAAGGTAGTTCGTGGGATCGTACTCCAGACCAAGCGTCTGGGAGATACGTGCAGAGTCAGGCACGGCAGAGACACCAGCATTCCCGATCAGCGGATTGATCTTGTTCTCCTTCTTAGGGAAGAGGTTGAAGAACTTGACAAAGAGGATACCACTTATCGTTGCAACAACGAAGGAGAAAGCCCCCAGGCCGAAGATCAGTACCGAGTTACCCGTGAGGAATGTAGCTGGTGTCGAAGCACCTACTGTGACACCTGAGCAGGATCGTCACTCGTATCGATGAGCGGTCCCTTAGCTGTATCAGCAAGACGCTTCGTGACACCACTCTCGCGAAGGAGATTGCAAAGAACAGCATCCCTAAAGGAGAGTGCAGGTGGTACGAGTATGGTCGTCAGAAGAAGCCCAGCAATAGGGAAGATGATCTTCTCTGTCTGGAGAGACCCTGACGAGGACGCTTCATACGCATCACACGCTCCTTCTTCGTCGTCAGAAGACGCATAAAGGGAGGCTGGATCACGGGTACTAAAGCCATGTAGGAGTAAGCAGACACAGCGATCGCACTGAGAAGATGAGGAGCTAAGCGGTTCGAGGAGGAAGATAGCCGTAGGGCCGTCTGCTCCACCGATGATACCGATAGCCCCTGCTTCAGTTGGCGTAAAGCCCAGCTGTAGAGCCGTCATCGTACGCTGCAAAGATACCGAACTGTGCAGCTGCTCCGACGAGCATGAGCTTGGGGTTAGAGATAAGAGCCGTGAAGTCTGTCATCGCACCGATACCGAGGAAGATCAGAGGATACCACCCTTGACGCACTCCTTGGTAAAGGATATTCAGTACAGAGCCTTCTTCGTAGATGACCTACCTGCAGGCCCATTGGAGCATAGGTATGTTCCCGATGAGCATACCGAAGCCGATAGGGATGAGCAGCATTGGCTCAAACTCATATCTGATAGCTAAGAAGATGAAGAGTAGACCGACCAGGATCATGATCATATGCCCTGGTGTGGCATTAGCTACCCCAGTGAAGGAGTAGAAGGTCTCAGGTTCTCAGCTAAGAAGCCCCAGAAGGAGGACATAAGACTATCCGATGATTACGATATCAGAGCCTTCGAGGATAGTTATCCCCTTAGCGACCTTGATAGCGGTGATGACACCATCGCACTCAGCGTTGATGTTATTCTCCATCTTCATTGCTTCAAGGATAGCGACCGTCTGACCAGCCTTGACCTGATCACCGACAGCAACCTTGAGGTCGAGGATGACACCAGGTAGAGGGGACTGGACAGCCGTACCCTTGCCGGCAGGAGCTGCTGGTTCATGCAGCAGGCGCAGCGGAGCGATAGGCTGAGGAGCGGGTGCAGGAGCGGCGGGGGCTAGCAGCTGAGCAGGTGCAGGAGCAGCTGGCTTAGCGGCTGGACGGGGAGCTGGTGCGGTGTAGCCTTCGGTGAGGATATCGACTTGATACGATACACCATTTACTTCTACGGCAGCCTTGTCGCCTTCGAGATCGATGATAGCGACACTGTACTCGTTGCCATTGATCTTATACTTGTACTCTTTTCATTGTGGATAGGAGTTGATTGTGATTGCTTACTATAGTTGCGTGAGGATAGGAAGCTGACGCATCGTCAGGAGCCTTAGAGGCCCAAGGAGACGAAGCGGTACGCTTGTAGGTGAGCACCAGAGACTCTTGGTCATGGAGGTGCTACCCAGCTCTTCGTGTACGCATAAGAGATGGCGACGAAGACTTCTCAAGATTGGGTTCCTGCGACATATTTCTTGTGAGGATAGCTTTGTTTATCGTTGGAGCGAGCTTGAGCGGGGATGCGCTATTCCACATTGTGGGGCGATGGCGTATCGTCAGGACGTAGCTTTTCTTGATCATGCTGGGTCTCGAGCTCTGGAACGAAGAGCCAGCCCAATAGCGGCGGCCACCTCGTCAGGTGGTTCCCACAGCACTCTGAGAGAGCCAAAGAGATGGCGACCAGAGCTTCTGAGGAAGGCTGTACCTGTAGAGCGCGGTGCGGATGCTTTCTGTGGGGCAGTCTGAGCTCCCTTCTGAGAAGTATTTCTCGTCTGGAAGAACATACCAATACCTCTGAAGATAAGCACCAGCATCAGCAGGGCAAGGAAGACGACGAGCACAGCTGTGAAGGTCATAATCCCTCCAGCAGGATCTCGCTCGGCGAGCTTCTGTACCTTTTCGGAGAGCTGAGGATGGTCTTGAGCCCATGCCACCTATCGGTACCGTCGCAAGCGACAGACCGAGGGTATAGCAGGTATAGTTTGCGAGCGATATTCATAGCGTGTAGCTGTGGACTATGAATTGCCAAGACGACACTGCTTAGAGAGGCAGGTTGTCGTGCTTCTTCGCTGGATTGATCTGCTTCTTAGTGCGGAGCTGCTCCAGAGCGCGGATGATACGGAAGCGCGTATTGCGAGGCTCGATGACATCATCCATATAGCTGTAGGAAGCGGCATTGTATGGATTAGCAAAGGCCTTGCGGTATTCTTCTTCCTTCTCAGCTGCCGCCTGTGCAGGGGTTTCCGAAGCAGCGACTTCCTTTAGCGAAGATGACTTCACAGCACCAGCTGGTCCCATGACGGCGATTTCAGCCGAAGGCCAAGCGAGGTTGATGTCGGAGCGGAGGTGCTTCGAGCTCATCACGATGTAAGCGCCACCATAAGCCTTGCACGGAGCGTGACGGTGATCTTAGGGCACCGTAGCTTCACCGAAGGCATAGAGGAGCTTAGCACCATGGACGATGACCCCATTGTATTCCTGACCCCGTACCTGGGAGGAAGCCTGGTACGTCTACGAGCGTCACCAGAGGGATGTTGAAGGCGTCACAGAAGCGGACGAAGCGAGCAGCCCTACGAGAAGCGTTGTTGTCCAGTGCGCCAGCCATCACCATAGGCTGGTTAGCCACGATACCGACACTCTGACCATTGGAAGCGAGCGAAGCCGATGATAATGTTCTAGCTCCAGTCACGGTGTACTCTCGAGGAACTCACCATTATCGACGATCGTACCGATCACATCGTACATGTTGTAGCCCTTGTTAGGGCTGATCGGGGATGATCGAGTTGAGGACATCATCCACGCGGTCGACTACATCCGTAGGCTCTACGCAGGGAGCTCCTCCATGTTGTTCTGAGGAATGAAGGAGAGCAGATGACGAATCAAGCGGATACCTTCTTCTTCGTTTTCGACAGCGAAGTGTGCTACACCGCTCTTCGAAGCATGTACACTGGCACCACTGACTGCTCCTGGGTGACATCTTCACCTGTAACCGTCTTGACGACCTTAGGTCCGGTGAGGAACATATAGCCTGTCCCCTTGCTCATGATGTTGAAGTCCGTGAGAGCAGGAGAGTACACAGCACCACCAGCGCAAAGGGACCGAAGATAGCGGAGATCTGAGGGATCGACACCAGAGGCCAGGATGTTGTTTTTGGAAGATGTCACCATAGCCGCTCAGAGCGTTGATACCTTCCTGGATACGTGCACCACCCGAGTCATTGAGACCGATGACAGGAGCACCCATCTTCATAGCGAGCTCCATGACCTTACAGATCTTTGAGGCCAGCATTTCAGAGAGTGCACCACCGAAGACGGTGAAGTCCTGTGCGAAGACATAGACCAGACGACCATCGATCGTATCCCGAACCAGTGACGACACCGTCACCGAGGAACTTCGTCTTGTCGATACCGAAGTTCGTCGAGCGGTGCAGGACGAAAGTATCGATTTCGTCGAAGCTACCTTCGTCGAGGAGGAGGGCGATACGTTCACGGGCCGTGAACTTACCCTTCTGGTGCTGGCTGTCGATACGCTTCTGACCGCCACCGATGTGGGCCTTAGCGCGGAGCTCTATCAGCTCCTTGATTTTCTCTAATTGGACACTCATATTGATTGCTGTTAGTAGATACTATATCGTTATTGAGAGGATCGCGAGTTTGAGTTAGAATGGGATAATAGAGGAGTTCAGTAGCGGCCTCCGCTCTGCACTCTTCTATTATCCCAGTCTTCAGTCAATTACTTGACGTCTCTGTGGTCACACAGTTCGGTGAGGACACCGATAGTGCTCTTAGGATGGAGGAAGCCGATATTCAGACCTTCAGCATCCCTTGCGGACTGCTTGTCGATGAGCTGTACCCCTTATCAGCGAGTTCCTGCAGAGCTTCGTCCGTGTTAGGCACAGCGAAAGCGATGTGGTGAATACTCTCTCTGCGCTTCTGCGATGAACTTTGCGATGGTGCTCTCTGGGAGAGGTAGCTTCGAGAAGTTCGATCTTCGTCTGACTGGATCTTGAAGAAGGCAGTCTTAACCTTCTGGTCAGCGACTTCTTCGATGTTGTAGCACGTGAGTCCGAGGATACCTTCGTAGTAAGGCAGTGATGCTTCGATGCTCTTTTACGGCGATGCCGAGATGCTCGATGTGAAAGGTTCATAGCTTTTTCTTTCTTGCGTTGAATTGATATGATTAGGGTCGTGAGGACACTCCCCAAACCCACTATTTTCCGTACTGCAAATGTAAGAATAATCGCCTTTATTCTCTAATACAGCACTTGTAGTTTCTTCATTGAGTCTACAGGCATCCAGTAGCACAACAGATGTGGCAGCTCCACAAACACAAGCGGAGAGACACAACGACACAGGATATAGTCCCGAGAAAGGCTACAGAGAGTGCCAAAAGCGGGCTTCAATGGTGGGATGTTGCGTAAGCAAGACCTACGCACAAAGGGGCTCAAAGCAGTAGTGGTACCTGAGTGCAAGCAGTACTTCTCCGGGCGGCGGAGCAGTAGTGGTGCCCCCACTGACCTAATAGTGGTTCATAGCACTCTACCAGTATAGAGTGCAGAGGATAGAGAGGTAGCAAAGTATAACTCCAACCCAAGCAAACGAGGACTCACACCCATAGGATATGCCTCCCAGAGTTGGAAAGTGAGCGTAAGGCACTCCCCACTCAAGAGGAAGCTACGCCTCCCTGGCGCACTATTCACTCCCCCTTGACGAGCCGTCTCTTTAAGCACAATGGGGGCTTCTACCTCCCATTTATACAATAATAATATACGCGCGAGAAAGACGAACGTCTTGCGAGGTCTCTCTTTTCTCGCAAAGAAACCATAATTCAATAGTATAGGGCTTTTTCATATCTTTGCACAAATAGATAGTGTTCTCATTCCCTTGGCAATGGGAATCACCCACAAGGAGGTATAGCACATCGGGCACGTCCCCACATATTCTCCTTGTAACACGAACACAATAGACACAATGAATATAGAGACAATGAAGACGCTTACATTAGATCTCTCGGCATCTACAGTACTGTCACTCCCGAAAGCATACAGGCTTGGGAAGCAAAGAGCAACCAATATCAACAGCAACTCCATGCAGGGACTGGACTCGGAAATGACTTCTTAGGCTGGATCAACCTTCCTACCGAGATCAGCGAAGCCGATCTCTCTGCGATAGAAGAGGCTGCTCATGACCTCCAGCAACGCTGCGACTATGTCGTAAGCATCGGTATCGGAGGTAGCTATCTCGGTGCACGTGCCGTCATCGAAGCACTTACCCCATCCTTCGAAGCCTATCAGACGAAGCACACTGCCCCCAGGTTATCTTCGCAGGACACAACATCGGCGAAGACTACCTTAGCGAGCTCGTCACCTTCCTCAAGGACAAGCATTTCGGTCTCATCAACATCTCCAAAAGTGGCACGACGACCGAGCCTGCCATCGCCTTCCGCATCCTCAAGGCTCTACTCGAAGAGCAAGCAGGTCAGTAGAAGCACGCCAGCGCATCATAGCTGTCACAGACAAGGCACGTGGCGCTCTGCGCACCCTCGCCGATAAGGAGGCTACAAGACCTTCATCATCCCTCGATGACATCGGCGGACGCTTCTCTGTCCTCACCCTGTTGGTCTCTCCCACTGCGGTGGCAGGCTTTCGATATCCGTGAGCTTGTCCGTGGTGCGCGCGAGATGAAGGCACTGGTCGATGAGGCTGTTCCTTTCGGTCAGAACCCCTCAGCCTCTCATGCTGCAGCACGAGACAGCCTCTGCAAGCAGGCAAGAAGATTGAGGATTTTGGGAACTTTCCACCACGCCTCCACTCACATCGGCGAATGGTGGAAGCAGCTCTATGGCGAGAGCGAAGGGAAGGACTCACAGGGTATCTTCAATGCTTCGGTGGATCTTCTCTGCAGACCTGCACTCCATGGGACAGTGGATAGCAGGAGGGTGAGCGCTCGATCTTCGAGACCATCGTCAGCATCGCAGAGCCCGACACTACCCATACGTATCGAATCGGACGAAGCCAACTTAGATGGACTGAACTACTTAGCTGGCAAGCGTGTCGACGAAGTAAATAAGATGGCCGAACTCGGGGCGCGTCGCCCACATCGATGGGAGGCGTTCCCGAACATTCGCATCGTACTCCCCAAGCTCAATGCTTACTACATCGGTCAGCTCTTCTACTTCTTCGAGAAAGCTGCAGGCATTAGTGGCTATATGCTGGAGGTAAACCCTTCAACCAACCTGGGGTAGAAGCCTCACAAGAAGAACATGTTTGTCTTACTGGAGAAGCCAGGATTCGAGGCTGAGACAGAAGCTATCAAGGCGCGTCTGAAAATAGCTCCACGCCACATGGGAATACAATAACCAGTTACCCACCATTATTCTTCCCGAGTACGGCTCGCCATATACAGCCATGGTGGCCTACTGCAAGACAATCGAGGATCGCGAAGCTCGCAATGCCTGCGCTCGTAGTATCATACGCTCGATGGAAGCCATCGTGCCTGAGAATGGGAGCGGGACTTGATAGCGAGACCATATACTGGGATCATCTGGCGATCATGGCTGACTTTGAGCTGGACATCGACATCCCCGAGGGACGATCACGAAGGAGGCTATTCAGCACACGACACAAAAAGCCCGACTATCCTGGTCACTTCATCAAGTACCGCTATTATGGGCACTTCATTGAGGGCATGATCCAGCGAGTATGCGCTATGGAAATTGGTCCAGAGCGAGCAGCTGCTGAATACTTCATCGCCCTACAGATGAAGCGCGACTATATGACGTGGAATCAGAGCGTCGTCGAGGACATCAAGATCTCTCAAAGACCTCTTTGAGCTCTCCGATGGACAGATTCTTCTCACTCCAGAGAACTGCAAGCTCAACATCAACCCGAACACGATCGACAAGCCAGGCAAGCTACAGAAGCCGCTCAAGAGCAAGAAGGTCAAGAAGAAATAACCCCCCTGCCCTACACCACCACTTACTACTACATGGCATCCTACGTTATTGAAGGTGGCTACTCGCTACAGCAGCATACGCCCCTCAAGGCGCAAAGAATGAGGCGCTACAAATCATCTCTGCAGTCCTCCTCACGCCTGAGGTCGTGGACGATCCACAATATCCCAACATCCTCGGATGTAAACAACCTCATTGACTTACTTCGCCACATCGGAGTTAAGGTCACACGCCTCAATGATGAAGGTAGCTATACCTTCCAGGCTGATGAGGTCAACATCGACTACCTCCACAGCGAAGAGTTTTCTCAATCGCTCTGCGCGCACTTCGAGGCTCATCCTCATGGCTGAGCCTTGCTTGGTCGCTTCGGCTACGCCATCTTCCCCAAGCCAGGAGGAGATAAGATCGGTCATGTCGCTGTAGACACACATCTCATCGGCTTCCAGGAATTAGGCGCAAGCTGCGCTCATGACCTCGAGAAGAAGAGCCACATCCTGAGGGAAGACGCTCCGAGGGAAGTATATGCCCTTGATGAGGCTTCCGTCACTGGAACGGCCAACATCCTGATGGCGGCAGTCTTGGCTGAAGGAACGACGACGATTTACAACGCCGCCTGCGAGCTCCTATCTACAGCAGCTCTCCGGGCTACTGGTACGCATGGGTGCCCACATCGAAGGTATTGGATCGAACCGCCTCACCATCGAAGGCGTAAAGGAACTCCACGGATGCAGAGCACACCATGCTCCTCGACATGATTGAGATCGGTAGCTTCATCGGTCATGGCAGCTATGACGATTCGGAGCTGCGCATCACGAACGTAAGTATCCCTGACCTCGGTATCATTCCTCAGGCCTTCCGCCGTCTGGGGATCACTATCGAAGAGCAGGGAGACGACCTCTTCATTCCTCGTCACCCCAATGGCATGAGATCGACACCTTCATGGATGGGTCAATTTTGACTGTCGCTGACGCACCTTGGCCAGGGCTTACCCTCCCGACTTATTGAGTGTCTTCCTCGTGACAGCGACGCAGGCTAAGGGTAGTGTACTCATTCATCAAAAGATGTTTGAGAGTCGCCTATTCTTCGTTGATAAGCTTATTGATATGGGAGCACAAATCATGCTCTGCGACCCACATCGTGCAGTAGTCATTGGGCTCGGTCAGTCCCACCAGCTACGTGCTACGAAGATGACTTCTCCAGACATCCGTGCTGGTATCGCCCTACTAATCGCAGCTATGAGTGCCGAGGGAACCAGCACCATCAACAATATCGAGCAGATCGACCGTGGCTACCAAGATATTGCTGCTCGTCTGAATGCTTCTAGGTGCCCACATCTCTCGACTCTAAACGATGCTGCATAAGGAAGACTTCGAGCACATCGGTAGCATTAGGGCGTGCCCATGTACACGCAAGGTGAGGTGTCAGCCAAACTCTCTGTCGACCTATCGGGTCTATGGGAGGGGCTGACTCCTCTCTTCTTAATGCTTGAGGAGCAGGGACTACTCATCCCCTACCGCGTGCTCGAAGCGTCGCACTAAGGGGAGGAGATTGATCCTTATCACCTTCCTCGGTATCACGACGAAGGATGAAGCCGATGCACTCACGGAAGACACGTGTGGCTTGATCGTGACCATCTCATCAAGCGAAGAGGATATCGAAGACTTCTTTGATTACCAGCACTACGTTGGCTTTTGGACCTCTATGATGCTGCGACACAGAGCCACATTGGTCGCATTAGTAGCCATCGATGAATCTACGCTCAACACTCTGCTACAGATCGAGACCTCACGGGTGAGGAATTGATTCTCCCATCTCGGAGGAACTCATTGACCACCTTGATCTGGATAAGCACTGTCTCTATATGCAGATACCTACGGGACTATTTGATCTATAGCAGCCCGACTCTGCCTCCCATCTCTTTGTATCCTGTTCATATATATGTCTCAGCCAGTAGCTCCACCATCGCTTCGATGACGAACCACTGTTCGTAGGCTCCTCGGTCTTCAAGCATCCGTCAGCGGCACTTCTCCATCCCTGCACATAAGCACCTTACAGAGGAGATCACTTTATCTCCAAAGTGAAGGGAAACTACTATCTCATATTCCTTCTTCAGGAAAGATATCGACTTCCACAAATGCGAAGCAAGAAGCGATGAGTTTTCGAAGCGAAGCAGATGATCTTCGTCCTGATGGGGAACACTCCTGCATGTCGTGGCTGAGGAGGATACCTCATGCATCATCTTTCATTTCCTTCCCAGTAGACATCTTTGTGCCCGTCAATGCCCAGAGCGTCCTGCAAGCTAAGCAAGGACATGCATATCCTCAACTTCAAGAAAGGTGCTCATCTCACCTCGCTTCCCGCTGGCTCATGGCATTGATCTTTGGACTCACTCCATCGTCGAATACCTCCAGTATTCACTCTCTGATCTACGTCTCTTTGACGTCAAGCTCCAAGAGCTTTTCCTGCTACTACGCATGAACTATGCACGTCGCATAGCAGGAGGAGTTCCTGCAGCTTCCACTGCAAGCGGTCTGGCTTCAGTTGTCAAGTCTTTAGGCACTTCCCATCCTGTCGCACGGTCGAGGATCTCACGAATAAACTTGGGGTACCTGTCGCCACGCTGACACGTATGTTTGATGAGGAATTTGGTATTTCGCCACTCCAGTGGATCCTCCAGCAGCGAGCACGTCATGTATACAAGGACTCTGGTCGATAGTACGCTCTCTTACAGAAATTTCCGAGCGCTATTACTTCTCATCTCCAGGCTACTTGTCGGCTTTCTGTCGCCGTATGTTCGGTGTCTCTCCGCTGAAGATTCGTCGGGGGCAGCATACGCTCTCGACAAGCGCCTCTGAAAGATTTCGAAGAATGAAGCCCGAAAAAGAGCTCATCGCACTTGCTCTGTGGGTGTCTCCTATCTTGCTTCTTCACACCTGGGCTTATGCTGCCCTCGTGATGGAGCTCTTCCCCACGACACCTGTAGATACACAGCTGATCGCATATTCCGTGATTTCGCTGTGATGTTGCCCACCCTGTTCTTCTCCTGCAGGACTATCAGCTTGAGAAGACTTTTACCCCTCTTCCACAGCAGTATCACCAGCCCAAGTATCTTGCCAAGGTACTTATTGGCTCGCTACTCACACTCTTATTAGCTCACCTCCTGTATATAGGGATTGTTACGTTCGCAGGCTATCGGCTATCAGCTACAGGATGCTGTTGAGGCGCGACTTCTGAGCTTCTTCGATCGGGTACGGTATCTCGTCCCCTCCTCTCTTCTCGATGTCATCTTCCGGCTGTCACCGAAGAGTTTTTCTTCCCGTGGCATACTGCAGAGCCTGCTTTATTGTATACTCCCACTGCATCGGTGGCTTCCCACTGCTACTTACTGCTGGGATCTTTGCGCTGTTCCATGGAACGCTCGTTGGCTTTCCGAGTCGTATGCTCTTAGGACTTATGCTGGGCTATCTGGCAGAGTGACACGCATAACCTCCGACTTCCCCATACTCTTTCACCTACTCAACAACACCTTAGCCTCCTCACCTTCTCTAACCCCAACCGCACCACCCTACAATGCAACGTCTCTTCCGCAACGCCACCCTCATCAATGAAGGTCTGTTCTACACCGCTTCACTCCCTGACTTCAGGTCAGTCTCATCAAGCATATATACGAGGGAGAAAACTCCTTTCCCGAAGCTCTACTCCATGAAGTAGAAGAAGTCATCCCAGCCGAAGGTCTTTGGCTTCTACCTGGTTGTATCGATGACCAAGCACATTTCCGTGAGCCTGGTCTTACGCACAGGCACATCGAGAGCTGAAAGCCGTGCTGCTGTAGCTGGAGGCACCACCTCCCTTCATGGAGATGCCCAACACGAAGCCGACCACGACCAGCCTCGAAGCGTGGCAGTGGAAGATGCAGCGAGCCGCTGAGACCTCTTGGGCCAACTATCTCCTTCTTCTTTGGAGGGAGCACGACAATGCGGACGAACTCGCACGCATTGATCACATCGTACACCTGGATCAAGCTCTTTCCTTGGTTCGTCTACAGGAATATGCTCGTAGATGACAAAAAGACGCTGGAGCGTATCTTCTCGGAAACAGACCTCATCATCGCCACACTTGCGAGAAAGAAGAGGTAATCCGAGCCAACAAAGAGCACTCACCTTGCCCAGTGTCGGTGCAGATCACCTTGATGTCACTACCATCCCCTCATCCGTAGCGAAGAAGCCTGCTACCGCTCATCAAGCGAAGCCGTGGAGCTGGCCACGCCTGGGCAGTCGCTTACACATCCTTCATATCTCTACCGAGCGCGAGCTCTCTCTCTTCCGCAATGACCGCCCTCTCTGAGAAGAAGATCACTGCAGAGGCCTGCGTACACCACCTCATCTTTACCGATGCCGACTACGACCGCTTAGGCAACCGTATTAAATGGAACCCCGCAGTCAAGACCCTACGTGACCGCGAGGCACTCCGTGAAGCCGTACGCACAGACCTCATCGATGTCATTGCGACCGACCATGCACCACACCTCCTCTCGAGAAGGAAGGGAACTGCCTCACAGCCGCCAGTGGTGGACCACTCACTCAGTACGCACTCATCTCCATGCTTGATATGGCGCACGAAGGCATCTTCACCATGAGCTGGTTGTCGACAAAATGGCTCATCGACCAGCCGAACTCTGCTATTGAGAAGCGAGGGCTTCCTGCGTGAAGGCTACTATGCTGACCTGCGTCCTTATCGATCCGCAAGGAAAACCACGGTCACAACAGAAGGTATTGTCTCGCTGTGTGGCTGGTCTCCTTCGAAGGCATGTCTCGGACATCGAGTAGAAGCCACTTATATCAATGGCGACTGTGCATATCGATCAGGCGCTTTTTCCCTCAAACGTCCTTCCGTAGCTCCACTGCTCTCACTCACGACCATAAGCTTACATCCCTCTCTTATCTGATAGATCTTCACTTCCTGGACTCCCTACCACCAGAGTAGCCAGGGAAGCCGGGATGCCTTCATATTCTTGAAGGCATCCCTTAATGCTCTTTCATCCGGCCATCGTAGTTGATCAAGATCACCTGATCCGCCTACGAGAAAGAGGTCTCATTGGCTCTTCTTGCCCTTCGCAAGCAACTTCCCCGAGAACCCGTCCCTGCAGTACAGATCTACCAGTGAGAAGGAGCATCCCACCGACCAATACTGATCGGCGCGCTGACCAGTATAGGTCACTGCGTACCGAGCACTACTGGTCAGTGGCGTGAGATATACTGCTTCCTCCTTTGAGCAGTAGTGCTGTGCACTGAAAAAGCAGACAGTCGGACTGATAAGATAGCCCTTTGCTTGCCATTCATCTTGGCGTAGTACTCGGCGAGATGCACCGAGAAGATGTTCTCCTCAGATGCACCACCTTTCCTTGCGAGATCAGCAACTGTACCTCCACGTCCTGTGGCTGTTGGGACGAACAGATTGGGGGCATCGAGGACAAGCGGTTGCAGGGTAGAAGCAGATTTGGTGAATAAGGTGATTATCTCTACTTTTGCACGGCAAGAGTACGCAGTACTCTGTGCAGTACAATCTGAGGGTGTTTCCTCTTGGTCCTATAGCTCAGTCGGTTAGAGCACCTGACTCATAATCAGGGAGTCCTTGGTTCAAGCCCAAGTGGGATCACACACACTAAACACTTACACACAGCGAGTCACACACCTTTCACAAGGTCGTATGACTCTGCTGTGTCTACAGGATAGCGAAACTACATGAAAATAGTCTCAATATTCCCCTATACTACTTACACCATGCCTTACACTTTTTCGTCTCCCTTAGAGCTGGAGGTAAGATCACTGATGACGAATGCCCTCCCGATCAATGCGGTGGTGTGCGTAGCTAAAATGATGGGAAGGAATGGGATGTGTACTGACTTCTTCTGTCTTTGCTTCGGTAGATGACCACCTTATTAATTAGCACCTTTGCTATCCATATTTGACTAAGATTAATACAACCTTTGAACGAGAAATAACGCTACCCTGCTCAGGGACTACGCTTACAGTCGTGGGGTATGAACGATGAGCAGTCTCCGCTTTTACCCCCGAGAGCATTAGAGAGCCATAGCGCAGCATCGAAGTCTTCTCGGTGGTCGTCGCCATCGTGAACTCGTCGCCGCACCTTACCAGCAGATGCCGTATGGATCGATATCGTTGTCCCTCTGACCGAGGTCTATCGCCAGTATCAAGAGCTGAAATGAGCCTGATGCTGGTCTTCGCCTCTGGAGATCCTCTGCTTCTTTGGCTATACGACCACGCTAATGCGTGAGTTCCCCGGACTGGTGTCTCAGACGTTCCTTCCTTCAGCTCGCTGCAGATGCTGGCGCATAGTCTGCGCTTACTCTATCATGATATGCGTGTCGTCTCGCTGACGGGACGTCCCTTGGCATGAATTGGATCGGGCACTTATAGAGCGCGCCGCGAAGGTGGGTATCTTGACCGACCACAAGAATACGCCAGCTCGCATCGCTCAGCGTATGCTCGACTATGGCTACTCCAATTATCAGATGCATATAGGTGTGCGCTTAGGAGGGAAGTAGAGAAGAAGTCTATAGCCTTCCTTTGACGGAAGTCGTGGCGCAAGAATTTGAGCATCCCAATTGCCTCATCATCGAAGATACTAGCCCTACGCACTACGCAGTCTCCTATCGGCTTACACGAATTGGACTTCTTCCTCTGAATGGGCGTGTGAAGATGATCACGAAGATGCCCGTGCGTCTGGTGAGCCTTAGTCTGCTGGAGCTGGAGCATCGCCGTAGCTTCTGGGATGTGGGCTTCTGTACGGGATCGGTGTCTATCGAAGCCAAGCTCCGCTATCCGCACCTCTGCGGTGACCTCCTTCGAGGTACGCCCTGAGGGAAGGAACTCATGAAATCAACAGTCGTCGCTTCCATGCTCCAGGAATCGACTATCATATAGGGACTTTCCTGAGTCAAGACCTGACGCTCTTCCCCCGTCTGAAGCCGCCTTCATCTGGTGGGCATGGTGGGCGACTTATTGAGTTCGTCGAGGCGACTGACTACCCTCATGGGGTGAGGATGGCGTCTTGGTATTCAACTCCCTGTTTCATTGGAGACGCTCGACCTCTTCCGTGAGGCGATCAAAGCGCGTCGGTTGGCACATCTCTTACGAAACGCTCTTAACGGTAGATGAGCACAACCCCATCACCATCCTTCAAGCTAAGGGAAGGTCTGCTCTTAGATCATGGATCTGCTACAGATGAAGAAGCGTACCTACGGATTGATAGGCGTCCTTTGGGACACTCCTTCTCCCTCGATATTTCACCGAACTCTTTGAGCAGTCTTGGTATCGAAGCCTCCTATCATCTCTATGAACTACAGCAGATCGAAGAGCTCCCAGAGCTACTGGATATTCATCCGACCCTCTGTGGGCTCAACGTGACGCTCCTCTATAAGCGAGAAGTGCTGCGCTATGTCGATGAATGCGCTCCAGAGGTCCACAGCCTGCAAGCAGCCAATGTGCTACGCATCGAGCACTCCTCGGGAAAGGCCCTCGTCTCGTAGCTTACAATACGGATGTGTGGGGTTTCTACCACTCACTTCTCCCCTTGATTGGGGACGAGCGACCGAAGGCTTGGGTCTTTGGCACAGTGGAGCAGCCTCGGCCGTCCTCTATGCGCTGGAAAAGCTGGGCATCACTTACGAGCAAGTGAGCTCGTACGCGCAAGGTGCAACGCTCTTAAGTGATAGCTTGACACTACGAAGAGGGCGAGGCAACACAGCTGTGGATCAATGCCACCCCCATAGGACTCAAGAAGGGGGATTGCCTACCCTTGCCCTATGATGCGCTCGGGGAGCGAGCATCTCTGCTACGACCTCATTTATAATCCTTCTCCTACGACTTTCCTCGCCCAAGCTAGTAGCAACGTGGCGCACGCATAAAGGATGGTCTTGAGATGCTTCACCTTCAGGCTGACAAGGCTTGGCAGCTATGGACTGACGTATGACGAAGACTAAATATATCTTAGCTCTTGGCCCTGCTATCACCGCATGCTCGACGACAAAGTACGTCGGAGATGGGAGCTACCTCCTGACGAAGGTGGCTGTTCGCGTGACCTCTGGAGGAAGAGCGTGAAGAGCTTGGGATCACTGGAGCTTTTCTACCGCAGCGTCCGAACGCTAAGCTATTAGGTTTCTTTCGATTGGTCGCTGGGGACTCTATAGCCTGAGCAATCCGAAGAGCAACAACTTTCATCGATCGACAGCTTCGCAAGTGGGGAGAACCACCTGTCCTCTATAGTCCAGAGGAGGCAGAATTTCGGGCGAGCTAATCTGACCGCTGCAATGTACAACAAGGCTACCTCAAGGCTCAGACTACCCTCGATGTTGATACGACGCATGCTAAGCAGGCCCAGGTCACCTATGCCATCACTCCTGGTAGACGGCTACGTGTCGGGCATATCACTGAATCGGTGGCAGATACCAATCTACTTGCATACCTTCACCCACAGGACACTCTGCCCAGAAGCGACTCTTCCGATGATGAACGCTATCGCTTCTTATTACACTCTGGGCTATCCTCTCCGCAGAATATGCGTGCCGAGCAGGAGCGTATCATGAAGATCCTGCGCAATAGAGGATACTACACCTTCTCTGGCGATAGTATTCGCTTTGAGGTGGATACGCTTGATGCCTCAGATATGTGGGTGGAGTGTCATTCATTCGTCTGAGAAGACCTATCATATCAGGCAAGTCCGTATGCACCAGCTCGCTCGTCAAGCTGATGACTCACTCATAAGACAGGAGCATGATGGGTATAAACTTCGACTTAGACTCCAAGCATTATATCCGTCCTGAGGAGCTGCTCGTCGCATATGGATACGTCCAGGGTGCACTCTATTCGATGCAGCATACGGCTTCGACTTATACCGCACTTAGTGAACTACCCACCCTGCAGAATGTAACGATCCAGTATCATCGAGATACCCTTGCTCAAGACTCTGCGCTACTGGACTGTGATATTACCACCACTCTCGACACAGACAAAGAGCATCGGCGGAGATGTGGTTGGTACCAATTCCTCGGGGAACTTTTGGGGTAAGCTCATCGCTGAACTTCCAGAACACAACCTTTTCCACCGAGGTGAACAGCTCCATCTACAGCTTCGTGGGTGGGATATGAGAGCTTAGGCGAACAGCGTAGCGACCACGTGAACTATGGGGCTGAAGCTGCTCTAACTTTTCCTCGACTTCTTCTTCCTTTCCTCAGACGAAGGGCTCTTCGACCATCCAGTCTTCGACAAGCCCTGCAGGTGAGTTATGACCACCATAGTCGCCCCTGAGTTCAGCCGCGACATCTTCTCCTTCAAGTGGGGATACAGCTGGCACAGCCATTATACGCCAGCCTATCGACATCAGCTGAAGGTGATGATTTGGACTCCTCCATTTCGGCTATATCAATGAGGACTTCCCTGCAGGTCGATGCCCTGATTACGCAGATCTTGAACTATCGAGATCAGTTCATCCTCGGGGCTTCTACCTCTTTCCGATATAATTCACTCAACGAGCTATCGTGGGTCGCTTTCGCCGTGGGTGCACAACTTGCGTCCTTTTGTCCAGTCCTCAGGAAGCTTTGCTTTTATGGAGCCTCGATGCTACTTGAATCAGGCAGCGATGATGCTACGAGCTTATCGCTTCTTTGAGACTAACTTCTGCTGCAGTTTGTGAAAGGATGAGATTGATTACAGCGGTCTGTCGCAAGCTAAATGGCGGAGATGCCTTTGCCCTATCACTTAGGGCTGGCTGTCGCTTATCCCTATGGGAAATAGCCGCTATGTCCCCGTAGATTTGCGTTACTTTTGCAGGGGGAGCTAATAGCCTGCGCGGCTGGTCTGCTCGTAGCCTTGGTCTGGAGTATGCCACGCTCGGCAAGTCGCTCCATCTTTGACCAGGTGGGGACATCAAGCTGGAGATGAATGCAGAGTATCGTATGAAGGTGCTTGGTCCTCTCCAGTTGGCCTCTTCGCTGATGCTGGGAATATCTGGACGATACATCCTTACGAAAACCAGCCACGAGGAGATTTCAGTGGGAATCGCTTCTATAGTGAGATAGCTTTATCTTCCGGGACTCGGTATCCGATGGGACTTTGACTACTTCGTGCTTCGCTTTTGATGTGGGAGCAAAGCTCCATGACCCTCAGGTGGAGAATGGGTCGTCCTTGGGTCATCACCTACCAAGAGCCGAAGCAACTATTAGCCTTCAATATCGCCATCGGCTATCCTTTCTAAAGAGAGACTCTTCTGCATTAAAGGGAGAAGAGGCCCTTTCTATGAAAGACTTTAGTGGACAGCAATAAATACCGATCAGCCAATCACGCAGGAGCATGCCGACCGACCAATACTGGTCGGTGCTCTGGACCAGTACTGGTCGGTGCTCAGACCAGTACTGATCGGTGCCTGACCAGTATAGGTCACTGGGCACCGAGCACTACTGCTCCGTGGCGTGAGATATACTGATTCTCCTCCGAGCAGTATAGGTCGCATGGCTTTTTGTCGATAGAAGAGATGTACCTCTTCTCGAGAAAGAGAGGCACCATCACAAGAAGAATCTTCTTCGATACATAGTACAGAGCTCGCAGTTGCAGAGTCGGGAATAACTGTATATGGGGAAAAATGTATCTTTGACTATCATTGTACACACAAAAAGACAAATAGAATGAAGAACTTCGACATAGCCATCATCGGTGGTGGCCCAGCTGGATATAATGCAGCTGCGAATGCTTCAGCCAACGGTCTTCAGGTAGTGCTCTTCGAGCATACAGCCCTCGGAGGTGTATGCCTCAATGAAGGATGCATCCCCACGAAGACACTGCTACACTCTGCTAACCTACTCGATGAAACTGTGAAAGCGCAGCCTCATGGCAGCATTCATATTGACGGAGCTATCTTCGCCAGCTAGTGCAGAGATAGTCGCACGTAAGGAGAAGGTCGTCAAGACGCTTTACCGGCGTTGCCTACAAGCTCAAGGGAGCTAGTCACGGTCGTCAGCCAGACGGCTCGACTGACAGGCGAGGATGGAGACCGCATCTTGGTCGCCACCGAAGAGGAAACCTACTCTGTCAGCTACGTCCTCTTAGCCACAGGGAGCGAGACAGCTATCCCCGATCCCTGGACTCAACGAAGTGAACTACTGGACAAGTCGCGAAGCACTCAGCGTAACGACTCTACCTCAGGATATCACCATCATCGGTGGTGGCGTCATCGGGATGGAGTTCGCAGGCATCTATACGTCCCTTGGCGTACCTGTTCGTGTGCATTGAGATGGCTCCGGAAATCTTAGGAGCAATGGATCGAGAGACCTCAGCGATGCTACGTAAGGAGTATGCACGCCGTGGTATCCAGTTCCCACCTCGATACGAAGGTCACCGCTGTCTCGGCTGAAGGAGTAACCATCGAAACCAAGGAGGGTAAGAGTGAGTTCCTACCAGCATCGCAGCTTCTACTGAGCGTTGGTCGTCGTCCAGTGACCGAAGGCTTAGGTCTGGAATCACCTCCATCACGATGAACCGCTCAGCTGTCGTCGTCAACGAATATATGCGGACCTCACATCCGCGCGCGTCTATGCGGCTGGTGATATCACGGGCTTTCTCCATGCTTGCTCACACGGCGATCCGTGAAGGCGAAGTTGCGATCAACCCACATCATCGGTGGGGCAGACGATCCGATGCGCTACGATGCCGTCCCTGCTCGTCTCATCGCACCCCTGAGATAGCAGGTGTAGGGGCTACCGAGAGAAGCTCCGTAAAGCCGAAGGTCGCTACTACTGTGTACTAAGCTCCCCCATGGCCTACGCAGGTCGCTACGTCGTCGAAAAACTGAGCAAAGCCTCGGGGCTGTGTAGGTCTTGAGTGGATGAAAACGACACCATCTTTGAGGCTGTCACATCTTAGGCAACCCAGCCTCCGAACTCATCCTGCTCTGCAGGCATTGCAGTCACCGACCGCTCAAATATCGAGGACTTCCGCCGTCACATCTTCCCCCACCCCAGCTGGAGAGATCTTGCACGAAGTGCTCTTTCTCCCAACTTTCTCCCACCCCCATAGACATAATAGACACATCATATCAGCTAAATCTATGGCGACATTTGATATTAAGATGCCCAAGATGGGCGAGAGCGTCACCGAGTGTAATCGATCACTGTCCTCAACGTCAAGGTAGGGAGACTACATCGAAGAGGATACTCGACCTCTTTGAGATCACTTCAGCTAAGACAGCAGCTACCATCCCTCCCCCAGAGCTGGGACAGTCGTCAAGGTCAACTATGGCGAAGGCGATACCGTGGCTGTCGGAGAGCCCGTCATCGTCGTGAGATACCTCCGGTGAGGCAGTAGCTCCTGCTACACCAGCTCCATCTCAGACAAAGGAAAGCGTCAGAGATCGACCACAGCACCACCCCATCTGTCCCAGTCACCGAAGTTCATCGCGGTACAGTCGAGCGCTGGTACTCCCCGTGGTCCTTGAGCGGGCAAAAGCAGCAAAGGTCAGTCAGGAAGAGCTGGATAGCATCCAGGGCACAGGCTTTTGGTGGTCGTCAGCAAGGCCGACATCGTCCGCTACATCGAGCAGAAGAAGGGCGCACCAGCTCCCTACGCCACGCGCCGAACGTACAGCTTCGGCATCCGCCGCTCGTCCTCAGATCGCAGCACCAGCCGTCCCCGTTGGGCCTGGAAGACCGTGTGATCCTGATGGATCCATCCGTCGCATCATCGCCGATCGTATGGTGCGGTCCGTGCAGGTAGCTCCCCCACGTGACGAGCTCTCAAGGCGGATATCACCGACTTGGTACGATGGAGAGAAGCTGAAAAGGACAACTTCAAGAAGCGAGAAGCTACTCGCTCACTTATATGGCTCCCTGTCATCGAGGCCGTAGCACGCGCGCACTCAGGGCGACCCTCGCATCAATGCAGCGGTCGATGGCTATAACATCATCGAGCGTAAGCACGCGTCAACGTAGGTATGGCTGTGGCCCTTCCCGATGGCAACCTCGTCGTGCCCGTCATCCGTGATGCCGATAAGCTGAGCCTCGCCGGCATCGCAGAGCAAAGTAGCCTCGCTTGGCAGACAAGAGTCGCAAAGGGACAGCTCACCCCAGACGGGATGTCGGGTGGGCACCTTCACCATCTCTAACTACGGCTCGGGCACGCCTTCGGCACCCCGATCATCAATCAGCCTGAGTCGGCTATCCTCGGCATCGGGGCGATCGAAAAGGAACCCACGATCTCGAAACTCCAGCTGGTGACGTCATCGCCGTCCGCCACAAGATTTACCTTTCCTTCTCTTTACGATCACCGTATCACTGACGGTATGCTCGGCGGTGCCTTCCTGCAGGCTGCTAGCACGCTATCTTGAAGAATGGAAGACTAACAACGCATAACTATGAGCTCAGTAAAGAAGATATATGGTATCAAGACCACCGACAAGGAAACCCTTCGTCGCTGGTACTACCTCCTCTACCTCGGACGCTGCTTGGACGAAAAGGCACCCAGCTACCTACTGCAGTCCATTGGATGGCAGTTCCACGCCCTCTAATGCAGGACACGATGGTATTCAGCTCGCCATCGGGCAGATCTTCCAGCGTGGCAAGGACCACCTCTTCCTCTACTACCGTGACCTGCTGGCAGCTCTCTCTGCGGGTATGACTGTCGAGGAGATGATCCTCAATGGTATCTCCAAGGCTACTGATCCTACCAGCGGTGGCCGTCATATGTCCGACCACTATGCGAAGGTCGAATGGGGCATCCACAATATCTCTCCTCCTGCGTCGCCGCACACGACTCTCAGGCTGTAGGTCTGGCCCGTGCCCTCGACTACTACGGAGTGGATGGTGTCGCCATCGCTTCGCACGGAGAAGTCCTCCGCTTCCGAAGGCTGGTATGTCTTCGAAGCGATCAACGAGTGCCGCTCGTGAGCGTCTCCCAGTGATCTTCGTTCTCCAAGGTAATGGCTACGGCATCTCTGTGCCACCCACGAGCAGACAGCTAACCCACGTTGGGCAGAACTACGCTGGTATTCGTCATCTCAAGGTGCTCTTCTGTAATGGGAAGGATGTCTTTGACTCGATGAACACGATGGAGGCTGCACGCGAATATGCTGTCAAGCACCGCACTCCTGTCGTCGTCACAGCAGACTGCGTGCGTATCGGTGCGCACTCCAATTCGGACAAGCACAGCCTCTACCGCAGTGAAGAAGAGCTACAGCGTGCCCAGGCCGCAGATCCGCTACCAAAGTTCCGCCGTATGCTCCTGCGCTACCAGCGCTGCAGAAGAAGGAGTTACAAAGCCATCGAAGCCGAAGCACGCGAAGAGCTGAAGGTCGCTAATCAGCCAACGCCCCTCAAGGCTCCAGATCCTACGGCAGACACCGTCATGGAGTACGTCATCGGCGAGGCTTATCCTGGTGATAAGTACGGTGCAGGTATCCCCGACGGCTCGGGCGAGAAGCTCACTCTGGTGCAGGCACTGAACAAGACGCTCAAGCAGGAGTTCCGCCACAATCGATACCTTCCTCTGGGGACAAGACGTCGCCAACAAGGACAAGGGCGGTGTCTTCAACGTCACCAAGGGGATGCTGCAGGAGTTCGGCAACAAGCGTATCTTCAATGCCCCTATTGCAGAGGACTACATCGTCGGGACGGCAAACGGTATGAGCCGCTTCAGCGACAAGATCCGTATCGTCATCGAGGAGCTGAGTTCTCGGATTACTTCAGCCTGCTATGGAGCAGTTCGTGAACTCTACCCACGACTTCTGGCGTAGCAATGGACAGTACTCGCCGAACATCACCATCCGACTCTCCGCGGGGGCTACATCAGGGAGTCTACCACTCGCAGAGTGTCGATGGCGTACTGACTCACCTTCCCTGGAGCACGTGTCGTTTACCCCTCGCTTCTCCGGACGATGCAGCTGGTCTGCTTCGCACGGCGATGCGCTCGTGGGGTCACGGTCTTCCTCGAACCCAAAGCGCAGTACAACAGTGCAGAGTCAGCTTTCGGTCATCCCCGAAGACCTGAAGTTCTCTTCGGCAAGGCACGTATCCGCCGCGAAGGAACAGACGCCACGCTCATCACCCTACGGGGAATATACGCTGCACTTTGCGCTTAATGTCGCAGAGCGCATCAAGCAAGATCTCGGCAAGAGCATCGAAGTCATCGACCTCCGCTCACTCGTACCTTGGGACGAAGAGACGGTCATGCTTCTATTCGCAAGACCTCGAAGGCACTCATCGTACACGAAGACCGTGTCTTCGGTGGCTTTGGTGCCGAGCTCGCAGCTTCGATAGCCAAGAAGGCCTTCCGTGACCTTGATGCTCCCTATCTTCCGTGTCGGATCGCTCTCCACACCTGTGGGCTTCCACAAGTGCTTTGAGCTGACGACCCTCCCCAGCGAAGACAAGATCTATGCTGCTGCCAAGGAACTCATCGAATACTAACCCCTAAAGCAACGCACAATATGAAGACTATAGGACTGCTCTACAGCAAGAGCACAGCCTACACCGCTGAGCTGGGTGAGCGTATCGCTGCCGCTTGGGGAAAGGGATCGAATATGTAGACATCGACACGGCGTCATCTCGCTGACGTGAGAAGCACGATCCCTTATCCTCGGTACGCCGACCTACTTCAATGGGGAGCTTCCTTCGGCTTGGGATGAGTTTCTCCCCGAGATCGAAGATGCAGACTTCTCGGGCAAGCGTATAGCTATCTACGGCCCAGGCAATCAGGTAGAGACTCCCGTGAGCTTTGCGGATGCCGTGGGTATCCTCGCCACATACTTCGAAGAGCTGGGAGCTGAAGTCGTTGGGCATACTTCGCGCGAAGGCTACGACTATGAGCAGTCACTCGCAGAGCGAGGCTCTGAGTTCGTTGGCTTGGTCGTTGATCCAACTAATCAGCCTGAGCTCACCAATGCACGCCTTGCAGCTTGGATCAAACAAGTAAAGAAAGAGTTTGGTGTGAAGTAAGGCACACATAGAAGCCCATACTTCTACACTACATCAAAGTCCGTCCCCTTAGTCCCACACCATGATCTGTGCGCAGTCTAAGGAGACGGACTTATTGCTTGTAGGTCGTCAAGCGCTATACTGAAGACCATTGCACGGTATGAGCACATTGCGCCAGCCCATTTCTATTATGTACATATGGATTATTAGTATCTTTACGTGCATAAATCATTGATATTAAGCTATGCCCACGAAGTCCACTATCCCCGCCCGAGCTACGTTCAAATGTACGCTCAAGTACGCCCTGACCGCATGAAGAACTCCTTCTTCGTCGCATCAATGCGTGCCTTGACTGGCGTGATTCGGACACTGCTCAACAAGAAATACACCAAGCCCCAGAATGCCGTGAGGCAATCCCGCTTACGATGCCTTGATGAAGTGCAAGATCCGCCTGCTGCAGGTCTGGTATGGTCTGATACAATACAATAAAATGCGTATGATGAAAGATAAATTAGTACCATTGCTTGTCGCCACTCTATCGATCTTTTTACGAGTTGTAATTCGGGACTAGATTGGAGGAATATTTGTTTAGCAAGCGAAAATCTGTCTCTGGATATTGTAATGTAAACTCAACTAAGTATGAAGTTTGCAGAATCTATGACCCTACTTTATCATGGTTATGACCCCCACTATACTAATGTGGACATGAGTAGGCTGATTGTTCCAGAAGGGTATATATTCTCTTATGTCTTATTGTCTGATTCTAAAGAAAAGCTCCCAGATTTTTAAGTATCAACTATACTTCTATCTGCCTTATGGAGCGAACGGTTGGGGTGAGTCTCGTCGTTATGAAATAGCAAAAGATCAAAGGTGGGTACATCAACTCACCTTCCGATTTCAGCATTTTGGATGTGCAAAGAATAGTGTATTAAAAAGAAAGGATCAGCTCAGGAGCAACAATCCCTAAGGAACAACATCACTCGGGAAGAAGTAGAGTCTTTCAGGCGTTTTTGATGTCGTTCCAGACAAGAAGTATCCAAATTATTATACCATTCGGTATCAGTTACGGGGCAAAAGGAGAGAACAGGTCAATCGATAGAATTAGATGGTCAAAATAATACTAGGAGACCTGAAAATGTAGAATAATTAAACCTGTATTTTTCCACTACGAAGTGCAACACTTTGGATGAAATAAAGTCTAATGATAAAGGGGTGTAAAAAGCAGTAATGACTCACGATGAAATACTTCCAACTTATTTGCCGAGTACGATAAAGTATCAAAAAGCATATCGTAGAATTATTCTTATCCAGTTTATCCACTCGGAAGCTGTTATGGCGAATAGGGTTACCTATTATTGCCATTATGAGAACATTCCCAAAATCATCTATTCTGTGTTGCCAACGACTCAGTCCCCTCTGACATCTCACCTTGTCAAGTTTGTGGAGATTTTCAATGTCTTTATGAGACTGAAGAGGATATCTGTGAGTTTCTTGATGGTGGTGGAGTGTTAGCTCATTCTATCGGAGACTACTACTACGGATTGAAAGCAATAAACAGCCTCCCCTCTTCCCCTCCGCAAGAGGTTGATATAGAGATTTTTCCACAAAATCATAGCTTGTCTCAAGCACTCTTCAGGTAGTATCCGTACAGTGCAAAGGGAACTGAAAAATATTCCAAATTTCAAGAGCAATGCTAGAAGAACGACGCCTACTTTTAGAGACCTTAGGGTATTGTGGCGTATTGTGCCCCTTGAATATACTTCTCCCTATAGTCACTATGTCCGCCTTCATATTGCACCTCGCTACCAGCCATTCATCAGACTGGAACTACCCTGCAGATTTTTGGAAAGGGCAAGATGGAGTTAATCTTGAAGCTCTTAATTTTTGGTTTGGGGATTATCTCTTGTAGGTTTCATTGTAAGAAACGGAGAGAGAGCATAGTCGTTTTAGGAGATTGCATCATCCCCTTCCTCTCCAAAGAAGCCTTCGAAAAAGATACGGAAAGGTAAGATTAAAACTAAAACATATAATGGCAGACTTGAATAAATACTGGGCATTAAAAACAGATAACAGAGAGTGCACCTTGTCTCTATTTCATGAGTGTGTTTTACATACAGCATTCTACGAAAAAGATCCTTGGAGCCTACGTCCAGCTGATCATGGGGCTTGGACAGAAGGGAAGATGGGAACGAGTGAATTTCCCGAAGAGCTTTGGTTGATTAGTCCTGACAGGAAGTATAAGTTTGATTTAAGAAAGTACTATGATTGGTTCGTTGTCTCTGAACGATTTCTTTTCTCTTTTTGCTCTCAATGGAGGTTCAACCTTTCGTTTACAGGGAGGTATTCATAGTAAACAAGAGGAAGCAGTCTATTATTGAGAGTAACATACTACTTCATAAAGTTCTACTCCAAGACAGACGACCTTATTGACAAAGAAAAGTCTGTACTACAGCTAGAGAAGACTGGGTGGGTAAAGCGTATAGAACGTCTCTGCATTAGAGAAGATGTCACTTGGGAAGCCTTTTGTCATATCACCTAGTCCTATATCAACCACTTTGTTTGTTTCTGAGGAATTTCGTCAAAGGTGCAGGGAATGAAACTCATAGGAATAAAATTCCCCCTTCAGAAGAGGCTGGACTTAATAGGTTTAGTTATGAATAGATTTGTGTCTCCTCTCTTAGAAGTCATCATAGTCTATACGAGACCTCTCTCTCGATAGCTCATGCTACGTGGTAGCAGCCCCCGACCGAGGAGCGATCCGAAGAGAAGAAAAAGAAAGCAAGTTGTCAAAAACAGATGTATCATGCTCAAGTATTTTTATAATAATGCAATAGGGTTTCTGGATGTTGACCCGGAATTTATTGCTAGGGCTCAAGTATGCTCGGAGAAAGGCAATTGATTCGATCCGGATTAGAACTCTCAATCGTAATTTGGACATCGCTATAAGATTGATTTTCAGCTTATAGCTTCGCCAAGATTTTATCCGTAACTTCATTCTAGATGATGATTTTAAGATTGTTAATCTTAAGGAAGGGAGAGTTTTAAGCGATATGCAATCATTGGTTTCTCTTTCGTTGTCGCATCCAATAGAGATTGAGTGGAAACTTGTTAATTTGGAAAGGCTTAAACTTGATAGTGACAAGTATGTTAGAGGATTGTCGACATTGAAAACTCTAAGAAAGTTGTTAATAGTAGCAGTGGGCAAGAGGGCTTTCAGAAATAACAGCTTTGGAAAATTTGGATAGCTTAGACATTGGAAGGGGCCGTTTTGGAGCATCTAAATGGTATTCAATCGATGAAGTCCTTATCCTCATTAACCATCTGGTATGCAAGTAAATTGTATGATATGTCTCCAATTGTACAAGCTTGCCTAACTTAGAAGACATTGCATGTGGAATGCTGCAAAAACATGACGGACTTCTCTCCTCTGAAAGGCAACAATGTGATTGAGAAGCTCACCATTGATCGAGTTGATAGTTTAGATTTTGTCCCCAGATGCAATCTCTATATGCAATTAAGTTTTTCAACTGTATTGATGGAGACTTAACACCTCTATTAGAAAGTAGAACGCTTAAAAGACATTTTCTTCTGTCCCAACAAAAAGCATTATACCCACACCCTGGAGCAGTTAATCACTCAAAGACGAGAACAGCTACGATAGTAGTACCTCATCCGAATATAGTCCTCCCCATACTGACGCATACTACTATAATGCATCTCTCCAGAGTCAAATTACGCACTAAAAAGTTCAATTAAAAGATGAAACAGAGGAATATACACTGACACTAATTGTTCACAAAAGGCATATAAGACAGTGCGGTCAGAGTTATTATCTTTAATGGGAAATACTTCTGTCGGTGAGATGGGGGTTGAACCATACTCATAAGATAAAGAATCGCATATCAATGACAATCGCATTTACTGCAGAATGGAACTTTATTGTTTAAAATTCGCCTCGTCTATTCTATAGATGGCAAAGGGTGTTTGATGAAAATCTCGGAAATCGAAGAAGCGATTAGGGCAGACGTAGATGCTAAACTTAAAAGGTCTTGAATGGGCAATTTTGATGGCAGAGGAGACTCTAAATCTTAAATCAGATAAAGGGAGTGAACCCTCTTTCTCATCAGTCATGTTAAGCATTTGCTTCGCCATAGCCTACTTTCCCCAGGTAATTGATTGACGGAGCGGATGAACGAGATGTTATCAGCGGACCCATGACCAGCTGGAGCAGATCAGATCCGATAGGACTAGCTGGGGTCATTAAGCTGTATAGGTATGTGAGAATAGCCTCTCTTGGATTGATCCATTTTGGCTTTGACTTGCAATCTTATATGCAGAGAGGCTAAGGCATTAGGGGTATGAGATCTGTCAATAACCAATGTTCACATGGATCAGCCTATATTCAAGAAGGGACATAGCAAGTGTGAGGGCATCCGATAGAAATTTAAAGCAAGATAAAAGATTAGTTATGTATTCAGTTCGCATTTCAGAATGGAGCTGTATGGAATAGTTTCTTTGATATTGGGACGCTGGATCATCGAAAATGAATATCTCTATAGAAGGTCTATACATAGATTTATTGTTAGAGATTGCTCGTGAGATTGACGTTGCGTTCTTTGTTATAGCGGAATTTGAGAATTATGATTCGTTCCGTCTTAAGGATGGGCAAAATATTAGCTTGGAAAAACTTCCTTTTGTAGCTAAGTCTATCCTCAGAGATAAGTGTTGGTGTAAGTTAGTTAATGATGTATGGAGATCCATTTTGGCTATGATTATATTATGTATGTGGTAATCAATAAAGGCTGAGAAATGTAAATATCAGCCAATTCTGAATGAGTATACAGGAATGCTTGTGATGACGAGAATGTCACCATACCTGGACGAATAGTTAAATGATATGTCGAAGGTGCAATAGGCAGAAATCCAATCATATGACGATATAAATTTCAGAAAAAAGAATCGCGATGGCAGAGAAAAAAGTCAGACGTATGAGAAGAAATAAAATCTACTTCCAACTTGAAATGGATGAGGATGGATACCCACCATTTGATGTAGAGTCTCTATGGGTAGGCACTATTGATAAGGGGTCACATTATTGACAACATACCTTTCTGTGAAAGGTCATTGCTATAGGTGATAGAGTTGTTGATGATATTTTAACTGTCGAGTAGAGTCCTGCTAATAATACGACTCAGAGTCTATTGCCCTAGTTGGGAAAAAGTAGATATAAGAATATACCAAAGAAGAAAACTGCTCTTGGAACTATCATCTACCCTCTTTTAATTGGTATTAATGTCCCGAATAATCATCTTGAGAAAATTACAGAGTTGCCTGTTTGAAAGATCTGACATTGAGCCTGTTTGCGTTTGAAATGCCAGATGGAAGAGCGCATCTAAGGGGAGGTATCGAGCAGTCAGGCAGTGGACCCCGTGACACCCCCGACTTATACAAAAACAGGATGGATATAAATATGAAATGAGTGTAAATACACCCCCGAAGAGGCATCCTCAACACCCATAGCTATCTCTCCAGATGGGGAAAAACTCTATAGACTGGATGGAGCAATCGAATCTAACAGAGACTTCATTCAGTACAGACTATCCCCCAAATGTCATTGGACGACTATATATGTGATGACTTGGGTGTACCATTATTCTCAGAGCAAGTTCGAAATATCATAAATGAATTAGCCAGTGCGGAGGGAATTGAAGGTACGAAGTGCCCGTGGACTGAGTCAAGGAATCAGTATCGTTATTTTGCTCAAAATTCCTATAACTCTTGATATACTTAATGAAGACAGCTCTCTTTATAGGGTGAATAAAGCGTATTGATTAAAAGCAGTGCTCTCTGGAGAAGATATACTCAATTGTCCGATTGTTGGTTCTTCTGAGACCTTTTCTTCCCAACGGGAATAGCGATTCTGACAGAGTCAAAAGGCGTTGGAGGCACGTGAGCGGAATCAGTTTCTCCCCATTAAAGTAGATTGATCGTTTTTATGCCTTGGAGCGTCGTATCTGCCAAGCTCGCCAGTGTTCTTACCCATTGGGTATGGAACGGCAATGTGCCACTACACGGGTGGAACTCGAGAGGTGCTTGGACCAGATGTCATAAAACTATCATCACGAGAATACTGGGGATCTTACAACAAAAGACAGATTGGGCTCACGGAACACATCAAAGCACAGTATGATAAGTTATTCGGAGATGGAACAGGAATATTTGGGTAGAATCCCGAGAAGTATATACTAATCCTTTCGTTTAAAGAACGCTTTCAGGTGGTATTTGAGGGTCTACTTTTTGATAGGTGGACTTTAATCATGCGATATTCAGGATTGGTTTTTAAGGATTGCGTTTTCCTCTAAGTGTAATGTATCTGATGTTCAGCTTTATGGAGATTCGTCCTTTGTAAACTGCCTCTTTGATAGAATGAGGTTGGGAACATGATATCATGGGAGAGCATTCAGGACTATATAGACTGTGTATTCAGAAATTGTGCGTTTCCGAACAAGGCTATGAGTATAGAGATCCGCTGCATACGGTATACTCGGTGTATCTTTGAAAACTGTGCATAGAATGAGTTTTTAATAAAAGCTCCTTTGTAAAAGTTCTTTTCGATTGTAAGCTGAGTGATGTCACCTCTGTGATAGTCTTTCAACTGCTCTCACAAGACTTACATCTCGAAAATAGACCTCTCTGACTTATATGGGGAGGATGTTGGTTTCATAGATGCTCTTTCTCTGATTTGTCTCAATGTACACCTCTAAAGGAAAGACATTTGAGGAGTTATTACATTATATGTGATGATGGGATTATGGTCTTTAACACGCTTGAATAGCCGATGCTCTTGTTTATTCAAGCTCTAAGCTCTCTTGTAGCTAAAGGCTCTCTGAAGGCCTATTCTAACAAGGCTTCTGCTGGAAGGGCTTGATTATATAAGTGGCATAAGCCAGAGCTGGACATTGGGATGTAGTGCTCAGGTGTCTAGTAGACCATAGAGATCATGTTGCATAAAGAAGTACCAGAGTCAGGATGTTGTAGGGCTCAGAGCATACCATTGTTTGTCGGAGGGAAATTCACATGGTTTGCTCAATAGATCCCGACGTCTTTCTAGTCACCCAAAAGCACCCTACTAATGAAGCAGTCAACCGATGGATCTCGCGTTGCTAAGGTGACCATTCATGGGTCGGTAGTACCCATCAGGGGATTGTCATAGTTATTTAGCCAGGACAAGGTAGTAGTTCTTCTTACCTCTCCCGGACTAAGAGATAGCGATCTGCGATGAGATGCTCCGTAGAGCGTTCCCATTTTCAAGATCATTCCTGAGACCTTAACAAGGCAAGAGTGACCACTACTGCTTGCTACCGACCAATAGTGCTCATGGCATGACCAGGTGCTCAACACGAGGCTGTAGTGGTGCATACCACACTGCAGTATCACAGCACCAATCAGCACCACACTTTCATTATAAGTCTTTGATCCTTAGCCAGGGGACAACAACTCCTCTGGCTATTTTTCTCAACTGTTGCCTTAATGGTGGAATGTACAGTATGTGGATTTTGTTATAAGCACTCATTTGTAGCTAATTTTGGAGCAAAATATAAGCGCCCCTCTAACGTAAGGGCGATGAATGTACACATTTAGGTAGGATTCCCTACAACAACCTCGGCTTGCCTATCGAGGAGCGTTAGATGGTCAGAGGTCAAACACTCACGAAGACAAGCGAAAAGGCAAAAAGAACAAGAATCCTAAACATAGTGCAGTTAAAACTATAACGAAAGATTATTAAACGATTAAAGACGTATCAGAAGCTATGAGCAAGTATAGTTGGTTTATTGATTTTCTTCTTCAAAAAGGATGGTTACTCAAGCCTTTGGCTGAAACGCAAGAAGATTATCCATCAGCTGAATCAATCGAGTTTTAGCTCTCATAAAGGCAACCCCACCAAACTTTCAAGCTTTCATCCAAAGCTTTAAAGAGTTGTCTAGTAGAAGAGAAGATGCATGGTTTCTTTCTTACTCGGACTATCTTGCCTGCAATGAGGAGGAAGGTTTCTCTTGGAATGAATATGAGCAACTGAGTATTCAAGCCGCAGAAGAAGATGGAGATGATGAAGAAATAGCGTTTCTTAGTGAGTTTTGGAACTGTTATCTTCCATTTGCCTATTCTATTAGGAATGGATACTCTTATCTCGCAATTGGTGTATCTGGGATAAATGAGGGGAAAATTATCTATGGACGAGAACCTATGTTTGAAGAATATAGTATTGAGGCAGATAGTTTTGAAGAGCTACTCGATTCTTTTGTCTTGACGCTTACAGCAAAGAAAGAATCCATTAGATTTGCTTGAGTTGTCTAGCGCAGGGGTAAATTCTTCCCAACGAAGCAGTCACTTGACCATGTGTGGGATGTCTTCCTCTTCAATGCTTCACGGGATTGCAATACTCAGATGTCTACAATCGCTTTACTATTCACTATGAAGTATTATCTACTAAACAATAGGTTGATGCCTTGGAGATTATGGAATATGCTATTCTCAGGCCTCTTAAAAGGTGTTAGATGAGCACTATGATGATTTGGAGATCCCTGAAATAGAACGGACTGGTCCATATTTCCCTGATATACATGGCTAATACTAGTAATATCATTGTAACAGATAGGGTAAAGACTCTACTGGAATCGTCTGATATCCGGGGATAACTGGGCATAGAAGAGCCATTGTAAAAGAAAAATGGTGACATTGATTGGCAGTCTTGGGATTTGGATAGCGAAGATCCCTTGTTCTATCCGGAAAGGCAACTCCCCCATAAACTACATCCGACAAGGTGCAAACTCAGAAGATTTAATCCAAAAGTGCTCCCCCTGAGCATGGGAGCTGATAGTGGGCAGAGACGAAATAGCTTCTGATACACGTGATTATTTCTTTGACTTCTCTAACCTTGTCTTAGCATCTTCCCTAGTATGGATATCTTTCAGCCTAAGAACATGCTCTTCATTGTTGTATCTGAGGATTCAAAGCATTTAGAACGAGAGAAGATCTCGACATTGAGCTTTTGTTGAGTTGTCGAGAGAAAGTTAAACATTTGAATAAGCAGCTAATCTCGAAGGTCAGAAGTCGTAACTTAAAATGACGTGATATGGATTACTATAAAAGTCTCTCTGATATACTTTTAGCTTCATCTCGATTTGAGTCAGAGTCTGACTATGACATATATATGAAACGATACCTTTACTTGAGAAAGGATATCAGAGAGAAGGAATCAGAGCTCTGCTTTTTAGCTCTGAATGATTTAGAAGCTGGGGAGATACAATATGAACTAATTGAAGCTTGTGAACGTTTTCAGATATGTACGTATCAGAGTTTATAGAGCATAGTTCGATAGTGAGAAACAAGCTCTCATGGTATCTATTGATGTTGCAATCTATTATCAATGTGCCTGATTATTTGCCAGTTGTTGGTCAAGTGTTATCTTGAATTACCCTCTGATAAAAGAAAGGGCTATTATCGATATCAGGGAATATCAGAGGATGATGAACATTATGCTGACTTTAGATACATATGCACCTTAAAAGCGAGATAATGCATCGGTATAAAAATTGAGTTTTATCGATTACTCCTGTTGAGATGAGTGGGTTCCAACATACTGTTCCTGCATCTCTTGGAGGAGAAGCTCTGGCGGATGCAGGCTTTCCCCATTCGGGAGGATGTGCCCAAGCGAGCGAAGATGTTGTCGTCACTCCATCGAATCCTGAGGCTATCATTGCTTCTATGAAGTGTTGGCAGTGGTGGTTGCGCTTTTGCCACAGAGGGTCAATGCAAGTTCTTCCGTATCCTCAGGAATAACAAGTGCCGTAGATAAGAGGTCATAGGCTGGGTGTTAGTTGATATTCGTTTCCCTATTGGCGCATAGAGCGAGTAATTCTTGAGATGCATATCTGCATTACCTATCAGCCACGAAAAGAGTACCTGTTCCCAGTACTTGACAAGGTCAAGTTTCGGCACTGAACTATACTTGGAGATCAGCTTTGCTATCTGCTCGTGTGAGCCTTTTGTATTTATATTCAGTCAGACGCTCTGAGAGCTGGCACATATCTTCCATTGGGAGCTTCTCTCCCAGCTCTGTTCGATCTATCCGACGAGTGACATAGCATAGTTCGCCATCGCTGAATCGCATCAGTCCATGAGGAACTGTTTCAATCTTGGCAATCTCTGCAAGGTGCATCGACACATCCTCCAATTCGGGAGATGCGGATAACGCTCTGTTTGAGGTTTGAGAATAAACCGTCCCCACAAGCCAACAATGGTAAAGCGCTTGGGGAATTGACTCATCTGATCAAAAGTCAAGAGACAGCTTAGGTTGTACTCCTGTCACTGTGGTCTGCGAACGAACAACCTCGTCAGCCAACGCTCGTACTTCGCTCACTTGTATAGGGCAATATCGGTGCTTGGGGCGTCCCAAACAGTTTGCGACAACACTTGACATGGTAATCCACCTCTCCATCAACCAAAGGTTCGTAGCAGTATAGGCATCTATTCTTCATCTTCAGTCAGTATTTAGAGGGTTCGATACTTACCGCTCCAATGCAGTCACGGCAACAAGCCAGAAGCAAAGCCATTCGATCCCTTGCGTCTATCTTCCAATTCTTCTGAGCAATATCCAACAGCCATCCCTCAGGGATAAGTCCGTCAAAGAATGGATGAAGCGTATTGCTTTTGGAATGGTTCCTCTCGCAAAGGCATTGTTAGGCTTATGCCTTGAGCTTCGAGCATAGTCAGATAGTTCCCTGTCGTAAAGCAGGAAATAGCCCTCATCACTTTCTGTAAGAACGCCTGCCTTGAGCGTCTTCCAATAAACAATAGCCTGCTTCATCGATTTATAATGTTTGTGAGATGAAGACTAACAACCTCAGAAGAAGTATGATTGTCGTAAAAGAGTACAACATTTTCCAGTCAGGGAGCTCTGATAGACAATGCCATCTATTGGTCCTCTGGACGAATAGCGAGATATTCTGTAAAAACCTGGAGTAGGGATATAGATTTCATCCTCTATAGAAGATGGATGAGTGATATTATCATGAAATTTATGAAGAAACTTATACTCTTCATAGTATTTAGGCATCCAGAAAGACAACTTTTGACGGAATGTTTGATAAGTCTACAACACTAATGCTTTAGTTACAGAAAACTCTCCTACGTCAATACTCCATTGGGATTACAGTAGCTTTTTATTTCTCTCAGTACTGTATCCTCATCAAAAGCACCATAAAATAAAGATATCCCTTCTGCACTCATTCATTGACTTTTAGCATATTTCGATGGGGAGAGGTCAAATCACTAAAATCAGAAAAAGCAAGACGCTAAGTCTTCATTTAGGGTCTTCTGTAAATAATAAAACCTACTGGTATTAATCGAGTAAAATGGATTCACACACTCTTTAATCTCGTTAATATATCACCTCTCCACTCCTCTTGGGAACAAACTGAGGAGAACAAAGTATACCTTCTTTGATGCTTTCACTACTATTTCAACAAATGAATTCCTACTTTCCTTGAGAAAATTCTTCATCTAGTCTTCTGAAAAAGTCGTTCTTTATCCATTGGTTATCATTGAAGCAAGAAATGATATCTGAGTTCAAAGTGCTATCAGAAGTCTCTAATCCATACGCACAAAAGCATATCCACTGTATCTTCGTGTTGTTCTGGATAAGTTGGAGCGATAAAAGGACCGACTCTGAAATCGAGGTATCTCTTCATCCTCGTCATCATAAAATGAACTTGCGAGAAAAAGCCCTGCATCATCAATTGGGCAGAATCTACCTGAAAAGTTTAGATCTCACAAAATCAATAAAAGCATGCATATTCACTACTGGAACAACTGTTCTGAGCACATGTACAGTTCCTCTATTCCCATTATCCTCTATCCACTTATTGATGTACAATCTTCAAAATGCTCCAGTGCATACATATTATCCACTAACCTATCAATGTCAAATCATATTCATCCTCAATCATCATAGTCTTAATATGCATAGTTATACTATTTCAGACCATCTCCTCTTCTCGTTTCATTGGCAGGACCGCACTCGAACCGAAGGTTCAAAAACTTTATTGACCTTATCGAGGCGAAGAGTGGTCTTGCCTTGCTCAGTTTCTCGCACAGAGGCGTAGCCTCCAGCTTTCTCAGAGGTCTACTTGTGTCAGTTTATATTTCTTGCACTCTCCTCTCACATACTGCGCTATGATTGTCCCTCGCTACCATCTTACATCAAATGCTTGAGTTCACACTCAAGGCATATCATTGTGCACTGCACCTCCAATTAAGCCATTATATACCTTATCAGTGGCAAATATAAAAACTACAAATCGATTATACCCCTTTTCGGGGTATTATCTCAATAAAAGGAGAATTATACCCAATAGGGATTGCATAATATTTTCCTTACATCATCTTGCTTTTGATATGCTCCGAAATGGGTACTTTTTGTAGAGAGCTAGCAGTGTACTACAAACAAATGAGAGGTATTGCAACCAACTGATTTATAGACAATACCACAAGGAACAAGATTGATAGACTGAGAACTAATCTTTGCGGCACAAGCTCATAAACCTCTAAGGAAGAGCAAGATGAAACTGATTTTTCATTGTTTAGAGGACCTTGTACCGATTAAATGCTTAATTGCCTTAGAGATGAGAGGTAAAGATGCTGCATCGATAGCGGTAAGGGTTATAAAGGAAGAGCTCAGGATTTGGTTTTCTCAGAACGGTAAAGAGTGGTTCTTAGGATCTGATGAGGTTGTTTTCGTTTTTGGCCTGCAAAAATCATCATTGATGACTTCCTTTATTTTAATGTTGGCATCTATATTCTATAGCTTATCAATGATTACCAAAACTCCCAAAGAAAGGGAATGTCACATTCGAACAAGACTTGAGGATCTATTTGTACATCAAATAGGTAGGACTCCTCCTAATCTTTATTATACAGATACTGATGAGGACTGAGAAGTCTCTGAATTCTTTTTGAGGCAGTTTTTATGCCCGTTACTCTCCTTAACTAACATCTCTGGACTCAAAAAGCTGTATCAGAACAATGTGTTTTCAAAATCTCTCGTTTCTCGTGAGGCCAGAGAAATAATCAACAATCTGTCCTAACGATACAAAATGTGTATTTTAGCAATCTCATAATATCATAATCATGGAATATGTAAGATACATACAAGCTCTTATAGAAGAGCAAAAAGCCCTAGGGGCTGTAGAAGGAGAGGTGGTTTCAAGATATGGACATACACCTCTGATAGCCCCAGAGGCATATAATATCTATACATTTGCACCCCTTACAGAAGAGCGACTTGCACTGCTTGAACAAAATATTGGAAGAGAAATCCCTTGCCATACAGGACATTTCTCACCCATGTTAGTAATGGGATGCACATATTTTCAGTCGCTGTCTTAATCTCGACGGACTCAAGGAAGCATAAACAGAAACTTGGGCATTCAAGGCCCCTTTGATTTGTCAATTCCAAATGTCTAGAGCGTCCTTCTAATGCAGATGCTAGTTGCTTCTTTTTGGGAGTTATAGCTATGATGCTTCGAAGTTATATATGAGGTCTGGATCGCAGAAGGTGTTTTATTGCCCAAGATGGGACATTACTCCACTCAAAGAGTGGAATAGCTTTTCTGAGATGCTCATAGAAGAGATTCAAAGACTCAAATCTATACATGGCGCAGATGGAATGCTTAAAATCTACCCGTAGAAGTACTCTCCCGATTCCCTAAATAAATATGCCACAATATAGGTTGATACTCCTTCTAAAAGGACTCTCTTCCTTCGGATGAGGCAGCTGAAACTCACCAAGAACAAAAGAAGACGCTCTAAGGATAATCCAGACAATGCATGAAGAGCATGTAGTTAAGTATAAAGCAGAGTGATAGTTATGAAGGATGATGTTTTGGATTGGGTAGTTTCCCAACGGAAGGAGTCCTTTGAACCTATTTAGATATCGAAAGGCGATGAGATACAGAGGACTCAGAAACATTTTGCTAGAAATGGGGCTTGACGACTTTCGACGAGATTTTCTCAGGCAGTACCTCAAAGCGATGATATTAATGACTTTCTTGATTCTGTCGAGCGAAGACAGTTGCTGCGAAAGAAGCCCGTTCTTTGAATCTACAAAAGGCGATGCACTGATATGCTATTCAACGAGGCATGGTATCACTCCAAGTCAAGCTGTCCGGCATCATCGGTATCTTACCTCGGAGACTTTCAGTATTCGACAAAAGATTAACAGCCTGTATTCAACATCTGGCAGAATTCCTCTGTCTTCATAGGGAATACAGATAAGTCAGGCCGAGTTTATGGAATACTTCAATCAAGATGACTATATAAAAGGTTTTTACAGGACTATCAAGCAGGGATCAGTAGGAAAAAGCCAGCTCCTGAGCTTCGTTGTCAGTTTTGCAAAGATGTGGGGCTAGACTATTACTATCAGAACTTCTCATTTAAGATGGTTGATGCCCCATTACCGGGAAATGTTCTACTGGAAGCGGTGGTCAATGAGCCCATGTTGTACGATGTACTCAGTTTTATCACTAACCAGAAGGGCATTGAGATTCAACGTTGCATTCTGCTATGTAGCTAATGGATTTGGGATCAAGAGCAAGGATGACATATCTCTATTTATAAAACGAGATTATTCGATCTAATCAAGCGAAAGAAGAAGGATATTGATGAACTCGATAGTTATAACGGGCTTACGTTTTTAGAGACTCTGGTTTGGGAGTAAAAATCGTATCTGAAGATCCTATAGTGGAGGGCTTTGCTATTATGGCAGTATCAGTCGTCTTATCGATGGTTGTCCGAGACGCTCGGCGGGCAACGACGCTCGCCACTACCGCTGGGGCAGTGCCGATCGGCGCCTCTCAATCGAGGATGAAAAGGCAAAGAGTATCTTCGATGAACTACTTTTATCGGATAGCAATAATCGTGATCAATGCCTGACGCGGGATGACTCGCTTCGCTAAAAACAATCTGTGGTGTGCGCACCAGCTATTGAGGTTGGTGGTTCTTCTCTCGAGCGTCCCTACCTCTGACCTATAGAGACGCAGCAAAGCCCCACAAAAGGACGAGTTTTGCTTGTCCTTTTGTGAGACTTCTACATCTGTGACATAAGGCGTTAAGAATGAGGGGAGAAAAGGGGTTTACTCTGTAAATGACACATCCGAATGTCGCAAACAACGAAAGCAATACGTATGATCGTAGTCTCCTCAGGTGGCACTTTTTGACTGGGCACTATAGTATAGAGTATATATCTTAAATTTGTGGATGAGTATGTGCTGGAGTGCGTTGACTCTGCTGTAATCATGATATAAGCGAATGGAAACAGAGACGACCTACTCTAGCTCCCTCCCGATGCCCTGCGGCCTGGCGCACCAGTTCATCGAGGAGGTCATCCTTGGGGAGATATTCGCCTTTTATGCTATGGGGACGGGCAAAAACTACCTTTATCAAGACGCTCTGCGAAGCCTTAGGCGTGCAGGGATGTCATCAATAGCCCGACCTTCTCGATCATCAACGAATATCGTGCAGAGCCTTTCCGGGTGAACTGATGTATCACTTTGACTGCTACCGTCTGGAGAAGCTCGTAGATGTACTGAACCTCGGAGCAGAAGACTACCTACAGAGTGGCGCGCTCTGCTCGATCGAGATGGCCTGACGGTTATCGAGACATACTACCGCAGCTCAGCGTGATACAATAAGACCGAGAAGTAATGCTTAATCTCGCTTTGAGACTGGGCAGGCGCGCGTACGTGGTAGCATCGAGGTCATCTGTGGATCGATGTTCAGCGGAAGACCGAAGAGCTCCTGCGCCGACTTCGCCGTGCTGAAGATCGCAGGCTTACGTCGAGATCTTCAAGCCCGGTGGACACACGCTACGCAGAGGCTGGTCGTCTCCCATGACCACAATGCGATGCTTCACACCGATGACAACTCCTCTAACCTCCTCCTCTTAGCTTCGAAGTCGATGTCATCGGCATCGACGAAGCACAGTTCTTCGATGAGCACCCGCGGTCGTAGAGCAATTGGCGGACCAAGAGCACATACTATCCTCGCTGGACTTGATATGGACTTCGTCGCCAGCCCTTCGGCCCTATGGTCCACTCTGCGCCATAGCGGACTCCGTGATAGATCCATGCCATCTGCGTAGAGTGTGGAAAGCTGGGCCAACTATTCCTATCGCAAGTCTCTGAGAGCACCGCAGTAATGCTCGGAGAAGCTAAGGAGTACAGCCCACTATGCCGCACCTGCACGCAAGCATACCCAAGCAATAAATAATCAACCATAGGTCGCAATGCAGCAAAACTACCCTACACTCGCTGGCTCTACTCTCGATGTCCCCTCTTCTCGAGCTGCGTCGCCATCAGACGAACAAAGGAGCACAATACGACCTATGCTCCCAATGGCAAGGTAGCCTAGCGATGAGCCTACCTCGGAAGCTCTTCACCGCAGCCTGGATACATGCTCGTCAGTACAAAGCTCTCTGTCAGCAGAGCTACAATATACGCAACTGAGCGACTCTTGCACTCATAAAGCCTCTTTCCGCAGGAGAAAAGCGCTGGGCCATAGTCACTGACATCGATGAAACTATCGTTGACAACACGGCTAACTCGATCTACCAAAGCACTCAAAGGCGAAGACTATTCATGTTTCGTGGGATCGCTGGTGCGATCAAGCCGATGCTGCGCGCATGGTGCGGTTGAGTTCTTCCCGCAAAGCCGATACCTTAGGCGTAGATATCTACTATATCTCCAATCGTGATGAGGTCAATCGTACTGGGATAGCAGAACCTTCGTGCGCTTCTCAGGTTGATGACAAGCGACATGTTCAAGGACCAAATCCTCCGACAAGAGCCCTCTCGCCGTGAGGAAGTACTCAAGACGCACAACATCCTGATGCTTCTCGGTGACAACCTCGGTGACTTTGATCACTTTCTTCGATGTACGTGATGAGTCCGTACGTGATCGGGGGTCACACGCTTTGCCTCTGAGTTCGGCAAGCGCTTCATCGTGCTCCCCAATCCTAATTACGGAGCGGAAGCAGCCTGAACGGAGCTATCCCGACCTCAAGACGAAGGACGGCAAGCTCACGACCCGCTACGCCTCAGCGCAAATAATCCCCATAGCTACTACATCTCTACCTTAGACCATCAGAGATCCATGCTTACACCGACACGAGATACGGCAATCACGCACTCGTCATCGTGAAGTCGTACCCGCCACAGGCTGCACCGAGCCAGCGGCGGTAGCTCTCACCGTAGCCTATGCGGGCGGCACAGACGACAAGCAGGCCTCGAGCTATCGAAGTACTGCTCCAGCGGTAATATGCTCAAGAACGCAATGGGAGTTGGTATCCCAGGTACTGAACCTTCGGTATCCCCCATCGCCATTGCTCTTGGAGCTATACTTGCTGCTCAGAGAAGCAGTTAGAGTTACTGTAGCTTCACCGACGAGGAGTTGCATCGAGCGCAGAAGATGGTCGAAAGTGGCTGCATACATACTGGGCTCAAGGAAGGTGATGACATTGATCGCCTGTATGTAGAGTTCTACTGACTGACACCGAGGGACGAGTATCGACCGCTGTCATCCAAACACCCATACGGGGCTGACCTCACTGACCTATGACGGAGAGGATCGCTGTAGCTACCGATCGCACTCCTTGTACTAAGTGCCCAGAGCAGAAGACGGAAGAGGAGACGATTGCCCTGAACTTTGACCTCGTCTATGAGTATGCCTTGCATGCCCCCTTAGATGAATTGGACTTTATCTACGAGACTTTGCACAGCTGAATAAACAGGCTAGTGAATTTTCCTTCACACACAGCTATGGGCACAACCTCGGAAGCTAATCAACAGCGATCTCGGTCGTCGCTATCTGGTGATAGCCCACTCCACTCAGATGCTTGCCTACACCAGCTCAGCGTGCGATGCGCGCATGGATGGTGCTCCTGTCACGGTGATGAGTAATTCGGGCAGTGGCAACCAAGGCATCTCCTCGATGCTTCCCGTCTTGACCTTCGCCGAAGAGCAGGGGGCTGATCGCGAGAAGACTACGCGCGCTATCGTGCCTCAGTAGCCTCCTCGTCATCTATGTCAAGCAGCTCTTAGGTCGCCTCTCTTGCCTCTGTGGCATGGTCGTCCCGGGAATCGGATCCGCCTGTGCCATCACCTATCTGATGGGTGGCACCCAAGGAGCAGTCCATTGGTGCGGTGAAAGAATATGATCGGCAACGTCTCTGGGATGATTTGCGATGGTGCGAAGCCCAGCTGTCAGCCTCAAGGTCACTGGCGAGCTCGGCACTCATCTCCCACCTCCTATCGATGCAGGGGCACGTGGTCACGGCGACCGAAGGCATCGTTGATGAAGACATCGACATCTGCATCGCAACTTAGCAGACTTGGGAAGAGACGGTAGTGCTCAGCAGACCTCAAGATGCTCAAAATCGCGACATGAGGGGCAGCATCTGTGCTTAGCCACTATTTGGAAACCATTGATGGTGCCCTACTCGTCTCATATATGTAATCAGCTACTATTGGATGAACCCAAATAGAACCAAGCAATTTGTGCTCAGCTTCCTGGCAGGATCACTCCTGCTCTGGAGCTGTGCCACCAGAGTTCGCCCCGAGGCGGACCTTTTGCACGACTCCCCTCGCCTCTTGAAGGCTCACAGCAATGAAAGCTACGGGAGTCATACACCACTTCACCTTGACTCGAGTGAGAATGTCAAACTATCCAGTCAGACCGATAAGATCATCGTCTCAGCGTGAAGCTGCACGCATCACAGCCAATGGGCATCACGTCTCGATCATCCTATCCGATAGTCTGCGTCCAAGCACTACCATAGCTTCTACTTCGATGATGTCATCGTCGACAATAACGAAGACAATCCCTGGAGAACTTCGGCTACCTCGTCTCTACTGGTGAGCGCATTGACTCGATGCAGCTTGCAGGTCGTGTGATAGATGCACTTACCTTCGAGGCGATCAATGGGCTCATCGTCGAGGGCTTATCAGAGGAGAGATCAACGATAGTACGCTCCGTCTCACTCATTCCCTTCGTCAGTAAGACGAATAAGATGGGCTTCTTCACGATGCGTGGATCTTCCAGCAGTAGCTAAGATCTTTTGCTACCAGAGACAACGATGCAAACTACCAGTATAGCGATCGTAGTGAAGGATTAGCTTTCTCCGCTCAGACCTATAAGAGAGACACTACTGATGGCATAACGCGACACCATACGCATCGACTCCATCGTACGTCGCGATACGCTACACCGAGACTCGCTCGTCACTTATCCCCTACACCTATTACTATCCGCAAGATATTGCACACGCTATTCGGTGGCGCAAGTCGAGCGAGAGAGGACTGGAGCGTCGCTGCAGTCTCGACAGCTTAGTGTGCCGGCTGGAGTTCCCTCACAGAGCCCAAAGCATCTTCCACTTCTGCATTCGCTGGACAAGCCGAGATGCCACTGCAGATACCCTCTATGTGGCTAGCTGAGGGCAAAGTCGTTGATCTCTGGCTACGTGACCCAGAGCTAATCGCGTGATTCCTTCGCTTTTGCCCTCACCTATGAGAAGACGGATTCACTCCTCCGCACCTACAGACAGACAGACACCTTAGTCTTTATCGCCACTGGTGCGAGGGCGGCAAGCACAGCCAAGCCCGATGAGAGGAGGGAGTCTCCCCTTCAGATCACCCTCACAGGAGCCTCGCATCTATGGAGGAACACTGGACAGCCTCATGACAGCTTGCGCCCCTTAGCTACCCTACCCACATCGGCTGTACGCCTCGAGGTCCGCGAGACTCCATATACAAACCGCAAACCTTCACCCTCAAACAAGACTCTCTGGATCGGATTCACTATGCACTCTCTTTCCTCGAGCCTATGGCAAGAGCTACCGAGCACACGTGACTCAGCGAGCCTTGGCGACATCTATGGTGCACGATATGCAGATTCAGTGTCCTCACACAGCAGATACAGCAAGAAACCGAATTGGGGCAACTCTCATCGGTACTGAGGCATTCGCTCAAATGCTTTAGTCCAACTATTAGACAAGGCGAAGCCGTCTTAACGCTGAAGTCTATGGAAGGGAGAGTCACTGATACAACAACTAAACTCAGCCCTACAGAAAAGCCCAATAAGGAAGACAAAGTACTGAGTAGCTACTAGCAAATGCAAGCCTCTAAAAGCAACAAAGAGATCCTCTAAAGAAAGTGAAGCAGCTCTCCAAAAGAGGCCAAAGACGGATACACTGCAGCTCCACAGCCTGCTGAAAGAGGCTTGTCAAGTGACATTCCATGACCTCAAGCCTGGGGAATACTTCCCTGCGTCTCATCATCGATGCGGACCAGAATGCCGCCTTCACCTGAGATTATCCCGATCGTGCTCGAGGAAGTCTATTATTATCCGCAGCATCTCCATCAAGAAAGGCTTCACCTCTGAGAGAGAAATGGGATGTGCATACTCAGTCCCCATGGGTAGTAAGCCCGAAGTCCTACGCAGGTCAAGCCCGATGAGGGGCAGAAGAAGCGAAACAAGAACGTGAATACTACAAAACGGTGGGGACGCAAGCACTAATCAAACATAGCATCCTTTCCGTAGCACAATACGCCGCCCTTTTGTACCAAGAGCTCATCCCCACTAAGGGCTACAACGGGCGAAAAGCGCATAGCAAAAGCGGCGTCCCTACAGTGTAAAGGACGCCGCTTTTGCCGCTTAAACAACTCTGAGAGACTACTTGATCGTCATCTCATCGATCAGGCGAGAGCACTGCCCCCACTTGTCGATGGTAAAGAGTACGTAGCGAATATCGACAATGATCGTACGCTGGAGATTGGGTTCCGAACTCGATATACCGCTCATCGCTTCCCAGTTACCATCGAAGGCCGGCCGAGACACGACCATTCTTATCGAAGACAGGGCTACAGAGTTACCTCCCGTGATGTCATTCGTTGAGATAAAAGGCAGCGTGGAGCTTACCATCTTTCTTGTCAGCAGCGTCTCCAGTCACCCTTCTTTTACCAGTTCGAAAGAAGGGAATACGATTGAACTCCGTTGATGCGGGGTCATTCTTTCTCCAAGATACCTGACTCGTGGTAAAAGTAATCGTATTCGACAGCATCTGCGGACTGTAGCCCCTTGATTGTACCGTAGCTCATACGCATCGTAGATTGGCATCGCTGGGCATAGGCTTGGCGGGGTTTTTGCAGGCGACGACCAGCGAAGTAAAGACGATTACCACGGTCCAATAGGCTCGTGAGAGGCTTCAGTTCAAGAGAAATAGCAGTATAAATCTCCAGACCTGTCAGAAAGCAGGACGGCTGGATCTTTATAAAGAGCTCTCCATGGCATTAGGGCTGCTGGAGCATCGCTACGAATCTTATCCTTGTAGGGAACGACACTATTGGCGAAGAGCGCATCAGCATAAGCCTTGGGTGTCACCACCGTACTCCTTGTTGATCACATCAAAGATCGGAGCAATACGGCTGGCCTCGACACGCTGACGTACGATGTCAAGCATCGCAGGTAGTACCTTCTGGTCAAGTGCGGGCAGGTAGTCCTTGTGGTGGTCGTTGAGGTGCTGGACCTGCTCCTTAGGTGAGATGTGAGCTTACCGAGACCACGAGCAAGCAGGACGATCTCCGTTCCTCCAATGAGGGCTTCACGCAGGTACATGGACTGTCGCTCAATCGTACCAGGTTGCTTGTAAGCCCCTCCATTTCGGAGAGAATACCCTTTGTATGCCTGTGCCTTCTTGCCCAGAAGCAGCTACCCAACCTTCGAAGGAAGTTTCCTCAGCTCGCTTCTGATCGAGGACACCGAGCTTGACAAGTACCTTGTTCATCCCGATGGAGTTCTTCCAATAATTGGAGCTACGTGCATACTTAGGGGCGCACTTGATGCGCGTTGCTTGGTCGGCATTCATCGCTGCACGCCAGATGTCCTGTTGATACCACGCACTTCGATACGTGGTTCGTTCTGATCGCTTCATGCGATTTTCCACAGCGAAGGAAGGAATGTAGCGCGAGGTCGATCCAGGGAAGCCGATAGTCATCGCATAGTCATTCTTCTCCGTAGCCTTCGGTAGAGACCGTAGCATGGTACTTAGGGGTGTAGGGGACATTGTCCTTGCTGTAGTTCGCAGGCGCATTATCCTTGCCAGCATAGACACGGAAGACAGAGAAGTCCCCCGTATGACGTGGCCACATCCAGTTGTCCGTATCACCACCAAACTACCTACCGATCCTGGAGGGCGAGACGGACGCATCGCTGAACCGTCATAGGTGATGAGATAGTACTTGTTGTTCGCATAGTATGGGCGTACCTGGATACGCTTGTGTTCGCTCTTCAGACGCTTACCTTCAGCGACTTCCAGAGCTTGGCAGATCTTCTGCATCTGCGAAAGACGATCGATCCGTTCTTAGGTTTCTTGAGCAGCCAGGATCTCCTTTGTCACATCTCGTATCGAAGAGAGGTAGCTCACGGTAAGCCCTTCGATAGGGAGCTCTTCGGAGAAGCTCTGAGAAACAAAGCCATCACGGAGGTAGTCATGATCAACGGCACTCTGCGACTGGATGGCATCGAAGCCACAGTGATGGTTCGTGAAGATAAGCCCTTGACTGGAAACGGTCACCCCAGTACATCCACGACCGAAGATGACGACCGAGTTGGCGATGCTGGGTTTTGTCCAGACTATACAGGGAATCAATGGGAAGGCGGAAGCCCAGTTCCTTCATCTGGGCAGGTTCTCGCGTGAGCTCATTTGACAAACCTGCACATCCTTATCGGCCTTCGCTTAGCAGGCCGATAGAGAGGGCTACAGTGCAGTAAGAGCCCTTTCTTTAGAAATTGCTTCATGACTTACGATGGGTAATATCATGTAACTTGAGTGATGCACGCTATGGACGTGCTATGTAAAAGGTACAAAATTCGGCACAATCACTCAATATCATCAGCTCTAAATATCAGGATCTTCTTGTACAGCATATAGCACCCCATGGAAGATAGGGAGTCCTCTTGCGCATAGTCCCTCGACCCAAGCACCTCCGACAGACGCAAAGAAGATCACATGTAGCAGTGGTGGTCGGCTGACGAGGCAGTATAAGTGTGAGGTATCGATCTGTAGTGGTCAAGCGTCGATCAGTAGTGGTCGATTGACAAAGTAGCCGTACCGCTATCCACCGCTTCATACAGAGAGAAAAGACAACTTCCCTCTCAGCAGCTTCATTATGCATCACGGGAGGCGAGCAACATGAAAGCTATTGCATCATACGGCACTCCTTCGCTGTTTGCATTCGGGCTTGATCATTTACACGAGTAAAGTCCCTTCACCTCCGTCTTACGCCTTGCGCTTACTGCATGCTACAAAGTCAAGCAAAATACAAGCAGACCTTCAAACACAAAGAAAAGCCACCCTACCTTCCCGTAAACGAGGCGGTAGGATGGTTACTTTTTGCGAAAAGATGAGGGAGCTATGCCCCTGGAAGTGTCATCTTTACTAAAAAACAATCTTAGTAGAAGTCGAGCGAAGTATCTCGAAGCGAACATCAGCGGATCTCAAGGACTTGCCTGCGATGGGATGCTGGGATGGTGATCTAAAGATATAGCCAGCTATCGTCATAAAGTCCTCATCTTCGGGAAGAGTCAAGCCAAACTTCTCCGTTGGTATGTCGATCTCCAACGCCCACCAAATATAAACGTATGTCATCAAGACGCTTAGCGACTCGCTTCTGTCGGTCATGCTCATCCTCGATGTCCCCAAAAGCTCTTCCACGATGTCTTCTAGGGTCACCATTCCTGCCGTACCACCGGAGCTCATCGATCACGACCGCAATACTCTTCTTACGCTGCATCAAGAGACGCATCAGCATGCTTGCCTCATGCTCTGGAACAAAGAGGCTGACACATACGCATTCTGCCAGTTGTCACCACGAAACATCTCACTCGGTAGTGTATGTAGCCTACGACTTCATCTATATTCTCCTTAGATGATGAGCTTGGAAACCCTGTGCGAATGAAGAGTTCCTCGAGGTGAGTGCGCGTAGAGTCAATGCTTGCCCCTCACGATTTCATTTGCGAGGCACTAAGCAGTCTCTCACCTGAAGTCCCGAAAAGTGAGGTTGCATTCTGGATGATCTTCACCTCCGTCTCAATACCGGAAGCCCGAGCCATCATCCGAGCTATGCGTCGATAGTACTCCAGATCCAGCGATGAAAGCTGGGGACGAATAGCCACGCCCCTTCGTACGTTGCCAACCACTATAGAGGATGGCGCGTAATCAGCCCGATAATCCAAGCAAGGGATAGAGCAACTATGTAGACCAGTATCAGCACGCCAGAGAGAGCGCATCAGACGATTGCGGGTTAGCACGGAAGGTCACCTTTGGAAGAAATTCTCCGACAAAGAGGATCAAGAGCGTACTGAGAACTGACTGAGCCAGAGAGTACCCCATCATTTGCTGCCTAATAGCACGTTTAAGCCAAGGCTCCATCAGCTCGGCTGTCAGTAGCCCATAGATGACCAGGGCAACTTGTTGCCCAAGAGCATCGTCGTGATGAAGCGATCGGGACGCGAGTAGAAAATACCCAGGATCTTAGCAGAGACACCACCTCGACTTCGATCAAGCTCAAGGCGGACTTATCCGAAGAGAGGCGATCTCCATCCCCGGAAGAAAGCCGAAGCAATTAGGCTGACGGGGATTATATAGAGTAAATCATCATTGATAATGGGGAGCAAAGCATACGAAAGCCTATTAGCTACGTGAGTGCACGCTTCAGCGTATCGGTACGCGAAGGAACTGGAGTAGCTGGTGCGAAGCCTTGCTTTCACTCGTAGTCGAAGGCACCCTTATTGTCATAGATCTCGTACCAACTGAGATCATCCTTGGCATTGAAATGCGAGCCTCTGTAGCTCCCTTGCCATTGGTGACAAAGTAAGTGTAGTATCATCTGAGATAGAGCTGATCGGCACGAAGCCAGAAGAGATGCTGGGTCTTGAGTCGTTGTCCCGCAGGGCCCTGCACGTGGACGTGCCCGATAAATCTCACTCTTCCTTGAGCGGACGACGGATAGCAGAGTCTGCTTTGATGAATACTGACTACCGCTCTTTGGGTCATGCAGGGGCGCAAAACAAGCCCTCGGGGGAAGACCCATTCATTGCGCTCGTTACGCTCATAGATCAGCTCAGGTGCCATCATACGATAGCGAATAAGCCCCGAATCCGAAATAAGCGTATTGAGGGCAGCATACGTGCTGTATATAGCGAGTCGGGATTGACCTCTGGGTTCTTTACCTCTAGCCTTCTTCTGCACAGTGGCCCCAGCCCTAGCAGGCGAGAAGGGGATGAAGAGAAGAGCGAAGGGGTACGAGACGAGAAGTCCCCCGCCGTCTGGCACTTCCCGGACGGCGGAGGCTCTTTCCTCTCTGCACTAGGGTGCGAGGGAGATCAGACATGAGAGCAAGCTATGATGGTTGAGGGATAACGACACTTTCGCCCCCAAAGCTAACCGTAGACCTTCTTGATATCAGGGTGCATGAAGATCTCTTTGTGCAGAGGGAGGTAGCGCAGAATAGTTAGCTAATAGCACGGTTAGCCTGAGCTGCGACCGAAGGATCGATGCTAGCGGCATGACGCAGCTTATTGATGACCAAGGTAGGTAGCAGCGCTGCTTGATCTTGTCATCCGCATAGTAGCGCTGAAGCATTTCCGGCAGAAAGCTCAGCTAAGTAAAGCAGGACACGCCCTTACGAGGGTTCAGCCAGGATCTTTGTTACCATGGAGATAGCTGCACCACTATTGCGCTGTAACCTGTGCGATCTGGAAGAGTGCTTCGTAGCATGAGGCGATCAGAAGAGGTCTTAGCCAGACCAATAGCCTTGTTCAGGAACTCCATGTAGCTTCTGCATAGGCTTATGCGCGGATAGCTTCGCCTGCGATACCCCAGCAGCCGTGACGGAAGGCTCGATATCAAAGAGATAGCGACCTGCACGTACCGAAGAAGCACCATCGCATCCGGCACGCTGGAAGGGGAAAGGACATTCATGGGAAGGTCTCATCCGTCTTGTGCTGGTCGATCTTATCTGCAGTGTAGGTCTTCTCTGAGCTTATCACAGCTAGCATGACCGCTCTGAGCGAACTCAGTATCCATCTGCCCTTGTATGTCTCGATTACCTTCTTAGCATCATCCGTATCAGCAGCAGCTAAGATAGCATCCGCATATTCGGCAGCCTGCGTATACTCATTGATGTATTGGTCGATCTTCGACTCATCCTTCAGAAAGCGATGAGGCGCGAGCTGAAAAGCATAGTAGTGAAAGCTGGATAGGAGACTCCGCCTTGCATAGCGTTCTACGACAGGCTTAGCCATTGGTAGACTTTTGCTTGAGTCGGCATTTTCTCCCTGCGATCTTCTTGTAGGTCCTCGATCTTATCGACGATGATCTGAGGGAGTCCCGACCTTAGCATCATCACCGAAGTAAGTGACGCGATCATCATAGAGCTTCATCAGCTGCGCCCAATATCTTCTTCTTCTCGTCAGCCGTCTTGGCTTGATCAAGCTTCCAGTGTAGGATCTTAGCACCGATGATATATATATTCTTGGATGCTGCGGGGCAGTTGTCATATGCCTTCTGCCAATGCTCATAGGCGTCGGCATAGTTCGCAGTCTTGCCAAAGCTGGTCAGTAGGGCTGATACTTTGGCGACAGCGGATGCTGTCTTCACCTGAGCCAAAAGGGTACCTGTGCCCTACCCGTTCGGGCGTAAGCAGCCGTCGAGAGAAGTCCAAGAGCGGCTACCAGGATCATTCTGTTCAGTTTCATTGTCTCTTGTATTTGTTATATAAATGATTAGATCGTAGTGAGAGCCGATCACCTAAACTGTGGAGGTGAAGCTACGTCAAGCAAGGGAGGGCAGTTAGTTGATGCGAGCCTACGGAACCAGTTTTCGTTGAGAGGATACCCCAGTGACTCCCCAGAGCATGCTCACGAACCATTCCCGAAGATTGAGGAAGTGATAGCGGTAGTCCACGGTGATGTTGAGGAGCGAACGGCGATCGATAAGGGTAAACCAATACCCAACGGGTCGTCAGTTCATTGTACCCATACCTCTGCCCCGAGGCTGTCGGAACAAGCATATACGAATTAGCCCCTCACCCCAAAAGCGATAGCGTGAGCGAGCGAAGATACCACGACCACGCTGATCTGGCACCCACTCTGCCCCCAAGCCCTATACGGTAGGTATCTCGAGGCTTAGCTCCATCCTGCTCAAGGCTCGTAGCTTTAGCCCACTGCATGTAAGTGAAGCCTGCACCCAGGAGTAAGTTTTCATTATGACGGTACGTAGCACCTGACGGAATAGCTCAGAGGTACATGATGGAGGCTCTGAGAGGTAATAGTATCCGTAGACTCGGGAACTAAGCGACTGGAGTTCTCTGCACTCTGGAAGTGCTGGTCGATAAGCGTCGAACGGAGTTTAATTTCAGGAAAAGGTCGCACCGAAGACAACCGAACGGCTATGCTCCTTATCCAAATCCAGCTGGTACTGAGCGCCGACATCTGCTTTGAAGCCCTTCAGCTGAAGCTGTGTACGATAGAAAGGATTGGAAGCTCCTTCCGATCCGATATACACCTGACGCTCCTGAGTCGTATAGCCAAAGAGGTAAGAAGCATTGACACCCAGCGAGAAACTGCCGATACGACCAGCCACCCCTAAGTAAAGGTCATTGAAGCTCCCTTGACCTAAGTAAGTGCGCTGATAGGTACTATGATTTCCCTCCAGTGGCTCTAAGTTGCCGAAGCGATAGCCCACAGTCGAGAAAGGCATAATCCCCTGCACTCATGGCCAGATGCTTGCCCATAGGAAAAGGATGGTACATAATCGATATTTCCCAAGATGCGACTATCCTTATTCGAGCCTTCACTCAGGTAGGATCCCTGCAATGCTACCGCCAGATCCATAATGAAGGTCATCGAGTCAACGGCGATGTATGAGGCGGGGTTAGCGGGGTTGACCGTAAAGCCATCACGCAGTCCCACACCGATACCTCCCAAGGCCCTGGTTGTAGCTGTCTGACGTAACCCCAGCGTCCCATAGCCGAAGCGACTATAGGGGAACGCTCCGAGTTGCTTTTGTGCGCTGAGGACTCCCCACAGTACTTGCTGAGAGGACCTGCCGAGAGGAGGTAGCTGAGGATCTTCTTATGCTTTATCATCTGTTGTACTCAACATCTTATTGAGTCCATAGAGAACTAAGTCGGGCTCTATACGAACCTCCTGAGGGAGATAACTCTCGATCAGCGAGCATCACCACCAGTCACAAAGACCTGCACCTGGGGGTCATTCGCCTTAGCTTCGTCTATATATCCTTTGATCTCGTGGACGACACCATGTAGCACGCCCGAAGAAATCGCCTCAGCGGTAGTCGTACCGAAGGCAGCACGGGCGAGACGAGATCGTGAGCAAAGGTAGACGCGAGGTGAAGTGGTTCAGAGCCTTGAGTCTGGTATAAAGTCCGGAGAGATATTCCCTCCTATGTATTCCCCATTGGGAGTTATTTGTTCGAAGGTAATTGCTGTACCTAAGTCCACTACTAAGAGGCTGACGCCGAGTGCCAATGCCGAGGCACCTACGACTGCAGCCAGACGATCGCTACCGAGTCCTTTACGATCATAACGTACACGCACAGGCACATCGATATACCTCGTCGACCCGAAGTACCGTAGGGATACGCTCTGCGAGCAGGCTCAACAGCAACTTGTCGACACCAGCGACAGAGCTGTGAGATGGCGGCCTTCAGATCTGGGTAATCCGATAGGATACTCCCAGCTTCTCGGAGGAAACTCAGGGAAGGAGTAGTGGGCGATGAACTCACCCCATCCACTACGGCCACTTTACGACCGAGTTTCCCTGATCGATGATTAAATTCACTTAGTGGTCGAATAGTCATAATACCACAAAGAAAACGGCTTTATCTGGAATATACGGCAACGAGACATGAAGGACAGTCCCTTCAGCACGGTGGTAAAGCTCATCAGAAGTCGTTACTAATCGAGAAGAGGCGTCCCTTCACCGACCAATTCATGTAGGAGTTGCAAGGCCTGATCTTTCCGCTGCTCGCATGCGCGTCTCATCCTCTGGGCTCTTATCTTTAAGACCACAGATGTAGCACACCATGGATGATCACACGATGTAGCTCTTCGGCGTAGGCATTACCAAAGCATCTCTGCGTTGCTACGCACCGTATCCAGACCGATCAACATGTCTCCAGAGATCACATCCCCTCACTCTCATCAAAGGTGATGATATCGGTGTAATAATCATGATCAAGGAAGTCTTGATTCGTCTGTAGGATGCGTTCATCACCACAGAACTGGTAGCATAGCTCTCCTACACGACGGTTATAGAGAGCTGCATGACCTCACGTATCCAGTTGCGTAGGACTCGCTCTCTGAGGTGAGGAGCTTCAACATCTTCGTCTGTATAGTAGGCTATAAGCTCAGGTTCTTTCACCATAAGTGGATATGCAGTTGTATTTAATTCTTGAGTAGGGGCTCTTCGTCTGCCAAGCGACCATGTCCGTAGCGAAGCACCTCAAAAAGGCTCTTCGGTGCAGTCCACGATTGTAGAGGGTGCCAGCGTATATCCCCAGCATCGAGGATGGTATAAACCCGCTGGCCATAACGCCCTCTATGAGCTCGGGGTTCGTGCATACTCGGGCTCATCTTCATCCCTATAGGTAGCGAGGAGGTGATGAGTGGATTTCCCAGATGCTCGGCTAAGAGCCGACCAATCGGATGCTGTATTAGGCGTACTCCGACCTCCTTGCGTTGCTTGAAGATACGAGGTAGATCACCCGAAGCAGGCAGGATAAATGTGTAGTTCACCTCATGCTCCTGATGAACTTAAACGCCCGATCATTCATCTTGCAGTACTCAGAGACTTGGCTCAGAGAAGCACAGGCTATTGAGAGAGCCTTCTTCTTCGAGTCAATTTGCTTCAGGCGACAAAGCTCTTCGATGGCACGCTGATGGAGTGCATCGCAGCAGTAAGCGTAGCCCGAAGCAGTAGGATAAATGAAGATTGCTCCACGGCGAAGCGCATCGACCAAATCGCTCAAGAGGCGATAGTCAGGGCATCAGCGTGATCTTCGTAAGCATGACATACGTTTGTATTAGAGGGTATTCAGACCAGCTTGACGGACTACTTCATAGATAAGAACACCACCAGCCACTGAGACATTAAGAGACCTGATGGAGCCTGCCTGTGGTATACGCACGATCTTATCTGCCCGACGGAGCACCTCCCTGAGATACGCCATGATCTTCTGCCCCGAGTACAAGCCCTAAGGGAGGATAAAGGAACTTTCGGTATAGAGATCGGCTGCCTTCTCCGAAGCTGCGATGATCTGAATACCACTATCTTGCAGTAGCGTCACAGCCGCTTGTATCGAGCTGACACGGCACACGGTATCCGGTGGAGTGCTCCTGCCGAGGTCTTGACGGCATCGGCTGTCACAGATACCTTCCTCGCTCAGGGATAATAATCGCATCAACACCTGCGCACTCGGCAGTACGTGCTATAGCCCCGAAGTTACGCACATCGGTCAGCCCATCCAGCAAAACCACGAAGGGAGAGCGTCCTTCTTCGTAGAGCATCGGGATGAGCTGCTCCAGCTGTGTGTATTCGATCTCGCTAACAAAGGCGATGACACCTTGGTGCTGCTTACGTGTCAAGCGCATCAGACGTTCCTCTGGGACTATCTGCACAGGTATCATACGTTCCTTAGCCACAGCAGTGATATGGCTCACTTCGCTACTACGAAGTCCGCGCTGAGCAAGATCATCTATCTCGACCCGCCTCCAGGGGCTTCAATAAGAGGGTGAATCCCAAAGATCAGGTTGTTCTTTCCCATTAGTCTTTATAGCTTGATTATTCTGTAGTGTCAATTCTCGTCTTCACGTGTGCGCCACATGGACTAGCTAAGATACAAAAAGATCTGCGTGAACATTTCCCGACAAAAGAGCTACGATCATAACGTCCTCCTCAGCTGTAGCTCAATAAAGCGACCCCACGCTTGCTCTCACAGGATGAAGGGCGTACATCTCCTACCTTTTTCTCGGAGTAATAGAAAAGGGGACAAAGCAATAGTAGTACAGGGTATGAAGCAGTAGTGGTGGAAGGGTGGCAGCACTACTGGTTCAGAGCCGAGCAGTAGTGGTGCCTCCCTCCCACCACTCAGTGGTCGCCCCACCACATGGGAAAGGAGGCTCCTAACATGAAAGAAGGACAGGCAGGCATCCCACGGCAGGCGCAGTCTCGAGTAGCAACAGAATCGATATTATACACCAAGGCGAGGATTTTGTACCTTTGATATAGTGTGCGTGTGCACGCAATGGTTTTGCATCACCAGCATCTCGCTCAACAGAAGAGCCCTTAGCATAACATCAGTAAATGGAGACCATCAAGCAGATATTCCGCATAGGTAGTGGGCCGAGTAGTAGCACACCATGGGGAGCTACGTCGTGCCGCCGAGCAGTTCAGAGACCGCTGTCCTCAAGCCAGCGCTATGATGTCACACTCTACGGGAGTCTGGCAGCGACAGGCAAAGACACATGACTGATGTCGCCATCCTCGAGACTTTAACGCCCATGGCCCCGACGGAGATTATCTGGAAGCCCGATGTCGTCCTCCTTCCACCCCAATGGAATGAAGTTCGAGGGTTACGATGATGCAGGGAAGCTCCTCGACACCTATACTCGTATTCAGTATCGGCGGAGGGACGCTCGCCAATGAAGAGTTCAACGAGCGGCGCTCTGCTACCATCTATCCCGATAGCCATATTGTAGATATCATGCACCGCCTTCACGAGGAAGATGCTACCTACTGGGAGTATGTCGGAGCACTACGAGGGGACCCGAGATCTGGGACTATCTGGCCAAGATCTGGGAGGTAATGCAGCGTGCCATCCAATCAGGACTCACAGCCGAAGGGGTACCCTGGAGGCTTAGGTCTCCGTCGCAAAGCCGCCCTCTACAAGATTAAGGCGCGAGGGCTGTGGCTCTGCAAGCATCAAAATCGTGGGCTTGTTTATGCCTATGCTTTGGCTGTCAGTGAGCACAATGCTTCAGGGGGACAAGTAGTCACAGCTCCTACGTGTGGAAGCTGTGGTGTCGTACCAGCCGTACTCTATCACCTCAAGACCAGTCGCAACTTCCCCGAGCAAAGCATCCTGCGCGCCTTAGCTACGGCTGGGCTTTTCAATGTCGTACGTCTTGCACCAATGCCCATCTCGGGAGCCGAAGTGGGCTGTCAGGATAGTCGGTGTGGCCTGCGCTATGGGAGCAGCTGCCGCTTGTCAGCTCTTGGAGGCTCGAACCTGCAGATCGAATACTCAGCAGAAATGGCCTTAGAGCACCACTTAGGACTCACCTGTGACCCCGTCTGTGGATTAGTGCAAATCCCCTGCATTGAGCGTAATGCCTTCGCCGCTGCACGCGCCTTGGATGCCAACACCTATGGGACATTCAGCGATGGTCGCCACACGTCAGCTTCGACCAAGTTGTCGAAGTAATGCGCAAGACGGGCACGACCTACCCAGCCTATACAGAGAGCCTCTACCGGAGGGGCTCGCCACCGAATACGGCCAAGAAGCCCCACCCACGTCCTTGGTAGTTCGACAAAAAGAGATCACATGATGTTACCTCAACATACAATCCCTAAAGACTACTCACCGCTCTCTCACTCCTGCTTAGTGGGACATGGTGGGGACTCCATGCCTAAAATGTCCCTCTGGAGTAGCCAGTCACTCCAGTGGCGACAGCCTCTGAGTGATCCAATTTGCCAATGTGTACATTCCGCATCCCGCACCGTCCGACCTCTGAGCAACGAAGAGCGACGACAGCTCTGGCGAAGAATACGTGATGTCAGAAAGTCTACCCTCACGCTCGATACGTAGCAGCTACCATTATCGAGACGTACGAGTATATGCAGACTCTCCTGAGAAGGAGCAAGAGCCTCACCTCAAGCGTGTCGAGAAGGAACTGAAAATAGAGATGGAGCCGAAGATGAAAGACCTCACCTCAACCAAGGCAAGCTACTCATCAAGCTCATCAACCGACAGTGTGGCATGACTGGATACGAGCTACTGCAGTCCTTCCTCGGAGGCTTCAAGGCGTGGACCTGGCAGGTCTTCGCTCGCATCACTGGAGCAAGCCTCAAGGCGGCTTATCACCCCGAAAGCGACCCTGATGATGCCCTCACGGAGCGCATCGTACGGCTCTACGAACATCGCATCCTCTGACCTCAAGACCTCCTATGAAGCTCAATAAACTCTTCGCCCTCCTCACATTCACCGCTACCAGTTGGGTGGTAGGACTCTCCTCCTGTACCTCCTCTCTACCTGAGCTCACGATCAAGCTCGACTCCTGGCTTCCAGCGATACCCTTGCTTGGGTCACATACTTAGGGGATGGAATACAGCAAAACCGATACGCTTCTTCACTTTGAGCCGACACTACATTTCTCGCCCGGACACGGCGCGCTTTCACTCGGTGATCTTCACGTCATGCAGCCTCTACGCGCGTACATTATTATATGCTACAAGGGAAAGAGTGGAAGGAAGCACCACTATACCAGTGGATACGACTACGGGTCACGACGGCTATTCCCTTTGAGGCTGTAGATATTCAGGGCAGCACCACACTGCTCCCGAGCTCTATATGCACCAGCGTGTCACACTCGTTCGCCTCCTCCTGAAAACTTAGCGAGCCTCACCCGTCGAGAGCAAGAGCGACTCCAGGCTCAAGCACGGCCAGATAGTCTTCACTGGTCATCCTCTACCCCACGGCTTTCCGGACAGCACCGCACGTCAGCGTTTTTCGCCGTGATAGCCTCCGAGGCATTGCCATCTCCGACAGCTTAGGCGTGGTTTCCCAACTAAGGAAAGGCTATGGCATCCAAGGGGCTAATACACGCCCCACACGCCTGTCAAATAGACACTTAGGCAGGGTCAAGCGAAGCTAATCTGACTCACACTTCGCCTTCCTATACCTACACTCATGCCCATCTTCAATTATGCTTGTCAAACCTATGCGGCCGCCTTGCAGAGTATCCAAGCTCAGTACGGTCACGATCGAAGTGAGCTGCACACGAGGCTCTGTACTTTCCAGCTGGTAGGACTCCCCGACACGGCTATCAAGGAGAGCCAAGACCGCATCATCTCAGCCATCGAGAGTAGCGGATATAGTTCCCAGGAAAGGCGCATCGTCATCAATATGAGCCCTGCTGACCTGCGCAAGGAAGGAGCAGCCTATGACCTTCCTTTGGCTATCGGACTCTTAGCTGCGGATGGACAAATCCTCCGACCTATTGAGAGCTACATGATCATGGGGAATTATCTCTGATGGAGCCGTGCGCCCTCATCTCACGGAGCACTCTATAGCGATACAAGCACGGAGCGAAGGCTATAGAGGCTTATCCTTCCTGAGGCTAATGCACGAGAAGCAGCTGTCGTGAATAACCTCGATGTACACGCCGCACGCACCCTGCGCGAAGTCATCGGGATGCTCACAGGTGAAGCACCTCTTCCCATCGCGTTGAGGTTGATACTCGAGGGAATTTTATCGAGGGATACAGAGTGAATGCTTTGATTTTCGCTAGAGGTCAAAGGTCAAGAGAGGCGTCAAGCGTGCCCTCGAGTTGCGGCTGCAGGTGGACACAACCTACTGATGATTGGGAGCTCCTGGTAGTGGTAAATCGATGATGGCCAAGCGACTTCCCAGCATCCTTCCGCCCCTTCACGCTCGGGAAAGTCTGAGACAACGAAGTTTATTCCGTAAGCGGGAAAGTTGGGCAAGGACGTTACCTTGATGACGACACGCCCCTTCCGAGCACCTCATCACTCGATCTCTCCAGTAGCACTCTGTTGGGGAGGTAGCCATCCTCAGCCTGGAGAAATTAGCTTAGCGCATAATGGAGTACTCTTCTTGGACGAGCTTCCAGAGTTCAGTCGCAATGTCTTGGAGGTGATGCGTCAGCCTTTAGAGGAGCGTGTCGTCACCGTAGCGCGTGCTCGCTATACAGTAGATTATCCTGCCAGCTTCATGTTGGTGGCAGCGATGAACCCCGTGTCCCTGCGGCTACTATAATCACCCAACGCATACCCGCGAGTGTACCCCACAGCAAGTCCAGCGCTACTTGGGCAAGGTCTCTGGTCCGCTCCTTGACCGCATCGACCTGCAGGTGGAGATCGTCCCTGTCGACTTCGAGAAGCTCTCCGACGCACGACCCTCAGAGAGTAGCGAACGTATCCGTGAACGGGTCTTAGCCGCCAGAGACATACAGACGGCACGCTTTGCGCCCCTACCCTGAAGTGCACTGTAATGCGCAGATGACCCCACGTCTCATGCAGCTCTTCGCACGCCCCGATGCCGAAGGGTTAGAGAAACTCCGTCTGGCGATGGAGCGTCTTGACCTCTCGGCACGTGCCTACGACCGCATCCTCAAGGTAGCACGTACCATCGCCGACTTAGCTGGCTCTGAAGACATCCGTAAGGAGCATATTGCCGAGGCCATCCAGTATCGTAGCCTCGATCGTGGCCCTGGGGACAGCAACAGCACCCTAACTTAGACCTGAGCTCCCTAGGATAAGAGCAACTCACTTTGCCCAGAAGTAGCAATCTGTGAAATAGTTGTTTATATGTAAATGACTATCTTTGCAAGACCTAGTACAAATACAGAATCGATTATAATCATCAAAGAAATATTCACAATGAAGAGAACACTTGCACTCGCAACCATCGTAGCTCTTTCCTCTCTCTCGCCTCCTGCAGAAAGAAGAACAATGAGCCTATCGCCCCTAAGCCCAACTCCCCGAAAAGCCAGCCCCACGCCAGGGACGAACCCAACACCTCACCCCAAATCCGACAATCCCATCCCCTGACACTCCTGCTCCTGACAACAAGGATAACAACAATCAGAATTAAGCCTAGACGAGTCCCCATCAACACGGCTGTCTCTATCAAGCTGACTAAGGGAGCACGGATCACAATCCAATCCGACAAGCCTCTGACCATCACTGCAGCAAAGCTAGTTGATGCCAACATACACACCCATGAGGTAGCAGGAATCTGGTACCGATTGACGGTGCACTCTGAAACACTTGATCTGCAAATAGCACAAGCCACTGAGTTGCCTTGGACAAAGGAGATGCCTTCCCCTCAAGAGCCTCAAGGTCGCTACCAACGAATCGCTCAAGAAACTATCGCTTCAGGGAACTAAGAACCTTGAGCAACTGAATATAGTAGGTGTGCAAAAGCTGAAGAACAAGTTCTCGACCTTTCTAAAGCACAGCAAGCTCCGCCTTCTCGCACTGGGTAATCGCCTGATATAATCGGAAAGTTCACCACCAAGCTAAAATAGTGAATACCACCTATTAATAGTGCAAACCAAAGCACAGAGACCAGCTTTAAGGAAATAAGCCTTCCCACTTCGCTGGAGGTCTCTCTCTAGCTAGCTTTACTGCCTCTGCAGGGTGCAGAACAACCTCCCTAACCTCCGAGCTGCATATCTCTATACAACCAATGCCAAGCTGCTTTGGTGGTCTTTCCTTGCCAGTAGCACTAACTTAGAGCGCCTACTGCTGGCTTATACTGCAGTGGAGGTGTAACTCAATAGCCTCACCGTAAAGAATAAAGCCTCATCTTGAGAGATCTATTCTTATACAAGATGACAATCAAGCATATAAGCATCAGATGGTCTACACTGCGACTACCTCAATGTATCAGACCACTAATTACCATCTGCCCCTCGATGAGATACACAACACGCCTGCTAGTAAGATCTTAGGTCTACTGAAATAGCTACAGATCTTAAGTCCACAGACTTGACGAACAATCCAGACTTAACGGCGAGAAGCTTATCAAAATAGCGAGAAGGCTAACCAGAAGTCGAGGTGTTAACCTCAAGATCGAAGAAGCTAAGGCTACCGAAGCTGTCAAGGAAGCATTCCAGAAAGATTGGATGGACAGTGAATAACTAGCACTCCATCGTAGCTACACATACCACTCAAGAAGCCCCGAGGATAGCAATATCTTCGGGGTTTCTTGCCTATTAGCTCACGGATAAGTGCTACTGCACCTACACGAAAAAGACTATCTTTGCTATAACAAGACAAAAGCATCATCACACACTATTCACATATACATCCTTGTATTATGGAACAAGACATTCTTAGCTCAGGTACGTGTAAGGCCGAAGGCTGGCTCGCATCTGGGTGCGATGAACAGACACGCGCCGAAGTACAACGTTTTGCTCGACGCAGAAGACACGACCGACCTTGTCGAAGCTTTCTACAAGGACTTAGAGTTCGGCACGGTGGTCTACGTGGCATCATGGGCGTAGGTCCAACCAGTGTGAACCGCTACGCGTCGGTGCAGCTACAAAGGTCTGGCGAACTACCTCAGTTAGCAGCCTTCGCTTCGCTCGAGATTTCGGTAGCTATCGGTCAGACTGCCGTAACAATAGCGATGTCTTCGCACGCATTGCAGCCGAGATCTTCTCCGCTAATGGCATCAAGGTCTACCTCTTTGAGAGCCTCCGTCCTACCCCTGAAGTATCCTTCGCCATTCGCGAATTAGGCTGTCAAAGTGGTGTGATGATCACCGCTTCACACAATCCCAAGGAACTACAATGGGTACAAGGCTTGATTGGGCTGATGGAGCACAGATGCGCTCCCCCGACGATAAGAACACGATCATCGAGGTCAATAAGATTACACGATGTAGAAGATATTCACTTCGAGGCACGCCCAGAGCTCAGTTCACCTCTTGGGGAAGAGTTCGACAAGCGCTTCATCGAGCGTGTAGCTTCCCTCTCTGCACCACAGAAGGACTCCATCGCACGCCACCACGACCTGAAGATCGTCTATACACCTATCCATGGTACAGGCGTGCGCATCATCCCCGAAGCTCTGCGTGCTATTGGCTTTACCAACATCATCAATGTTCCTGAGCAGGATGTCGTCAGTGGCAACTTCCCCACGGTACCTCTCCCTAACCCCGAAGAACCCGCAGCCTTAGAGCTGGCTATCCGCCGTGCCGAAGAGACTGGTGCTGCATATCGTCTTGGCTTCAGACCCCGATGCACAGACCGTATCGGTGTAGCTGTGCGCAACGAAGAAGGTAAGATCGTCCTAATCAATGGGAATGAAATCTGCGCCCTCTTGACCTACTACGCCATCGCCAACCGCGCGTGACGCTGGTCTCCTACAGCCTACCGACTATGTCGTCAAGACCATTGTCACGACCGAGGCTCATCCGTGCGATTGCCGAGGAAGAACAACGTCACCCTCTTCGACTGCTACACGGGCTTTAAGTGGATCGTGACGTCATCCGCAAGAACGAAGGCAAGCTGAACTACATCGGTGGCGGTGAAGAAAAGCTACGGCTTCCTCCGTGAAGACTTCATCCGTGACAAGAGCTCCGTATCCGCCTGCTGCATGTTCGCCGAGCTCGCAGCTTGGGCGGCTGACCGTGGTATGTCTGTTTACCAGCTCCTCCAGCACGTATTCGCAGGTACGGACTCTATAAGGAGCAAAAGGTGTCACGTGTCGTCCGTAAAGGGGTAAGAGTGGCGCCGAGGGAGATCGAAGCTATGATGAAGAACTTCCGTGAGAAACCCTCTGAAGAGCCTCGCTGGAGCCCCGTCGTCGGGAGTCCTTGACTATGCTAAGCTCAAGGGTCTTTGGCTCGACAGAGAAGTCTTTACGCTCGACATGCCTCGACCAGCAATGTGTACTGCAGTACAAGACCGCTGACGGCACGAGGTATCTATCCGTCCCTCAGGTACGGAGCCTAAGATCAAGATTCTACATCGGCGTACGTGGTAAGGTAACTTCTAAGGAAGATCTCCCTGCAGCGAAGCTGCTTGCCTCGAAAGATTCAGGTCATCCGTCAGAGCTCGGCATCTAATCCGAGCACAGCTCCCATAAACTCAGCTACCTCCCGTGGAAACCAGCCGCGGGAGGTAGCATTATCACCTAGTGCGTTTATCTCTGTCCTTCCCCGAACTTTATTCCCTCTATCACATCGCCCTAAGAGCATCGTCATCATCGTAGACATCTTCCGTGCTAACCGACAACAATGGTGGCAGCCTTCGCCCACGGAGCGAAAGGGCATCCTCCCCTGCCTCGACTGAAGAAGCCGAAGAAATCGGCAATCGTCTGGGTGCACTCATCGCCGCCGAGCGCAATGTCGTACGCTGTCCTTTTGCTCAGCTGGGCAATGATCCCAGCCGAATACACCACCGAGTTGGTCTCTCGGTCGCGAGATCGTCTTTACGACGACCAACGGCACGAGGCCTAACGATAGCGAAAAGCACACGGAGCAGAGAAATCCTCGTGGAGGTGCATTGACTAACCTTCGAGCAACGATCAACTACTGCCAGCAGTCAGGGGCGTGATGATCGTTGTCCTCGCTGCTGGATGGAAGGACGAAAGCCTCGATGGAGGATATGCTCTACGCTGGAGCTTTTCCGCCGTAGAGTCTGGGGCACAGCGGGAGATGACACGACACGCATGGTTGGCTCTCTGTGGAAGACGCACGCTCTTAGCCTCGAGGGCGCACGGAATACATCAAGAGCAGCGAGCACTATGCTCGACTCGGCGAGCTGGCTTGCCGACTGCGTCCCCTACTGCATGAGCTTGAGCCTTTTCGACCTCGTCCTTCGCTTGGAGGATGGATGGCTACGTGCTGTAATCCGATAGAGGTGAACATCACCCATCCTGTAGCATAGTTATAAGAGAAAGATGTACTAACCTCTCCTCTTCGTCAGGAAGGAGTTAACATAATACAACAAGCAATGGCAACAGTTACATTTTAAGAAAGATCTCACCGTACGCCTCTCTCGAACTCCTGCAGTAGGTAGCATCGCTCCTAACTTCGAGCTGTCAAGACGAACCTGAGCGAACTTCACCTCGAAGATCTCCGTGGTCAGCGTGTCGTCCTCAACATCTTCCCCAGCGTTGATACTCGGTGTATGCGCTACCAGCGTACGTCGCTTCAATGCCGAAGCATCTAAGCTGGACAATACCGTCGTCCTCTGTATCTCTAAGGATCTCCCCTTCGCTTGAGTCTCGCTTTCTGCGGTGCAGAAGGTCTCGACAAGGTAGTTCCCTGTATCCGTCTTCCGTCACGGCTGCTTCACCGAGCACTACGGTCTTGAGCAGCGGAAGGTCCTCTTGCTGGTCTGCTTAGCTCGTGCTGTCGTCGTCATCGACGAAGCTGGCAAGGTCGTTTATACGGAGCTTGTCCCTGGAAATCACTCAGGAGCCCAACTACGAGCTGCACTCTGCTGCGCTAAAAGTAGCACAGAAGTCGACTCCCATCTTCCATGGTAGAGCGTCACATGGTCCACATGATCGTGGAGCTATGTGACGCTCTATTAAGGGTAGTAGCTATTTTCATCAAAAGCACGAATAATCAGCTGGAAACTGTGGCTGAATAGGACAGACAGAGTCAACTTAATCCCGCATCAGCAAGCCCGTGTGGGCACTATGATCTCCGTAGCACCAGTCAGGAAAAGCAGACCTGGAGGAGATATCAGCTGCGAGACGATAACCTCTGCTCGGTCTGGCTTGAGACAGAAAAAGTTGCATACGTTGCTCTGGGGTATATCGCCTCAATTCATCAGCCACACGTAGTAGACTCTACGGGTAGCGTATTGATATTCGCACGCTCTGAAGGAGCTCCCAGACGGAGGAGCTTGTATGATATCTCCCTCTGTACCGACCAAGCGAAGTGGTCCATGGGTAGCACTCGTGTCTGTACATACTCGCAAAAGAGTCACGCACCTCGTCCACTCTACCCACTAAGTTGGCGGATCGTCCCGATATCAAAAGAGCGAGATTCGATAAGTTCGGATCCACGCACCAGATTAAGCTCCGTACTCCCCACCGACATCTACGTAGAGGAAGGTGTCTTCGGTCTGCGTACCCAAGGCACGGATAAGGTCTGCTGAGATTAAGCGAGCTCTTCCTCCCATCGATGATCTCGATGGGCGTATATCAGTCTTCTCCTAGATCTTCTCCACCAGCTCGAGCTCCATTAGCAGCATCACGCATCGCAGAGGTAGCACAAGCACGAAAGGCCGTGACCTCCATGATCTCCATCAGCTCACGATAAGCCTTCATCAAGCTGACGAGTTGCTTGCTCTTCTTCTTCGAGATCCGACCATCGACAAAGGCATCTTCGCCTAAGCGCAGGGGAACACGTACTGAGCTGTACCTTAGACAGAGGCTCTGCAGCTCCAGGCTCGTTGAGGCACCTAATGAGTAGACGGACGGCATTCGATCCTATATCAATACCAGCATAATGAGACTTACCCATGATTTTCTCTCTTCTTCTTTGCTTCGATACTTATATAATGCTTGCTGTGAGTTGAAGGGCACTTCATCGGAGGCCAAATCCTCACGACGTGGTCGTACCGCCTCACCTTGGACGTAGTACCCCCTGCTCGGTATCACGCAAGCCAGCTGAGAGGATAAAGTCCAGTTCATGCTGTATCTCGGGATCATGAACGGGTGTCATCACCTCAATGCGACGATCCAGGTTGCGCGTCATCCAGTCAGTCGATCCGATATGGTACTTTTGGCTCTCCCCACCCCCAAAAGATATAGATACGCGAGTGCTCCAGATGGCGTGAGATAATCGCATTGATAAACAGCCCTTCGCCGATCCTGGCACCTGGCAACAGCGAGCAATTGCCACGCAGACAAATCTCGACACGCACCCCAGCAGAGACCGCTTCATAGAGCTTTAGCCACCATCTTTTCATCGACAATATGGTTGTAGCTTGAGGCGTATGAAGGCATCCTCACCAGCTTTCGCTAAGCGAATTTCCTTATTGATCAGGTTATACGGGGCTGACGCATACCATTGGGAGCGACCAGCGGGTGATGAAAATGTGGGACGATGAAGGGCGTTCGATGAAGTCAAAGACCTGAGCGACATCGTGAACGATCCCCTTATGAGACGAGTCATCAGCATCAGGTCTGTATAGAGCCGTGCTGTACCTTCGTGCAAGTTGCCCGAGCCAATACAGGCGATAGAGCCTCGCTTCGTCGCAATATAGACCAGCTTGGAATGCACTCGAGCTTCTCGTGCCCCACGACCACGGGTTGATTCCAGCATCACCATCTTCTTCCCCAGTTGATATTTGATTGCTCATCAAAAGCGAGCTAAGAGTTCGACCACGGCAGTGACCGCTTGCCGTTCTGAGCAGCTGTGGTGAGGGCTTTGATGACCTTGGTTCTGGGCGATGCGATACAGCGAAATTCGGATCTCTGTGACCTCTTCGCTTATAGCAGCCTCCTGGAGTAAGCGCAAGAAATGATCAAAGCTGTAGTAAGGGAGTGGAGGCAACGATCCTGATGAAGTATTTGCTAATCGAGGCTCTGCGTATAGTGGAACTCGTCCATCTGCAACGGCGGTTTGCTTGGAAATGAAGTTCCTTGTGGCCACAGTCAGGTAGATCCATCAGATCCCTCTATTGTGGTAGCGACCTCCTCCGATGCGTGTATCTCGGAGTTTGGCTCCGCCATATCGCTGAGCTTGCGCAAGATTTCCGAAGAGAGAGCTTGGTCATACCACGCGGACGGGCTCGCCGCGCTTACGGCGCTTGACTCGCGCGAGACTTTTTCGATGACGCTCTGAGCAGATCCTGCTCTATTTCGAACTCTGCATCTTTGGTGAACTTAAACGTGTATAGCTTCATACTGCACGTACTCCCGACCGATAAAGATGTAGGGCAAACAGTAGCGTATCACATCATCAAGGAACATCAGATACTTCCATCCTTGTCTTTCAGGCGGAAGAAGCGTCCTAATTCACGCACGGGCACTTCGAGCAAAGCCACTTCATGCTCCGATTCAGCCTCTTCTGGTATGCCATAGGACGACAGCCAGATACAGAGCTTCCTTGAGATGTCGCTCTGGGCTGAAGGTAGGACCATTGATGAAGATGGGATTGGTGAAGCCGTTGATCCGATCCATGAAGAAGGAAAGTACCTCATCCCTCTTGGCTTGTCGTCGGCTCTCGCTCATTGATAGTTAATATATGGGCTGACTTAAGTTCACGGACAAGCTGCGTAAAATGTGTCGTCAAAGAGCTGCGGTATTCTATTCAGACGGAGGATGGTCGCAGGGTCTCCCTTTGGCCTTCTTGCGCTCTGCAGGAAGGAGATCTTCGGCTGAATCAACGAGAGGCATGAAGCGAAGCTACACGTACTCGGAAAAGAACTCATCGAGGTTGTTGGAGTATATTCCCAGATAGTTGAATCGCTCCCAAAAGTGGGGAGGTCAGAGCGCATAGCTTCCAAGAGGATGCGCTTGTGAAAGTACATCCAGCTTGTATCACGCTCGATATGGGGCATCTGCCACGGTGCTGACTGCGGCATAGACAAGAGGCTATCTAAAAGTGCGCTGCCGTCGAGCCAAAGGGAAGGAGATAGCGACGAGTCCTCAAGAGAAGCGTCTGTCCTGCCCATCAGCAAGACAGGGGAAAGGATGGAAGCGCGTCACAGTCTCCATGATCACCTGACGACAACTACCACAAGGGGAGATGAAGGATACACGACCAGAAGCATTGACAGCCACGATAGCGAGGCGTTCGACTGCTACATCGGGCCACTGTGCTCCAGCCCAAAAGAGTGCCGTGCGCTCGGCACAAGTCGGAGGATGAGCGGCATTCTCTCTTGGTTGGGCCCGTGACAATCTCGCCGTTAGCGAGTAACACGGCTGCACCTACATGGAAGCGACTATAGGGAGCATAAGCCTTCTGTGCGGCTTTCAAGGGCACGCTCTTCCAGCTGAAGATCTTTACTTGAAAGCTCTGAGCGATCGAGCATCTTATAGGGTATCGAGAATGTTTGCTCCATTACATATAGGGTATGATGTGCACAATAAATTACGAATGACTCTATAGCTAATGTACGATGTTTTGACCACATGCACTTTCCCTTTTTCTGAAGAAGGTAGCATCCTAACAGGTGGATGTGAAAGCTATAGTGCTTCATGCTCTGACCACTACTGATCGAAGCGTAAAAGCACTATAGCTTTGTGCGCCGACCAATAGTAGTTCATACACTGACCACTCACTGCTACAAATCGAGACCATCGACAAACGGTGCACGGAAAGGCTGTTCGTAGAACTCCGATGAGCATAAATATACACCTTCGTCGTGGGTGGGGTGCTACGCTCATGCCCACACAGGCAGCTCTGCTAAGAGGAAGTCCCTATCTCCTCCCTGAGACACGATCTTCTGCACCGCAAAGCAAATAAATGCTTATCTTTGGGTATCCTTTATGCGAAATACCACAGGTCAATTCCGCACTTGATGCAACTTCAAAACTATCACATATGCCCATCAACGATGAAGAAACTTATCGCCATCATGGCACTCGCAGGGATTACGTCTTCCTGCGCAAGCACAAGCCCCTACGCAGCCCTAAGGATGCAGGACAACCCTAATGTCTTCACCACCATCAAGGATGCACGCATCACCTCGATCAGAATCAGGCAAACTCAGGGTACCTGCTGAATCTACTCTGGTCAGAGCTTCCTCGAAGACGAACTGATTCGTATCGGTAAGGGAGAATATGACCTCTCCGAAATGTTTGTCGTCAGTCATTCCTATCGTGATAGGCACGCAGCACGTCCGCCTGCATGGCAGCTCAACTTCGCTCAGGGAGGTTCCTTCTACGATGTACTCTGATGTACTCAAGAACTACGGAGCAGTACCACAGTCTGTGCTTCCAGGTCTCAACTACGGTACCAAGCTCAATAGCCACAGCGAAATGGAAGCAGGTGCATGAAGGCTTACCTGGATGCGATCATCAAGACTCCTAATGGAGCTAAGCTCTCTACAGCTGGTTCTCCGCCTCGAAGGTATCCTCGACAGCTACCTCGGCAAGCTCCTGAGACCTTCACCTTCAAGGGTAAGAAGTACACGCTCAGAGCTACGGCTCAAGAAATGGGTCTCAATGCTGATGACTATATATCACTGACCTCCTTCACGCACCATCCTTTCTATAGCAAGTTCGCCCTCGAAATCGAGGACAACTGGCGCTGGGCAGAGTCCTATAACCTCCCTATTGACGAGTTCATGCGTACGATGGAATACGCTATCGAAAAGGGCTACACCATCGCTTGGGGCTCGGATGTGAGCGAACAGGGCTTCACTCGTGACGGGATCGCCGTCCTTCCGATGTCGAAGAAATGGAAACCAAGGGCTCCTGACCAAGCTCGCTGGGTCGGACTCAATCGCTCCGACAAGCAGCGTCTGATCGGTCAACTCATCCATACGGCTGACGTCCCTGAGATCGAACCTACTCAGGAATATCGTCAGAAGGGCTTCGATAACTTTGAGCTCACTGATGACCACGGCATGGTCATCTATGGTATCGCTAAAGAACCAAATCGGCCGTAAGTTCTTCATGGTAAAGAACTCCTGGGGCGAAACGGGGCCTACTAAGGGTCACTGGTATGCTTCCTACAACTTTGTCAAGGGAAGACGATGAACATCGTGCTTCATCGCTCTGCTATCCCCGAAGACATCGCCAAGAAGCTCGGCATCAAGACCAAGTAAAAGGTACCGCCTTTTCTCGAATGTAGCGGAGGCACTCAGCATGAGATGAGTGCCTCCTCGCTTTATCTATACTCCTTTTCAGGGAGCATAATCGTGTATCTACAGAAGTTTTTCTGTATAATTCCCCTATCACTAAAGGCATTTTACGCACAATATTCAAATAAACATTAAAGAGACGTTTGGTTGCATCATATTATTTACGTATATTTGCAGTGTGTTTTTCATGGTATTAGATTTGTATGTTAACGAAAGGGTATTTGGCTGTCGGAGACAGTCAACACTCGTTTTATATCATCCTCATCTGCTATAAGAGGCACACACCACCCTTTTTATTCCTTTAGAATCTGTTCGATAAAGAGTAACTTTGTGCTACCTGCGTAGGACAAAGCCCCTACGTTGTAGCCAATTGCATAGAAAAGAAATCTCTATGGAACAGTGTAACCAGAACCCTCTCATCGCCCAAGTGCGCCAAACGAAGCGCCACGAACGCCCTGCTTTTTAGTCACCTTCGGTAGCACCCTATGAAGGGCCACACAAGACCTTTGCTACCCTACGCCAAAGCTTTTCGCAGAGGCTTTCCTCGATAGGGATATTTTATATGGCTTTCACCTCAAAAATTCTGTATTCGCAAGTGGAAAGAAGAAGACGGGGGAAGAATACTTCACCACAGATAAGTGGCTCGAAGCTATAGGCGAAGCTGGCTACAAAGCTGTGAGCATCCAGTCCCTCCACGTCATCCCAGGGCTGGAATACTCCTTCATTGAGGACCGACTGTCTCCACTCTTTCACCGCCTCTACCCTCAGATACCAGCTACCATCGGCGTCCCTTTACTCTGGAGCCAAAGCGATATAGAGCGTGTAGGCGACTGCATTTATAGCCTCTTCCGTGAGCGTCTCGATCGAGGAGAAGCCCTCATCATGATGGGGCACGGCAATAATACCGACAAGCATCCCGAGGCCAATCGGACGCTATCGTCGCCATACATGACTATCTGCAGCAGCGCTGTCCACCGCATACTCATCGGCACCGTGGACTTCGAAGATATGCTCTTCGAGGATGTGGCAGGGCGTCTTGCTGAAGTATGCCCTTCAGGGACAACGCTCAATCTCCTCCCTTGATGTCGGTCGCTGGTGACCATGCTCTCAATGATATGGCGGGATGAAGAGAAGGACTTCCCATAGGAAGAGCAAAGCTGGAAGGTTCAAGCTTCCGTACCCTCGGCTACACGGTCGAGGAAGAAAACTGCCATCTGCATGGTCTGACCGACTACGCTTCCCTGCGCCAAGTATGGCTCGATCACCTCATGGCGGCCGAACGTGAGCAGTAAACCTCGCCCCTAACACAGACCTCTGTCCTCAACAAACCTGCTATGAATAAGCGTATCTATCTCCTACTTCTTGCCTCGGCTCTGGGCTCGAGCCCACTGGGTCGCTATGCACATTATGGAGGGCTTCATCCCGATGAAGTGGTGTATTATATGGTATCTCATTGTTCTGCCTTCGTCATCTTCAGCTACCGCTTCGTAGCTCGTAAGATCAAAGCCTCCCCACGAATGAAAAGCTCCTTTGCCTTAGCGGCAGCCTCATACCTTCATCCTGTCGGCGCTGAAGATGCCTTCCGTCACTGGGAGTAGCTCGCACCTCACAGGGTACGACCTTAGGACGCTTACTATCGGAGCCATGGCAATGCCCTTAGTCGGAGCGATCGTCTTACTCTTCCAAGCTCTACTCTTAGCGCATGGAGGTATCAGCACCTTAGGCGCAAATATCTTCTCCTTAGCGATTGCTGGTCCCTTCGTTGCTTATGCCCTGATCGCCTCCTCACCTCACTCCCGTCTCCCGGAAGAATATCATCATCTTCATAGCGACCTTCTGTGGCCTCTATGGCGACCCTACATCGTCACTTCCTTCCAGTTGGCAGCCGTCTATCCCGATGCTGAGACGGGGTGATTGGCGCAGCATGGAAGTTCCTCGGTATCTTCGCCATCACGCAAGTACCTCTGTCCATCATAGAAGGTATCCTGACAGTCATCGTACTCGTTTGCTGGAGAAGAGCCAAGCCAAGAGCACTCTCACTACTGCTGAGGTAGAGGCATCGACTACAAAGAAGCACAGCCTACGTCCTCAGTTCATCGCACTCTCCTGCTGGCTTTGATCTGCCTTGCTCTTCCTATGCTTAGCTGGTCTCTTCGACATCGGATCAGGGGACAGACGACCAAGCTGGAGAGATGATTGGGCAGTTGACACCAGGCTTTAGCCCTACACCATTCACCAGAGCTCGAACCATCGGAGCTTGCCGAGCCCTCTGCTCTTGCCCTCTCAGGTAGCTATCGGAATAGCTCTCTTTGCATGGGGCTACCACCTCGTCTACAAGAAACACTCATCTAACAAGGAGCACGAAGCGTAATGTCGCACACAAAGCTGCTCTCAGCGCCCAACGCTCCATGAGGAGCAAGCCTATCTATTCCTCTGCCTCTGTCTGCTCGGAGTGGCCATCAGCCTACAGTCTATAGGCTACCTATCCGTGCTTGCAGGCTCTATGATAGGGTTGGCTACCTATCGTAGTGAGGCAAAGAGATGGAGCATCGTCAGGCGGTTACTCATCTTGTCGGGCTTCATTATCCTCTCCATCCTTCCGATCGCAATAGGCAGTAAGAGCACCGATAGGCTGTGGTTAGACCTGGGTGGATGGGGCATTACACGAGAGGGAAGCATACTGGCTCTGCGCACTGGACTCAGATGCTTAGCCTCGGCAAGCTCAATGATGCTTCTCCCTGCACCTACTTCCCTCCATCGCCTCCACAGCGTACTGAGAAGCCTGGTGTTCCCCAGCTATTTATAGAGCTTATCGAGCTAACCTACCGCTACATCTTCGTCCTCGAAGAGACTGCTGGGCAGATTCGCTTGGCGCAGATCAGTCGCTTGGGGTACCAAGGGAGGCGTAGGGCACGAAGTTACAGCACTGGGATGCTCCTCTCGCGCACCTTCATCCCTCAGTCAGGTCGAATCAGATAAAGCTCTACTTAGGCTTGGTATCCGAGGCTATGAAGATGGGGGAGCCAGATGCAGCCACTTCGTCAAGCTCCACCGAGGCTACTTCGCCCGCTCCTCTACTGCAAGTCAAAAGTGTATCCTTCCGCTATGATGACGGATACGAAGCTCTTCGTCAGCTCACTTGTGCACCATAGAGCAAGGGAACGTATCGCCCTCCTCGGGCATAATGGAGCTGGGAAATCCACACTCTTCCTCTTGCTCTCAGGGCTACAATCATCATGGGAAGGAGCTGTTTACCTCAAGGTGAGCTCGTCCCTCCACAGGAGCGCATAGCCCTACGCAAGCAGGTAGCACTCGTCCTTCAGAACTCTAACTATCAGCTATTCACGCCCCTCGGTAGAGGAGTTGAAATAGCCCTTCGGACCAAAGAACATCGGGCTCAAAAGAGGAAGCACTCCACGCACGACTCGAGGAGCTACCTAACCCGTTACGAGGCTGGCGGCACTGCGCCTGACAAGCCCCCTCACGAGCTCAGTGAAGGCGCAGAAGAAATGGGTCGCACTGGTAGCTGTCTTAGCCACAGATCCGAAGGTGCTTATCTTGGATGAGCCTGACAGCTGCCCTTGATGCTTTGTACACCGAGCGTGTATTGGAACTGTGGAAGAGCTTCACCAAGCAGGGAAGACCATCATCATCTCCACCCACGACATGGAGCTGGCCAGTCGCTTTGCAGACCGTGTACTCCTCTTAGAGGGACAACTCATCTGCGAGTCACGCAAGGCTTCGGAGCTGTGGTCAGATGCTGATCTATTGAAGGCAAAGCACCTATCTCAGCCCTGGGCTTGGCGCACCGAGAAGCGTCACCTCCCTCAATCCGTCTCCCCGTCCTCTGAGCCACAAGTCTATCATCTCTCCCTCTTCCTCTCCGCAGGCTCTACCCGTACTCTTCGTCGGTGGCGGAAAAGGTATCTGGAGAAAGGCGCAGGGGCTCATGGGCAGACGGATTCCCTTTACCCTTATGTCCCCCACGCTCTGTCCCCGAATTAGCCGAAGCCGAAGCTCGTGGAGCCTTCGATGGATTCCCCGAGCCTATACAGGTAGCTCGGATATAGGGCAGGAGCGTATCATCATCTTAGGGCATTGGATCCGCTACGCAAGAGCATATCTTTGCCGAGGAACTCGCAGCAGGGGTACCTCTTTGCCCTCTAAGCGATGCGACACGGGGCAACCTACAGTTCGGTGCTACGGCGCACCACGAAGGGATCACACTATCCGTGCACAGCGACTACCGCTTGCCCGAGATCACCCAACAGCTCAAGAGGTCTGGATGCAGACCCTGCCGAAGGCTTTGAAGCCGCTTACAAGGTTAGCTCAGTACCGTCAAGCCCTGCAGAGGCTACGGATGAAGACGAGCGCATACAACTACAGCAGGCCTACAACGACCTAAAAGAATTACTGCTAGCAGGATACTACATTATGCATTGGACTTATCAGTATCAATCACAAGACCGCTTCACTCTCACGGCGAGAGCAGTTCGCTCTCGGTGATGAAAGGCGTACAGCTCATCACACAGTGGAAGGAAAGAGCTGAACCTACTTGGCGGCTTTGTCCTCTCCACCTGCAATCGCTTAGAGATTTATTACGAAGCTCCCCAGCAAGTCACATCCGAACTGGAGGGTGCACTCATCCGAAGTCTGTACCGCTTCAAGCGCATCCGTCCTCAGGGAGATGAATCCATCTTCTACCACGCTCCAGCACACCGAAGCGATGACATCTCTTCCGACTGGCCTGTGGGCTGAGGTCGATGGTGCTGGGTGAGACGCGCAGATCTTAGGGCAACTCAAGGGTCTTACCGCCGATCTACCGACCACGAGCAAAAAGCACCCCTGTCCTCTCGCGCCTCTGTCATCGAGCCTTCGAGACCGCCAAGAAGGTACGCAGTGAATATCTACTCTCTCTGCTCCCATCTCTGCTGGTACGGCTGCTGTCGACTACCTCCAGCAACGGATAGAGCTTCGCTGAGCTTCCAGTGCTCATTCTCGGAGCTGGTCAGATGGCCGAAGTCATTGCTGCAGCGACTCCAAGAGCTACACCATACCGAGGTAAGTATCTATAACCGCACCTGGGCGAGCGCAGCCGTAGCCTTCGCTGAGAAGCAGCACCTTCCTACGGTGTACTACGAGGATCAACTCCCTCAAGCCCTGGCTGCATCTGCCATTATCTTCGTCGCCACCTCCTCTCTCACGCCCATCATCACCGAGCGACTCCTATCGCAAGTACCACACACGGAGCGTCATTTCTTCGACATGGCTGTACCGCGCAATGTCGATCCTTCGCTGGATGAACTCCCTCAGCTTCATCTCTATACCATCGATGATCTGCGTGGACACAGTACCTCTCCAGGAAGGCGCTTCACCAGCGAGGAAATCCACACCTATATCCAGTCGATGGTCGAGGACTTCCTCCAGTGGTGATGCCGCCGAGGTGCGTCGAGACCATCGCACTCATACAGCAAGTATCGCATCTGCTTCTCGGCAAAGAACTGGCGGCTCTTCCTCACGACCTCAATGAAAGAAGCACGCAGGCTCATCTCGCAGTGGGACGAACATCTGCGCATCACCTACACGACAGCTATTGTCTCCTCTCTCGAGAGCTAAGTGAGACTCACGGGACAAAAGACCTACTCTAAGGTTCTCTTCCAGCTCTTCTCCCCACATACAAAGTAAGCTCCCATCGCATGATGCCTGAGACCTTCATCCTCAGGACACGAGGTAGCCAGCTTGCTCTACGACAGAGTGAGATGGTGCGTGATGCCCTACTCCAGCACTTTCCAGACCTACATAGTGAGCTCAAGATCATCAAGACCAAGGGCGACCAGCTACAGCATCTTGCGCTGGATGCTTCGGGCGACAAAGGACTCTTCACGGGTGCATTAGAAGAAGCTCTGAGAAGTGGAGCGATTGACTTCGCTGTGCATAGCCTCAAGGACCTCCCTGTTGATCCCGCTCCAGGGACACGCATCGCAGCCTCATCTACCACGTGCTGTCACGCACGATACACTCATCGGAGCAGTCCCCTCGATGCACTACCCGAAGGCGCATTGATCGGCACATCAAGCAAGCGCCGTGCCTACCAAATAGCTCTGCACTATCCCCATCTACGCACGGCTCTATTCGTGGCAATCAGAGAGACTCGTATGAAGAAGGTCGAGGAAGGGGCTCTTCGATGCCACCCTGCTCGCCGAAGCTGGGCTAACGCGCCTGAGTATGACCGAGGTCACACGCTTCCCCATCAGTGAAGACGTCATCGTTCCAGCTCCAGGACAAGCTGCTATCGCTGTACAGACGCGCGATGAAGCAAGCAATTTACAGGAACTTCTCAGCCACATCCACGATGCGAAGACCGCAGCAAGAGGTCACCATCGAGTCGAAGCCTCTCAAGCGATTAGGCGGTGGATGCGCCCTGCCCTTAGGCTGCTGCTGCCATATCACTGAGGGATGGCAGAGCTACGTATCTCTATGCCAATAGCACAGGGTACGGAGCATTGCCTCGCTACCCACCATGCGCCCCTCTCCCAAATAGACACTTTACTCGCTCAGCTCACCGAGCAACTGAAGCATATCACCACACTATGAGTACCGTATATCTCGTAGGAGCAGGTCCTGGAGACCCTAAGCTCCTGACTCGTCGTGCCTACGAGACTAATTACCACGGCTGAGATTATCGTCTATGATGCACTGGTGTCTCCTCGGATCATTGACCTCATCCCTCCCACCGCTCGCCTATATAATGTGAGGCAAACGCTACGGAGCGCACTCGATGAAGCAACCTGAGATCAATGCCCTTTTTAGTCGAGCTGGCAAGCGAAGATGTGAAGAAGATTGTTCGTCTCAAGGGCGGAGATCCCTTCGTCTTTGCCCACGGAGGAGAAGAGATGCATGTACTGCGCGAAGCCGGTATTCACTACGGATCGTCCCAGGGATCACGGCAGGACTGGCTGCACCTGCTTACTTCGACATCCCTGAGACGCACCGTGCGGTAAGTCGCTCCTTCACCTGCCTCACAGCTCATTCAGAGTCAGGAGAACTGCCGGACTTCGACTGGACAGCACTGGCCAAGCTCGGAGGGACGCTGATCTTCTACATGGGGGTACGCTAAATTGTCCCTCGATTAGTCAAGCCTCATCGAGGCTGGATGCGATGCCTCGACACCAGCAGCTTTGGTTAGCCGAGGGACGACTCCCCACAGACCCTATTAGCACGTACCCTCGGAGGAGTTCACCGATGCAGAGGAAGGCTTTCACCGCTTATACCCCCAGCCCTCTTCGTCATCGGAGAGTCATCCGCCTCAATGAAAGGAGCACGTCACGTCCCTTAACTGGGAAGAAAATCATCGTTACACTGAGCACGTCATCAAGCATCTTCCCTCCAAGAAGCCCTTGAGGGCCGAAGGTGCCGAAGCCCTACTCCTCCCTACCATCGAGCTCTCAACCAACCCAAGAGTGGCTACAGAAGTCTCCTCTTGCCTCCGAGAGCTGCACCGTTATAGCTGGATCTTCTCACCTCACCCAATGCCGTGGAGTTCTTCTTTGCAGCACTGAGAGAAGCTGGATTGAGATAGCCGTGCCCTTGCACCCTGCCGTATAGCTTCACTCGGTCCGATGACCTCTACAGCACTGCAGTCACGTGGCATCCACCCTGACTTTCATGCCCCAGTGCCTACCATGCTAAGGCCTTTGCCGAGAGTTTATACAGCGTGCCTCTGAGCACAGGCTAAGCCCATCTTGCTCCCCTGCGTCGGCGTTGGCGCATGACGACCTTCCTCGGTTACTCCAGGAAGCTGGTTACCATTGCCAGCATCTTCCCGCTCTATACCAACACGTCCATCCACTACGAGCAAGATGAGCTACGTGCTGCCTTGACTTCCGCGAGACTACCTCACAGCGTGCAGCTCCTCAGCAATACATCATTTGGTCGAGCTATTAGAGACCGTACCAACTGACGGAGATCCTGCACGAGCTTCCCATTGCAGTCCTCGGCGAGCAGACCGCCGAAGCCGTGCAGTAGCTAGTGGTATCGAGCCCCCAACTCATTGCACCTCAAGCAACCATATCGGCTCTGGTCAGATCCCTCGTAGAGCGGCTTCGTTAGGGGCTATCCTCCAATAAATAGTCGCCACTCCTCCTCGAGCAAGCGAGTGCACCTCACGACTACTTCGCAAGGTGTCATCCGCACGTAGCTCCTACACGCTATAGTGGTCGGTAGAGCGGTACTGGTCGATACCACCAACCACCGGTGGTAATAGCATTGATCAGTAGTGGTCGATTCACTGGCACTATAGAGCGGAGCCCCTTACCCCTCGAAACGAAAGGTGCAATGAGGAGGATGTTTACAGCATGTGGTCATAGGCACCTCATTTGCCCCATCACTATAGCACGTGGTGAAAAAGGTGTAACTTTGCATAAGCACACAGCAAGGTGCTCCTCACGCATGGAGCTTCTCGCTCACAACCACTACAATTAAGATCCGTTATGCAGCTCAAAAGCAACTCATCACGCTGGGACTTAGCGCACTCATGGTACAGAGTGGCCTGCCGACAAGTCTCAGTGCTCAGGAGACAAAAACCACAAAGGTCCCAGGCATTAGCCTTTCAGATATGGACCAAAAGGTACGCCCTCAAGACAACTTCTACCTCTGCAGCAACGGCAACTGGATACGCAAGAATCCACTGAAGCCAGCCTACAGCCGCTTCGGCACGTTCGACATCCTGCAGGATACAGCGACTTCGCAGATCCGCCATATCGTAGAGATTGATCGCTAAGCCACAGGGCTAAGGGTCCAACGCCTACCGTGTCGCCGTTCTCTACAAGCAGTCAGCTTGATGAGTGCTGAGCGCTAACAGACGGGGCTACAGCCACTCATCCCCGAGCTCCAAAGCTCTACAAGGTATCAAGACGAAGGACGACCTGCTCAAGTACATCGCTCAGCAGGATCAGGTCTATGGACAGGGTTGTCTCTTCGGCACAGGTGTCGCTGCTGACGGAGAAGAACAGCACGATGAACATCTTCACTCTTCACACAGACCTCGCTCGGTCTTGGCTCCGTGACTACTATGTGCCCTCCCGAGTCAAGAAGATTCTCTCTGGCTACGAAGCATACCTCGTGCGTATCCTCAAGCTCTCTGGACACTCCGAGGGAGAAGCTACTCGCATCACCAAAGGCAACCATCCGCCTGGAAAAGGAGCTGGCTCAGTTCTCCTGCTCAATACCGAGCTCACGTGACTCGCAGAAGAACTACAACATCGTGACGATCTCCGACTTTGCTCGTGACAACAAGGACTTCGACTGGAGTGGCTACCTGCGCTTGCGGGTATCAATGTCGCACGCAAACTTCATGCAAGCTGAACTTCTTCAAGGCCTTTGACAGATGGTACTCCACCGCTAAAGTCGAGGATCTCACCGACTTCCTCACGCACACCATCAGTGGTGCAGCTAATTCGCTGGTGACGACTTCGTGCAAGGGCTCACTTCGACTTCTTTAGTAAGCTAACTCAGCGGTCGCAAGAGATGCACCCTCGCTGGAAGCCCTCAGCATCGGTGTCAGTACAGAACGTCCTCGCGTGTAAGCCCTCGGCGAGTATATGTCAAGCGTTACTTCTCCCGAAGCGAAGGGCGTATGCTCGGTCTCGTGCACAACCTACAGAGAGCTCTCGGAGGCGTGTCGAAAGCCCTCAGCTGGATGAGCCCTGAGACGAAGAAGCGCGACAGGAGAGCTCAGTAGCTTCGTCATCAAGATCGTTATCCCGACAAGTGGATGGATGCAGTGCTCTGGATATTGACGAGCTGCAAGCTACTACAGAACCTCGAAGCCGCCACGCTTCATGCAGGCCCGACGCCTCAAGGATCTCGGCAAAGCCTGTCGACCACGAAGTGAGCTCATGAGTCCTCAGGAAGTCAATGCCTACTACTGCCCTGCACCAACATCTGCTTCCAACAGGTATCCTGCACCACCACCTTCTTCAATATGGATCGCAGATGAGTGCAGTCAACTATGGTGCTATCGGTGTCGTCATTGGGCACGAGATGACTCACTGGATTCGACGACGAAAGCTCTAACTTTGACAAGGATGGAAATATGAACAACTGGTGGACCGAAAGAGGACCGTAAGAGTTCGAGGCAGCCACACAGCGTCTGGCCTAAAGCAGTTCTCGTCCGTCACTGTAGCTCCAGGGCTCAAGGCCAATGGCCAGCTAACTCTCGGGGAGAATATCGCTGACCAAGGTGGTCTCAGCATCGCTTACCTTGCCCTACGGATGGCCAGCGAGGCAAGCAGGTCGCTAAGCTCGATGGCTTCCTCCTGGCCAACGTTTCTACATCGCTTATGCACGTCTTTGGGGACAGAACATCACGGAGGCTGAGATCCGCCGTCTGCGAAACTCGACCCCCAGCCTCGGTCTGCTGCGTACCAATCAGGCACTGAGAAGCATTGACCCCTTCTACAAGGCCTGATATCCGCCCCAGATAGGATGTACACCGCTCCGAAGGATCAGTGTCGTCGTCTGGTATGCAAGGCTTAGGAAGCCTTTTCCGCCCTACCTATCATAAAAGTGGTGCCTACACGGGAGGCTAAACTCTTGTGTGGGGGCACTACTTCTTCCTCTTCCATCATAGGGTCGTATCTTTGTGGTAGAAACAATGGGTACAAGACAGGGCTCAGACCACAGGGCTCATCGCAGCTCTTCCGTATCTTCTTCAAGATAGGCATCCCTACCATCGGCGGAGGATATGCTATGGTCCGATGATGGAGCACGGATCGTCAAGCGCACAGGATGGCTCACGGGAAGAGTTCCTCGACATCTTAGCCGTAGCGCAGGCGACTCAGGGATCTTTGCGAGTCGATATGGCGGGACATATCGGGCATAAGCTCGGGGGGCTGCGTGGTGCGATTATCGCTTCGATAGCCAACGTCTTACCCTCCTTCGTCATCATCCTGATCTTAGCGACCTTCTTCCAGCAATTCAAGGGCTCACCCTCGTACAGAATGCCTTCCGTACATCCGCCCGTAGTCGTGGCACTCATCGCAACTCCAGTCTTCTCAATGGCTCGCTCCGCATCGCTCTCACGCTATACCATCTGGATACCTGTACTTGCAGCTATGCTCATCTATTTCTTCGACGTCTCACCTGTCTACATCATCCTCATCGCGGGTGTGCAGGCTGGATCTATGGGTACCTACAGGACGTCGCTCTCACTGGATGCTAATGATCTTCCTACAGCTCTTCCTTATCTTCTCTAAGATCAGTATCGTGGGCTTCGGTGGGAGCTATGCGATGCTCTCCTCATCAGGATGAGTGTGTGTCACGAAAGAGGCGTGGCTGGGCGCAGCGGTTACGACGTTTGTGTCGCTGTGAGGCCAGATGACACCTGGGCCTCTGGGCATCAATATGGCTACCTATGTCGGATATACCTCGGTACTCAATGCCGGGTATTCCCCTGCGATAGCCTGCTTAGGTTCGCTCCTCGCGACCATCTCCATCCTGTGGCTTCCCTTCATCGTGATGATGCTCGTCAGCCGCTTCCTCCTCAAGCACAAGGAGGCCCTTGCTAAAAAGCGTCTTCAGTGCACTCCGTCCTACGGTCGTCGGGCTTGCTCGCAGCTGCAGCAATGGTGCTGATGACGGCGGAGAATTTCAGTACGCCTAACACTTCGATCACGCAGTTCATCGTCAGTCTATCACTCTTCGCTGTGGCTTTCATCGCCGTCTTCCGCTTTCGAGTAAGCCCCCTCTTGATCTTAGCGTTGGCAGGGTGCTTCGGTATGCTCTTCTGCAGTCTATTCCTTCAATATCCGCCACTTCACCACTATGTATATGAGCATCACTACGACATCTGCCCCCATCAGGTCTTTGACTCGGGCTATGGAGACTAACTATACTCTCGGAGATCTACCGACAGCTCCCCCAAAGTAGACTACCATCTACCTCGGAGAGCAGCACACGCTCCCTACGGACACGTTCGCTGATGTCATCAATGACTTCACCTCCAGGCAGTGAAGTACCTCTTTGATGCGGGATGTCCGCTGGTCATCTTAACGCTTGTAACACAGCTTCGGCAAAGGCCCTTCGAGAGATCCAGCAGCACTATCTCCCCTACTCCGAAGACCCCACACGCGTGTCCTCAGGGTCATCCACCTGATCAAGCCATCTCACACTTCACCAGAGTCGCCACGTTGGGGTCGTTGCCCTCCAGGCACCGTCTCCTCGCACTCCTATGCAACTGAGATCAGGAAGCTCTTCCCCGAAGTCACTGTCGAGAGCAAGCCTGCCCGATGTGAGGTTCCTCTCGTGGGAGATATGGTGAAAGCAACTCTGATGGAGCAGACTCACTTCGTCCAGAAGTACACCAGCGAACTGATGCAACGTGATCCTAAGATCGACACGTCATCTTAGGCTGTACACTACTCCGCTCCTACGCTCCAAGATCAGGCTACGCTTCCAAGTCCATCGAGCTTATATCTCAGGGTGAACTGGCTACCTCCCTCGCTGATTACCTTCTGCGTCATCCCGAGATGGAGCATCGCTGAGCCAAGGTGGTGAGATCTCCTACCGCACGACCGAATGTCCTGAGAGTTCGAGGGTTAGCCTCTATCTTCACTGGCACCGATGTCCGTGCCTCGCGCGTCAAGATCTCAGGATAGTAGCAGATGAAGAAGCTCTTTACGCTCCTCCTACTGGGTATATTATTGTGGAGAATGCCAGCTCTGGCGAGACAAGATCCGCCGTCATAGTGGGTGCTGAGCGTATGGAGCTCCTTCTCCTACACTCAGAGGAAGCGTGTCGCACTGATCGTCAATCAGAGTTCGCTCGTCGGCAGCCTGAGGCACCCATCTGGTCGATACCCTCCTCTCTCAAAGGGCATCAACATGGTGCGTCTCTTCGTCTGAGCATGGTCTTCGTGGTAAAGTCGATGCAGGAAAGAGCGTGCGTAGTGGTATGGATGAGAAGACAGGGACTTCCATCGTCAGCCTCTATGGACGAGCGCAAGCGCCCCTACGCCCGGATGCTTAGCGATATTGATCTCATGTCTTTGACCTGCAGGATGTGAGGTACGCCTACTCTATATCTCCTCGATGCACTACTTGATGGGCTTGTGCCGAGGAAGGAAGACTTTCGTCGTCTGTGATCGCCCCCAATCCTAATGATTTCATCGATGGACCTATATTGAGGCCGACTGTCGCTCCTTCGTGAGGTCGATCCACTGCCCGTGCTTCATGGTATGACGGTGGGAGAGTTGGCACTGATGATCGATGGAGAAGGGTGGCTGAGAGGTGGAAGGACTTGCCACGTGAAGGTCATCCCTATGGCTGGATGGTCATGGAGATCCTACACGCTCCCCGTACGTCCAAGCCTAACCTTCCCAATAGCCGAGCCATCGAACTCTATCGCTTCACTCTGCTTCTTCGAGGCAACCATCATGAGTGTGGGGCGTGGAACGGATAAAGCCTTTTCAAAGCTATCAGCTGCCCAGATGAGCGCTTCGGTGATGCGATCTATACTCCAGCGGTGAAGATCGGTGGGGACAGCAACCCTCGACACAAGGGCAAGCGTTGCTACGGCACCGACTACACTTCGGCGAGTCTTCCCAACGACAGCTCACACTTGCTCCGCTCATCGACTATTACCGCAAGGCTGATAAGCTTAGGCATGCAGCTGATCGACCAGCGACAACTCTTTGATCTCTTAGCAGGAACAAAAGAAACTACGAGAGCAGCTCAGTGCTGGACTTAGCGAAGCTAAGATACGAGCATCGTGGCAGGCAGGACTAAAAGCCTTCCAAGCCAAGCGCGCACTACCTACTCTATACCGACTACCGATAAGTCTCTTCGCCTCTCAAAAATCCTATCCTTCACGAAGGAAGGAGTTCGTACGACGCTCGTAGCCGATCGTTGTCTCTGGCCCATGACCGCTGAAGACAATCGTCTCATCGGGTAAAGGGAGGTACTGTGTACGAATCGATTCGAGTAGCTGATCATAGCTCCCATGCCAGAAGTCTGTGCGTCCTATCGTGCCTAGAGCAAGGTATCCCTGAGAGCAGGGCCCCTGTTTCTGGGGCGTAGAAAGCAATATGACCAGGGCATGACCAGGGACAAAGAGGGACACGAAGATCTTCATTCCCAGGGGCGAATAAGGTCATCTTGTCCTACCATCGTATAGCGTTCGGCTGGAACATCCTCCAAAGGAAGAGGGATGGCGTAGCTCTTGAGTTGAGCTGCAGGAAGGGAGAAGTTCGAAGTCAATAGCATTGGCATACACGCTGCTATTTCGGGCCACGTCCTGAGGTAGAAGGCGGCACCCCACACGTGGTCAAAGTGCTGGTGAGTACACAGGAGCAACTTTGAGGGTCAGATCGTGCTCTGCAATGAGAGCACTGAGCTTCTCTTCTTCTGAATGGCGCATGCCCCAGGGTCTATGATAGCGGCCTCTCGGCTTTGCTCATCGTAGAGGATGTAGGTGTTTTTCTTGCACTGGGCCGAAGGTGAAGTGCTGTATCTTAAGCATAGGATGGTAATCAGTAATCGTATTCAAGTAATAGGGAACGCTACGGCATGTGTCTCCGCAAATAAGGGCCATCGATTTCAAAGCCCTCGAGGAGTTCGCCTGCCCAATAGCGAGATAGCAGAGATGATGTCCAGCGGATGATGAGGAGAGCGTCTATGATTTGCTGGACGGGATAGCACTCCTTTGGAGGTGCTAAGGAAGGACTTATCGAGCTCTTCTTCTACAGCATCGATGACGTACTGATGGAGCCCTGAAGGGTGCTTACGTAGACACACATCACACGCTCCGCAGGAGGCAGTCTCTGTTTCTCCAAAGTAAGCGAGGGAGCTTGCGTGAGCGACATAGATCTTCGTCCTCTATATGGGCGCACAGCACCTATGCGTTCGCTCATCTTATCCCGCCGCTCTTGGTAGGCGGTATAGAGGATGCGGAGATGCTACTCTCCTCACGGCGTATAAGGAAGTGTGGCCGGGGATATCCTTCTTCGGGATGTAGTGGAGCACTCCTTGGCGTGGAGGGTCTAGGGAAGGTATAGACCTCATCCTCACTATACCCTGAAAGTACCGACAGATCATGCTCGCTGATGAAGACATAGTCTGAGAAGAGCCCTGTATAGCTACGCAGGATAGTACGTATAAGGCGGTCTGGTCCGATGTGTGGCTGGTACAGTTCTTTGCTCAGTATGAGGAAGCGGGTAGCGAGCGACTATCATCATCACGGTACTCCAGCCACTGGGAGGCTGCATAATCTCTATGGCATGACGCGTCTGTATCGGGCGCATGTGGAAGCGACGGATGAAGAGCTCCATATCAAAGTCATGGGTACGCCCCAATCGCTTCCCCTCACCTATCGAGAGGAAGTTACAGATCTGGTCATATACTTCTCGGATATATTCCTTCTCCAGGGAAGGTGTCTTGTGAGGCGGCGATGGAAGCGTACGACTGTCTTGACTGCCGACAATAGCCACTGCGTAGAGTGCTGTCCATCACGGCCTGCACGCCCTGCTTCTTGGTAGTATTCTTCGAAGAAGAAGGCATCGTCAGGTGAATGACCAAGCGCACATCCGGCTTGTCAATCCCCATCCCAAAGGCATTAGTAGCTACCATCAGCGTACTTCACCTCGCATCCATCGTGCTTGACGCATCTCTCGCTCGGTATAGGGTCAGACCAGCATGGTAATAGGTAGCACTAATCCCCTGCTCGTTCAGGGTGTCCGTCACCGTCTGACAAAAGCTGTCTATTGCGGCAATAAATGATGGCTGTCCCCTCTACTCTGGAGGATGAAGCGCATCATCTGGGGCTTGTCATCGCTGTGCCGTATCGAATAGGAGATATTGGGGCGAAGAAAGCTCTTCTGGTAGAAAGCATAGCTCAGGACGGAACTGCAGCACCCTCATAATGTCCTGTACGACCTCTGCGGTAGCTGTGGCTGTGAGGCTAAGACAGGCAATCATCGGGGAGCAGCTCTCGTAGCTTAGGTGGCTCCAAATAGGAAGGGCGAAGTCGTACCCCCATTGGCATACGCAGTGACATTCGTCGATGACGATGAGTGATACCTGCAGTGCATGAAGCCACTCTTGGAAGCGTGCGCTCCCCACTCGCTCAGGAGAGACATAGAGGAACATACTTCCCGAAAAGGCAATTATCAGTGCTGTCTGCACCTTCTCCTGCGACATTCCCGAATGGATAGCCGTAGCACATGCCACGAGCTCTCAGGTGATCCACTTGGTCTTTCATCAGAGATAAGTGGCGTAATGACGAGCGTTAGCCCTGGCAGGATAAGTCCCGGCACTGGAAGGTAATACTCTTCCCCCCTGTAGGCATCAGCCCCAAGGTATCCCGTCCATCAAGTGCAGCCTGAACGATCTCACGCTGGGTGGTCGAAAACTCTCATATCCTCAGTAGCGCAGAAGGACGTCTTCGGGTGAGAGCGAAGCATCCGATCTCCCAGGAAGGGGTCAGCTGTATCTGTAGTGGGGTGTACTAAGGCGTCTTCATCGAAGAGGTCCTCAGGCCATAACTCATGACGCTCGATAATCGGCTCATCCGCACCTAAGAGCTCCTCAATATCCTCCGTGATCATCGGTATCATAGTGGCTTGAGGCGTGGGCTACGGCTCGAGAAGACGCTCAGAGAGTTCGCTCTCGAGACAGAGATCCTTTGACTCGTAGTTGCAGGAAACTCTGGGGGTAGAAGTTGTTCTCTTCAAGCTCAAAGCACAGGGCGAGAGGCCTTGTGGCGAGTGATGTCGGGGCATAGCGCGCCAGCCCGAGGCAAAGCCATGAAGGGGGCGGATACGCTGATAGCGATCGGTCATGCGCAGACTCAGGTGCTGGAGGGCCTTACCCACAGCACGGCTACCCCCTGCATCACGCATCCCTTGCGCCATGAAGATGGGGCGTTCGTTGTCCGTCCGAAGGGATAGAGCATCTCCACTTGACGCAGGAGCGTCTTTGATATCTCGGAGGCTTGAGCTGGACATCCACCTTGAGCCGAGGCGTAAAGGTGGAGGTGGTAACCGTCTCTTCGACCCCAGCAGCGTATTCCTGTATACGATGTACGAACTCAGGCAGACGATCCTCACGAATGGTCAGCCCAGCAGCGAAGATATGTCCACCGAAGTTCTCCAAGCAGTCACTACATGCCTGGATCGCTTGATACAGGTCAAATCCTCCTGCTGATCGTCCAGATCCAGCAAGGTATTCTTCCGTACTCCGTGAGAGGATGAGCACAGGGCGATGGAAGCGATCGGCTAGGGCGTGCAGCAACGATGCCCATGACGCCCTTATTCCATTCGGGGCGGTAGAGAATGAGAAGTCTCTGCTGCTGGAGCTGTGGATCACCCTCGACAAGGGATATAGCTTCACGCGTGACTTGCTGATCGAGTTCTTGTCTCTGGCGATTATACTCATCGAGTATCGTGCTCTGAGCTTCGGCTGTAGCATGGTCTTCGGCGATCAGTAGCTTGACCGACTCTGCGCCATGCGCCATACGACCAGCGGCATTGATACGTGCCCGAGCTCGTAGTAGATGCTCGCCATGATCTACGCGTCCAGGCTGTATCTTCCCCAGGCGCATCAGGTAAGTAATCGCTATCGAAGGCTGTGGTATTGAGCTGGCGCAGCCGTGATAGATGAAGATGCGGATTCTCTCGAGTATCGATACACGGTCTTGAGCAATACTCAAGACAAGTAGCTCCAATAGAGGAGGAGCGAGGTCAAAGGGCAGATGGCGATGCATTGCCAGCCCTTGTACGAGCTTGAAGGCTACGCCACACCCCGGAGTTCAGTAAATGGATAGTGATTGTCCGCGCGCTTCGTTGGGATAGCCGTAGCAGGGGAGGACTGCATCTAGATGATGGTCGCATACGATGGGAGTCGATGCCCAAACTTCGCGCATAAAGTCTCCGCTACCGCTTTGATACCGGTATCGACCGATAGAGATAAGCCCGACACCTAACTGGTGGGCATAATCGATCCCCTGAAGAGTATACCATAGCCATCGTCATAGCGATCGGGGATGTAATAGTGTAGGGTACTCCTCAGGCAGGCATTGGGCACGAAGGTAGCGATAGAGCAAGGCAACGGCAGTCGTACCATCGACATCATAATCTCCGTAGATCAAGACATGCTCACGCTCCTCAATCGCACGGTGAAGACGCTCGACAGCCACCTTCATATCCTCCATAAGGAAGGGATCGTGAAGACCTTCTAAGCGAGGCGAGAAGAGCTCTGCGCTTCGTCACAGGTGCGTATTCCTCGCTCGACAAGTAGATACCCCATAGCAGGAAAGGCCCCAGGCGCGTAGCTAATTCCGTGCCTGGGTCTCTTCTTCTGCGGTATATGATCTTATCTCCCAGCTTTGGGACATGGAGTATCGGCTTAGGGGATGTTATTTCTTCTCGGAGGTGGAGGCAGAGTCGACTGCAGAAGGTAATAATGCAGTAGTGTCTTGCCTGGCTCTTTCCCCTCACCTCTACAACGAGATAAGCTTTGCCTTTTGTTCGTTGCTCACGATAGGAGAGGATCTCTTCACGTGGTGTCTCATTCCAATGCTGCTCAAAGAGGAGTGCATCCGGAGAGCGAACACACCTGTACGGCTTTATCAAAACTTGAGCCATTGCCCGTGTGAGCGATCATGCTCAGTAGCTCCACGAGTTGGTACATATAAGCGTTGAACTTGGGGATGATTTGGGTGCAATGACAGATCACAAGCCCTCTTAATCAGACCAATATGGTCGGAGTGCGCCAGAGTCCTGCTGGACCACCTTGAGGGCTTCGGCGAACTTACGGCTCTCTATCAGCTGGTCTGCCTCCGCCTCGATCTTGCGAAGGAAGGGCGCGAGTATCTTCACGACTATCGACTGTGAAGTAGAGCTCTTTTATATCAGTACGCGTAAGAGTGGAGTCGGCGATGACGGAAGCGGGTCGATCGAAGCTCGCTCCCTTGAGTACCCTTCTCACTCACTTGCTGCATTGGAGCCGTCCCCCGTCACGTGAGTCTTATACTATCTTGACGCATCTTCTCTAACTGCTCCTCGGTGAAGCAGCACTGCATGCCGATGTGCGTGCGCGTCCACCGCGACTATGGTGATCTGCTGAGAAGATCTATGGAACTCTTAGAGGAGGACTTTTTAGAAGACGACTTCTTGCTCTTGGTCGTCTTATGTGGCTTACGACTACGTGCTTCCCCCATCGAGGGTGTCGATAAGGCAAGGCCAAGTGCAGCCAGCAGGAGGGTTATCTTCGAAAGGATAGGTCGCATTATTTGTCTCTTAGTTTTGTTCCCTCCAGGGCTCGGTAGGATAGAGGATAACGTTGCTCTTCGCAACACGCACCTACTAGCCCCAGAGGTCAATCACTGAGTATCATATAGAAAGAACGTAGTCCATCTTACTCTCAGTATATGGGACTATGATCCCCATCGCTTATGCAAAAGATAACTGAAACGGGGCGTATTATCTTGATTCGGAGAAAAACCTCCCTACCAAAGGCTTATTCCTTCCCACTTGCAGGCGATGTATCAACGATATGTACCGCTGGGTAAAGGGCGACATAGAAACCTCTACAAACGACATCGCCTGACCCCTCGCGACCACCTAGATCCCCATCTCCCAAGACGCACAACACACGTTCGCAATCTCTATAGCACCATCCTATCGACCAGTACTGCTCGATGAGCGGAGCAGTATATGTCGATACCATCACCCTATACTGCGCCGACCAGCGAGCAGTAGTCCTCCTGAGCACTCCCCGAAGAGGATGAGCTATACTATATTGAGCCTCACTCTGAACCAGCGAAAAGGTCGAGTGTTCTGATAATACTTATGACGATCCAACTCGATTTATCAGCTGCAAACATTGGCTCAGTAGCCCTCCTCCCCTACCGACAGAGCTTTTCACCTTTCTTTGGGATTGACCATGGGGGTACTCTTCCCTCCGTGTGTAGCGTGGAGCATCGTAGCCACGGTACTCATCACTTCAGGGCTCCTACTCTGGAGAGTCGGAGCCTTGTGGGCAAATCGCTCTATCGTCGGGCGTTCGCTCTTCGTCCACTGCTGTGGGGCGGATTGTTTCCTTGCCTCACGATTTTACCATGCGATGCCCCTGGGCGCCCAAGCTCTGCTGTTAGTGAGCTACCTCGTCAGTAGCATCGCTATGGTGCTCTTTCCGCTGGTTCAAAGGCGAAGCGTAATAGCCCCTCTGGGCTCTGTATCCGTGGGCGGATTCTGCGTGTCAGAAACGACTACGCTTTCGAGCGCATCTTAATCATTTCGTCTCTGGGTGGTCTGCTCTTCCAAGCTCTATGCGCACAGCTTTGCCCTGTTGAGCATCGGAATCTCCTACACTGCTTCCGACCTTCATTATCCTCTTCACCTGGGCGGTGCTACGCCCTGGAGATCGATTCACCTCATCTGGGTGCAACGTCGCCTGGAGCGCGAAGAATGGATCCCGTGCTGAGCGATGACCCAGCGCCCCCATCGGTCGGGTATCTAAGACCTCTCCTGCGTCCGAAGAAGGGACGCTTACCTGTTGTTCGCCTCTTAGCCATATCGAGAGATATGATTTACCTCGAGGATTCGGAGAGCCATTCACTCCCCTAGTGCCGAAGGCTACGATACACCTTTCCTCTCGTGGCTCACCGAGGAGCCGCCCAGATCAAGTGGCTCAGCGTATGATTGACCTGCGCTTCTGCGGTATTCGCCGCGTCAAGCCTCGCTTTCTTGCTACATTATCACGAGCAGATCAATGAGCAAGAACTCAGCGTCTATCTCTTCGCTGTGGATATTTGCTGAGCCCAATCAGCTGCATATCGACTGCCTCCCGACACGTGGAAAATGGTGGCCAATTGACCTCTTGACTTCAGAATTGGAGCGTGGTGGCATTGCTCGCTATCTTTGCACCGAATATCCCTATTTAGAGCAGACGCTACTGCTGGCGCATCGTCTTCGCTCATCATCCCACCCCATACGTAATCGTTCTATGCCTCAGACCTCGTTCGGCAAGCTCTACCTCATCCCTGTTCCCATCGCCGAAGTGGATCATCGCACTTGCTTGCCCGAATACAACCGTGAGCTTCTGCCCACAATCCGTCACTACATCGTAGAGAATGTCCGTTCGGCAAGGCGTTTCCTCAAAGCTGCGGATCGAAATATCGACATCGATAGGATTACCTTCTATGAGGCTGAACAAGCATACTCCCTGAGGGGCTATCGAGGAATATCTTCGCCCTGCACAGGCTGGAGAGCCTGTGGGGGTAATCTCTGAGGCGGGCTGTCCTGCGGTAGCTGACCCAGGAGCCGATGTGGTTGCCTTGGCACAGCGACTCTGTATCGAGGTCGTTCCTCTTGATTGGTCCCAAGCTCCATCCTTATGGCCCTGATGGGCTCGAGGATTTAATGGTCAGGGCTTTGCCTTTGTCGGCTACTTACCCATCGAAGATGCGCGCCGTGTGCAGACGCTCAAGGGAGCTGGAGCATCGTGTGCGCACCAAAGGGGAGACGCAAATCTTCATCGAGACACCCCTACCGCAAATGTGCAGCTCGTCGAGCAGCTCATCCGCCACTGCTCCCCCAGATATGAAGCTCTGCATTGCATCGGGACTAACTTCGGAAGGAGCCTTACTTCGTACACGAAAGCTCTCCGCTTGGCGAGGGAACATCCCTTCGATTCATAAGGTGCCTACCATATTTCTCTTAGGACGATAAGCTTTCTTCTCGATGGCACTGCGGCACCCTATACCAGCTCTATTCTGCGACTATCTGAGCGAGCTACTTCCCTCCGAAGCCGAAAGCTCTGCTTACGGCTTTGGAGGATGAACTCTTCCGTCTCGGTGCGACTCAATGCACGCAAGACCACGGTCGCTCCGTCCTCCCTTCCCACTTGATACAGCAGTCCCTTGGGCTAAGCCTGTGGGCTTTCTACCTCGAAGGACGACCGACCTTTGCAGCCGACCCACTTTGGCATGCAGGTGTCTACTACGTCCAGAAGCCTCGTCAATGCTCCTCCGTCTGGTCGCTCCGTTCTTAGGTGAGAAGCCTCTGAGTGCCCTCGACCTCTGTGCCGCTCCTGGCGGAAAGAGCACGCTACTACTGGACATCCTGCCCGAAGGAAGTACGCTGGTGAGCAACGAACTCATTCGCTCACGTGCACAAGTCTTGGCAGAGAACATACAGAAGTGGGGAGGATACGACTCGATTGTGACTTCGACCGAAGCAGACTAAGTTAGGGGCGCCTCAAGGAGCAGTTTTGGCTTCATCTTAGTAGATGCACCTTGCTCGGGCGAAGGGATGTTCCGCAAAGAAGAGGAAGCCCGTCGGCAGTGGACGCCTGCTTTGGTAGATAGCTGTGCACGACAGCAGCGTGAGATCCTTGAAGATATATGGCTGCACTCGCGCCCTGGAGGACTGTATGGTATATAGTACCTGTACGTTCAATCGTCAGGAGGACGAAGATATGTTGGCCTATCTCATAGAGGAATTAGGTGCCGAACCTGTGGCCTTGCCTGAGTTGCCCGAGCCAATCACGTCCTCGCCACTGAGCTCTTATCCCTGCTATCGAATGATGCCACACCGCTTACGTGGTGAAGGCCTGTTTATGGCAGTCGTCCGTAAGCCAGATGTCCGAGGTATGCGCACTAAGCCTGCACGCCCCAAAAGCAAGCCGAATGCGAAGCTCCCTCAGGAGGTATTGCGCTGGCTTCGTCCAGAGCTACGTGCTGAGATCACGCTACAATCCTTGCCCGATGGGACGCTCAGCGCTTCCCTCTGAACTTAATTTCCACTCGTCGAAGCCCTACAAGACAGAAGAAGATTCCCGATACTTACTTCGGGTATTCCCTTAGCGGAAGTCAAGGGGCGTGACTGCGTGCCGCTCCCTCGCGCTTGCTCTCAGTGTGGGACTGGATGAAGAGGCTTTCCCTCGTGTCCGAACTACACTCAAGAGGAAGCATCCGCTACTTGGCACGCGAGGCCGTCACACTGTCTCCCGACACGCCTCGTGGGCTTTGTCCTTGTCTCCTATGAGGGCTATCCACCGGCTTTGCAAAGCACTTGGGCAACCGAGACAAACAATCTTTATCCTCAGGCGTGGCGCATTCGCCACCCCGAACTCCTACTGTCTTCCCTTCAGACGAGGGATAAATAGGCTCTGATAGGGTTCGATGGAAAAGCCTTTTTATCTCAAAGCACTTCACCCTATACTCAGAGCATACGGCAAGCGTGTCGGTACGGATGCACTCCTCTTGAGGCGTGGCCGTTTGTGCATCGGCTACTGAGCGGGCACAGAATTCTGGATGTGGGAGCGGTACGGGTATTGTCTCGCTGATGATGGCGCAGCGCTTTGCTGGTGCGCAGATCGAGGCGTGGAAGTAAGCTGGAGCACTGAAGGATGCAGAACGAAACTTTTGCGCTCTCTCCTTCGCACCCTCCCTCCACCTTCATCAGCAAGACTACCTGACGGCCAAGCCAGAGGATTACTCTGCCTTTCGACCTCATCATCTCTAATCCGCCTTATTACACGGAGGGCATTCTCCCCGAGGATGCACGACTGAGCTTGGCTCGACACGTAGGGGAAGGGCTGTCACCTGAGGTGCTTCTTCACTTTGGCAGCAGCGCTCTTAGCTCCACGAGGAGCCTTGGCCTTCATCTCTCCAGCAGCTTCGCTTCCCCCACCTAAGACGTATTGCTGTCGAGTCTGGCTGGCGACTTAGTGAGCTCGTGACCATTTATTCTAAGCCACACGAACCGAGACGGACCCTCACACTTTGGTGTCGTCTTGTCCCAACGGATGGATATATTCCGACGCACTGTACTGAGTTGACACTACAAGATGAGCTGGGTGCTCCCCTCTGTCGCATATCGCCTTTGGCTGCAGGACTATCTCCTGTGATCCACCTCAGTCATCAGCAGATACTGCTATAGTCTATATATGACTCGCCCTACTTCCTCGATGGGAAGTAGGGGCTATCCTAGCTATCAAAACTATGGACCGAAAGCCCTTAGCTATAGGAGGCGGTTAGAAGGTGAACTTCATGTCGAAGTATCAGAACGAGGATCGTAGGACCATAGATGTAGCCACTATCACGATCGGGACCGAAGTCGTAGTCGCTCTGGAAAGCGTTGAAGAGGTTATTGACACCGCAGTAGAGCTGGAGGTTGGTCTTGCTGAAGAGACGCAGATCGTAGGTGATCTTCGTACCGAGGTCGAAGAAGCTCTCGTCTTGACCAGCTCGTTCCATTCGACATCGACTCCTACGGAGCTCCATCTTCCTGGATAGCGGCTCCAGATTCATTGACAAGACCGGAGCCTAGCCCTCCTGACGGAGACCAGCTGCGATACAGCGCGGTCGGTGACAGCGGAGTTCTGTCCCCACTTGACTACGTGTGGCACGTACGCAGAGCCCGTGAATGTCCCGTAGAGCGATGTTCAGCGGACGAACAGGATTGATACCGATGGTGGAAGTAGCCATAGGTGGAGGGTACGCGTGACATTCTTCGACGTCATGGAGATGGTCTGGTCTTTCGCCATCGGCTGCTACCTTGTCGAAGTCTGAGCCATCAGCCTTCGGAACGAACGTATCGTAGTAGGCTGCATCGTGGTCACCCCTTGACCTTCTGACGTACACCCCATTCTGATTTACGTCATACTTATTGCTGGTAGAGCGTAAGACCTGCTTGTAGCGAGAGCCAACGGTAGGCGATCTTTCCTTCGAGGTTCAGCCCTAAGATCTTTGCTCCAGAGGAGACCTGCTGCCCATTGTCGTTGATACCGTAGTTGTGGCGTGTGTAGTAGGAGATGCCGTTCTCAGACTTGTCCTTGTGGTTCGTAAAGACATCGAGCAGACGTGTGTAGAAGCCTTCGACAAGGAGAGTTGAGCTGTGCTCCACCGAGGTGAAGTACATATCGTCGCTGAGGACTGAAGGAGTGACGGATCTCGGGGTGGAGGTCATCAGCATTGGTCACACGCTGAGCTTCACGCACCGACAACACCGACATGAAGGTCTTCGTCAAAGACCTGAGGGAGCACGGAGCCCTTGGCATGGGTCGCACGGATGTTGAGAGTTCTTCGTGGGGTTGTGGCGTAGCGTAGCTCGTGGACTGAAATAGCCTTCTTCACAGCAGAGTTCTCATCGAGGCGCGTACCGAGCAGAGGCTCAGCGGTCGTTCTTCCATTCGATCTGAGCAAACTGACTGGCGTTGCGAATGACTTGGTGCAGAGCTGGTGAGAGAGGTGGGGTTAGCACTGAGATCGAAGCCAGTACTCTTTTGGTTGCCTCCCGTTTCCCACTTCTCTCAGTGGCATCCGATCCTCCAAGCGGTCATAGCTGTATTCCGCACCAGCGAGGAACTGTGCAGGCATGAAGAGGAAGTGGTCGAAGTCATAGGTGTACTGTGCACCGCCTACCCAAGTAAGACCACGTGTGATCGAGTTCTTACCATAGTTTGAGGGTGTGGATGGGTCGTCCGATAGTACCAGTGGCAAGAGCATCTGCTTCACTATCGATCTCAGCTCCCTGGGCATTGACGAACTTATCTCCTGCCTTATTGCGGAGCTTGGGCTCACCAATACCGCCGTAGTAGCTGTTACGTGTGATGTGCTGTGCCGAAGTATAGAGCTGGTAGTGGTGCTTGTAGTCTTCGCTATGCATCGAACTTCAGGTTGCCACCTATATGCCGAGTGACGGATGGACTCCGCTACTCCAGCTACCTGTTCAGGCCAGTCGATGTGGTCACCACCACGGCGAGCTTCACTGAAGGTATGTACTTCACCAGTCAGACGTGTATAATCCGAAGGACGAAATAGCCACGGAAGCCGAGCGAGCGCGAGTCAGGCGAGCCCAATTCGCTATAGCCATCACCATTGACATCATGCTCCTTGCGGTAGCGTGCTTGGGCGAGACCATCGCTCCAGCACGATTGTCGTCGTGACAGAGCGAGCCGTTAAAGCTGAGGTTATTGTCAGATCCTTGAAGTCCCGAGAAGCTCCATGCTCGTTGAAGGTAAAGCTATTGCGCTGTGGCTCCTTAGTGATGATGTATTGATGACCCCCAGCGATGGCGGACGAACCAAAGAGGGCCGATCCTCCACCGTACGACTTCGACACGCTCGATCATATTGGTTGGGATCTGCTCCAGGCCACAGACACCAGCCAGAGCACTCCATGATAGGGCGGCTGTCCCAATGAGGATTTGCGGTAGCGACCATCAAGACCATTGATGCGAACTGTTTGAAGCCACAGTTCTGACAATTGTTCTCGACACGCACCCCAGGCTGGAAGATCGCCCTTGCGCCAGGTTGGTCGCATTTGCACTCTCGGAAGGCTTAGGTCCAGTACCGTGACAGGTGTGGGAGCCAGACGACGCAGGGTAGCTTGGCGATTGGAGGACGACGACCTCATCGATATTGATGTTGTCTTGCTCAGCCTCGAAGTTCACTTCGATGACCTTATCCGGAGATCTCTCTGTGACGCTCTTGGCTGAGGGTGTCAAGGCCACGCATGACGAGCGTCACGCTCTTCTGCTTGAGGTTCTTGAGAGTAATGCCCCGTAGCATCAGTAGCCGTACCGAAGGTCGTCCTGATAGCGATGGTAATCCCAGCGAGGTGTTCCCCCGTCTTCGTCGTGTGACGTGCCCAATGATATTGGCATCAGTCGGCTTTTCCTTGTGCTGCAAGCTCACAGCTGAGCTCAGGCTGTAGCTAAAAGGAGCTGTGGTGAGAGCATAAGGGAGTAAAGCTTACGCATAATATTATGAATTATAGTGAATAAAGTTGCCGTTAAGCGAGGCTTAAGTAGCGGCATTAGATAAGTTAATAATTCCAAGAGAAGTAGAAAATACATATATATGGGGTATATCTCCGATGACTACACCTCACATCTACCTAATTATAGGGTACAACCTGCCTCATCCTACTCCTTCCATAACAGAATGCCCCATTACGGAAGCAGAGAAAATAGTATCTACGACCACGAAGCAATACGACTACGCATATTCCATCGAAGGCTATGAGATTGGCGCCTCCTACCAAAAGGAGAAAAGAAACATAGAAAAGAAGCACCTCCTCCAGCTCCTGATGAGCTGGAGGCGGTGCTATAAACAAAGATCGGTAGCAGGGCTATTCTTCTGTAGCTTCTTGCTGCGAGAAGTCCGTGATCCCAGCCTCAAGGAGGATATTGTACCACGTATAGAGCTTCTTGATATCCGGGCATAGACGCGATCACGATCAAAGTTGGATAGGACTTCTCCAAAGGAAGCACGGAGGGCATCATTATCCTTGAGGAGGTCTTCACACTAGCGACATCTACCTGCTTTTCATGAAGACGTGTGAGGACTTCGGAGAGAGCCACATCTTCACCATCGGTAAACATAGAGATGTCACCAAGCGAGACAACACGATCCTTAGGGAGGACGAGGATGCGCTTCTTCGTCTGAAGCGACTCAGCGATGAGGGGTATTCTTACCCGAAGAGAGTAGACGATAGAGCCCAGGCTTACCTGAGATAGAGAGAATGGTCTGCAACATATATTATCTTAGTTTGAGCGAAAGGCTGACTGCCTTCCTTGGTGGATGCAAAAGTCAGAGATATTTGGAATAGCCACCGAGTGGCTCAGAAGGTAATCCGTGCAAGCAGTCGATCCAGCTGTGACTCGAGGGGATGCATCTCATCATTATATAAGGAAATCGCCCGACGCCAGCTCTTCTTGCGGCATCTGGTGCTGCATACGCGCTCGTACGGCGCTTCGCTGACGCCATCACGCTGCATAGCACGCTGCAGGCAAGCGCATCATCAGCAAGGACCACCACTCACATCATCGACATAGGCCTCAAGACCAGCCTCAACGGTAGGGCACTCTCGAGGCACAGATGCGGAGACCAGATGACTAAGAGACTCACGCCAGCGACAGAAATCCTTCTGCACCGCAGGATGCACCAGGCTATTGACTTGCTCGAAGCGCACGATCAGCGAGATCTGAGCTGCCAAAAGCCTACGATCAAAATACTCCTGAAAGCAGTGTGTATACTGGCTCCTGAAAGCTCGATCATGGCTTGTCGCAGACTCGGCATCCGTATCATAGAGACTCTTAGCCTGGCTATCGGTATCGTAGACAGGAATACCACGAGCGGTAAGCTGACGAGCCACATAGCTCTTTCCACTACCTATACCACCAGTGATACCTAACGTCTAGATGCCTAACGTATCCCAAGCAGAATACCCCCGATTACTTGCGCTCTTCGATGACATACTGCACATGATCAGGGGTCAGACGATAGTGCTTGAGCCAATCAGGCTTCTGGACTAAGGTGATAGGAAGCTGACGAGGAAGGTCGCTATCGACTGCTGCCGCTTCAGTCACTAAGTCGGGATAAGCCACCGCTATCTTCAGGTCTTTCGCATATCCTTATAGCGCGAGCGAGCAACGTCAGCTGGATCGTAGCTACTCGCGGCAAGGGAAGCAAGACGAAGCCCTCTGGAGTGCCTGTCACCTCTACAGGGAGGGTGAAACTTTGCTCGGTAAGTTGCTCTACTGGTATATGCACTTGCACCACGTTGGTCGAAGCATATACCCCCATCAGAGAGTCAGAAGACGCACCTTCGTAGTAGTAGTAGCTTGGAGGGTATTCTCTTCAAAGGGAGCGGTCTGTATGCTCGTCAAGGAGTCTCCAACGTCGTCCCCGAAGCAAAGACTGTCACCTCGGCTGAGGTCAGCTCAATATCCCCAGTAGCATAGCCCATAGCGATACGTGGTAGACTCCCCAGAGTAATAGGAAGCACCTGCCGCTGACGACGATAAGCCATCACTTCTATGAGACGTGGGAGAAATAGAGATAATACGCGCGCCTGTCGAAAGACGACTACGCACCTCCCCCGACAGCATAGAGGAAGAGATCGCAAAGCCTGCTATGACCTGACGATCGCGCTGTAGACGTAGGCGAATAGGAGCTAAGCCACGAGTCGTGTGCTCTGAGAAAATGCCACCTTCATCCTCCAGACTCACCTCGATGTGCTCAGGAAGCTTCGTTTGCATCCCACTTCAGGGGGATAGAGTCATACTCCACTGGGATACGAAGCGTGTAGGTAAAGCGTCGCTGCAGGCTCTGTACAAACCAAAAAGTCGCAGAGAGCAGGACAAAGATGAGGAAGATAAACAGCTCCCTACTCCGATGATGCTGGGGGCGTGGGTACTGTAGCTTTTGTGCCGACAGCGAGACTTCTAGGGGTGGAGTTTTTCAGATCTAATCGCATAGCTCGTAGGAAAGAGAAGGCTGCCCGCACCGGTAGCAGGCAGCCTCTTATACTGATGAGACCGTAGTCGGTAGGCTACTTAGCTCCAGCTTCGGAGCTTCACCTGCGGGGAAGACCGAGCCCTTGTCGATACGAACTCGTACTCCTTCGGCGATCTCGACGACGAACTCAGTTCCTGATGTCCTTACGGCTCCGTAGAGACCACCTGAGTCACAATGCGGTCATTCGTGCCCCAGGGCATCGCGCTGCTGAAGTTCCTTCTGTCGCTTCTGCTGGGGACTGTATCATGAAGAGCCAGAAGATGACGAAGATTGCTACCATCATGATGATGGTGAGTAGCCACCGCCTAGCGTTTTGACCTGCGGCCTGGAGGAGAATCATTTCCATTTCGTTTTACTTATTGAAGTATTGGGTGAAATATGCTACGTGATCAGGATTACTTGAGTATCTTCCCGTCCTCTCTTTGAGCTTGCGAGCTAAGGCATCGAGGACGCCATTGACGAAGGATGCGCTGTGCGTCGTCGAGTAGTGCTAGCCAGCTCGACATACTCATTGATCGTGATCTGGTAGGGATAAGAGGAAGTAGAGGAACTCCGTGGCGGCCGAGATTGAGGAGCAAGGCATCGACATCAGCCAGACGTTCGCTGCTCCATCCAGCACTCAGCACAGGCTCGATGAGCTTCATCTGGTCGCTATGCTTCAGCAGTGTCTGACGGAAGAGTGCAGCAAAACGCTCGTCATACCTCATCCTTGAAAGGCAGGGCGAATATCATCATCCATGGAGCTCTCTTCTTCGCTCTTGCGTAGGGTCTTCTCCACGAAGTCCTTGACGACTTCCACGGGTCCATTCTCCAAGCGAATACTCTGGTAAGCACCAGAATTCTGGGCTTCGTGATAGCCCTCTACCAAGGCTTCTTCCGTCCCAGGGCGGTTCTCGACCTCAGCCCTTCTCGACTTCTCTCAGATCATCCTGCCAGTAGATGGAGTGCTGTTCGAGCCATTCAGCCAGCACATCATCAGTAGCTATGATCTGCGTAAAGATATCGATCCAGAAGGGCTCTATCCTGGGCAAAAGTTCGTCTGCACACGAGATAGGGTGATAAATCTCGGAAGATTCGATGCGACGCAGTAGATGACGCATGCAGGTCTCATCCTCTTCCAGCGGAGATTGAAGCCCTGATACCCAAAGTGATCAGCCTCAGAGAAGCCAGCTTGTCGGCAAGACGATTCTCCACAAGGCGCATATTAGACTCAGCTCCGACTTCGTCGCCAGATGTTTCTTCCTACGTATGTCCAGCACTTCACGATAGAACTCCGTGAAGATGGTATAAACGTGAAGCAGGAAGAGATAAAAGGTCGTATGTACGATGCAGACTAAAGCAAGAGGTCTTGCTCAGCAGTGGTCAGCCGTCTCCCACGGTGCAGGTGCGCATAAGCCACCTGAAGTACACGGGTGCGTATTAGTACTCTGATTGATCATATATTTAAGTCGTTACTCTGTCCTGTGGTCTTACATGTCCAGAGAACTCGAGGAATGGGACAAAAAGAACACACAGATACTCAAGAAGTAGTACACAAAGATGCGAGGATTTCACGAAACGATACGCCTCTTCAGTTCAGCGACAAAGCGCATCCTCTACATGAAAGGGAAGGCATCCCCTACTTGAGAGTTGGTTAGCATACTGCAGATGAGGCAAGGCCTTGCTCCCGTCTGGTGTCGTGATGGCTGCGGTAAACATCCACTTATTCAGACGAACTTCGGGAAGTGTAAACCGACTAATCGGCAGCTTGATCAAGATCTGGTTCCAGCCCTTACTGTAGCTATCTGCAGGGAGGGCGTGAAGCTGCATTCTCATTCGAAGAGAGAGATTCAGGTCACGCTACCGACAGGTTCTGCAGCGTGGAGGAGCAATGCGCCTCCGATGATCCAAGGCAAGCTCGCTTATATCACGTACCTTGCTGTGGGCTATATCCGCCTCGAACGACTATAATTTTGAGTTTCAAAAGAGCAGGCCTGCAGTCGTAGCCTCCTCGCTATGCACCCATGCCATGTAGCTGACGGTGCTATTCTCCGTAGCCTCGGGAATAAGCCCATAGCAATGGTGTCCCCAGACGTGACGCAGGTAAATCCCCGACCCTCCACTGGGTGTATGATAGGATAGAGGCTCCCCTCCGACCACCTCAGGGAGTATATTGATGTGCCCTCATTTTAGCTTGATGTATACTGTCTTCGGGCTGGTACGAAGGCTGAGGTCACCCCCATTAGGGTAGACTGGACTGATATGCCATTGGGCTTGACTCTGAGGCTACATAGGGAAAAGGGTTCACCGCTAAAAACATGTTCCTTATGCCATAGAGGTCTGCGCTCAGAAGTCAACAAACTCCTGCCTCGTCTCAGGGCTGCTGCCGAGGAGAGCTGCCGTCGGAGCATCAAAGTAGCCAGCACCACCACCCATCCCAAGCTCGCTCGGCAGGGCTAACATATTGGGGTAGACGGCATTCTCCTGCATAATCTTCTGAGGAGTATCTACACAGCGATCATTCCACACAGCGAGATTGCCCCCATCACACAGGTGTTACTGGCACTCACCCCCAAGCACCCTACTGCTGTAGAGCATCCAGTATGTCGGCAAACAGATCATAATGATTGAGGTAATGGTAACGACTGTCAATGGAGGGTGTACCATAGATACTTTGCCCCTGCGAGCTCCATAGATGAAGGAGATCGACCTCCTTGCTCTTAAACGACCAACCAGGATTCCATGCGACAACCTTCTTCCCAAGCGAATGAACATGCTCGACCACCTCTGGTACGAATAGTCGATCCGTAATCTTAGCCTCATCCGTACCCAAGTGAATGTAAGGTACATCAAGGCTTTGAGCCAGCTCCGTAAGGATATCCTGAGGACACGCTTCCCCTCAGTGCTCTGCATATCAGAGCCCATAGCACGTGCGAACGCTGAGCTATGCCAGGCATATCTATCTCTGGAATGAGGGTAATACGTAGCTCTTTGCAGAGGTTAGATAACTCTCGTAGCTGCGCCAACGTATAGTATTTCCCAGGCATACGTGTCGCATACTGCGCTGCTGTAAGCTGAGGATATCGCTTGCTCTCCACCCTCCAGGCCTGATGCTCCGTGAGGGTGTGGTGCAGCGTATTCACTATACTGAGCCAAGAGCCGTACCTGTTTCTTAAGCTCTTCTATAGGAATGAATGCACGACCTAAGTCATGCATCAGCCCACGCATGCGGAAAGAGGGCCAGTCGATGATATCGCATGCCTCAAGTTCGCCCTTCTTCTCAGCTGAGATAAGACTGCTCTAAAGGTCTGCAGACCACGATATAGTCCGACTCGCTCAAGAGCATCCACCGATACCATCAGCACTCGATACGCAGCGCGGTAAGCCTCCTCCTGATTGAAATACATGAGGAAGGGAGGGTACGATCGAAGCGTACGTACCACAATCGAACTATGCATATCAATCGTGTAGCCATTCCGTAGGAGGATGCCTAAGTTCGTCTTGCAGATACAATCCCTCTGGCTTGAGGCGACGCATCATACAGCGACCAGCGTGTCGCTCAGTATACTTAGGGCGAGGGAGAGTTCGTCTACTGATGCTTGCGTTCGCACTGAGGAGCAAGCAAGAGGCAAGTAAGAATAAACGATATTTCGGTCATAGATAGAGATACTATGTGGGCACAGAGGGCCATATAGTGAATATACAGAGGATGTGCCTGCTGACACATCCCTTCTGCTTGAGCCTCTTGTCGGATTCTGAGACAACGACCCGCGAGATTACAAATCACGTGCTCTGGCCAACTGGAGCTAAAGAGGCGGGTGGGTAAGCTGATCTGCTATCGCACCGCTACGACCCTAATACCCTTGCTGATCAAGCCTGGGGAGTCAAGGGACTGGTCGTATAGGACTTACCAGTGCAAAAGTAGTATAAATATCTGAAAATGCAAGAGCGTTGCTCGATGAGAGGTGGAGTGCCCTACCCCCATGCCCCCCAAAAGCACACTACATGGTGCTACTTACGACCTATACTGATCCATCGCGCAGTCACTACTGGTGGGTACCATCACCAGTAGTGATCACCTCCTGACCAATAGTCCTTCACCCCGTCGAGCAGTATAGTTCCTGTTCACAAAAGCTAAAATAAGCACAGCGACCTCTTCGAAAGAGGAGGTAGCTACCGCCATGGAAGGAGGGCACCAAGGGGCGCAGAATAGCCCCCAAAAACAAAGGAAAAGCGTGGAGGAGAAAAGGTCAGTCAAGTACGTGGGAATGGATGGTGCAGCCACCCTTCTCCCAACGACAGTGTGCAACTTCGACCAAGAGACAGTCGTAGAGTCCCGTAGTCAGGAAGGCCGAAAGCGATATGCCTCGATGAGCACCAAGTAATCGCTTCTTCATGAAGACGCGGCAAAAGAGCTGCAGGCTCTATCTCTCTCCAGCAAAGGAAGGAAGCACCTCACAGGAAGGCACTCCAGCCTGCTCCAAATATAAAGACCCTAGGTGGGAGCAAGCCCATCAGTAAAGAGTCGGAGCGATCGAGGAAGGGCGAAGTCGGGGATCTAACACCAGACGAATAGGTGAAGAGCCATACCAAAGCCGATTGGTCAGCTGAGGATCATCAAGGAGGGCTGTCTTATAGCCGACAAGTATGGCATCGTGTTGCATACGCTCACGATGCACCTCTCTCTGATGCTGCGGTGTACTGAAAAGTATGGGAGGCTGCGCACTATCTCGGCGTGCTCTATCAATGAAGCCATCCAGCTCTGAGCCCACTTCAAGGTCACAACGGTCGCTGCTTGGTCTGAGCTGTGAGGAAGGGGGCATTCAGTCGCTGGGCTTCTTCAGTGAGGACACCAACAGTGACTTCAACTCCAGCCTGACGAAGTCGCTCTATCCCACGCCCCGAGACGCGAGGAAAGGGATCAGCGATTGCGACAACGACACGTGGGATGCGCTCGTGAAGAATAAGGTCAGCGCAAGGAGGGGTCTTCCCATGATGCGAGCAGGGCTCAAGCGTCACGTAAAGCGTGGACTCTGGGAGGAAGTTTGCGCTCCTGTACCGAGAAGAACAGCTATCACCTCCACGCTGGGGGCTGAGCCACTACGATGGTGATACCCTTCTCCGATGATGCGCCCTGAGTACTATGACAGCTCCGACAACCGGATTGCATATAGCCCCACGCAGCCAAGTCAGTGCACGGCGCATATAGCGCTCATCATCTGTCATCTGCTGTTCGTTATGTTGCTTATATGGATACGATACGCTCATTCGAGCAGGCTGCTATGGAGTGCCTCTCGGCACTCCACGAGCCTCTGAAGGGAGAGATCACTCGCCAACTCTGGGAGGAGGTCCGAGGATGTACTCGCACGCAGCTACTGCTTCTCAGCAAGATACGCTTTTATCCCCCGCAGGTGTCTCGTCTGGAGCGCATGCTCACGAGCTATCTGCAGGTACTCTACAATACGTCTTAGGCTACAACCTACTTTTGCTGGGCATCGTCTCATCGTGGCTTCAGGGTACTCATTCCTCGCCCTGAGACAGAGGAGCTCCGTGAGCTCATTCTTCAGCATCCTGAGAGCCGAACGATACACCGCTTACTGGACGTGGGGACGGGGTGGATGTATCGCTTAATGCCCTCACAGCTGGACTCCCCGAAATCACCTCAAGCATTGCAATAGAGGTGTCAAGTGAGAGCTGTACCCATCGCCTCAGCGAACGTGACACCCTTCGGAAGAGCACTGGCAGGAAGTTCATCTATGGAGGCACGACCTCTTTGCCCTGGTGGAGAAGATACCCTCCACTACACCGCTGGATCTCATCGTGGAGTAATCCCCCTACATCCATCCGAAGAAGCAGAAGAGATGACCCTCAAGTGCTCCTGCACGAGCACCAGCCCTCTTTTGCCCAGGTCCTCCCCACTAGCCTATTATATCGCTCTTTGGCTGACCTTGTCGTCGAGGCTACCTCCGTCCACAGGGACATCTATGGGTCGAACTTAATCCCCTCATGCCTCCGCCACCGAAGAGGCCATGCTCGATCGTATCGGTCGAGGCGAGCTAAAGACTGAGCTGATCCAGGATCGGGCGGTAAAATGCGCTTCCTTCACCTCACCTGCACTGCCTCAGCATGATTCCGAAGAAACGCAAAGGGAGCTCACACCCGAAGAAGCATTCACTCGCCTTGCCGCCCTATTGTGCTTATGCAGAGCATTTCCCCCACGAAGTGCAGACGAAGTGCAAGACCTACGGCATATCGGGGAGCTATGTGACGAACTGATTGAGCGACTGGAGGCGAAGGCTATCTGAATGAGGGAGTTGCTCCATGCCTTCGTGCGGACATGGCCACCGCTTCAACGGCTGGGGGACCTCTTCGCCTTCAGGCTGAGCTGCGCCGGCACCATATCGCTTCGCACATCATTGACGCTGCTCTTGAGGAACTCAGTGAGGAAGAAGCCAGGGGAAAGCCTCTCCTCGCTCTCCTTGAGCGCAAGTATCGCTCCATCCCCCAGGGACTGCCACACGTAAAGTTTACGAACGACTCGACTCCTTTGCCTCTATCGAGGCTATCCCCTACGAAGAAGTGCGCGAGGCGATCAGCGAACTCTTAGCCGACCTCCTCCGATGATTTGAGGCGACGACTAAGCGCATCTGTGCTTTCTTGATGACTTGTCCGCACCTGCGCTATCTGTCGGATGCGCTTTGCAGGCGAGCATGAAACATTATATATGCATGGAGTGCGCCTGACGCTCACGCTATTGTCCCTCTTACGTACAGGCGAAGAGACTGATTGGCTCTCCCCTCATTCGGAGTCTATCAGCACCCTTCATTTATCAGCGGAAACCTACTATGAACTGATCATCGCCCTCAGTATCAGGGCATGGCGAGGTGGCGAACTTGCGTATCGCACCGCCCTCACCGAAGGATGCGTGCTACCAGCCTGGGGATATTGATCTCATCCTCCAGTGCCGATCGAAGAGGGCGGCTGGGCAGCGAGGATATAATCAGTCGGCACTCCTCAGGCGGCTCTGGCACGCCACTACTGGTGTACCATGCCGCGAGGGCTATCTCCTGCGTCATCGGGAGTCATTCTGCAGACTACCTTGGATAAAGAGGAGCGAAGAGAGAATGCACAGGCGCTTTCTTCCTGCCTGCATCTCAGATCTCACGGAGGACTACAGACCCGGCGCGTGTCCCTACTGGTTGATGATCTACTGGCGACTGGGCTACCTTTCTTTCGCTCACGACCCTTTTAGAGCAGTGTGGTGCGTGAGTTCATGTCTTCATAGCGGCCGTCGCAGTGCGTTAGCCTCGCAACACGCTTATTCCACGTACTACTTTAGCTCACCGATGACGACGAAGCAGGCACAGTATCCGGTACTTTAATGCTATTGCGTCCAGACTGACAGGGAAGTTATTGCTCAAGATTTGCCTCGCGGCTTCTACCTCCCTCAGCGGTCGGTTCGTGTACATGGTCTAGGGATGGCAGTTTTTGCTGGCGTGTCGTACGTCACGCCATAGGTGTGGTAAGGTAGGGTTCCAAGCGCTCAATGTTCTCACACCGACCGAAATCGCTCACGAGGGCGTGCAAGGCCTCTGGCTGATCGCTGTGACCTGGCACTTAAGACGTACAGCGCATCCGGCACAGGCTTACATCGCTCTTGGTTGGGCTGCTGTAGCGGTAGTATTCGCATTGGACCGCGTCAGTCAGGCGGTGTCCTTCGGGATGAATAATGCTTTGCAGTCAAAGCAAGACTCATATCGATGTCTGAAAGCGAGTTCATCGGACATAGGCATTGCGTATGCTCCCCTGGCTCATTCGAGGCGAATATGTATTCCTCATCCCTGAGCGGTGACGGGCAAAGAGGATAAGAGCCTGCGCCCGTACGGTGGGTTCTCCTCCGCTGAAGGCAATCCCTCCCGCGCTTACCGTAGCAGCCTTCACTCCAGCGCGCACGTCTGCGAGTCGGTCTCTCGATGAGCTTTCCCGCTTACCTATCGGTATGCGTATCGGGATTAGCACAATGAGCGACACTGGAAGGTGCAGCCCTGAAGGAATACTAATCAAGCTGAAGTCCTGGTCCGTCAAACGCGCCCATGGACTCAAAGGAGTGAATGCGTAGCATGCGTTATCGATAAAAGAGGAGCGGACGAAGGGTCGAGACTGATCCTTCGCCCGCTCTCTATTAGATACTCGGAGAAAGTCCTTCCTTAGCGCATACGCTTCGTGGAAGGAGCGCGGGAATGACTGGAGCTGGTGCTCACGGCTGAAGCTTCTGCGGGGTTGGCGGTAGCTCGAGACACGGATGGTCAGCTGATAGTTCTGGGATGCACCATCGCATCTTCGAGGCATCTCACGATTGAGGACGTCTGCGCATTGGTGGTGGTGCGCTGTGTAGTATGCTGTCCATCATAGAGATGAGGTTCTCATTCTGCTCATGCCTCTGCTAGAGCCCAGGAGAGTGAGGGATGATGCTGAAGGTATTACTGATACCATCGGCAGCGTCGTGTGTAGTCGAGCTTTAGCTACCGAGCTGAGGAGAAGCAATGACTCCGTGGTTATCACGCCCATGGCCATAGGGTTAGCACCTGGAGCGAACGTTACTACCTTTGGCGCGACCGTCGGGGTAGCTCCTGTCTTCTTGCCATACATCACGTTGGAAGTGATTGTCAGGACGGAGCGTGTGGCTCAGCATTCTTATAGACGGAGCTCCTTGAGCAGGCCGAGAAGATATGAGGTAATGTCGTAAGCGATCGTATCACGCGGTCGTCATCATTACGCAGAGCGGGGAGTGCCTTCGATCTGAAGTCTTCGGTCAGCCCCTGAGCATTGCGCACTGGTCACCTTCGCATAGCGGATGGCCGAGGAGGAGTCTGCGCGATCGAGACCAGCTACCCCATAGGCGAGGTTGATCTTCGGATCCGTATCGATGAATGCCATCTGCGCTGCTTCATAATAGTGCTTATCATGCATGTAGTGGATGATGTTCATCGAAGTCGTTGTAGAGCGAGCTATGACCTTGAGCACCTTGAGTGATCGTCCAGACCTGATCGAAGTCAGGGAACATCGCCCTTGAGTTCAGGGATACCTTCGACCATGAGGCGTACCAGATATCTCGCAGCGAGCCACCATTGATCGCTAAACAGAGCCTTATGAACAGGTTCGGTACGTAGCCGAAGAACTGGATGCTGTCACCGATCTCTTGGTAGGAGACGCAGCAGGCGATCCCGTAGTCATCCAGTGGCGCGTAGCACGCATCAGGTCGTCATCTCATACTGAATTGAGAGTATCGATTGATACTGATGGGCAAAACTCCTTGCAGGCTTCGGCAGGTGAGGACTCAGAGCACGAAGGTTGGGGCTCAGGGCTTGAGCCAGGTTCAAAAAGCGTCTGCAGGAAGCGGAAGCTCGTCTTGGTGACTTTGGCGACCATCGAAGAGACGACCACCGATGGACTCAGTGACCCGCGTAGGATCACAGCGAAGATCTCGCTGCACGCAGTCCATACGCAGGTAGCGAACCATACGCAGCTTGATGACGAACTGGTCAATCCGCTCCTGTCGCCAGTTCCTCTGTCAGTGTCCCATGGTCGAGGGTCGTACTGGAGGTAGATATCAAGGAAGCTGGAGACGTTACCGGGACATCGCTGCACCATCCTGGTCTTCGATCGCTGCGAGTGGGCGAGTAGACCACTGCACGGCCTCTGCTGCGGTGTAGGCTGGACTGGGCGAGCATCAGAAGCAGCCAGCAGACCATCTCGATGATCTTCTTCAGGGCACGGATCTGCTCTGCTACTTCTTCTCTCAGACGATCGATGTGCTCGGTCATAGGGACCGTGGATGCCATGCGAGGTCTTCCTTCTTCAAGCGATGACGATCTAGCCCCATAGAGGCCAGACGGCGGTAGTCACCGATGATACGACCCGTGCATAGTTGTCCGGGAAGCCCCGTGAGGAAAGCTGTTGCTACGGAAGGAGCAGATCTCATCCGTATAGACATCAGAACGCTATCATTTGTGCGTCTTGCGGTAGTGGTGAAGATATATCGTGACGCGAGGATCGACCTCAAGACCATTCTCGGTGGACAGCCTTCTCGACGACCTTATAGCCCCGAAAGGGCTTCATGGCACGGCGAAGAACCTGATCGTTTGTAGGCCGAAGACCACTTCGGCCTCCTTGTCGATGTATGCCTGGGCGAGCTGTAATTCGGGGAGGTGCTGCCGTGTGCAGTGGAGCGGACTCGATGTGTCGCGCATCTTCGCTTGAGGAAACTTGCAGTGCTCCCAGACACGCTTGTCGTCTTCTCCGTAGACCAGAGGAAAGACGCGTCACCATGCTGAGTGAGTCATGTCATCGAGGGCAGAAGTCGCGAACATTGAGCTCAACACACACACCCAGATTTGAACTTGGGTTTGTTCTTGCGCAATGCTACTAAGAGGTTAGTTAAATGTGGTTGACGACGTACCGCCCTGATTGGCGAGAGCGCAAAGAACCGCAGTATTGCATTGCCTTAGACGCTCGTCTCATCACCTTCTGCAAGATAGAATAATATGCAAATTGCAAACCATAGTCCAATGCCAACACCACTTTGCTCCAGCAGACCTGTGCGTTTCGCCTCTAATAGATACAGAGAAACTCCACGCTAAGAGCTTGGACCACACACCTCTCAAGATGGTGCTTCTCCTTCCCAATGTAGGCTACAACGTGGAAAGCATGAACTATACTCCTAGGCCAGAAGAAGAGACTGTTGCAGTCTCAAACCAATCTATGCTTGTGTTTTACTTGGACTTCACAGCATGCGGTAATCTGAAAGCGTTGGACGAAGACGAAGGGGTTTACTCCTAAATAACACTTGAATATGCGCAAACAGCAAGCGAGTGCCGTGGTTTGTGGTCTCAAGCATCCTACACGTCATTACATCCTCTACTCAAGGGAGTGGCGGGATACTATGTTGGTCATTTGGGTAGTGCTGCTTCGGACACTGGTCAGTGCAATCATACATGCACTCCTGGTGGTAATGATCTACAGGTGCATGCCTCCCTGGACAGAGTATTCCCTTCTGTCCCAAAGTGTCTCACATAATTACCCCTTCTCACTGGTCGGAGTAAAGGAGACCACACAGAGACAGACTGACTGCCGTAATCACATGAGTTTCTAAATAAGGTTTAGCTTTGCTGCTCGGGTGAGGCACTTCACCCATAGCACCAGTAGATAAAGTAAAGCACAATCAGAATATGGATGCTAGATTCAAGAGACTGATCAGGAAAATCTACAATGAGGTGTCAAGCAAGGTCAAGCCGAAGCTGAGACGCCTCATCGCAGCCAGGCGCGAGCTAAAAAGATGAAGCCGTCATGGCCCGCTGCCCGAAGAGATCATCCGAGTCAGCAGAGCATCGTGCAGCGAGACTAAAAGAAAAACACAGAGTCTGAGCTTCGCCTCTATACAGCCCAGCTGGTCGAGTCGCTCAGAGTAGCATCTCTGACCAAATCCAAGGCAGGTGCTAAAGGTAGCGTACAAGCATTGTCCTCCGACCCCTACGTTCATCGAGGCTTCATCCTAAAGATTGCAGAGCACTGACCTCACACGAGGTCGAAATCTCGACAGCAGATGCCGAAGGTTACGCTCCTACTTCACTTCACATGCCAAGCTCTGCTTGAATCAGTATATCAATTCGCTCTGTAGCTGGAAGCCTGCGGACTTCACCATAGCCCCTCAAGATGGAAGTTTTCAGGTACAGTTGGCAGGCTGAGATTCATCGAACTATTCAAGAGCTTCCTCCGCTGAGATGAACCGCATGCTCTTCTAATGATAATGTCAAGGAGAGCACTAATGGCTAAGTATTATGCACTCGTGGCTGGACTGACCCATTATCTCAGTGAGATGGCCCCCAAGCCTCCCTTCTCTACAGAGTTTCTGCGAAAGACTCCGCGATACTGACCAAGCAGGATCTCAGACTGATCAAAGTACTCCGTCAAGAGGAACTGAACAAGCGACTCCTTCAGTGGATCTTGGCTGGAAGTACTAAGGAAGAAAGAGCCTGAGGTCCTAGCTGAGGTCAACTATGCTGGAGCTGGTGAAGAAGAAAGCTCTGACAGATGATGAGCTTCGACTACAAGCCTGCAAGCTGGTATCAACTGCAGCATACCGTGATGGCGTAACCCCTTTCCCTAAGCTACTGTCCTCGATGCATCGCACGCTTTGTCTACGACCTCTTTTGTCGTACGAGCAGAGAGAAGAAGACTCCCATCAATCGGAGGAAACGACTCCATGCCTCTTCGATGCGATAGGTAGTGATCGCTTGGCTCTGGAAGACTTGATCGCCAGCTATACTATGATTCTATCACAGGGCAAGTAGCCTTCCTCACCGAGTGGTTTTGCCTTGAACAAAAGAATATCCGTAACATCTGGCGGTCTTCACCTGCCGTCGGCTTGGGCTGGGATCCCTGCAGCACTGCGCAGTGAGCAAAGGCGAAGTGAGCAACAACTCCTGACATCTAAGGCCGCTGACTTCGACCCTCGAAACAAGCTCCCTATCTCTCACGCGTGCTCCAAATAGCCAATGAGCGCGATATCGCACGAGAGAACGCCTCATGACCTTCTGAAGTGGCGGTGGATGGACGAATGGACCTTCGTCCGTGTCTTCGACTATCGAGCAACTGTCTCCTGTTACTATCTGCGCCCTCGGGATACTCGAGCGCTGGGCTATCTCAATGAGACTGAGGTGAAGAGCCTTCCGCCAGATAGTACATTCGCTCAGGGTGAGAGTGCTCAAGTCCTGCAGGACTTCCAGAAGTCACAGCAACACTAGCACATGACTTTGGAGCAACTCAATAATAATGAGTGCCTTTGTCTACCTCTAGGGACGGACGCTACACCAAATAATAAGGGATAGATGGCAACAAAAGGTAGTGTAAAAGGTATCGTCTCGAACCTCGTGACCATCGAGGCTGACGATCCTGTCGCAAAATGAATATGCTACGACATCACCGTAGGTGGTGTAGCCTCTGATGAGTAGAAGTCGTCCGTGTCCAATGGCAAGAATGCCTATGCTGGGTCTTCGAATCAACGCGCGGTATGCGTATCAGGAACGTCACCTTCGAAGGGCACATGCTCGAAGTAACTCTGGGACCTGGTATGCTCTCGAAGAACTACGATGGCCTGCAGAATGACCTCGACAAGATGGATGGCGTCTTCCTCAAGCGAGATCTTATACTTATCCCTTGGAGCGTGAACGACTCTGGGACTTCAAGCCCTTGGCTACTGTCGGTGACCGTGTCACCGCTGGAGCGTGGCTCGGTGAGGTAGAAGAGAACTTCCAGCACATCAAGATCATGGTTCCTTTCACCTTCGAAGGGATTTATACCATCAAGAGCCTCAGCCTGCAGGTACCGCACACCGCAGAAGATACCATCGATCCTGGTCGACGAAGCTGGCGTAGAACACTTCGTCACGATGACTCAGAAATGGCCCGTCAAGCGTCCAATCACTTGCTACAGTGACAAGCCTCGTCCTCACAAGCTACTTGAGACAGGGGTGCGTATGATCGATACGATGAACCCATTGTCAGAAGGGGACAGGCTTCATCCCTGGTCCTATTCGGTGCAGGGGAAGACCACTGCAGCATGCGATTATTAAGCGAGGCTGAGGCCGATATCGTCATCATCGCCGCCTGCGGTGAAGCGTGCTAATGAGGTCGTCGAGAGTCTTCAAGGAATTTCCCTGAGCTACTTGACAACACAGGGGCGTCCACTGATGGAGCAGCTGATCATCATCGCTAACACCTCAATATGCCTGTCGCAGCTCGTGAAGCTTCGAGTATATGCGGCAGATGACCATCGCAGAATACTACCGCTCGATGGGGCTGAAGGTACTTCTGATGGCCAAACTCGACTTCACGCTGGGCTGGGCTCTGCGTGAGATGTCTAACCGTCTCTGAAGAGCTGCCCGGCTGATGCCTTCCTATGGACCTCTCGGCCATCGTGGCGAACTACGCACGTGCGGGCTTCGTCCACCTCAACAATGGACACACTGGCTCTGTCACTTCATTGGTACTGCTTCTGCAGGGTAACCTCAAGAGAACCTGTCGCGGAGAACACCCAGAAGGTAGCACGTATGCTTCTATGCTCTGGAGCAGGAGCGTACCGACCGCAAGCGTTACCAGCCATCAATCCGATGATTCGCTATTCAAGTATCTGGGTACCCTGGGTTCGCAGACTATGTCGCTGAGCGTGTGAGTGCAGGATGGATCGAGCAGGTGAGGCGAACTTAAAGCAGTGGCTCATCCGTGTAGGAAAGAATCTCAGAGCAGATCAATATCCTCGGGATGATGGTGGCCTCCTGGACTACCACGTCGCCTTCTAGAGTCAGAGCTCATCGACCATCATCTCATGTCAGCAGGATGCGCTTCGACAGTATTGACTGTAACTGCTCCTCGAGCGTCAGGAATATGGTGCGTCGCTGATGCAGGTGTTACACGGACTTCGCCTCGAGGGCTTCGTGGGGTCAGTGACTCTTCATAGGAGCTCATCAATGCCTTCGCCAGATGAATCTACGCCGTTTAACGGCGATGAATTCAACAAGCAGCAGGCTAAGGCCGACAGAACTGGTATCCCAACGTGCTAAAACTAACAGCGCTATGGCGAGCATTTCGAAAAGATTTAGTACCAAGATGAGAACATCACCAGGCTACCTGTACTGCTTCCCGTGCTACGGGGTAGGTAACGAGAGCTGGCTACCATCGGTGGTCTCATCAGCCTCAGGTCGTCCGCATCATGGGTGATGAGGTCACGTCTGGTCTTCGGTGGTACGGGTATCCCTACTGAATGCCGAGTGATCTTCCTCGGCAAGGCCCTTCACTGCGGGTGGGTGACCAGCTCGTGGGTCGCTTCTTCAACGCCTATGGAGAGCCGATCGATGGAGGGCCTGCCATCTGGGCCGCTAGTGAGATCAGGCGTGTCATCAGTCAATCCTGTGCGTCGCGAGTCAGCCATCAGAGCTGATCGCCACTGGTATCGCTGGTATGGCCTCAACAACACCTTGGTTACTGGTCAGAAGAGTCTCTCTTCGCCGACCCTGACCAGCCCCTTCAATGAGGTAATGGCTATGGTTGCTCTTCGTGCGAAGAGTGAGCAAGATCATCCTCGGAGGGATGATTATGACGAACGATGACTACCTCCTTCAAGAATACCTTCAGCAATGCATGGTGCGCTCTGACCGCATCGTCAGCTTTATCAACACGACTGAAAGACCCTTCGGTCGAGCGTCTGCTCATCCCTGATATGAGCTCTGACGGCGGCCGAATACTCTCTGAGAAAAAGAAGGAGAAAGTCTTGGTGCTGCTGACGGATATGACGAACTACGCCGATGCCTTGGCCATCGTCTCCAACCAGTATGGACAGATCCTTCTAAGGACTCGATGCCAGTCTCTCTAATTTCCGACTCTTTCAAGATCTACGAGAAGGCTGTGCGGTTCCCCGATGGAGGCTCTATTACCATCATCATGCGGTGACACTATCGAGGCGGAGACATCACGCATGCTGTGCCTGACAATACGGGTATATCACCGAAGGACAGCTCTATCTGCCGTGACTCCAGCGTGGGAAGGTCATTACTCGACCCATTCCGCTCGCTCTCTCGACTCAAGCAGCTGATCATCGGTAAGAAGACCGTGAAGACCATCCTCAGGTGATGAACGCAGCTGTCCGTCTTCTCTGACGCTGCTGGTGCGCAGACTAAGCAGAGAATGGCTTTGATCTAACGGACTATGACGAGGCGTACCCTTCGCTTTGCGGCAGACTACTCCGCCACTTGCTCGCTATCGATGTCAATGTAGATATCGAAGGGATGCTGGATACAGCTCTGGGGGCTCTTTGGTAAGTACTTCCGTCTCTGAGTAAAACATCAAGCAAGCCCTTGTCGATAGTTACTGGCCTAAGGAAGCCTAAGGAGATGCTGTCTGGTGGGAGTGAAGTGATGCACTGCACTCTGTGGCAAGTATCCTTCACAAGCCCTACAGCCTAAAGAAAAGCTTTATGGCGATACGATTCCAATACAATAAGACTTCTGCTACAGCAGCAGAGCGCTGAAGATGCCTGCGCACTCCCCCACCATCGAGCAAGGAGAGTCACTGCGCCAGCAAGTCAAACAAACTAAGCGCAGGTAGACCTCCTTGAGGAGAAGCTCGAGCAAGAGCTACGTGCTACCAAGGAATGGTCAGCCTCTGGGACTGGAGTTTCGATGCTTCGCTCATCACAGTCGAGTCGAGTCGACCTGTCGATGAAGAAGATAGCAGGCGTGCTCCTTCCCGTGCTGGATGGCATCCACTACGAGTACGTCCCTTCAGCATCTTCAATGCTCCCCTAGCTGGTGGGCTGAAGTGTTGAGCTTCTCAGACACTTGCGACGACAGGTATTGAAGCTGGGTTCCTTCGTCTAAAGATGGAGTACCTCGATGCACGCAAGAAGACCACCAGAAAGTAAACCTCTTTGAGAAGGTGCAGATCCCTGGATACCAGGATGCCATCCGTAAGATCAAGCGTTTCCTCGAGGATGAAGAGCTTGTCCAAGGCTTCACGAAGATCATGCGACCAATATCGAACTACGCAAACAGAAAGAAGAGGAGGCAGCAATGATCCAGTCAATGAATAAGTATGCCTTCTTGGTCTTTCATTCGGACTACGAAGGCTTCTACACCAGCTCCGAGGCTTAGGCGTCCTGCATGTCAATGAGCGGAAGGATAGTCGTGAAGTAGAGAGCTCAATGAGCTCCAGGCAGAACGCACTCACATCAAAGAGACGCTACGCACACTACGTCCCTTCATCACGGATAGGCAGTGGTAGAGTCTGCGTCTTCGATTCAGACGCAGGACGAAGGCAAGGCTTTGCTCGCTGAGATTGAAGACGAACTAAAAGCACTTCGCTCAGCAGGAAGAGCAGCTAACAGCACTTAGGCTTGAAGCTGAAGAGATACGTCCTTGGGCGCATTTGATCCATCCACGATCAGTCAGCTTGCGGTATCAGGCTATCGCTGGGCTTCTTCACCATACCTCAAGCTCGCTTTACTGAGACCTTTCAGTCGGAGTATGATGTCGTTCCCATCGCTGTCGTTGCAGGGGCGTGTGTACTTCGTCTACCCTGCATTCCTCGGATATACCTCCTGTGCTCCCTGAAGCGGGTACGTGAAAGTCTCCGCTACGAAAGCATTGCCACTGGAGCAACTCGTCGCTGAAGCAGAAGCTACTTGCGAACAGCAGCTACAGTCACTCATTGAGCGCACGAAGCTCTGGCAGGCACAGCTCAATAGCTATGACCTGCTGTTGGAGAACCGCTTTACCTTTGGTCGTACCCGGCTACAAGGTGATCGCTAGCCGATGAGAAGCTCATCCTTTTGGAGGGCTTTGTGCCGACTGTAGAGGCAGCAGCCTTTGAGCAGAGCACTGAGCGAAATGGGATGCTACTTCCACCAAGTAGACTTCGATCCAGAGACTGAGCGTGTGCCGATACAGCTGAAGAATAACGCATTCACGCGGTGCTGGAGTTCATCACAGGGCTCTTCTCCTTACCAAATTATCAGGAGATCGACCAGACGCCTCATTGCCCCCTTCTTTCTATACTCTTCTTTGGCATGTGCTTCGGGAGATGCTGGGTATGGACTCATCCTCTTCTCAGTATGCACCCTACTTCCGCCTGAAGAAGCAAGGATGGTGATACAAGTCTCTTAGGGCTTGGCCAATGGTTGGGCGGTGGTGCTTTCGTCATCGGTATGCTGATGGGAGGTATCTTCGGTATCGAGCTTCCTGGGCGCACTAACAAGGCCTACATCTTCAACCAAGACAATATGATGATGATCTCGGTTATCGTCGGCTTGGTACCAGATTCTCCTTGGTAAGGCTATCGGAGCATACAAGAAGGGACGGCAAAAGGGCTGGCGATATTCCTTGGCTGGCTATGCTTGGGTTCTTTTGCTCACAGCTGTGGGGCTGATCTATGTGCTCCCAAGGCATCGTTCGCTATTCCCCAGCCTGTGACTTATGCCCTTTATGGTATGGCTGGTCTGTCGGTACTGGTTGCCTTCCTCTATAATAGTCCAGGAAGAACCCTTCATCAACTTTGGCTCTGGGCTATGGACTACCCTACGAGACTGCCTCTGGTCTCCTCGGCGACTCCTCTCCTACATCCGTCTCTTTGCCATTGGCTTGACAGGGGGGATCCTCGGGAGTGTCTTCAATCAGCTGGCTATGTCATGCCTTCCCGCATCGGGAAGTGGAGCAAGTATCTTCAGCTACATCGTAGGTTGGGTTCTTGCCCTCATCGTCCTACCCTCTTCGGGACACGGTATCAACTTCGGTATCGCCATGATTGGTGCCTTCGTGCATCCACTGCGTCTGACCTTCGTAGAGTACTACAAGAACAGCGAGTTCGAAGGAGGCGGTAAGCCCTACACTCCATTCACACGTAAGTAAAAACAAACTAAATATTCTATTAAACTCAAGTAACAATTATGAATGAGATGTTATCTTTCCTCGGCATTGTGCTGATGGTTGGTCTGACCGGTATCGGTAGTAGCATCGGTGTGCAACGATCTGCGGTAATGCCGCTATCGGACTGAAGAAGAATCCCCGATGCCCTCGGGCAGTACATCAGATCTCGCGCACTTCCAGCTCTCAGGGGGCTGTATGGCTTCGTAGGCTCTTCATGGCTCAAGGCTAGCCCTGGACAAGCTCATTGTGGCTGGTCCTGTATCCACCTATGCAGCCTGGGCTATCCTTGCTGCTGGGATCATCCTTGGAGTCGTCGGTGCTTATTCTTCATTCGTCAAGCACAGGTATGTACCAGTGGTATCCAAGCCATCGGGAATGGTGAGAATGTCTTCAGCGCAACGATGGTGATGGCCGTCTTCCCGAGCTTTACTCGATCTTAGCTCTTCTGGTGACGATCCTCATCGTTGGCTCTTTCTAAAAGAGGACGAAATCGCATCTATAATATCCGCTCAGGGCTACCCAACGTCATGCAGTGGGGTAGCCCTGAGTTTTCTGATGGAGACATAGTATGCTGATACGCCTTAGTACCTATAGAGATCTTCCCGAGATGATGCGGCTCATTGACTGTGCACGGGAGTTCATGATAAGGGAGGGAAATACCTTGCTGGTGGACCGGGCTATCCTTCAGAGAAGCAGATAGGCATCGATATAGCTCGTGGGTCATAGCTGTGTCTGTATGCATCCCGATTATCCGGGACTCATCGGGGACTTTTTGCTTTGCGGTGGAGGAAGAGCCAACCTACCGGAAGATCGATGGAGCCTGGCTGAATGATCTGCCTTATGGAGTCGTGCATCGGTTAGCTTCGGATGGCAGGGTAAAGGTCTCTTTCAAGCATGCCTGACCTTCGCACAAGATCGATGCACAGAGCTACGTGTCAGCTACACGCAGATAATAAGCAGATGCGTCAGCTCCTTCTTGAGTCTGGGTTCATCCTGTGGGACGATTTATGTGGCTGATGGTAGCCACGCACAGCCTATCATAAGTCTCTGCAGAGATGAAGGAGGCCATAGTTTTAAGTTTCGCCCTGGGCAAGAAATCATATCCCCGCACTCATCCATTATACGAAGATGGTGAGTGCGGGGATAGTCAGAGGAAAAGAATCTATCGTGCCCTCTCAATCCAGCTTCAGTCAGGCAATCCCAGAAAGTTGCCGCGCTTTTTTGCTGTGAGTCGGAGAAGGTAAATTGATCGATAAGTCGGTAGGCATTTCTTGGGTCGCATAGCCTTGGAGCTACATAAGATAATACCTTGAGCTTTTCTTCATCCCAGTCAAAGAGACGAAGGAGCTGGATACTTTGTTGGGTAGTGAAGCCATTCCTACTTGCATAGCTTGTATATAGCCCACCTGATCATCAGGAAAAACTTGTTTTTGGGACTTCTCGATACACCTGATTGAACCATCGTTCATTCTCTTTTTGACGACGATCATCTTCGTACTGCGTCGTAGCCTCCATATCTGCGATGATCATAGGGATAGCTGTCTCGTTGGCGAGGGTAGCGACGCTCTTGTGTTGGATAGCGACGTACCTTCTGTACGTCCATACTCTTCTCCATAGGTATTCATGCGTATAACTCTTCCTGCAGCGAATACAATGATGGTGATTCGCTTTTCAAAAGCCCAGAGCGATGATATTCCCATTCTTCGATACCATCTTCTGCAATCTGTCCTATAAAGTAGGGCGTCCTAAAGAGAATATACTTGCTCTTGGTCATTCCACGCTCAGTACGCTGCGCTCGCTGCTGATCGATACGACCTTCGCTCAGTAGGATCAAGTCCACACGAGTGAGGTAAGGGCATGGAGACTCGAGCAATATAAAGGTCTTCTTCATACGATACTGCTATAAGTAAAAACACTCCAAGGCACAGATATTCCATACAGTATGGTCAGTCCTTCCGCTCTTTAAAAGTTAGCATATAAGTCCCGACTATACACATACCTCTCAGCATCCTTCTCCAAAAGGAACGCGTAAAAACCACTATAGCTACGGATATGTACCAGTAGTGGTGGGTGGCATGAAGAATACTGCTTCATGCGCTGACCAACTACTGCTCCGAGCACGCCAGAGCACTATTGTGCTGTACTGAAAAGTTGACAATTGGAACTGGTAGTTAGGAACAGCTGCATCACGAGTAAATAGTAACCTCGCAGATAAACGCCGTACTTCTTTCGGTGGTGTGCTTGGTCAGATCAGCACTCAGGTACTCTTCATATGATACGAAGGAGATCTGAATGGCTGAGTGGTTGTGACATAAAGTGAGTGCACCAATCCTACTGTCAACTTTTCGGTACACCACAAATACGCCCCCACAGGGGTTTAGTGATTTTAAAAAGTATTTTTGTTGGAGTACTCTACATTATATATGGAGAAGCATCTGAGATCTACCATTTGGCTGTACGAACTCAGAACACCTATCTATCGAAAGAGCAAATCTGTGGATTATCTGCATCGCACATAGTGCACTACTAAGAGCAAGGAAAGCCCACCCTACAGCGAGGCTCTCATGAGAGAAATCAATTGGGAGGATCGAATTGTTGGTATTCCGGGGCTCTCGTGGGGTAGGAAGAGACTACCTTCCTTACTTGACTATGCACGTCGCCATTACGCTCCAGATAGCCCTAGGTGCCTATACATCAATCTCAATCAGTTCAGCTTCGACCATTAGACTGAGTCGACTTCGTAGAATGACTTTATACGGCAGGAGGACGTAGGCTCTTGCTGGATCAGGTCTTTAGTACCCAAACTGGATGGAGGAGTTCAAGGAGTGCTATCACCGCCATCCCGAGCTACATATCGTCTTCCGGCCTCAGCGGTTATAGACCTCGAAGGAAGATCCTGAGTTAGCCGCTCTCGCTTCAATCTATCATCTGGCGAGGCTTCTCTCTGCGTGAGTGTATCCAGCTGGACAACGGCATAGCTCTTCCGACACTGGATCTGCAGGACATCATGGAGCGCACAGGGGAAGTGGTGGGAGATATCTTCACTGCAGTCAACCCTGGACTATGGATGGATCGCTACCTCGAGTATGGCTGTGATCCATTTCATTTGAAACCTCGACTCTACTCCGAGAACCTACTGAAGACGCTCAACATGACACTGGAGGTCGACCTACTATTCATCAAGCAGCTCGAGCAACGACTGCTCTACAAGCTACGCAGAAAGCTCATCTACATCTTGGCGCAGCGATCTCCCTGCAGATGCTCAACGTATCACAGCTTGCACTGGAGATAGAAACCTCGAGAAGCACGATCATGAACCTACCTGCTACCTCTCCGATGCTCGTGTCGTGCGACCGATCTATCGCACCGAAGATACGGAGCACAGGTGAAAGCCCTGCTCGTGTACCTCAGCAATCCCAACCTCTACCACGTGCTGGGACAGAGAGGCTTTCGTGACCGCTCCGAACTATGCGTACCTTCGTATTCAATCAGCTGAGCAAAGGGCATCAGGGCGTCGTCTCATCGATCGACACTGGCTCTCTTTGAGAGTTGATGGTCACTACCCCATTCAGATCGAGGAAGAACTCTCAGGACGCTATCGTAGCGACCGCTACTATGTCTTGGAGCAGGTGACCTTGCACGAGATAAGACCATTCCATCTGGCTCTTTGGGTTCCTCTGATTAATCTACTGACCAAACTATCCCTCTAAATATCAAATAACAATGACACTATTCAAAGAACCTCCTCATAGCGCAGGTCTCCTCTTCGCTACTGGGACAGCCCTCTCGGCTCAAGAACTCGGCAAGCTGCACTATCGTGCCGAAGCTGGTCTCACTATCTCCGCGCATGTCGGTCTCGGCGTACACCATCAGGGGATGAAAGGAAACCTGCCTAGCCTCCGTATCGGGGAAGCCTCGTAATGCCCAACTGACAATACCATCTTCGCCTTCACTCCTGGGCTCTATCTATCAGGTCGAGGTGAAAACAAGACTCTTTCCAATGATCCAGAAATTGCCATCAGCTGTTCAGACCTACGCCCTTCAGCTTCCTCTTGAGATGTCCTTCCGTCTGGGTACGATAGCGAAGCATCGTATCTTCCTCAATTTGGGACCATACTTTGCCTACGGCTTGTCTTCCAAGCTCACGGGGATACCCCCAAAGACCTATACAAGACGCATCAAACACTTTGAGTTTGGCTTAGAGACCAATTTGATGTACCAATACAAGCATCTATCTCCGTGGTGGTATCGAAGCCAAGCCTGACAGGAGCAACGCAAAGCGGTAGCTTAGGGATCTTACCTTATGTAAGTGCAGGGTACAGCTCGCTACCTGACCACCTACATCACGACGGCTACGAGCTCTAATAAGACCCAGCTTCCTGCATATACGAGATGCGCCATGCAGGAATCTGCTCATGGCGCATCTCTGTACTCAGGTGCTATCCTTATCCTGAGAAGGACGGGGAGGTTATTTTGGCCTCGAGCAGGCTGGATAAAAGAACTTCAGTACCACAGATCCTCTATGAGGCGAGGGATATTTACAGGTACTAACAGCAGTAACCGGAAGGTTGGGTTGCAAAACTGTCTACGAGAGTGACCATCTGATAAGATGAGATGGTAATCAACAAGTGCTCAGAGCTTCCACAGCCTGCTATGGATCCGATGAGTGAGGTGTCGAAAGCTAGCACAGGGAAGGAGTTCTTCTGAGGCTGGAGGGAAAGGGCCTCCTCTGCTTCGGAAATAAATCTGCGTAGCGCGTGGATGCGTCTGGGAGGAGAAACCACCTGCCCGCACCATCCTTCGGCAAGCATACAGCCAAAGGATACATTGCTCCAGGCATAGCGATCAAGGAGTCGGCGCGTGCTTCGTTGTCCGTGGCATCAGCCAAGTGAATCCACTTCTCCAATCAGCTCAGGATATTCTCTGTGGTCAGTCGCTCTTGATGCGCTGATAGCTCGCAGTGAGGATTAGCCTTGCATGGTCGCTCCAGAACTGAGCTATACTCCCCTACTGCTCCAGTCATGTATAAAAGGGGTCTGACGAGGGAGTTTCCCACCGAAACCACATCATCATCTATAAGGATAAGATACCTCCAGCACCGACAGGATGTTGAGCATCGACCCCAAGCCTCAGCCCCGATGACCGCCACGCTTTCGAGGCCAGGCTCTTGACCCGTACGCTGACTTCAGGCAAACTGAGGCTGTCGGGTATGGCGCGTATCAAGAGTGTCAATCACAGATGTAGTCATATCCGTGTATTTAGTGATAGAAGAAAGACTTAGAGCCAACTATCAGTCTTCCTATGGGTTCTGCTCGACGCTTCGCGGGTGGGCATCAAACTCCTCTGGTGTACGCCCATCATTGATAACAAACACTCCAGAGTCTCATTCCCCTCAGCATACCCACCTGGCTCGGTATGACTTCCTGCGCTCATACTTGTGACTCCTAATGGGAGCACGTTGTCACAGAGGCGGCAGACTCACGTGTCGAGAGTGAGATCTCTATGTGAGGATCCAAGAGGCGGAGGCTAAGATCAGCTACGTAATCCCTAAATCATCGATAGGAGAAAGGCGTATAGCCCCCGACGGCAGGACGGAGACGAGGGAAGCGAAATCAGTGGCGGTCTTCCTATGCCTCTGACGTAGGTAGCAGAGATGCAGGGCTGCGGGTACTATCCGTACGCCAATCTTCAAGTCCTAAAGAGCACCCCAGCCGATCTTCTCGATACCAGCCTCTGCTGTGCGGTCAGGAGTCTCAGTCGGTAGCACGAAAGTCCGCCTTCTTCCCGCGTGGATGATAGGTGGGATAATGTGCCTCGTGATGGGTCTCTTGATAAACACAGACGTCAGTCAGCACTGCCTGATGAAGGGCTGCATACTGCTCGGTGGTCGGTGGCTTGCGCTCAAACTCAGCTGCTGCAGAGTGCGGACGAGATGTGCTCAACGACCTGCAGATAGTACTTCCACGAACTGGAGCGAGGTCTTCACCACTGACAAGAAGGAGATGACGAAAGCAAGGCCTTGATCGCCTCAACTTCACGATCGATCTCAGTGAGCGTGAGTTTGCCTCCGTCTTATCTTGTTTCTCCACACTAAAAGCCACAGTAGACACAGCTATTGGAGCACATTGGAGGGTAAAGGGAATATAGAGCTGGATGGGCATGCCCTGACGCTCTACCGTCAGTCAGGGTGTGCCTCGCGTGCCATCTCCTCGAGAAGGGAACAACAGCTGGCGACTAGGGCCTGTGAGTTCATCTATCGTGCGGTACTGCGCGAGGGCACGCTGCATCCGCAGCCGTCTTACTATAGGGTATCGATGAGTGTGTCGAAGTCGTAAGCTGTCAGGACATCATAGGCCGTCTACTCGGTACTCATAGCTTGGTATCAAATAGGAAGGACGTAAGGGTGGAAGAAGCTGCAACTTCATAGCTTTTTGGGGCAAGCTTGCACTCATGAGGCCATGCGTCCCTTGCCTCAACACCGAGGGCAGGCGCGACCGCCAGCCTGGGTCTCTTGCGCCATGGCGATCGCCGTATTGACTAAGACGGCATCAGCCCCCATCCCATACATTCCGGCGGCGTGGCTGGGGCTACCTGTGCCGGCGTCGGTGCCTACGGGGACTGGGCTCGGCGTGATGCATACGGAGCAAAGCGCGGTATCAGCCTCGGTTCGTACCGATAGGGCGCAGACCAAAGGGCATCGACGGTGCATCCGCTTCCTCCAGACGCTCACAATACGGTCGGCCTGCGCATAAGGTAGGACGGTGAGCCACCGCTTCACCAGTTCATCCGCCGCACGTAGCGTCTCGATGGGATCGGGCATTAGATAGCGAGGGTCAGGATGCACTTCGAGCTTGAGCCAGTTGGTCTCAAGGGCTTCACGCTTACAGCTCAGCGGCGAGGATAGCCTCTTCGCTCGTCTTTGCTCCGCTGGTATTGGGTAGGAGCTGGATGTGGGCTGATGAGGCGGTGCGACGAGGTCATCACTTTCAGCTTTTGTAGTTCGACAGCTTAAGTGCCAGGGTTGCAGTTCACTTCCGAGGCTTCGACAGGGACAGACCATCAGGTCAGGAGGCGAACTTACCGTGCCTAAGAAGAGCGCGATCAGGAGATCTTGTCTGCTATGGTAAGCATAATGGTAAAGATGAGATGGATTAAGGTCGATCGTCCTGAGCGGTGCGAGCGGCGTGATAAGACTACTGCTCATAGCGACTCCGTAGAGCCCAAGAGCAAAGGTCTGGGATATCATCGGGACGTACGCTCCCCGATAGCATAGGCCTGGCAAAAGGATAGGATGGGAGCTGAAGCGCACGATGAGCCTCAGCAAGGATGGGTGCGAGCTTCTGCTTCGTGGGTGGTAAAGCGGAAGGACCAATACCGACATAGTCAATAGGAAGGGTGCGCGCAGAGGCAAGGTCAGCGGATGTGATTGCACGTCAGTCCGATAAGTGCGTGCGCTCCCCTGATCGACGCGCCTCTGGGAGACATATCTCCCTGCCCCAAGTGTACCCCATCGCCCCTGTATCTGAGTGCAATATCTGCGATCATTGATCAAAGTGCCACTCCATAGCCCGACAAAGAGCCCAAGGTCTCGTACGCCGTAGCAAGGAAGGTAGCCAAAGAACCTCCTTCATCCTCAGCTCAACCAAATCTGCCAAGCCGCTAACGAAAGGACGGATCCACCTGCTGGAGCGTCTCGGCTGTCGTCGTAGCGATGCGTGACAAACATACGCCGCCGAGGATGACACCGTTTGGTCTGGATAGGCGCATCAGCCAAGGCGGTAGTGCGTCGTCGCACGCTGAGCAGCGAAGTGCCTCAGCGCAATCCATCCCTCGAGCTAAGCTGGCACATGAGAGTCGTGGCATGAGACAGCCAGTGCCGTGGCGATCCTCTCCATACCGCGATATCGAGCTCTCGATCACACGCCCATCGGAGATAAGCTCTATCAGTGACATTCTCCTCCGAGGCTTGCCCGCAGACTTACAGATGACCGTGGTAGAGGTACGCTGTGCTCAATCCTGGGGTAGCACATCTCCGAGAGCTGACGGCACTCATAGCTGTGGGTAGAGGATATCTACCGACTGCGCTGCCTCGAGGAGGCTTCACGGGAAGCATCAGGCAGCAGGTCTACGCTTGAACTCGTACGAGTATCGGATCCCGAGACAATACAACAGGCCGGAAAGAGCTGAGCAGATCATGCACCAGCAGGTGTAGTTGGCGTAGCGATGCCAATAAGCCCACCTTAGCAATCGCAGGAGGAGACTGTCGCCGTGAGGCACGTACCGACTCGACAAGCATATCGTCTGGAACTTCGGTGAGGCGTGTGAAGCTCACCGCATCTTGGCTGGTAAGTGCCGTCGCTGATGCTATGCTTGCACCCAGCGTGTAGCGTGCGCATATCTGCCGTCAACCCTGCCTGTGCCGTAGGGTCAATGCCACCGCAAAGGAGGATCTTCGGGGTACAAAGCGAAAGCAACCCGTTCGGTCAGCTCGCGGAGACTAAGTCTTGCCGAAGTAGCCCAGAGAGCTACGCCTGAGAAGCCTTCATCGAGGAAGATCTGCGCATTCTCACCCCAACTCCACCCAGTGCAACGAGCGGAAACGGATGGCGCACCGACGGCCCCTCGCCTGATCTCACAGTCCACGGACTATCACTACCGTAGCCAGGCTTGCACTGATGCTCGAGAGCAACAGGGCTCACATGAGGCATAGTCAGGTCGGAAGGGCAGTCGCTCCAGCTCTTCGATGCTGTGACAGCTGACTCAACAAGTTGGTCTGGTTTGAGCACCTCGTTGGTCGAGCTTTCAGGCTACTCCAGTCCGAGACAGAGAAGTGTACCCTCAAGTCCCCCAGCGTGTGACCAACTCGATATGATGCGAGAGGACACAGCGATGGCGTAGTTCAGTGGGAGTGCGCTCAGGAAGGCTTCGAGCTCAGCCTCTGTAGCTTCAGGCTTGCGATATGCACTCGCCCCGACCCCCAAGCGCAGAGGTGTGCGATGCTTATAGCTTCGCAGGCACCTCCGAGCTCAGGACGTGTAGTGGCGATAATTTGATGGGCGTGCATCACGGCTGCCTATGATGGCTACAGGGGGCTGCTGTACTAGAGCAAGCCCTTGAGCAGAAATAGAGGTGCTGCTGTGCGTGGCTGTCGGAAGCTACGATTGGCACGCGATTGAGCAAGTGCTCTCCACATCGAGCAGAAGTGCTTCTCCTTGTGAGCCTCATCTGGAAGAGTCTGGTCGTGAAAACTCCTGAGCACGCTCAGGGTCAGAGTGCCAGATGGAACTGATCTCTCAGCGGAACTCGAAGCGAGCCTTACTCATCGCATGGTCACGTGGGTAGGCTGTCGGGTGTCCCTTCGCCATAGTCTGAGGCGTGAGCTGCAAGCTCTACGTCACGACTCCCTCACGGACATCATTGCGCTCGGGTAGACCAAGGTGCTCCTTCTGCGTCACGTAGCGGAGCACGTAGCCGTCCCATGATGCCCGATGGTCAGAAGCACCAATAGCTCCAGTGATATGATCGTAGCCAGCACCGATATCAGAGACCAAAGGGCCGAGGGTATAGAAAGGCGCTTCATCACAGTCAAGCAGTTCGCGCGTCATATTCTCGGGGATGAGGTGCATAGGGATATGCCTGGGCCTGCTCGATCATCACCTGCACATGGCGAGCAGCGATGCTGTTGAGTTCGCCGAGGGTCTGGTTCGGCGAACTGTGCTGCAGTCATTGCATCGTGAATACACCCAGGACGCAGACCATCCCCGAGAGAGAGGGAGACATCATATCGGGCTGCTATCTGGCATATCTCCTCGAAGTGGGTATAGAGGAAGCTCTCTTCGTCGTGCTCAGTGCACCATGCCAGCCATAGTGCGCCTCCACGGCTGGCGATACCGGTGAGTCTCTTGAGCGTCAAGGGAGATGTGCTCCTTACGCAGGCCTGCGTGGATGGTGAAGTAATCACCCCTTGCTCCGCCTGCTCGATGAGCGTATCGATAGATTTCCCAACTGGGGTCATGAGGCATTCCCTCGTACCTTCTCTAAAGCCTGATAGGGGGCACTGTACCGATAGGTAGAGGACTATGCGGATAATCCACTCCCCGCGCGTCTCCGTGGATGTGTCGCCGGTGGAGAGTCCATCACCGTATCAGCTCCCCAACGGTAGCCCAGACAGCCTTCTCCACCTCTTCGGCGATGCTACTGGTGACGCTGAGTTGCCGATGTTTGCATTCACCTTGCAGAGGAAGTTCCGCCCGATGATCATGGGTTCCAGCTCGGGGTGATTGATGTTGGCTGGAATGATTGCACGACCGCACGCTACTTCATCTCGGACGAACTCCGGAGTCACAGTACGAAGGATTTTGCGCTCCCAAGGGATTACCCTCCATAGCATAGCGCTCCTTGACCTCATCGATAGAGCTGATTTTTCGCGTATCGCTACATACTCCATCTCTTCGGTGATAATCCCTTGCTTGGCATAGTGACGCTGCGTGACGCCTCCCCCTTTGGCCACGTGGATGCAGGAGATATGGCGGTAGCGCAAGCCATCAGTGATCGTTGCTGTGGTCGTGAGCGGGTGTACGCACTGCCCAGCTCCTCGCTATGCATGGTATCTCCACGGCGTTCGATCCGCGGCTCACGCTGGCGGGCAAGCCCCAACCTCAAGGTCTACCTGATAGGCGCTATCGGTGTATGGACCTCCAGTGTCATGAGCGACGACAGGCGAATTAGGGGTACGGCTACCATCTTCATTGAGGGGTATCCGTGAGGACGTATGCGACTGCCTTCGACACGGAGCTCGAGGAAGAGCTGACCAGAGTACATAGATTTTCTCAGAGCCGATAAAGGGGGCCATGGTGAGGACATCTTTAATCTTCATAAGTGTAGAGGATAGTAGCTTATCGGGGAGAATGGGACTTAACCGCCGAAGGTAGGACGGATAATCAGGAGGCATCTCCGTCCTGAAGCTGGTAGGTCGCCAAAGGCGGCGCGAGGTACCAGCTGGTCGCAGTAACGGCAATCGCGGAGCGGAGGTAGATCGATCTTAGCTAAGCCAAGGGCTTCGTGAGAAGAATACACACGTGTGGGAGCGTGATGGGAGCTCCATTGAGCTGGATCTTCATCATAAAGTTGGTTAGTCGTCATGAGTGTTGTGCCAGAGGTGCCGAGTGATGACACACCTCCGGTGAGCCTGCGACCATAGGCGAGACGACTCTCTGGGGCTATGACGAGGCTCATAGCTCGAGGCAGCATGATGCGAGTAACGAGAGAGATTATAGAGGGGATAAGCGGCGAGATATCGCCATCACTCTCTGCCTACGCCAGCATTGATTATCTGGATCAGGTCTTCGGGTATAATCTCAGCTGCGCGTGAACCAATGTCCTACGCCAGCACCCTTTGAGTTGCTCTAGAGCAAAGGTAGCCCTTTTCTTGATACTTCTTGTGAGTGTACGAAAAAGTCTCAGGACAAGCGCATCAAATTCCGAGTTTTTGAGGTAGTCATTTTTGATGCGTCAGCCCTGGTAGAGATTGCCTACAAAGGGTGAAAAACCAAATATATTTGTTTTCTTTGCAAATGCAGGCAGTGCATGTTGCTTTTCCTGCGAAATAAATATGAAAATGGTGATTGTATTCTGTCTTGCACGGTGGTACATCACGTGTGCCTCTACATTAATCAACTATGATCGGAACGGAAATCAAGGAGTTTGGTCAAGTCCTCAACAATGACAAGCTAATGGTTGTGCACATCTATCTTCCCGAAGGAAAGAAGATCGCACCGCACAATCACCCCAATCAGGATATCTTCTTCAGTGTCGTCAAAGGGCAGGTCAAGGCGACTCTTAATAGCACTGAAGAGCATATACTCACCCCCGGGACATTGCTTCGCTTCGATGGGGAAGCATTCATCGGTATTGAGGCGCTCGTCGATAGCGAGTTCTTCGTCTACCTAATCAATCTCTAAGTCGCCAGCCCTATGGAGAACATGCGCAACAACCTTCCTGAGGTAGATATGGAAGCTCCGTGTCGTGCTTGATACGAAGGAGAAGTACCTCGGTGAGTCGCCTCTCGCTCGATGAGCTCGCTCCATACTTAGGGAGCAAGTCAGGAGCCTGCGTCCCTATGAAATAGCTGGCGGAGCAGGGCTGAAGACCTTCGATGAAGATGAATGTCGCAAGGAGGATATTCAGCAAATGATGGAGCTCTTTCAGGATGTCACTCGATACAAGTCGCCAGACCTTCCTGCTGAGCATCCGATTATATGTATTTATCTGCGTGAGAATGATTGAAATGCGCAGACTGCTCAAAAGCAGGTAGAGGAGCTTTACTCAGTATCTGTCATCAGAATCAGTGGCTCAGAGCTGTACTGATGGAGTTAGCTCACTTCCGCCTACACTTATCTCGTAAGCGAGAAAGCTTTATCGCTGCTACGGTGTGAACCTCGATGCTGACTTCCGAGACGGATACGTGATGCTCCACCTCCTCGAGGGAGGATAAAGATGATGAGTTCATCTCGATGCAGCCCACCATCGTGGCTGATGTGCTGGACTTGATGCAGAAGGAGGAAGCTGTGCTTTGCCGACCTCACTGGCTATGATTCGTCCTGCAGGTTCGAGGATATGAAGTCGGGTGACAAGAGATCGGCTTTGCTTGGATTCATGTGGGTAAGGAGCTTCGGCTACTCCCTCCAAAGTGGTGTCGCTATGACGGCGGCGGCAGGCTTTGCTGGCGAGCTTGCTACGCTATTAGGTAAGTATGGCTTCAGTGGAGCAATACACCTGGAGCACTTCTGAGGTAGCCACTGGTCAGATGACTCTTGAGCAAATCAACCTCGTCTATAGCCTATGCCTGTAGAACTCCTCTATGTGGACGAGAGTAGATTGTACGCTTCTATACTGATACGGATCACCGTGTCTTCCTCATGTAGAATGTCATCGGTCGCGATGTCAGAATTGCCACCCGTACCAGTGTGCACCTCGTCGAGAGATCATTGAGAAGTTTCGCCGTGAGAGCAGGACAGAGTAGACTTCTGGATCAACAAAGCCTGGGCTCTTTATCTACATCTACTACGTAGCCGTACCGAGATGAGGGACGCTTCCGTGGAGTGCTCGAGATGATGCAAAGATTGTACACGTATACGTGGCACGGGAGTCACACTGCTCTCTTGGGATAAGGTAACAAGGCTGCCGCAAGCAGTCAGTTGACAGAGGCGAGGAGACGACATCCAGATTCTTCGAAAGCAACTCAGAGCAAACTCGCTTGTAGAAGTCCATGCTGAGGGAGGCATACTCGGACACACCTAGCTCAGGCTCACTGGAGATACTCGTCTAAAAGGATCTCTTAGAGCAATATCCTTGGCTCAAGAGCTTCCTTCGATCAATCCTGCATTTCAAGATGCTTTTCCTCTCCTAGCTCGGATTATGATTCCCTAAAGCTCCTACTGTACGGATGATGAGCGAACGTAGTGGTATGGAGCTTAAAAAGTCTATGCTGCTATCAAGCAGCGCATTGCGGAGCATCAGTAAAACACTACGCTTTTGCTCCCTATATACGGATGCGCCATGGGCAGATCCTGCTCATGGCGCATCTCTATATAAAGGACTTTCAATCTTAGAGCCCGTCCCTGGGAGGAGAAACGGAGGCTGCTGATCTCACAAAGATAGAGTGGAGCATCTCACCCGAAGCTCTACGCCAAGATGAGTGTCAGCATGAATCTATCTTTGTTCTCATAAACGCTCACTGTGATTATCCACGAGGTCCGTAAACCCATATCCTAACACCAGTCCCACTGTCACGCCTTTTCAGTACCCCTGCGGATTGGCATACCGAGCAGTGATGATTACCACTATACACCAGCAGTGGATTCGCCATGCAAAGCAGTAGTGATCACCACTATGCCAGTGGTGCGCCATAAAACGGTAGTGATCACGCGCAGTGTGGTCGCCATGCCGTGGTAGTGATCCCGCACTGCTGCCAGTGGTGGTGCCATGCCAAAGCGATGTAGTGATCACCACTGTGCGCGTAGTGGTCGCCTGCACGAGAGTAGTGATGCACGCACCATGTAGTGGTGCCATGCAAAGCGGTGAGGTGATCACCACTATGCCAGTAGTGGTCATAAGCCATGCAAAGCAGTAGTGATCACCACTATGCGCAGTAGTGGTCCTGCATGCAAAGCAGTAGTGATCACCACTGCGCACGTGGTGGCCCGCCATGCAAAGCAATAGAGGTGCATACTTCATACCACTACCGCTCCACATCTTCCACCTCTGAACAAACCCAATGCAGCAGCCATGGAAGACTTGCAAGCGACTTAGTATATATCCTATCAGCACGGGATAGAGGCTAACACTCTAAAGAAACAAAGTAGACTTTGCTTTCACAAAATTGGAGCACATTTGTATCTTTACAATGGCTCACAAAGGAGTCACTAAAACGTAAAAATCATTCAATGGGAAGAGTTCATCCAAAGAGTTCCAAAGTTTTGCCCTCAAAGGGTAATGTAATAGATATGGCTGTCAGTATCATCATCGGTGGTGCCTTCGGTAGATCGTCCTTCAGCTGGTCAATGACATTATCATGCCTCCGATTGGTCTGATCACAGGCAGCAGCTTGTGCTCAAGCTCGTCCTTCGTCCCGCCAGAAGTAGATGCTGCAGGCGAGACCATCAGAAGCCATCCGAACTGAATTGGGAAACTTCGTACAGACGACTGTCGACTTCTTCATCATCTTCTTCTGTATCTTCCTTATCATCAAGGGCATGAATACCTTCACGCAGAAGGAAGAAGCGGCGCCTGCAGCTCAGCTCCTACGCCTGAAGACATTCAGCTGCTGCGCGAAAATCCGTGACGAGCTGAAGCGCCGCGGCTCAAAGCCTATCGCTGCTTTGCAAATAACTGATAAGCCCTTCCTGGTGGAAACTCAGGAAGGGCTTATCGATTATCCTCAACTCAATGCTCAACCTATCCCTCCTGCAGTAGAATCAGCATTACCTCCTCTCAGATCTCACCCATGTTATATATGTATGCGCGTGATGGGTTTCCCCCTTTTCGATGATTCCCCTCACGACTCATCACTCAAGCCATCCTCGTCAACTTCCTATATAGTATCACCCGATCAATAGAGGGTGCAAGCTGCAGACTCGAGGGCTTTCGGCACCCTCCTCTGAGCTACGAAGCCACCTACGGGAGAGGAGGATGGCGAAAGAGTTCCGTATCTTTTGGGTATTCAGCACTCTCCTCAGAGTGCATCACCTACCACGAGGCTAACCTCCTCCTATCTCATCAAAGAATACTTATGAGGTAATAAGCGTACTATCCCCAACTCCCGGATTCATCATCAATAGCGATGGATCGATCTTCCATCTCCACCTACGTCCCGAGCAACTCGTCAACAGAGTCTTCCTTGTCGGTGACCCTGCACGCGTGGATATGGTCGCTTCGCGCTCGAGCTCGATTTAGGTGTAACGTATCCAGCCGAGATTCGCACACCATCACAGCTACCTGAGGAAGCGCATCTCTGTCGTCAGCCATGGTATCGCGCACGGACAATATCGACATCGTCCTCAACGAACTGGATGCTCTGGCAAACATCGACTTTGAGACGCGTCAAGAAAGACACCTTCCGCCAGCTGACCCTCGTACGTGTGGGTACTTCGGGCGGTCTTCAGGACGAAACCCCCACAGGGCACCTACGTAGCAGCTGGGCATTCTACCGCTTCGATGGCGTGATCTGCTTCTATGCTGACACGGGCGCATTCGCAAGCGTGCCTTCTGAAGAAGCCCTTATCAGCCAGTTAGACTGGCACTCGAGGCTACGTCCCTATGTAGTAGTGCCGACAAGAGCCTCATCCAGCAAATCTGCCAAGACGACGTCCTGCGAGAATACCATCGCAGCTAACGGCTTCTACGGTCCCCAAGGGCGACAGCTACGTCTACCGCTACAAGACCCACAGCTCAACCAGAAGATCCAAGCCTCGAGCTTCGAAAGGGACATCACCTGACGAACTACGGATGAGAGCTCTTCACTTGCGGACTCGCAGCCCTCATGGGGCACCGATGCGATGACCGTCTGCTGCATCATCGCTGGTCGTAAGGCACAAAATATGAATACGGACTACAGGGGAAGTATTGAGGGCTCATCGACTTGAGTGCTTGACTGCATCTAAGTCACGTCTCTATGGCATCAGAAGCTTCTCCTTCAAGTCATCCTATATATCTTCATCGGAGGAGGCTGTGGCAGCTCCTCCGATACCTATATTAACTGGGGGATGACTGGCTCCTCCAGGAGATCAACCCCTGGGCGACTCTCGCTATCAACCTCACTGGATCCGCTCCTGATCGGAGGCTATTCATCAGGATGATGCTCAGCTCGGCACGACTCACTTTAGCCTATCGTCCGCTACTGGTCATTGTAAGCTTCTGTGGGAGGCTTGACTACCTTCTCCACCTTCTCCATCGAAGTACTCCACTACCTGCAGTGGCGAACTGACCGCCTTTCTACCTATGTACTCAAAGCCTCTTTCGGAGGCCTTCTGCTCAGCCTGCTCAGCTTAGCACTTGAGGGCAGACACTCTGAGCCTCATCCTTTTTCTACCTCCTGACTATGTATCGTTTGTTGCGTCTTCTCCTCGCTCCCTCCTCCTCTTTTTACTCCACTAAAGCACGCTTTGGCCCTAGCCAATCGACCAAGCAACCACAGCTAAAATAGCCGACAAATACTCCAAAAGGGCAAGCAATCGCGCGCAGTATCCAGCACCTCCAGCTCACCGAGCGTCCTACCTACTATATATATAATAGAGCAATGGTGGCTTTGCACTCATTTCTAAAGGATGATACTATGGATCCGTCATTGGGTACAGCGATCAAGGAACCTTCGACCTCGAGCGCATGTCACCAGAGCTTCGAGACCTCTTCGCTATCTTGAGACGCTCCCATTATTCCTCAAGTGAGGAAGGATGAAGCTCGCTCCTTCGATTATCAACCGAGATATGTCGTAGCTCCTTTACTACGCTCTGAGTGGAACCAAGATCACCCCTATAGTCTCTATACCCCTACCTATAAGTACACAGATGGTGACGAGCAGCACGAGCTTTGCAGGATGCGTCGCCGTAGCTCTGGCACAGCTTATGTACTACCATCAGTGGCCAGCACAGGACAAGGATCAGTTCCATCCCAAGCTCGGTACAACGGACTTCTCCTCACGCCACTATCGCTGGAGCGATATGCGTCAATACTATGGGCCCAACGAACGCTATAGGATCGAGGAAATAGTCGGCGCACGCCCTGGATAATGACCAATGTTACCCTCAGTGGCCGAACTAATGGTCGACCTTGGGTAGCCGTATCAATGAACTACCTCCCATCAGTCAGTGCTTCCAAATTCCAGAGCTTGCTCCGATGCTTTGCAGACCTACTTCGAGCTATGATGCCACCGATGCGCTCTACACTTCTCGATTAGGGATAAACAAGGCCGAACGCCTCATCATCGATGAGCTAATCGAGGTTTTCCCGTTTATATCAGTGGGATGAACAAGTCGGGAGGTACACTACGGGCACGCTTGGGTCATCGATGGCATAGATGCTAACTTGGTCGCTTCCTATATGAACTTTGGCTGGGCGGACAAAGTGACGGCTACTATTCACTCGACTTTATATTGCTCCTGGACAAGGCGGTAGCAGGTTCAGCGGCAAGCAAAAGTCAACTACTCGAAGCGTACAGATTATCCTCGCGCATCCCAAGCGCACAGGTACAGCCCTCTACCGGCAGATGTAAGCAGTCTGAGCCACGGCATATCGGGTCATGCGCACCTTCCTCCCGCCTACACGGGTGCAAAGGGATGAAAGCTGGCTCGCGAAATCTATTAGATGATAGATCTTGCGAGCTTCATCAATAATAGTGGTACTCCTCTTCAGTGGAGACTATGGATATGGCTTTGCATGTACGAGCAGGGACAGCCTGCAGTATCTATCCCTCGAAAGTACCACCGCGAGGGAGGATTTCACTAAAGGTCAAGCGCACCGTGGAGCTATGGTTGATGGGCAATACATCGACGAAGAGGCTACACCGAGACGGACCGCTTTAGACATCCGGGTCTTCCTTCGGGCATCTACGCTCTGCGTCCGATGAGTGCCTACCTCAACAAGGAGGCCAATGGAGTCCGTGGGTGATGATGCAAGCGGCTGCCAGCGCTGGGACTACGTCTTACAGAGAACGAAGTCGAAGTCGATCGAGAGATGGTCTAAGCGAGGCTTCCAGATCATGGAGCCGCTCAGCACGACCATCCTCCTGGCGACCACGCTTTCCCTCGTCGTCAGAACCTCTCATCGACTAGCCCCAGCACAAGCTCACGCTACGTCTCTATGACCCACAAAACAAAGCTGATCGAAGGCTTCCAAGAAGCGGCTCCTCTGAGAGTAGACTTCCAGCCGATGGAGACACAGCTTCTCCATCTGCCTCGCCCCCTGCCTGAGACGATGCCAGCAGGACATCGCTACCGCCCTCGCCCTCGAAGTCAGGACAAGCTGGATGATACGCTCTACCCACCCAACTCTCATCAGCTCTCCCCAAGAGACCTGACCTCACCGTCTCTGCTACCCATTGCCAACCCGCGTAGAAGCTCTAAATGCCTCGCCTGATGCAAGTAGAAGCAGAGAGCAACCTGATCATCCTGAAGAGACGCAAGTATAAAGGAGATTACTTCCTACCCCTGTAGACCTTACCACGAGTGAAGATCTACCTCGCCGTAGACTTTCAAAACCCCTCCCGTGGGACATCCTCTAGGGCGGTCAGCCTCTATCTTGAAGATCCAGCAGCAGGTAGCCCATGCGCTCTGCGTAACGCAGTCCCTCGTCAGCCATTTCAACCTTCTACACGATGACTGAGACGATCAAGAGCGATGCACTCAATCAGCTACTCGCATGAAAGCTCATCACGCAGGACACACTTACCGTGTTGTAGCCGAGGTCACACAAGGAGGACGAGACCTATAATGCCTGGGCTCCAGAGGAACGAGCCGCCTATCTGAGCTTCCACACAACAAAAGCAGCCAGTAGTTGCTCCCCACCCTGAGGTACATCCAGCCGAGTCTGCCGACTCCTGCCCGAACCACCGAGCTCCCGATCACAGCCTGCTCCCAAGCCCAAGCCAGTACCCAGACCTCCAGCGCCCACACCAGTTCAGAGCCTACACCTAAGCCTGCACCAAGCCTGAGGAACAGCCCGAGCCCAAGCCTGCACCTATTCCAAGCGAAAAGAGATGACAGAGCCTTCACTGCGCTACTTCCTATGCAGAGCCGTGTCGAGGTATTCGGCAAGCAGCTCCTTCGGCTGGAAGTCTTCGATTTGATGGGCAACGACTATCCTCCTCCCCTTAGTGGAGTGCAGCAAGCCAGTCGATACCTCGCTACCCTACCACGTGGTATCTACCTCGTACGTGTCTTAGACGGAGCAAGCTACACGACCTATCGCTTTGGCACGGTAGCTGAGTCTTGCTCATAATGGATATTATCACTACCTTTGCGTCACGATTACAGGCAGCTATCCTCTTGGTGAGCTTCACACAGGCGGCTGTGGTGTAATGGTAGCCACGTCAGACTTAGGATCTGATGCCGCGAGGCGTGGGGGTTCGAGTCCTTCAGCCGCACAAAAGCAGGCGACTTACTCGGTGATGAGCGAGTCGCTCTGCTTTGTATTCTTTCCCAGAGAGCTATTTGCTTAATCGTTAGGCATAGCCTTACCTTTGCCCTGCGAAAGAACTGAGGACAAAGGGTGCTTATCCGACTATACTCGGTAGCTGAGATGATACCCCTCAATACCTGATCCAGCTTATACTGGCGTAGGAATTGTTCATCGACCAGATCTATCCTCCCTCCCTTCAGCTCTACAATTACTATATATACAGCAAGTATTGTATGATGAGAGAAAACAATCCTCTCCTCTGTAGTCCTCTTGGCTGCAGCCACCCTACTCCCTCCACCGCCATCAGCAGCGACACCGCACACAGACAGCCTCGCCACCCATCGACTGGAGGTAGCAGGTAAGCAACGCCACGTGCTTTCGGCCAAGACCCCCATGTCGTACACCAATATCACCAAGGAAACTCCTCAAGTCAAACCTTGGTCTGGACGTGCCCTACCTACTCTGCAGACTCCTTCGGTCGTAGCTACGAGGCGATCCTGGTATCGGTATCGGATACACTGCGCTACGTGTCCGTGGGGTCGATGCCGCTGGGATCAACATTATGACCAATGGTGTTCCCTCAACGACCTCCGAAAGCCAAGGAGTCTTTTGGGCGAATATGCCGAACTTCTCCTCCAGCATCCAAGATGCGCAGCTTCAGCGTGGCGTAGGGACCTCCTCTAATGGTTCGCTGCCGCTTCGGCGCCAGCCTCAACCTGCGTACCGATCACTTCTCGATGACTCTAGACAGCTCCTGAGCTCTCTCGGCGGAGCTTACAACACCTTCCGCCGCGATGTACATGCCTCACTGGACGTATCGCTAGGCATTGGGCATTGGAAGCTCTGTCTCGGGAAAGACCACGCATGACGGATATATCGACCGTAGTGGATACGGTGGGCACCTCCTACTTCGTCCAAGGTGGCTACTTGGAGAAAATACCATCCTCAAGTTGCTCGCCTTCGGAGGAAAGCAACGCACTGCATCGCGTGTGGAACGGACTTAGCCCCGAAGATGAAGCCAAGTACGGGAGACGCTACAACTCTGCTGGGCACATCAACCCAGGTAGCTCACTCCAGGATGCACGCTACCGATATAATACCGACAACTATGAGCAGTCCCACTATCAAGCGCAGCTCGCCCCAGCGTCTGAGCGAAGGTCTGATCCCTCAACCTCACGGCTGCACTACACCAAGGGCTATGGCTTCACCGACGAATACCGCACGGGGACGCAAGCTCAAGGAGTACGGCCTGAAGGAGTTCGTCCCTCCGTGATGCCGATGGCGTTGCCCTTCTTGACGAGGCTGGAAACAAGCAAACGATCAAGAAGATCTCCTCAGCCTCGTACCAAGTATCTCGACAATGATTTTCTCCGGGAGGTATCGCTACACGCGGCTACAAGTCGGATAAGCTCGAGCTCACGGCAGGGACTATCGGGCAACCACTAGTCGGGCTTGCACTGCGGAGAGCGTGCTCGTCACGCCTTACCCTTATCTCGTGCAGCCCAAATGACCGATACTACGAGACAAGGGCACACAGACCGACCTTTCGAGCTTCGTCAAGGCGAACTATGAGGTAGCAAGAGGCTCAACATCTTCGGTGACTTGCAGTACCGCTTCATTGACTACCGCATCGCTGGCACCATTGATCACTTCATCAGGACAGCCAAAATGCGATGGTGGCTCAGACGATTGACCTCAAGAAGACCTTCAACTTCCTCAATCCTAAGGCTGGGATCTTCTATCAGTTGCACCTCAGCATCACGTCTATGGCCTCGATCGCAGTAGCTCATCGTGAGCCCAACCGCAAAGATACTGCGGACGTATCGCCCAGGATTGCCCACGCGCAGGCGTCTCACCGACTACGAGGTGGGCTACGGCTTCCGCAGCCCGCACCTCACAGCTGGGCTCAACTTACTACTATATGAACTACCACGATCAGCTCAGTGCTCAATGGGAAGAAGAGCGATGTCGGTGGCGACTAAGTGAAAAACGTCGCAAAGAGCCACCGCTTGGGTCTTGAGCTGAACGCCTCGTGGCAGCTATCTTCCGCCCTCCGCTGGGACATCGCTGGTGCGGTGAGCAAGAACCAAATCAAGCAGTATCAACCTCTATGCGTGGAGCTATAAGGCGAACGACTACGATGCATGACCTCCCTATCACGACACGCCCATTGCCTACTCACCTCAGGCCGTGCTAAGCAATACGCTGACCTTCACGCACCGTGCCTTCGAGCAGCTCTCACCTCGCAGTATGTCGGGATGCAATACCTCGACAGCACGGGCAGTCGTGAGCGCAGTCTCCCTGCTACCACGTAGCTAACCTGCGCTTAGGGCTGATGAGCTCCCCGTACACTTCGTACGTAGCTGGAGTATCAACCTGCAGATCAATAACCTCCTAAATGCACGCTATGCAAGCAATGGAGGTGCAGGATATACCTTTCGACAAGCAGGGTGCGATCAGCAGCTATACGTGAGCTATCCTCAGGCTGGCATCCACGCCTTCCTCAGCTACGACCATTACGCTCTAAGCGCTCATCACTTTACTCTTATCTATGGACTTCCTCTCTTTCCTCGCAGCCCACACGCTGGAGCTCGTTACCCTCGTCATCTCCCCTCGTATGGCTATACCTTGAGTACCGCGCCAGCATATGGCTTTGGCCAGTGGGCATCATCCTGCCCCTCTTGATGGATACCCATCTGCTACTCAAAGTCACCTCTATGGTATGCTGGCGATCAATATCTACTACCTGGTCACCAGCATCATCGGCTGGATAGCGTGGCTGCGCAAAGGGTCGAGCGAAGGAGAGAAGTCCCAATCAGCATACTCAGCGAGGCTGGGGCGATTTACCTCGCCCTGGCCTTCGTTGGTTATCATGCCTACTGCTAGCTACCCCTTCATCCCCGAGTGGAAGCTCCCTTGGGCTGATGGTCTGATGACCATTGCCTCCGTCATCGGGATGCTATGGATGACCAACAAATGGCGACAGCATTGGCTTTGCTGGATCGTTGCCAACGCCGCTGGCTTCATCGCCCTGTACGGAGCAGAAGACTACATCTCTTCCTTTGTCTATCTCGTGAACTTCATCACCGCCTTCTTCGGCTACCGCAAGTGGGGAAGCTAATGAGGGTCCGACACCTTCTTCCACTCAAGCGAACACCCCACTACCTATGCGCACCTACCCTCGCTTCACCCAAGAGACATTCCCCACACCCTCGTCTCTAGCTAATGGAGCCTTCCCGACGAGCTCCAGCGCCTCTGTCGCTCATCGACAGTTGGTCACAGGGGAAGGAGGCTATACCCTCACCTGCTGCGATGGAGCTGTCAATAGCTACGCCGCTATACAGAGCATCCTTCCCGATGCCGTCATCGGCGACTTAGACTCGGTATCTCCGGCACTCAAAAGACCTCTTAGCCGGGCGTATCCAGCACTTCCTCGACCAGAACACCAACGACCTGACCAAGACCTTCCGCTATCTCCACGCCCAGCACGGCAAGCAGTCCATCACCCTCCTCGGTGCAAGTGGCGGTCGTGAAGACCATCTCCCTTGCCAACCTCGACCTCCTCCCACCCTATGCTCCACTGGTCGAAGATTTAGTGATGCTGACGGATGAAGCTACTTCCTCCTCATCACTGAGCCCTCGAAAGATCGAGGCATTGCTCGTCGACAACAAATATCAATATTCAACTTTCCAGCAAACACCGATCAGCCTCAGTGGCGTACGTTGGCCTCTGGAGGAGGCGACCCTACCCGCCCCTGTGGTGCGGCTCGCTGAACTGCGCCATTGAGAAAGAAATCGCCGTGCACGACCGTCCCCATCCTCATCTACCTGGCTAACGTCTGAGCAGGAAGCACTCACATATTGCCCTACAGGCACTCGAGCAGCTCACTCTCGGCGAATCGAGTCCACCGACCACGCTGGAGCTAACGCTATGTCTGGGCTATAATGCTTTCACCTTGGATGAAGCTTCTCTACCCTCTTTCGGTGTGGACGGACGAAGCTCTTTCCTCTCGCTCGCGAGCGTCTGTGCCGACAGTCCGCTGCTCTCCTCTCCGACTATTCACGCCTAACCCTCGAAGGAAGCTATACGGGCGAAGTCACCCACTGCTTCACCCTACCGACCTCGGAGAGCACATCTTGGCAGCGACTCCTTCGGACTCTGCTACAGCGTTTTACCCTCGGTGACCGGCAGAGTGCTTATGCGATGCTACGCAAAGTCTACCCTCAAGCGACCCACGATCTTGACGTACAGAACGAGTATCTCCAGCAGGCTATCCGCTTCCTCCAGACACCCACCAGCACAGCACTTCCCCCACTTCACCTCATCGGCACCCACTTCCAGCGCAACGTATGGATGAGTATGCTCCTCATCCCATCAGGGAGTCACACCAGTTACCAAGCTCTGAGCGACCTTTGGGATGCCCCCAAGCAGCCCACGCCATTGGGCTCCGCAGAAGTAGGGAGCCAATCCCTTAGCCCCGTTCATTCCGTGCCACCGCGTTCTACCGAAGGAGCACACCCTCGGTCACTATCACTGGGGCGTAGCACGCAAGGCACTACTTCTCATAGCGGAGCTTCTCCCCTCGCAGAGATAGCCCATATACATTGTATATATGCATCGGGCCCCCACCATCCTCTTAGGGAGGGCGATGCGGGGGCTACCTCTTCTGGCTGAGAACTGCACATAGGAAAGATAGAGCCAGATGCCAGATGCGTCAGCCCCTAGGGACTACAGGCCTAACTATGTGACATCAACAATTAGAGAGAAATGTCAGTTATACTACTGTCTCTTTATTCAACTCGATAGATCCTATATCCCGATGAGTATCAATCTCCCTTCTACATCGCTCCCTCGCGTGGTCATCGCTGGCGAGGCTTTGCTGGACTCAAGCTCGCCCAAGAGCTGGACTCTTCGCTCATTCCAAGATCGTCCCCATTGACCATCACAGCTACCACTCAGTTCCTCCGCTCTATCTACCTAGGTAGCCTCCTCAGGGACTGGAGCCAAGCTCTGATTGCCTTCCCCCTCCGTGCCGCCTTTAAGCGCAAGAAGAACTTCATCTTCCGCTCATGCTAACGTCATCGGAGTCGACCACGAAGCCAAGCAGCTCATCACCTCGGTAGGAGAAGTCCCCCTGACGAGCCATCATGTCTTGCCTGCGGTGGCACTGAGCAACTACTTCGGCAACGAACAGATTTGCCAAGCACAGCCTACCCTGATGAAGACGCTCTGCGAGTCAGATGAACCTACGTAATGTCCTTCTGCAAAACATTGCGAAGGCACTCGTCTCCGATCGTCCTGAGACACGAGAAGCCCTCCTGCCCGGTCGCCATCGTCGGTGGCGGTCCTCTGGTGTAGAAATAGCAGGAGCTTTGGCTGAAATGAAGCGGTATGTCCTCCCGAAGACTACTCCTGTATGGAGATGGGAGCAGTTCAAGATTCACCTCATCGATGCCTCTCCACGCCTCCTGCAAGCAATGAGTGAAAAAGAGCTCACGTACCACTACAAAAGGTCTCACGGGAACTGAAGCATAGAGATTCACCACGATACGATGGTCACCGATTATGATGGGCGTGTACTCACCCTCGGCGACGGCACGAGAGATGAATACCCGTACGGTCATCTGGGTGAGTGGTATCGTCGCAAAACACTGTCGAGGTATTCGGGCAGATACGCCTCGGGACGTGGTAAGCGCATCCTCGTCGATGGCTAGCTAATGAGGTACACGGGCTACCCCAATATCTTTGCCCTCGAGACCAATGTCTGATGACTGCTGACCCAGCTTACCCCAGGGACATCCACAGATGGCACAGGTAGCCATCCAGCAGGCTGCACTCTTAGCGAAGAACCTCAAGGCTCGACTTTCGGGAAAAAGCACAGCGTACCTTCCACTACACAAAGACCTGGGCTCTATGGCTACCATCGGCGCACAATCGTGCTGTCGCTGAAATCGGCAAAGGCTAAAAGTGGGCGGCTTCACGGCTTCTATGGCTCGTCGTCCACTTGCGCTCCATCCTCTCCCGTGCGCAATAAGGTCATCGTCTACTCAGCTGGATCTGGAACCATGTGACCTATGACCGTTCGCTCCGTCTCATCCTCAAGCGTCACGTCCCCGTCGAGCCCCTACCAGCGCGACAGGGAGCGACTTGCCAGCGAGAACGCATGTCGAATAAACTCACCGAAGATTCGCACCGCACATCACCGTAATACACGTGCTGGTATGTTCTTCATAGACTGCTCTCCTATCTGTGTCAGTCGCCTTTCCCCACGTAGGCAATCCCCCATCATAAGGAACTGGGATACCTATATCCTAGAATAGCTGGATGCGTCCCTGTATGCTGGGTGCTACCGACCCATTGGTGCGCACTCTGGACCAGCGGTGGTCGCACATCAAAGCAGATGCTTCATACCCCCGACCTATACTGCTTCACTCACAGCAGTATGGGTATCTACATAGGAGGAATAGCTTATCTGAGTTCGTTGAGCTCGCTGTTGCACTAAAAGTATGGAACATGCACCTTGGGTCTGGGTAGAGTGCTACATGTAATAATGTAGTACCTTGCAGGCAGTCCTCAATAAAGAGGGTCATATTGGCGAGCAAAAGACGTGGCATGCCTCACAGCATACAACAATTAGCAAGACAAGGACAAGGCGAGATCGGTGAGAATATGCACTATTGGCAGGTCAATCGACATTTCCTCAAGGTGACTGAAGGTAGTAGCGAGCATCGTAGCTACCTCTTCATCCTTCTCTATCTTCTTCCCTTAGGTCTCTTCCGTATCCCAGCTATCCAGCGCGAAGCAGCGAGTCGTGCAGCACTCTTACTCACCGAGGTCTTCGATAGTCCGGTACAGCTGGAGCGTGTGGAGCTACTCTGTGGACCAATATCGAGGCACAGCGAGTGATCGTCCTGGACACTATGGGGCGACGGATGCTCTCAGCAAGCTCGCTTAGTCGGAGGTATTCCCTCAGCGACCTCATCACACAGCAAGAGTACGCATCACCTCGGCTCGCCTCTTCGAAGCTGACCTGCATCTCATTCGTGATCCACACCGGACGGCTGAATATCCAGCATACCATCGACCACCCTCTCCAAGCCCAGAAGCAAGGTAAGTCTCTACCAGTGAGACATCAATAGCATCATCATTCGTGATATCGTCTTTCTCTCAGCGAAGCGGGTGAGGACAAGCTGGTCATCAGCAAGCTCTCTACACGTATCAGACGGCTTCGCTTCGCAGAAAAAGTACATCGGAGGTGCCATCGATGAGCTTAGCTTCACCACGGACAAGGACTTCACCCTCACCTCGCTCACAGGACAAGGCGAGCTACACGGAAGTCGACTCACTCTCCAATCTCCAGCTTGGCTACCGAAGAGCACACTCTCCATCCCGCTGCGTACAGGAGACGAAGCGACGAGACTCTCTATCCTTGAGGAGCTTGAGTCGGAGATACTAAGGTCTCCCTCTCCGACTTGAGCTCTCTCTCTCACGACCTGCGCGACAGAGAAGAGCAAGTCAAGCTGCAAGCACCTATTGCTACGAGGGTCATGAAGCTGGCCGAGCTAACCCTCTCCCTACATATTCCTCGACAGCTCATCCTCGAGAGGCAGTGGGCGCATCACCTGGGACAGCACAGGACGTATCACCAGCCTGGCAACAGACATCAGCGATGCCGGGAGGTGAGTACTGAGCTACTAGCTTAGTTCACTATCTACCGCTTTCATCCTACCACTCACGGGGCGACTACGTTGCTGCAGGCATTCATCGACCAGGGAAGACACAGCTAATCTTTGGGAAGTCCTTCACAGGAAAGGGGTATCTCACTTCAGCCCAAGGACGTGGGACTACGACCAATGGGGTTCGATGGAAAAAATCTTCAGCATATTGTAGGGCGAGCTCGACTCAAGGCTTGATCTCAAACCTCTACTTGGCGACTTAGTTCCATAGGCGCCGTAGCTGCAACCGTAGAGTAGATGTGAGAGATCATACAGGAGCGTTAGATGACTGGCAATATTTACTCTACAGGCTGCCTCGCTCTCATCAAGATCGTTTGCTTCGTGGTAGTCAGCTATCCATCAGCACCATCAGTAGCCGCCGTCAAAGTACACCTCGATATGAGAAGATCCCTGCTGCCCTCGCTCACCCTTGATGGGACAGCCACATTCAGCGAAAAAGAACCCTACATGCGATCGAAGCAAACCTGCAGGTACATCAGCTACAGCCCGACCTCTTGGGCTATGGTCAAGCCCTTCACGCAGAAGGTATCGCTCTCTGGGCATCTCATGCATAGATGAGCTGAACATCGATCGAGGACAGGACAGATGCATTGACCATATCTCGCTGAGCACTCCACAGCACGCCCTTGCCCTGGATGAGCTCACCCTCCTCTTCTCTAGCAATCCCGGAAGAGGGCTCCGAACGTCTACCCTACCTCACCTTACCTCACCGCCCAGTCCGAGGTGCACTATCAGCAGCGCCTTACTCCCCCGACTTAAAACGGACGCTCTATCACCACTTCCCCTCCCTGAACTTAACGTACTCAGAAGCTGACTCACTCAACTCCCAGGACGGACTTTTGACCTCGCTACAGCTACATCGCATACCAGAGGATGGCAGCAGGTGCTCAGCCACCGCTAACCCTTGAGGGAAGGGGCTAATGTACGAGCCTCCCACATCAGACATCACTCACTGAGTCTCAAGCCTCCTGTATGAGCCTGCATCTACGTGGCAACACGAACTGAGAGGTGCACCGCCCTAGAGTCTTGAGGGCGATGGAGCTGGAGTTCACCAGCGATGTCCGTCTCGGCCAACTTGGTACCGAAGTACAGTGTCAGGGATCCAGACCAAGCCCATACCGACAGCCTACACTTGCAGCTCGATTTAGGTCGGAGATCAAGAGTAAGCTACACAACGGACTCTGACATCGGGGCTTCCTCCTGTTGCATGAGAGCGTGAGTGGTCGAGCAGCGCCATTGAGCTTCGATGCGACGCTCGATCCCTCTACCATACGGATACATAATGACACATGGGCAGTAACAGCCTCAGCTCACCTAGCGAAAGAGCGACGTATGGCTGGACTGGACTTAGCCTCCGCAGAGCGACGCATCAGCATCAGTGGAGCACTCGAGTTCCGACTCAGGAGCATCTCTAACATCGCCCCTGAAGAAGATTAAACTCCTTTACATCCTCAGAGTCTGTGGTGTAGGCTTCACATATGCTTGATGCCGATCTCCGCAGGATCAGGGACAGCCAGTCTGCGAGGGAGATAGTCGTCCAGCTTCGGTCGCGACACACCTGCATTTCCACGTCAAGTAAATACAGGCCAGCTGCAGGCTGATCTCTCCTACGATAGTGGAGATGGACGTATCCTCACTGAGGGGATGACACAGCCTGAAGGTGGGCATAGCCACGTCCATGGCTATCCGTCCCTGCTGGAGGTGCTGGTATTGACCTCACCTTGATGCGGAGCGACTACGCATTGACTTCATTGGCAGGTTTATGGACGCTCTTCGACCACGTACGAGGCGTGCTGCACTGCGCATGTACGCCTCTTTGCCTCTTTCGAAGAAGGGGTGACGATTGAACGGCGATGCAGCTATTCAAGAGGGAAATATCAGGGTGAGACTCCTCGGTGCACAGCTACAGCTTCTCCGATCGCCTGACCTTTACTCCCCATCCATCGTCTTCCCCGAGATCACGATACACGATGATGAGGGCATACGAGGATGCTCAATGGGGTAATTCGTCACCGCTTCTTTGACCACTTCGACCTTGATCTCAGTGCAACCAAGCTACGGCAAATGAAGGTACTCCAGACTGCGACCAAGCGGTCCCTACCTCATATATGGGACAGCCCACGGATCAGGCACGCTATTCTGAAAGGGAAGCTCCCCAAGCTCCTACTGGATGTCCACATGCGCAGTGCCGAAGGTACAGATGTCGTGCTGGACTTCAACAAGACGGATGTACGTAAGGATGAACGCTTCTTCACCTGCGCCCACTGCGTCCCTTATCGGCACGCGATAGCTTTAGCTTTTATCCGACAGCATCGCTCGTCTCTCTACGATGACTGATGAGACTGAACTGACGATGCGCTGGCACTTCAGGTATCCCCGATGCACGTCTCTCACTACGCTGAGGGAACAGCCAGAGCCTACAAAAACGAGTCCGTCACTCGCTGTGACGGGAACCTAACCATCAGAGTGCCTCACTCGGGTGCGCCCTCAGTCTATGGTGGATTGACCCCTGCGTGAGGGGCAGTATACGTTCAACTCTCGAGCAACTGATCGACAAGCGTTTCTCGCTCAAAGAAGGAGGACGGCTTGACTTCCGTGGTGACCCGATGGCAGCTCTTATAGACCTCGAGGCGGCCTATGATCTGACGGCCAACATCGCGCAGACATCGATGCAGGACTCTACTCTTGCCCAGCGGACCAGCATCCCGGTGAGCTGCATCATCCCTTAGGCGGAGTCATCACACGGCCAGAGATTGGTCTCGGTGTCGAGCTTCCCAGCTCCTGAGCCCGAAGTGAGAGCGTCGTCTGCAAGTCACTCCTCACGTCCGAAGACGAACGTAATCGCCAGTTCCTCTATCTGATGACCCTGGGGAAGTTCTACACCACTGAGACCAAGCAGGGTACGACTACCGTCTCCTAACTGACCCTAACCTCTGGCCACCACGACCCTCCTCCGACCAACTGTCACGCCTCCTCAGCAACTTCTCCAGCGACATACAGATCGGTGCGAATATCCGCACCGCCAATAATGCGCTGAGAACACCGACATCGAGCTCCTCTTCTCGGGTGGTTGACCGATGACCGCCTCCCATCAGCAATGGGAACGTAGGCTACCCGACAATCCCTTCCCGGCTAGGAAATACATCGGAGAATTTGACCTGGAATACAAGCTCAGCAAGAGGCGGAACCCTGCGACTCAAGGGCTACAGCCACTACAATAGTATGTACCAATATGTAGCGTCAGTCGCTGACTGACGCAGGGACTCGGCTTTATGTTCCAGCGCCGCTTTGACAGCCTCAAGAGCTCCCTTGCTCGCTGGAGACGCTGGATCGAAAGTCCGACAACATGACACGTCCCCTACCGCCCGATAGCCTTCCGCAAATAAGATACACGCCACGAGCTACCTCGCTCAGATTACGATAGAAAGCAAGGCGTATTCACCTGACTTTCCCTTGGCTATCGCATAGAAAAAGGCGTACATTTTGCAACATAAGAGTACTGAACTCTCAGCCCAATCATAAATATCAATAGTTATGAGCTCTCACGACAAGACAAGCTGACGATCGTAGGTGCCGCTGCGCATGATCGGCTCAAACATCAGCCCAGACGGCTGCCATGAGTGTCTCTCACCCCAACATCTGTCTCTACGACCTTCCCTACGGGGCTCGAAGGTGTAGCCAGAGAAATCCGCCACTGCGGCTTCGGAAGGTCTTAACCTCACCTTCACTTCAGACATCAAGGAGGCACTCACGGGTGCTAGAGTACATCGTCTCTTCGGCGGTGCTCCTCGTGGAGATGGCATGACGCGCGAAGATCTCCTCAGGGCAATGCCGAGATCGCAGCTCAGCTCGGTAAGGACATCAAGGCTTACTGCCCCGATGTACGCCACGTCGTCATCATCTTCAACCCAGCTGATATCACGGGGCTCATGACGCTCATCCACGCCGGTCTCACGTCCCGGAGCAGGTGACCACGCTCGCAGCTCTTGACTCTACGCGCCTGCAGAGTGAGCTGGCTAGCACTTCGGCGTCGCTCAGAGCGAAGTCGTTGGAGCTCGCACCTACGGCGGTCACGGCGAAGCTATGGCGAGTCTTCTCCAGCGGTGCAACGGTCGCTGGTGAACCTCTCTCTTGCTCATCGGCACGGCTAAGCTCTCTGCCGAAACGTGGGGAAGACACTCAAGCAGCGCGTCACGAGGGCGGTGCTAACATCATCAAGCTCCGTGGTCGCTCTTCCTTCCAGAGCCCAGCTTACGTCTCCTATCGAGATGATCCGCGCAGCTATGGGCGGTGCCCCTTCGCGCTGGCCTGCTGGTTGCTTCAGTCAACATCCCAGGCCTTGACCACGTCAATGATGGGGATGGAAACGGTCATCGATAAGGATGGGTGTCCACTACAGCCACGAGATCAAGGGTACCGAAGAAGAAAAGGCTGCCCTCAAGACAAGGCTACGAGCATCTGGTCAAGATGCGCGACGAAGTCATCGCGTATAGGGTGTCATCCCGCAGTAGCTGACTGGAGACTGTCAGCCCTAACCTTTGAGTCGAGAGCGCACACAGCGCATCCTCTGACGCATAATCATTAAAGCGCAAGGCGACTACTACCGCTCTCTCGAGGCACGTGTAGTCGCCTCGCGCTATGCATGCCGCCATACACGTCTCTTGCTCCTCAGCACTCACTCTGCTCACCTTCCTCTTCCCCTGTAGGCAGCTTTGGGCACAGGGAAGGTACTCTGCGTGATGAGCTACAACGTGGAGAACTTCTTCGACACCGAAGATGACCTACCCACGATGATGATAGCTTCCTCCCACAGGGGCGCATCACTGGACACGGGCTCGCTATCAAGAGAAGATACAGCACATTGCCCAAGTCATCAGTGCTGTTGGTGACGAAAGCCTTCCTGATTTGATTGCTCACGGAGATCGAGAATGCCACCAGTGCTCAGCGACTTGATCCACCGCACTGCGCTCGGAGAAGATGAACTACCGCTATGTACTTACCCACGGAGAGACAAGCGTTGGCATCAATGTATCCTACTCTACTCCCCTTCGACCTTTCGGCTCATCGCTACCGAGGAGATTCCCGTACACTTTCCCTTTGATTCCCTACGACGCACACGTGCTTTACTACGTGTCACGGGACAAGTCCCCTCTGGAGATACGCTTCATCTCTTCGTCTGTCACCTACCCTCACGCCGTGGAGGAGCACTGAGTACAGCACGCTACCGTGACTATTGCTGCTCCCTTCTTCGCACGCGAGTAGATAGTCTGATGCGAGATGGGAAGTCTACATGCCCATTGCCTCCTCCTCGGAGACTTCAATGGTGATCCCGGAAGAAGCCGCCACCACGCGAAGCACTACATAGCCTACTTTTATACGGCGGGAGACCCCGATCAACCTTCTCCCTACAGCACAACTTCTGCCCTACTACATCGGGGTATCAAGCAAAAAGTACCGGGAAGCTACTGCTACCAAGGGGTGTGGTCACAGCTGGATCAAGCGCACCTAACCGCATCCCTTCTACAGAGGCAAGGCGGTGGGCATCTTCACTATGTTGCAGGGAGTGCCACCACAGTCGTCCGCCCCTTCTACACCAGCCGCCTCAGCGGAAGTGGGATGCTCGTGCCGTGGCGTAGCTATGGAGGCACCTTCTATCGAGGCGGATACAGCGACCATTTCCTATCCGCTTGCTCCTTTCATGGGAGTAGATACAGCTCACACAAGAAAAAGGCATTGCTTCGTGGCGAAGCAATGCCTTTTCTACGTCTGAGCCGAAAGCCGGACTCGAACCGGCGACCTATTCATTACGAATGAATTGCTCTACCAACTGAGCTATTTCGGCGCACCTTTCCGAGGGGTTATCCCTCAAATGCGTTGCAAAGGTAGGTAATTATTTTAGATCTTCCAAAAGTTCTTCTAGAAGCGATCAAGTTCCTCTCCTACACCTTCGAGCAACGGAGGCTCGATTTTGATGAGATCTTCATCCAAGAAGAGCAAGTCCTCAATGACGGTAAAGTCAGGGCGAATCAGTTCGACAGAGAAGGGACGAGCAAAGCAAGGACGATTCCAAAAGCCCTTCTGCTCCAGGCGAGTCACCAGTTCTCGAAGCGTCTCTCATCGCCAAGGGTGAGGGTTCACCCTCCTCCTCGTATCTCTGCCCAAGCAAAGACTGGCACGTGGCTAATCTCCTGATCCTCGTCATCACTGAGAGGTGCAGTGTACCCGCAGCACAATCAGCTAAGAGAAAAGGTCTGTGATAGGGGCGTGTGATGATCGGCGACTCTTCGCTGATCAAGGAAAGGAAGTGCTTTCTCAGGAGTTGTAGTTCACGTTCGTTGCTTTGCGACATAATGCTTCGTGTTCTATTTAGAAGAGGACTCACCAGAGGAGTTCCTTGTCCGACACACACAGCAGCAGGAATCTCCATTTCCCACATGAGAGCACTACTCCGCTGTAGTTTTTCTCACCAGACTTTCCACTGGAGAGGCGATGCAGTCACTGAAGCTCGAGGCCTCTTTCCTCATCCATCTCGCACACGTCTCAAGTGAGGGTGAGCCTCCATCCACGGAGGCTACGCCCTCCTCTATATTGCTCGCTGGGCAAAGCAATATAAGTCGTGGCACGAAGCACTGTTGGTCAGCGTGCGACGCACCCGTAGTCAGCGTGCGAAGCACTATTGGTCCAGCGTGCAAGCACTAGTTGGTCAGCGTGCGAAGCACTCATTGGTCAGCGTGCGAAGCACTATTGGTCAACGAGCGGGGCACTATTGGTCCGAGCATGCAAAGCAATAGTGGCTCGCCCAGCGACAATAGAGACCGTGCAACGGTTTCCATAAAGAATAGATTGGCTCTCTATATCCGAGATCATAACAGCAAAGAGGCATCGACAGCTCATCCGCAGGAAGCAGGGTGCTTGGATGCAAGGATCTCCCTCGAGCTTTGCGCTGAGGGCTGACTCAACCAATACCGCAGCCTTTGGAGAAGTAGTAGTAAAAGTCGTGAAATAGTCTTACCTTTACGCTGTTCATACATCTATAAATCTCTAATTGAAAAGGATTATGTCTAAGTCCTCAAGTGGAAACTTCTTCCTCGGTCTGCTTATCGGGGCTGCTGCAGGGGCAGCTGCTGCCTACTTCTCCGATCGCAATAAGCGCGAAGCCTTCTCGGAAAACCTATCCAGCGGGGTAGAGGCGTGCCCGTGACAGCATCGTCGAAGGCTACTAGCGAAGCGAAGAACCGCTATAACCGCTACCGCAATAAGCTCACCGCAGAGACCAACGATCTGCTCGATGAGGTTGCAGATAACGATTAGTCTTCGCACACAAAGCCCTTCCCACAAAAGGCGAGGCGAATACACGCGTGACGCTCTCCCCCATGAGGGGTCGTCTGCTGGTTCGTGTATTCGCCTCTCTTGCTCTCCTCTAGTACAATAATATATCGCAGTGCAAATGAAGTCTCAGTCAAGTGAGTTTTCCATCTAAGTTCGCCCACCACCTCAGCGCACCACTCGTGAGCGCGACTGATATCACCACGCCCTTTCCTTTAGGTGGATCAGTCGCCAGAGGAGTGCTAAGGCGAGTCTTCTGGGGACTGCTTGCCTTCTTCTTCTTCTTCCTATTCCTGTCACTGAACATGGCTTTGGGCTTTGCGCTTGGCACGTGGGCAGGGGGATCACCTGCGATTGGGTTCCTCTACTTGGCCGTAGGCCATCTGGGGAGCTCATTGTTCTGGTCATACTACTTCGTCCATGGCTCACTGCAAGCGAGTGCGCGGGACCACGTCTCCCGACGTGCGCTCACCGAGACGCAGCGACTGAACATGCGCCTGGATCTCATCCCTACCTTCGCCGACAGCACTATAATAGCCCCTCACGGGCAATACACCAGGAAGAGCTCTTACCTCATCCTCGAGCAAGCACGCTATCAGACCCTACTCCTACAGGATGAGACCTTCCCCAAGGTGGTCCAAGGGCTGACGTACCTCCCGAGATCATGGCTCAGACATCATCTCCGCCTATGCGCGCACTGAGGCCATCAACTATGCCTCCACGATACCCATCATCGGATCGCTCTCGGCAAGATGGGCTATAAGCCCTGAGGACGCCTTTCTTCTCTGAGAATAAAGACACCGACAAGCATAGTGGTAAGTTGGGGAAATTCAGCAAATATGTCCCTTATCTGCAGACCGCCTGGGAGTTCAGCTTGCTAGCTCTGATCAGTGTCAGCAGCCAGCAAGAGCTCAAGGGTTCCTCTCCAGTCTATTCTTCAGAAAAGCCAGAAGAGCAAAAGTTTCTGGGGATAATACCTCACCCTTTTCTTTTCTCTTCCTACGAGCACAAACCTCGATGCAGGGAAGTGGCTGGGGCACCAAAAAGCTGACCTAGCCCATCTCTCCCGGAGATAGCTAGGTCATTCGATTTATCACTTAAACGGTTTTACTATTTACAAGAGGCAATGCTATCTAAAGCCTTATCACTCTCACAATGCAAAGGTAGACCAACACCGCAAAGGACTACAATACCCATTTGTAATGATTTATTAACGCTTCATCTACCTAATTTAATGGATTGTGGTCGTGGAGAATACCTAACTGCCCTATAATCATCGGGTGATACCTATTTATCTCCTTAGTATCCACAAACGATCTGTTCAATGAACTCATATAGACACCTCCAAGGTCACGCCTTCGTAGCACCATTCACAGCCCACACGCGCATCAGTGACGTCATATTAGGGAGCTCTGCAGCTCTGCTCATCATCTCACGCTTTGGCATTCCCTTGGGCTGGGTGACCAGAGGTATCGGTCAGGTATGTATTGAGCACGGCGTTGATATCAGAGACCTTCCTCCTCCTGCTCAATAGCTCTATTATCGACAGCTACGAGCCCTACCCCGAGCTCATTGCCTCAGTGCATCTGGACAGCCTACTGAAGTGCCAACCAATTCCCCACTCATATTTCCTGGACTTCGCCTGCCACCGATCCGTCAGCGCCTCCCTTTCGGCCATGTACCAACTGCCCCCAAGACCTGATGCATGTGATACGCCGCTTCTTCGATGAATACGCCGAAGAGGTACGCAAACATATGAACTACGAACACCGAGTCGTATTCTCCTATGCGCGCAAAGCTGATGGCTGGCGAACGTGATAGCCACTACAACATCGGCATCTTCATCCAAGCGACACGACCAGATCGAGCTCAAGATCACCGAGCTGAAGAACCTACTTATCAAGTACTACATCGCCCAACAGGCTATGAGATGACCTCCGTCCTCAACGATATCTTCTCTGTCGAAGTCGACTTAGCTGGTCACAATCACATCGAAGACACACATATTCACCCTTCATTGAATATCTGGAGAAGCAACAGGCTAGCACTTCGCCCCTGTCCTGCTCCAGTGCAGGTATGACGGCATAATCAAGAACCCGCCACCATCCCATACAAGCTGATTTATCCCATGGTTACACCCATCAAGATAGCTATTGCAGAGCCATCCTCCATCATGCGTGCGGGGCTGGAGGCTCAGCTACGCAAAGCTACCGCACTACTACTGAGCTCAGATCATCTATCTCCTTGACGACAACCGCAGAGAATGGCAGGATATAGCATCGGTCATCTCCGCCGACATTTTCATCATCAACCCCCCACTGACAGGGCCTACGCCACGAGCTTATCTCCCCACCTTCCCGAGCATACGAAGCTCACTTGCACTCTCGCTATGGGCTCTATAGATGCTGAGGATACTCAAGGAGTTCAATGCCGCCATCCATCTGGCAGACTCCCCACGCAGATCTCAGGACACCATCGACCAGCTTCTGCCAGAGTGAGCCTCTCGACGAGCCCTCTTGCCTCCGACTCTCAGGCACTCACCCCTCGCGAACGTGAAATCATCATCTGTGTAGTCAAGGTATGACGAACAGGAGATAGCAGGTCAGCTCTGTCTCTCGACGCACACGGTCATCACACACCGCCGCAACATCTCCTAAGAAGCTGCAGATCCACAGCCCCAGTGGTCTGACGATCTACGCCATCATGAACAAGCCTCGTTGAGCTTGAGGACATCAAGCAAGACCTCTGACCGCCGCCTCGCCTCAAGATCCGGAGGCATATCATCCCCAACGACTCCTGCTGACAAAAGTTTGTTGGGGACTACTTATACTATATTATGTAGGATAAACAGCGAAGTCACGAAGATGCTCTGTACAAAAGGAAAGGCTATCAAGAGTAGCGAGTGGGGAGGCTACATAATTCCTCTACACTCAAGCAACTACCGCCATAGGTAAGGAGCATATTGCGCGGAGTAGCAGTGCACGGAGCGTGAGCCATGGGAAATCCGTATATTTGTACACTATAATACGTTCATTCGCCACAGCATGAAATTTACTGTCACCAGCAACGACCCTGCTCCTACAGCTCCGAGGCTGTCGCCAAGGTCATCAATCAGAAAAGCGTAGCTGCAGTCCCCGTACCGAAAAATATCCTCTTCGAGCTGCAGGGCATATACTTACCCTCACCGCCGCAGACCAGAGCAACCGCTTGACCTGCTCCTGAAGTCAACAACCAAGTTGAAGACGGCGCCTTCGCCGTGCGAAGCAATATCGTCCTCGATGCCATCAAGGAGCTCTCCGACCAGCCCATCGAGATCGAAGTCGATAGCGAGGAGGTAAGGCTACTATTACTTATAGTAACGGACACTATAGCTTCCTCTCCACTTCCGCCGATGTCTCACCAGAAGGACTGGAACCTCAATGCCGCCCACACTTTCGTGATGCCCGCACAGAGCCTGCTGAAGGGACTGGAACGCACGCTCTACGCTGCCAGCGATGACGACACACGCCCCATTATGACTGGGGTCTATCTCGACTTCTTCCCCGACCAGCTCGTCACCGTAGCTTCCGACGGTCGTATCCTCGTGCGCTACACCGACTCCAACATCAAGTGCGGAGAGACGGCATCCTTCTGTCTACCAGCTCTGTATTGCCCAGCTCCCTGATTCCGTGGCATCCTTGCCAGGAAGCCGGAAGTCACGCTGAGCTTTGACGAACGCAATGCCAGCTTCACGACTTCCAGCGGTTCGCTCACGGCTCGCCTCACTCGAAGGAAATTCCCAACCACTAACCCGTCATCCCGACCAACTCGGTACACAACATCATCGTCGATAAGGATCAGCTCTTCTTCGCCCTCAGCGCGTTTCCCTCTTCTCTAACCGTGCCAGCAGCCTCGTCATCCTTGACTTTGCCGACGATAGCATCCGCATCACGGGGCAAGACCTTGACCTCTCCATCGCAGCAGAAGAGACCATCTCTTGCTCGGGTCAGCAGGCTGGTACGCGTCTGCGCATCGGCTTCGACTTCAGCTACCTGCAGCGTCTTCTGCAGAACGTGTCAAGCGAACAGATTCAGTTCAGCCTCAATGACCAGACGCGCGCTGGAGTCATCACCCACTGACCTGTGACGAAGGTATCGACATCACAGCTCTGATCATCCCGATGAAGCTCTTGGGCGAATAAGCCCGAGCGTACGCCATCTCTTTACATCGCTATGAAGCTCAACCTACAGCGCCCGCTTGTCTTCTTCGACTTGGAGACAACGGGCGTGCAAATTACTCGTGACCGCATCGTCGAGATCTCCATCGTCAAGGTGCACCCCGATAGCGAGCGCGAGACCAAGACCCGTCGCATCAACCTGGGATGCCCATCCCCGAAGCCACAGCCGTGCACGGTATCACGGATGCCGACGTAGCCGATTGCCCGACCTTCGCGCAAGTGGCTCGAAAGCCTCTACACGTGGCTGGAGGGCTGTGACATCGCTGGCTTCAATTCCAACCGCTTCGATGTGCCGATGCTCATCGAAGAGTTCCTGCGTGCTGGGGTTGCCGTAAACTTCTGATGACCGCTACTTCGTCGACGTGCAGACGATCTTCCACAAGATGGAGCGGCGCACCCTCGAGGCGGCATACAAGTTCTACTGCGATAAGACGCTGGAGAATGCCCACTCAGCAGAAGCCGACACCCTCGCCACGGTCGAAGTACTGGAAGCATAGCTGGATCGCTATCCCGAAGACCTGACGAACGACATCCTCGCCTTGGCAGAGTTCTCCACCCACGGCAAGCGCGTCGACTTCGCTGGACACTTAGCCTACAACGACAAGGAAGAGATCGTCATCAACTTCGGTAAGTACAAGGGCGTACCCATCACGGATGTATTCCGCAAAGACTCGGGGTACTACAACTGGGTCATGGGCGCACAGTTTCCTCTTGAGACCAAGCGCTGGTTCTCACGCCTCTACCAAGAGACACGCAAGCTATAATGAGGCATCCTCCACGGTAAGCATATCGTCCTCGGCATCTCGGGGAGTATCGCAGCCTACAAAGCCGCCGTCTTGCACGTCTGTTAGTACGCAAAGGCTGCAGTACAGATCGTCATTACCCCTGCAGGCAAGGAGTTTATCACCCTATCACCTTCTCGGCACTCAGCTCACGCCCCGTCATCAGTGAGTTCTTCAGCGGACGTGATGGCACGTGGAATAGCCGTGGATATCGGTCTGTGGGCAGATGCTGCGGTCATCGCACCAGCTACCGCCTCGACCATAGGGAAGATGGCGCACGAGTGGCGAGACAATATGCTTCTGACGACCTACCTCTCGATGAAGGTTCCCGTCTTTGTTGCCCCTGCGATGGACTTGATATGTTCGCTCATCCTCGACGACGGACAACCTCGACCTGCTGAGTCAGCGTGGCACTTCATCATCGAGCCTCAGTCGGGCGAGCTGGCGAGCCACCTTTAGTCGGCAAAGGGCGGATGGAAGAGCCCGAAGGTATTGTAGCAGCTCTCGAGGATTTTCTTCTCCTCCACGCTGGACTACGAAGGGCGTCGGGTGGTGATCACAGCAGGGCCAACACACGAACCCATCGACCCCGTACGCTTCATCGGCAATCACCCACAGGGCGTATGGGCATTGCCTGGCAGAAGAGTTCGCATCGCCGTGGCGCGGAAGTTGAGCTCATTCTTGGGCCTTCTTCGCTCAAGCCATCCGAAGCCATTCGCACCACACATGTGACGACCGCCGAGGAGATGCTACAAGCCACCGAAGAAGTCATGGGGATGCCGACATCGCTGGTCTTCACCGCTGCAGTAGCAGACTCACCGTCCTCGCTACCATCACAGCGAGAAGATGCAAGCGAAGGTCAGGAAGCGATGGATCTGGAGCTCGTCCGCAATCCCGATACTAGCTGCCACTCTTGGAGAGCTACAAGCGACCAGATCAGTTCTTCGTTGGCTTTGCCTTGAGAGCAATGCAGGTGTAGAAGAAGCTGAGCGCAAGATGCACGACAAAGCACTTCGATGCCATCGTGCTCAACAGCCTTCAGGATGCAGGTGCTGGCTTCGCCCACGAGACGAACAAAGGTTACTATCTTCGATCGAAGGCTCTATCGAAGCCTACGAGCTGAAGAGCAAAGGATGCTGCAGCCCACGACATCGCGAGCTTCATCATCAAGCGACTCGGCGAATAATCCCTTCCTTCCATCGAGCCTGATGCACCGACTCATCCTCCTGCTCCTTTCTTCGTCTGTGGAATACCGCAGCCACTGCAGGCGCAGGAACTCCATGCGACCGTAGAGCTACGAAGTGAGGCGATTAGGTGCCGAAGGACGAGTGCATCCAGCAAGCCCCCTTCAGCGTCAGCTCACAGATCTACTCAGTCGCACACGCTGGACGGACTTAGCCTATAAGGGAGGGAGAGCGTATCGGCAACACTTCCTCTTCACCCTGCACGCACGAAGCGAAGCAGGGGAATATCGAGGTGAGCTGATCATCTCGGCCCATCGTCCTGCTCTATGGCACAGACTACAAGAGCCCGACCCTCCTTCTGCGCGATCCTCACGTTGCACCTTCACCTACCTCCCCAGGTGAGTCACTTACCTACCAAGAGACCGGAACCGAGCATCCCCTCGTAGCTCTCTGCTCCTTCTATGTGCCCTGTACGTCATCGCCAGCGACCTCGATAGCTTCTCCCCCTCGGAGGAAAGTCGCCTTCAGGCTCGACTGAGTGCGCTGGTCGCATCAGCGGCAAGTCATCCAGACTGGAAGGGCTGGAACACCCATGAGCGTGGTCTGTCCCGAGCACGCCGCTGGGAGCACTTCACCTCACAGGAAGACGAGCCCCTACCGCCAGTGCTGGTATCGCTATCATCGTGAAGGCTTGGACCGCTTAGAGTCTCAAGCGTGAGGAAGCGCACAGCACCCTCCTCCAGGTAGTGAAGGAGCTCTCAGAGCTACACAGAAGCCATCCCCGCACCATAGCCCTCACCGACTGGGAGCAGACGAAGCTCTCGAGCTCATACAGCTCTTCCGCTCCGCTCCCGAAGCCGAGCGTCGTCGTCTCTCCGAGTACCTTCGTCAGCTCTTCCCCACGGAGGAAGAACGCCTCGCGAACACTCCACTAATCCCTTGCTTAGTTATGCTTCAGAGTCTCGAGCATTCGGAACTTTGTGCTCATCGACGAGCTGACTCATCAGTTCACGCCCTTCTCCGTCATCACGGGTGAGACGGGGGCTGGTAAGAGTATCATCCTCGGAGCTGTACGTCTCTTGATGGGGCAGCGTGCCGACAGCTCCACCATTCGCCCCCGGAGCCGATCGATGCATTATCGAAGCCCACTCACGCACCTCAGATGCCGCCGTCGGGCCTATGCTCGAGGAAGAAGATATCGACAGCGACGAAGAGGAATGTATCGTACGCCGTGAGATCGCAGCCAAGGGTAAGAGCCGTGCTTTCGTCAACGACACCCCTGCCTCGCTTCAGCTCCTCAAGCGACTCAAGGAATACCTCATCGATATCCACTCCCAGCACAGAACCCTCCTCCTCGGGGATGCAGGTTTCCAGCTCTCCGTCCTCGACCTCTATAGTCAGGGAATTGTCCCTGCTTGAAGAGTATCAAGCTACCTTCCGCACCTTCCGCAGTGAGCAGCGTGCCTACGAAGAGGCCTGCCAAGAGGCCGAAGACCTGCGCCGTGAGCAGGATTACCTACAGTTCCAATACGACCAGCTCGAAGAAGCAGAGGTAGAGTCTGGCGAACTGGAGCCTCGAAGAAGGCGCCAAACTCTCACGCACCAAGAGATTCGTGACGAACTCAGTGGTGCCGCCTCGCTCTCGAAGATGATGATCGTGGTGCCCTTGCCTGCCTCTTCCACGCCCCTACGCGCAGTCGAGAGCATCCGCCGCTACCACACGCCTGCTGTCGAGTGGTGCGAGCGACTGGAGAGCGCACGTATTGAGCTCCAGGACTTGGCCAGCACGATGAGCGATGAAGCGGAGGAAGTGACCTTCAGTCCCAAGCGTCAGCGAGTGAGGGCGCGCTAGACCTGCTTCGGGGGCTACTTCACGAGCATGGTCTGACGACTTGCGACGAACTGATCGAGCACGTGACGACCTCTAACCGCCTCGAGCAGATCAACTCTCGGATGAGCATCTTGCGGCACTCTCACGGCGCTCCAAGCTCGAGAGGCAAGTTCTTCGCCTCGGCACAGCTCTCAGTCAGACACGCTCCAGGCTGCTCGCGCCATCGAGCACGCTCTCATCACCACCCTCCACGAGATTAGGATGCCACGTGCGCTTCCTTATCCGGCAGTGAAGCCCAGCACCCCACCCTTTTGGGCTTGACCACATTACCTTCCTCTTCTCGGCGAACAAGGAGATCGAGCCCGAGCCTGTCGCTGACATCGCCTCTGGTGGGGAAATATCACGTCGATGCTCGCCCTCAAGGCGCTCATCGCTGACCGCCGTAGCCTCCCGACCATCATCTTTTGACGAGATCGACACGGGCGTATCGGGCGGAGACGGCCGAGCGCATCGCTACGATACTGCGTCATATGGGACCAGAGTATGCGGGTCTTGGCTGTGACGCACCTTCCTCAAATAGCAGCGGCGGGCGAAGACCACTTCTACATCTACAAGGGCACGGCAGAAAGCACCCAGCTACATCCGACACACCTCGATGCTAAAGGGCGTATCAACTGAAATCGCGCGTATGCAGAGCGGTAGCAAAGCTCACCGGGTCACACGCGCAGCAGCACGAAAGCCCTCTTAGAGACGGGCACAAGCTAAGTACCTTCATACCCACAGAACTAACCACAGCTGCAAAATAATATCAGAGGAGGTATGCACGCTATCACGATGCACTCTCACTCTCCAGCCTTGGCATACTTTGCTTCAGCTGCATCACGAGATATTTATTCACTAACCTCCGCCATCTAAAGCAGAGCTAAACTCCAGCAAGAGATGGCTTAGCAATCAAACAATGAAAACTCCCTCAAAGTGGGTCATCCGTAGTCGTCATCGTCCTCCTCGCTCTCTGGGGATCTCAAGTGCGCAATCGTGTGACCATCGACCAAAACGTCAAGAACCAATGGAGCTAAGTGAAAACCAATATCAGCGCTGGCGACCTCATCCTAACCCTGGTGAATGTCAAAGGGCTACGCCACGCACGAACGTGAGACCCTGAAGGAGTCATCACCGCACGTAGCAGGCGACCTCAACGACCATCAATGCCAGCGATATGGACGAGGCTACATTGAAGCGCTTCAGCAGAAACCAAGATGCCCCATCTCGGCCTCTCTCGCCTCTTGGTCGTAGCTGAGAAGTATCCCGACCTGAAAGGCCAATGAGCAGTTCCTCGATCTTTCGAAGCAGCTCGAAGGAACGAAAACCGCATCGCCACGGCACGTCGTGACTTCAACAACGCAGCTCAGGAGCTACAATACGCAGCGTAACAAGTTCCCCACGGTCATCATCGCTGGACTCACGGGCTTCCGTGAACGTCCTTACTTCGCGGCTCAAGCTGGGAGCTAGTTGCGCCTACTGTGGACTCTCTCGACAGGCAAGTGGCCTTCGTCTGACCTCCATGACAGAGCATCGGATGCGTCATCTCCTTCGCTATCTGCTCCTTCTACCTCCTCTGCTTCACTCCACTCCGCTCTGTGGGGGCGAAGGAAGCGCAGCACTCCAGAGCTGGTACCGAAGGTCTTTGCGACCGACAGTACTCGCCTCTTCTCCGGACCCCAGAAGGGATATGTGAGTCCCGAAGGACGGGGCGGATCGATGCGGCACTCTACGAGCTACGCCGCACAACTCGGGATCGAGTTTGTCACGGTCATCCTCCCCAGCATCGGAGAGCGAGATATAGAGACCTTCTCGACCGACCTCTTCCGACTATGGGGCATGAGCTCGAAGACACGCAATGATGGGCTCTTGCTCCTCATCGTGATGGACCAGCGCAAGGGTACGCTTCGAGACCGGCTATGGCCTCGAAGGAATCTTGCCTCGACGTACTGGCCAGTCCGCATACAGCGGCAAGAGATCCTACCACGGATGCGCCAAGGGATTATGAAGGTGCTATATATAATGGAGTGATCGCCGTAGGGCAAAGTAATCCAAGGCGAAGGCTGCACACCTCCGACCGCAGGACGGCACAGGGGACAGCAGAATCTCACCAAGATCCTCCTTGTCCTCTACGCACTCACGATACTTGCCGCCGAGCTATAGTGCCTTCTCCAGCCTACGAGAAGAGTTGCGCACTCGAGAATGCCCCCAAGAGGCGCGAGCTCGACTGACGCAGATAGAATCTCGCTGCAAGACCTACCCATCCTACTCGACATCCTTTGTCTTCCCGTTGGGCTACTCTGCCACCTCTATGCTCGTCGGATACGGGATGCAGTACATCTACGTGCTACCCTCTGTCTCAGTGCCGACAGCGAGACAATGACACTCCTATCGGCATCCGAAGGCTGGAAATACCCTGACGCCCTGCCGAGACAGAAGGAGATGGAGGTCGGCTCCCGTACCTCACAGCGTCTATCGCTGCACCCACTGCCACTATACCGAGCATATAGGTCGTGACCTCAGCGACCAGTGGATGCGTTGCGATCGGTGTGAGCACGCACAGATTACCCTCGAGAATCGTGAGCTCTTCCAAGGCGGACGCTATGAGCGTCTACACTTCCGCTTCACACTGTGGTAATAGTTCTCACAGCGATCACCGCCGTCAGTCCGAGCAAGACAATCTGACCAGCTCTTACTCCTCGATGCCCTGCTCAGCGAGCAGATCGCACGTGGCGGAGGTGGTGGTTTCTCTGGTGGTGGAGGCTTTGGCGGAGGGAACTTCGGAGGAGGTTCATCTGGTGGCGGTGGTGCCACAGAAGCTGGTAATCGCCCTCACTTATCCTTGTTGCCCCTATGACTTACTCAAAGTCATAGGGGCAACTTGGCATCAAGCCCACTACCTGAGATAAACGAGCTTCCTCAGCGCAGGCTCCTTTAGAGATTCAAGGAGTATCTTCTCTATGTTCATATCTTTGCTTGGCATTTACAAGGATATAGTCCCCACGATACACCACAATGAATACCCTCTCATCGCCCTCGACGCACTCATCATCGGTGCTGGCCTGACTGGCCCTCACGACAGCCTATCACCTCAAGCAAGCAGGGATTCAGCCTGCACCTCATCGAGGGAAAGAGGCGTGCAGGAGGGTCATCGAGCTACCAAGAAGGGGCTTCATCTATGGTCTGGCCCAACGACTGGCATCATCAGCCACGCAGCTGTTCCTCGCCTTTTGTCCAACTTCCCAGGCTTGATGCGTATAGCTGCGTCCGAAGCCAATTGTCGCCTCATACTCAAGAGCCTGGGGAAGAAGAAAGGGGAACAACAGACCTTTCTTCCTCTACCCACTTCGCCTCTTGCGGGGCTAAGAACTCCACTCTTCACCCAAAAAGACAAGCTAAACATCCTCCTCGAACCCTTCCCGTGCTCAAGGATGCAGAGGATGAATCCATCGCAGAGCTGGTCGTGCGCCGTCTGGGCAAGAGCTTCCTCGACTATGCCGTAGATCCCTTCATAGGAGGTATCTACGCAGGCGATCCGCATCGCTTAGTGACACGCTATGCCCTACCTAAGCTCCCACGCTCCGAGGAGCAATATGGTAGCTTCATCCGTGGTGCCATCGCACAAAAGCACACGCGAACCCAAGGACGAAGAGGCACGGGCGTAACGAAGGAAATCTTCTCCACCGCCGGCGGTCTCTCTCGCCTCACGGAGGCACGGCCACACACGTAGGGCTGGAGCACTTCTCTGGGGTCCCTGACTGCCGCATCCACGCACCGAAGAGGGACTATATGAAGCACGCTTCACGACACAAGAAGGTACGCAGACGTCTGCGCACGCCACCTCATCACGACGGTACCTGCACCATCCCTCAGCGACCTGCTCCCCTTTCTCACCGCTGAAGACCTCGCTCGATCACCTCTCTTCGCTATGCCCCCATCGTCCAAGTCACGTGGGGATGCGCTCACTCAGCTTCCACACTTCTATACCTTCGGCGGCTTAGTACCTTCCACGAGACCACCAGCTCTTAGGTATCCCTTCATCCCCTCGGCGTTAGCTTCGACGATCGGGCTCCCCAGGGTGGCACACTTCTCTCGATTTTCCTCGGGGAATGCGTGCACAGAAGTCATCGACTACTCGGATGAAGAGATTGAAGCACTTGTAAGCGAGCGACTCCAGCGCCTGCTCAGGATCACTGGCACTCCCTGATCTCTTCCGCATCTTCCGCCATCGGATGGCCATCCCTCAGTATGAAGCCTCCTCGGGAGCACGTGGATCGCATCTCCGAGGCTGGAGAGTCGCTTCTGGGACTCCATTTGACTGGAGCGATCCGTGATAGCATCGGCATCCCCGACCGCATCAAGCAGGGGGAAACCTCAGCGCCTCATCCAACAGGAGCTACATGCTCCTACCAATAAGAGCAGCTACTCCGAGCGAACGAAGAAGATCCTTCGGGTCACGCTCTCGGAAGTGCCTCAAACGCCTTCTTAGTCCTACTGAAGCTCTTCGTCCGGAATAGCTGGGCATAGTAGTGCGATGATCGCCGAAGCCATCAACTCTATCTCGACTTCCTCACCGACATCATTGCGCTCATTTTTCATCGCATCTCAGGCAAGCCCAAAGACCAAGACCACCACTACGGACACGGGAAGTTTGAGACGCTCGCCTCGGTGGTGATGGCGGTCGTGATGATGGGGTGGGGCTACTCCTACTCTATCAGAGCCTGGTCACCATCATCGGACTATGGAGCGGAACGGCAGTACCTTCCTTGCCCAGTCGCTGGACGCTCCTCGTCTCTCCATCTCACTCCTCATCAAGCTGTACCTACATCGCTATACCCATCGGTGGGCGCTGCGTCCTCAAAAGCGCCGCTCTCGAAGCCAAAGCCCTCGATCACCGCAGTGACACCTTGACACTACTCACCGTCCTCCTCGGTATCTCGGGAGCGATCTTCCTGGGGAGAAGTGGCTTTTTCCTCGAGCCTCTGGCGGCAAGCATCGTGAAAACCTCTTCATCATAAAAATGGGATGGAGCGTCCTTCGCCCTGCCTTTGACGAACTGACCAGAAGTAAGTCTCAGCCCCTCTGCTCGAAGGCGAGATCACCGGAGATCATCCATGCTATCCCCTACGTCGAAGGTGGATCCACCGCCTGCGCACCCGAAGTATCGAGGAAACTACGCCATCGAAGTAGACCCTTGGTAGATGGACGTATGAGCGTAGCCGAAGGGCACGACATCACCCTACGTATCGAGCGAGAGTTACGCTCTCGTTATGGTGCGATGACCCACGTCACCACATCCACGTAGAGCCCACACTCCCCCTATGACAACTCACCATAACACCTTACCCCAACGAATAAGCCAATGAAGATCGAAGCAACGAAGATCACCCTCCACGAGATGCGCTTCTACGCCTACCACGGCGTCTTTGCACAGGAGCAGCGAGTCGGCAATCACTTCATCGTCGAGCTCCTTTCTGGGCGGATATAGCAGGGAGTCTACACCGAGATGAGCTGGAAGAAACCATCAGCTATGCCGAGGTCTATGAGGTCATCAAGGCGGAGATGGCCATTCCATCCACGCTTTGGAGCACGTCGTCGGGCGCATCGCAGAGCGACTCTTCACCACCTTCTCTCGTATGCAACGTATTGTCCTGACCTTGAGCAAGTGCAATCCCCCCTTCCCTGGGGAAGTGCAGACCGCCTCATTTACGCTTGAGGCCAGCCGTAGCTAAGACACGACTCCGCTCCGCTCAACACGCAGAAGGGATAGCAATCAGCCACCAGACTGGTGCTATCGCTTCGCTGGGCGTACTGGATGTAAAGAAACAGCCGATATACTTCTCAGCATATCGGCTGTTTTCGTAAAGCGAGAGGGGACTTGAACCCCCGACCTTCGGATTATGAATCCGACGCTCTAACCAGCCGAGCTATCTCGCCGCCTCTTGTGAAAGCACTGCAAAGGTAGAACAAATCTTTTTATTTCTGTAAGAATATAGTGGTTCCACTACCGCTGGCCCATCCCACATCCAGCACAACTCTCTGATAATCAGCGAAAAGGTATTTGGAGGATAAACGTAGGATGCACTCTCTACGACTTTGCTTGGAGTGATTATACCACTCTATATCAACGCCACTATTCTACGCAGGAGGGCATCCTGCTTCCCCTCTTTTGGGGACTTCATCCTCAGTGAGCATCGCATCAAGCAATACCGATCGCTGAGGGGAGCACTATTGGTCGAGAAGCAAAGCAGCATAGGTCGATATCATCGATCACTACTGATCAGCATGCCGACCAGTAGTGAATCATCCACCGTCAGAAAAGACTATTGCATCACAGAGCACACGCTACAGACCAAGCTTGAAGGAGCATACCATCCAGCGGATGAGCCCTACGCACTTTTGCCAGCAAACACCTAATAAATACTACCTTTGTAGTCCTTATAATAGCAGAAGCAAAGGGATCTACTCTCCCCTGCCACTTATCACAAATATATCTCACCGCTTATGTCGATCATACAGTCCTGCTACAAGGCTACATGGGCTGAAGCTGTGCAATCTCTATATGGGCAGCAACCTACTCCCCAGCAACTTCAATTCCAAAAGACGCGCAGTGAGTTCGAAGGACAATGGACGCTTGTCACCTTCCCCCTACTTAAGATTTCGCACAAGAACCCCTGAGGTGACGGCTCAAGAAATAGGAGCGTATCTCAAGAGCATTGCTCCCTGGTCTCTGGCACTCAGAGTCGTCAAGGGCTCTCTCTAATCTAAGCATCGCACCTGGCAGCTTGGATCGAGGACTTCAACTCTATCCGTAGCGACAAGACTTTTGGACATAAGCAAGCCTCTGCTGATGCTCCCTTTGTCATGGTCGAGTATTCATCTCCGAATACCAACAAGCCTCTGCATCTGGGACACGTACGTAATAATCTCCTGGGCTATAGTATCGCTCGTATCCTCGAGGCTTCAGGCAATCGAGTCTTCAAGACTAATATCGTCAACGACCGTGGTATCCATATCTGTAAGTCGATGCTTGCTTGGCAACGCTGGGGGAATGGTGCTACGCCTGAGAGTACGGGTAAGAAGGGCGACCACCCTCATCGGTGACTTCTACGTCCTCTTCGACAAGCACTGCAAGGCTGAGCTCACAGCCCTCATGGCCGAGGGAAAGACGAGGAAGAAGCCGAAAGCAGCCTCACCTCTGATGGCTGAAGTCACGTGCTATGCTCCGCCGTTGGGAGGATGGAGATGAGGAGATCCGTGCCCTTTGGAGTATGATGAACTCGTGGGTCTATGCAGGCTTTCGGACGAGACCTACAAGCGTATGGGTGTGAGCTTTGATGAGATCTACTATGAGTCAGAGACCTACCTTCTCGGTAAGGGAGGTACTACTGTGGCTCTGGAAGAAGGTAAGTTCGTCCAGGATCCCGATGGCTCTGTATGGGCAGACTTCACGGACGAAGGGTCTGACCGCAAAGATCCTGCTCCGCCTGATGGCACCTCGGTCTATATCACTCAGGACATTGGTACTGCGAAGATGCGCTTTCGACAAGCATCCCCATCGACAAGATGGTCTATGTCGTAGGTAATGAGCAAGAATATCACTTCGGTATCTCTCTCCTTCTTGACCGATTAGGCTATGCCTTCGGCAAGGGATTGAGCACTTCAGCTATGGGATGGTCGAGCTTCCTGATGGCAAGATGAAGAGCCGTGAAGGCACTGGTCGTCGATGCTGATGACTTGATGGACGAGATGACGGCTACGGCACGCGCTATCGCCGAAGAGCAAGGAAAAGCCAAGGATATGACTGCAGAAGAGGCAAACGAGGTGGCACGTCGTGTCGGGCTCGCTCTCTGAAGTACTTCATCCTCAAGGTTGACCCCCGAAAGAATATGACCTTCAACCCCAAGGAAAGTATTGACTTTCAATGGCAACACGGGCTCGTTTCATCCAGTACACCTACGCTCGTATTCGTAGCTTGATCCGTAAGTCGGAGGACGCAGGTATTACCCTTCCCTCATCCTTTGTTGCGGCATCACCATCTCCACTAAGGAGCAGGAGCTCATCGCTAAGATCGCCGAATATGCAGAAACAGTCACCGAAGCAGCTCGCACCTACAGCCCTGCAGTCATCGCCAACTATGTATATGACCTGGTGAAGGAGTACAGACCAGTTCTACCACGACTTCTCCATACTCAAGGAAGAGAATGAAGAGCTTCGTGCCTTCCGCCTTGCGCTCTCCGAAGTCGTTGCTCGCACGATTGCCTCTGGCTTCGCTCTCTTGGGGATTGAGATGCCCGAGCGCATGTAGTACACTGATTAGGCAGCAGACCGATCATTGATGGGGAGCTATCCTGCTATAGCAGGGTAGCTCTCATTGTTCTAAAAGTGTTTTTCGTATCTTTCAGGAAGCATAGCTTACACTTCACACCTCGTCGTAGGACAGTCTATATGTTCACTCCAGCTCAAGAACAACAGATATACAGAGCTACTCGCCAACTACTTAGCCTCCTCTATCCACGGATGGAGCGAGGGCATCTTCTACAGGTGCGCACGTGGCTTACTAAGGCACTCGAAGAGGGAGTCTTTGCCTCATCAGAGCAGGAAATACACACGATCCGAACTTCATCGTACAGCTGGAGGTAGCTTGTCTCATCCATCGCGAGCTGGGGCTCAACGTGCACTCCATCCTTGCGGTACTGTCTCACACGCCCTTCTCCGCTGGACGCATCTCGCCAGACGAAGTGAGAGCTACCTGTGGAGAAGAGGTGCTTCTGCCTGCTCCAGCTATTAGGTCGCACCTCTGAGCTCTATATGCGTAAGGAGGCGATCAGCTCAGAGAACTTCCACAACCTCCCTCATCTCGATGGCTGAGGATATGCGTGTCGTGCTCATCATCATCGCCTATCGCCTCTACCTACTGCGTCACGCTCGATGATTCGCCGAGCTGAAGACCGCAGTGAGTTAGCCTCAGAAGTCTCCCTTCCTCTACGCTCCCATAGCACATAGACTGGGGCCTCTATAAGATCAAAGGGGAGATGGAGGACCTCTGTCTGATGTACCTTCAGCCGAAGATCTACGGCTTCATCATCCGCAAGCTCCGTGAGACCAAAGATGTGCGTGACGCTTATATAGCTGAGTTCATTCGGGTCGTACGTGAGACCTTAGCACGAGAATTACAGGATATTTCCTTTGAGATGAAGGGACGCGTCAAGAGTGTCAGCTCCATCAGCAACAAGCTCAAGAAGCTCCCTTGAGGATATATACGATGTCTTTTGCTATCCGCATCATCGTGGATGTGCCACCCGAACGTGAGCGTCAGGTCTGGCTGGCAGATCTACTCCATCGTAGCGGATATGTATCGCCCCAACCCCGAGCGACTCAAGGACTGGATCTCGATACTGAAGAGCAATGGCTATGAGAGCCTGCACACAACGGTCTTGGGACCAGAGAACCGCTGGGTAGAGGTACAGATACGCTCCAAGCGTATGGATGCCATCGCAGAGCAAGGTGTCGCAGCACACTGGAGATATAAAGGTATTCGCAGTGAGGGTGGCTTGATGAGTTCCTCGCCCTCTGTACGTGAGGCATTAGAGTCCGTCCGTGATGAAGCCATGGACGAAGAGGAGAAGCGTCAGACGCTGGAGTCTTCTCTCCTGACTCTGGAAGGCACAGGAGGTCTATGTCTCTCACGCCTAAGGGTGAGATCATCAAGCTACCTCAGGGGCTACCCTACTGGACTTTGCCTTCACCATACACAGTCGTATCGGTGCAAGAGCTATCTCAGGCAAGGTCAACGGCAAAGAACGTCTCCTCCGTCACCAACTCAAGAATGGAGACAACGTGGAGATCATCACCTCTCCCAACAAACGCCCAAAGCAGGCTGGCTATCCATCGTAGTTAGTCCCCAAAGCACAAGGCGAAGATCCGCAGCTACTCCGTGCAGAGAAGTAGCTGTGGTATCGGTGTGGCCAAAGAGATGATGCAGCGACGCATCAAGAACCGTAAGCTACCATTTGACGAAGCAGCCTTCATACGCATTACTCAGCGCAAGGGATACAAGACGCTCTCCGACTTCTATCGTGACCTGACACATAGTAAGATCGACATACAAGACTTCCTCAACCTCTACGAGCAGGAGCTATCAGCAGCTTCTCATAGAAGCTCAGCCGACCTTTGGCTCTGCTGCTCTGCTGAGGACTCACCTATCAAGAGCCGGAGGATAAGATAACTCCCTCAGCACATCCGGAGGTCTTGATCTTAGATCGAGGACCTCACAGGCGTTGCCTACAGCTTAGCTCAGTGCTGTCGTCCCTCTACGGAGATGAGGTCTTCGGGCTAGTCACGACACGAGGCATTAAGGTGCCATCGCATGAACCGCCCGAATGCCCCTGATATGTCTCGCCAACTCCCCGCACAAGATTATCTGCGCCAAGTGGAACGGAGAGACTGGGAGCACAAATCTCCTCCATAGAAGCGGGGCGGGATGAACTATCCATCGCTACGAACATCACCTCACTGATCCGCAAGGAAAGCAGGTGTCAAGCTCCGTAGCTACTCCATCCAATCCAAAGATGGGCTCTTCCACGGCTCCTTCGTGTCTACGTCGAGCGCCGTGAAGCCCCAAGCATACTCATCAAAAATACGGAGTGCCTCTGGCGTCAAGCACGCAGAGCTATCCACTCGACTATAAATGAGACCGATCACTATCAACACTTATCACCGCTATGAATATCACCGAACGTGAGCTCAAATACTTGGGCCTTCTCTCCACACTCTACTGCGGCCTCAGCTGCCTCAGAAATCATTAACCTCAGAGCCATCCTCAACCCTACCTAAGGGTACGGAGCACTTCCTCGCAGACATCCATGGCGAATACGAAGCCTTCATCCACGTACTGAAAGAAGTGCTGGGAACTATCCGAGTCAAGGTAGAGAACCTCTTCCTAGGACAGATACGCGAACAGGAGCTTCGCCAGCTATGCACCCTCATTTACTATCCCAAAAGAGAGCTTGGAGCGACTCAGTCAGCAAGACCTTCTTAGTAGGACTGGTACAAGGTCACCCTTAACCAGCTGATTAAGCGTACCGCAGTGCGTCAGCGAGAAATACACACGCCCAAGGTACGCAAGGCTCTACCTTCGCAGTATAGCCACATCACCCAGGAACCGACTCACGAGGATAGTATGAATCCGAAGAAGTCCGCCTACGTCGGTGCTATCTTAGACACCATCATCGACACAGGACAGGCTGATGACTTCATCATCGCTATCAGCGAGACCATCCAGCGTCTGGCGATTGACCGCTCACACATCGTCGGAGATGTTCTCGACCGAGGTCCCCGGAGCGCAGTTCATCGCGGACAAGCTCTTGACCTACCACAATGTCGATATCCAATGGGGGAACCACGACATGCTCTGGATGGGAGCAGCCGTAGGTAACACGGCGAGTATGGCTAATGCCATCCGTATCGCCTGCGCTACGCCAACCTCTCCACCTTGGAGAATGGCTACGGATCAATATGTTTCCTGGCACGCTTGGCGATGGAAGTCTGCGGCAAAGATCCCTGTACGCCCTTTCATACCCAAGCTCGGAGATGCCGATGAGACCTATGACGAGAAGAGCATCCTACTCATGGGACAGATGCACAAAGCGATCGCCATCATACAGTTCAAGCTCGAGCAGCAAATCATCGCACGGCACCCAGAGTATAAGATGGAAGAACGCAACCTACTCCATCGTATCAACCAGGCGGACGGCAGCATCACCCTTCCTGATGGCAATAGCCTATCCGCTCAAGGATACCTCTTCCCCGACGATAGATCCTAACGATCCCTATACCCTCACCGAAGGAGAAGCTGATGTCGTAGCTAAAGCTTCTTGCACACCTTCCGCCATAGCGAGAAGCTCCCTACGTCACATCAATTTCTCTCTTTCAAGAAGGGCAGTAGGTAATTCAGTGGCAAACCGCAACCTACTCTTCCATGCATCAGTACCGCTCAATGAAGACAAGACCTTCCGCAAGGTCATGCATCCAAGGTAAGGCCTACTCGGGTCGTGCCTCTACTCGACCGCATTGATGAGCTTGTGCGCGAATCACACTGGTCCTCCTCCGAGCATCCCGAGCATCAGGATGCCATCGACTATATGTGGTATCTGTGGTGTGGACCCGACTCTCCCCTCTTTGACAAGTCGGCGATGACTACCTTTGAGCGCTACTTCATCGCTGACAAGGCGACCCACCATGAAGAGAAGGGCTACTACTACGTATACCGTACCGAGGAGAAGGTCTGCGAGATGATCCTCGAAGAGTTTGGTCTCAAGAGCAGCGAGTCGCACATCATCAATGGACACGTCCCCGTTCGTGAGGTGAAGGGCGAACATCCCGACAAGCTGGAGGTAAGATCATGCTGATCGATGGTGGCTTCAGTCGTGCTTACCAGTCAAGTACTGGTATCGCTGGCTACACGCTCATCTTCAATTCACAGGGGCTTCACCTGTGGTCAAGCACGAGCCCTTCAGCTCCACACGTGAGGCCATTGAGCATATGGAAGATATCTCCAGCACCTCTGTCGTAAAAGCCTACGCCACCGATCGCATTCTCGTCCGAGATACTGACCAAGGTCTCATTCTCGAGGATCAGATTGAAGAGCTCAAGAAGCTCCTCTATGCCTCACCGCCACGGCATGATCAAGGAGAGAGAATAAACGTCTCATGTGATACCATCACACTCACGACACTTACCTATGATGCGCCTACTACGTCATCGACTCAGGAGCCTACGACAAGCTCCGTTCTTGATCCGAGCAACCCACCTGCCAGCAGCCCCTTTATGCCAAGGGTACAACTGGTGGGATGATAAGGCTGATCAATTCTGGCTGGCACGCTTTATTGATCATTATTTCCCCACGCACCAGCGCATCAATCTCTTCTCTTGCTTCCAGCATCCCAGCTTTTTCTTCGCTTTATAAAGGGAAAGAAAGATCTTCTTCAGTGGTGAGAACCTCCAAGTATCTACGGTAGTACCAGTTCGACCCTATATATAGGGATCATCGCATCAATGAAGTTGATTTGGCATTAGGATTTTCGAGTTTCGATCTGAGCCTAACTACTCATCGATTTCCCTACCATGGATCTGTCAGAATGATTTCATTTATCCGGAGTGGACACTGGATGAGATCCAAGCGAAGATTAACCAGCTCAACGATCCGTCTCATACGCTTATCCGCAGGGCATGCAAAGTTTGCTTCACAGATATCCAGCCACGATCGTGGAGGTGTAAGAGCTATATTACTGGACTTGTTTCGCATCAGATTGGACAGATCGACTGCGCTGGACGATTCTGCAACAATACGGATGAGCTGAAGACTGTGTATGGGGATCGCAAAAGAAGAGCATCTGCGTCAGTACCGATTCAATCTCGCCCCTGAGAACTCCTTAGGAGAAGGCTACATCACAGAGAAGGTCTTTGATAGTATTAGTGAGGGTGTATTCTATTTACTGGGAGAGTATCTCGAGCCAGGCATACTCAATCCAGAAGCCATCCTACGCTACGAAAAGGGCAAGGAGCAAGAACTCTATGAGCGTGTCTCGCTTTACTCTGGGAAGATGAAGCTGCCTCATCGATCCTTCTGCAGAGATACCTCCGTTTTGTAGATGGAGCAGCTGAGAAAGATCTACCAAATAATCCAAGGTCTCCACGATAAGTTAGCTCAGACACTATAAGGCACTCCAACAATCGCACTGAGCTCCTCTACTGACGCTTAGCAGGTAGCTCCTCCGTAGAACACAGTAAAGCTTCCCCACCTTTTCCGGAGAGTAGTGGTGGAGGCTTTCTTTGATAGAGAGGAGAGCTATGAAGCCCTTACAAACAATTACTTCTTCTTAGCAGGAAGGTGGATAGCAAGGGCCGAGGGCATCACCAACAGCTTCGTAGAGAGCTTCCGAATAGGTGGGGTGCCCGCAGATCGTAGCGATAACTTCTTCGGCGGTAGCTTCCATCTCCATGATCAGCGAAGCCTGGCTAATCATTTCAGCAGCCATAGCACCGATGATGTGGATACCGAGGATCTCACCATACTTGTTGTCGAGGATGACCTTTGACGAAGCCTTCAGTCTCACCAGCGAGCGCACGACCATTTGCAGCGAAGCCGAACTTACCGACACGGATGTCGCCGTACTTTTCAGCGAGCCCGATCTTCGGTCAGACCAACCATCGCTACTTCGGGACGCGTGTAGACAACGGATGGAGCAGAGAGCATCTTCAGCTCACGTTCATTGCCATGGAGTGCATTTTCAGCTAGCGACTTCACCCATACGGAAGGCCGTGTGGGCGCATCTTCAGACCATTGACGTCACCAGGAGCGTAGATGCCCTTGACACTGGTTTCCATAAACTGGTCGACCTTGATACGACCACGTTCGATTTCCAGCTCGATTTCACCGATACCTTCCAAGTCAGGTACACGACCGATGGAGAGCAGAGCCTCTCAGCCTCGATAGCCGTACCATCCTTGAGGATAGCAGCGAGCTTTGCCAGAGCGATCTTCGATCTTCTCGATAGCAGCACCCAGTGAGGATCTTGACGCCACGCTTTTCAAGTTCGCTACGAAGAGCCTTAGAGACTTCCTTGTCGAGGGCAGGGATGATGTAGTCAGCCATCTCGATGATCGTAACCTTCGTACCAAGCGATACCAGAGCTTCAGCCATTTCGACACCGATGACACCACCGCCGATGACGACGAGGCTTTCGGGACGCTCTTCGAGGCTGAGGATGTCATCACTGGTCAGTACAGCAGGGGTGCTCCAGACCTGGGAATGGGAAGACGACCGACCTTAGAACCACCAGCGAGGATGATCTTATCGGCCTTGATGATATCTCTTACCATCGACGACGACGTCCTTGTCACGGTTGATCTTACCGACACCGCGGAAGACTTCGACACCATTGCTCTTGGAGCAAGGAGTAGACACCGCCCGTGAGCTTCTTTGACGACATTATTCTTGTACGAAACAAGCTTCTTCATATCGACCGTGAAGCTGGCATCTGCGAAGTTGATACCACGAGCAGCAGCCTGAGCTACACCGTCGAGGATCTCAGCATTGCGCAGGAAAGTCTTGGTAGGGATACAGCCCTTGTTGAGGCAGGTACCACTGAACTCAGACTTTTTCTACGATAGCGACCTTAGCACCGAGCTGAGCTGCACGGATAGCAGCGACGTACCCAGCAGGACCGCCACCGATGACGCAGAGGTGGTACGAACCTTCGAGGTGAACAAGAGGCAGAGGAGCACCTTCGTGCTTAGGACCTTCTTGCTTTTCGGGAACGACTTCATCCTTTGTGCGGACAGTATCAAGGCTTTCACCAGCTTCACCGATATAACCGATGACTTCGGCGATGGGCACCGTTTCGCCAGCCTGGTGGGTGATCTTGAGCAGGACACCAGAAGCTTCAGCTTCGAGCTCCATGCTCTGTCTTGTCGGTCATTATTTCGAGGAGGACTTCACCAGCTTGTACGGGGTCTCCCTCGTTCTTACGCCAGCTGACGATCTCACCTTCGGTCATGTCCAAGCCCGTCTTGGGCATGATGATCTCTGTTGCCATATCTATTTAGGATCTTCTTTGTGGTTCGGGTGGTTGATTTAAACGAGGAGAGGGAGTGGAGACTCCAGAGTAGCCTTAAGCTCCTGCATGAACTTCGCAGCACCAAGGCCGTTGATGACACGGTGGTCGCTGGTCAAGCTCATCTTCATAATGGGGCGAATGACTGACCCTCGCCATTGCGTACGACAGGCATTTCCCTTCGTCCCAGTTGATGGAGAGGATAGCGGAGTTAGGCTGGTTGATGATCGAGGTGAAGGACTCGACACCATACATACCAAGGTTGGAGATGGTGAAGGTGCTACCTTCTTGATCCTGAGGAGTAAGTTTCTTGCCTACAGCACGCTCAGTGATATCCTTGAGGCGAAGCATCAGATCTACAAGACCGAGCTTCTCTGCACCGTGAACTACTGGTACCAGAAGCCTTCATCCATACCGACTGCCATAGCGAGGTTCACGTAGTTGTGCAGCTCGATCTGTGAGCCATCAGCAGCAGAGGGAAGCGTTGATGTAAGGGTGATTCATCAGCGCGCGTACTACCGCAATGGAGATGATATCGGTGACGGTGAGCTTCTTGCCCGTCTTCTCCTTGATTGGCTCAAGGAGCCGCTTTGCGGGAGCTTCGTTGCTTCGCACATATCGACCTCATAGTTGAGGACGAACGTAGGTGCGAGAAGTAGCTATCTGCCATACGCTTAGCGATGACACGACGCATCATATTCATCGGCACAAGCTCTACTTCACCAGGAGCTGCAGACGTGCAGCAGCAGTGCAGCGGCTGGCTTAGGAAGCAGCTGCTGCGGCTGCAGGAGCAGGAGCTGCGGAGCCTTCTCGGTCTTGAATGGATCGACGATAGCCTCCAGATTGGGGTAGTAGCGATCGCCCAGCGCAGCAGCCACGTCAGCACGAGTGATCTTGCCACGGAAGCCTGTCCCTTAATAGAGGAGGTGTCAAGGCCAAAGGAATCAGCGATCTTCTTTGCCAGAGGGTGATACCACCTGCTTGCTTCGTAGCTAAATTCAGCTACGTCTTCAGCGTGGATACGCCCCTTGTAGCCCGGAGCCAGCGATCGCATTCAGATCGACTCCCATACGGTGAGCCAAATGAGCGCGCAGCTGGTGTGGCTCTTAGTTTATCATTTCCCATATTCAGATTATGCTGAGGACGTATGCCCTCACCAGCTATAGAGGTAGAGGGCTATGCGTATATACTCTTCGCTTGTGGCTATTAACGCTTGTCGTAGAGACGCTCTGATATAGGTCACGATACGATCTCACGTCGGGGAGCATACCCTCCAAAGAGTGGTTGTAAGGAGTAGGAATGTCCTCTGCGGCTAAGCGTAGGATACGGTTATCAAGGTAGTCGAAAGCACCACTTTCGGCGATCGAAGCAGCGATTTCTCCGAGGAAGCCACCCGTCTTATGAGCATCGTTGACCAGCAGTACACGTCCGTCTTGCTGAACGGACTCAATGATGGGCTCTCGCGGTCGAGTGAGCCAAGGTCATGGTCCACCACTTCCACTGATACCCCCTTCTCAGCAGCCTTGTCCGCAGCCTTGAGCACACGCTCGAGCATACGACCATAGGTCATCTACAGTTACATCCTTACCGACACGCTTTGATGTCAGCCTCCCAATAGGCAAGACAAAGTCAGGTGAGGTGGCGGACTTCACCCTTCATATTGTACTGAGCCTTATACTCGAGGAAGATCACAGGATTATTATCACGGATAGCAGCCTCAGCAGCCCCTTGACATCAGCAGGCGTACCAGGAGCGACGACCTTGAGGCCAGGGATGTGGCAGAACCACGACTCAAGCTCTGAGAGTGCTTGAGCAGCTGACCCCAGACCCGAACCAGCAGCACAGCGGAAGACCACGGGCACAGAACCCTTACCACCATACATATAGCGCGTCTTCGCAGCTTTGGTTCACGATGTTATCCATCATATAGACGATGAAGTCCATGAAGGTCACATCGACGATGGGAGGGCGCATCCCCGTCAGGCTGCACCGACAGCACAACCCGAGATAGCGTTTCTCAGAGATGGGGTATCACGTACACGCTCGCTACCGAACTCCTCCAGCATACCGACCGAGGTACCGAAGTCACCACCGTAGACACCGACATCTTCACCTATAAGGAAGACATTCATCACGGCGCATCTCTTCGCTCATCGCTTCGATGATGGCGTCACGCACGGACATCACCTTTGTTTCTTTGTCCTTCTATCATAATAGCTCATTCTTTATTCTTACGTAGGATTAGTGAAGAGCGAGCTTATTCGGTGAAGATATCCTCGAAGGCAGACTCAGGTGCAGGTTCAGGCCCCTTACGCCCATACTCGACAGCTTCATCGATGGCAGCATGGCTGGCAGCTTCCAGAGCATCCAGCTCCTCCACCGTGGCCAGCTTCTTCTCGATAAGGTGATTGCGGAAGCGTAAGATAGGATCCTTCTTCTTCCACTCATCGACTTCCTCCTTAGTGCGGTAATTTACCTGGGTCGGATGTCGAGTGCCCGAACCAGCGGTAAGAAATCGCTTCGACAAGGACTGGGCCCTTACCCGAGCGCACATCCTTGATGATCTTATCCATCGTTTCACGCACGGAGAGTAGGTCGTTACCATCTTCGATGAAGACACCTGGTACGCCATAGGCGAAGCACGCTCGTAGACGTGCTTGGTACGCATCACTGAGCTGATCGCGTGGAGATACCTATAGCCATTATTGATACAATAGAAGATCACTGGGAGATTCCAGATAGCAGCCATATTCAGCGTCTCGTGGAAGGAGCCTTCGTTGGTAGCACCATCACCGAAGCAGCAGACCACGATCTTGCCCGTGCTCTTCATCTTCTGCGTCAGAGCGGCACCGATAGCGATACCCCATACCACCACCGACGATCCTGTTGGCACCTACGTTACCAGCGATCGACATCGATGATGCGCATCGAGCCTCCCTTTACCCTTACAGACACCATTTGCCTTACCCATGATTTCGGCCATCATCCCATTCAGGTCGATACCCATGGCGATGCTTTGACCGTGTCCACGGTGATTAGAGGTAATCAGGTCACCCTTTTCCAAGCCTGCGATAGCACTGCACATTAGCGGCTTTCTTCGCCCACGGAGAAGTGGGTCATACTGGGACTTCCCCACGGCGCACCAGCTGGTTGACCTTGTTATCGAAGTTGCGGATGTCCTCCATCTTGCGGTACATCTCCAGCAAATCTTCTTTCTTGAGTTTAGCCATAACTGTATTATTTAGATACTTATTTTGTTTCTATCTTCTGGGCCCATAGCGACCTCCTCCGCATCGAGCTGAAGGCATACACCATAGGAGCACTATACGCTCACGCACGGATCATCAATTCCTCCAACCCAATAAGGGAAAATAATCTATATTAGCACCTTATATTGCTAACATTGACTATGCAAAGATATGCATTACCGCCAACTCACTGCCTCCCCAGCGAACGAACGCTTTTTCTTCGTTATTTACCCTTGATTTCATAGAAATCTGTACTTTATACCAAAGGTTAGACGGAGTTTTGAGTAGCTTATTTCAAAGTTCCTCCCCAATAACGACGAATATGAAACAACGACATATCAATCAATTAAATCTACAATAGGGCGCACTTATTGAACAAGACTATCCAGGCATTTACTATATCAATTCACTCGCACAGCAAGAGGAGTGAATCTTCCCTTGAGCCAGGGGTTGAGTGAGTAAATGCGCCTCCAATGCCTCCTCAGAGACCATTGCATCATACGGCACCCGCTTCGTTGTTTGCGGCATTTGGGATGGGTCATTTACACACGGGGACTCCCTTCGCTCTCCGTTTAACGCCTTTGTGATGACCGCATGCTGGAAAGTCAAGCAAAAAGGACAAGCTACAGCTGTCTTTGGGAAGACCATCTGCAACGACCTCCTCAGTACACTGCATCTATGTGCTATCGACCAGTAGTGATCAGTGGGCGGAGGAGTACTGGTCGGCGCACGAAGCACTACTGCTCCTACTATGCACCAACAGTGCTTAGAGTGCTGACCAGTAGTAGTGCAGTCACTTTACTGCGAATGTGTGCAAGCAGCGTTGGCCCTATAACACGCTTGGTCACCTCTAAAAATCAAGCTAAACGTACACAAAAGCACGTACCCCCAAGTGCCTCATCTGCAGGTGTCACAAATAGCGTGGCCATCTCTCATCCTGTAGCAAATAAGCCTCTATTATCCTGCTCAAAAGCTCCGTCCCTTGGGGACTCACTGCTGATGAAGCCAAGCATCCATCTGCTCTGTCGATGCTCTCCTTATTCATTGGGAGCTTAGGGCTTTTCATTAACTTTTGTGGGAAAGAAGACCATAAGTCCGTGCCCATCTGCTTTGATCGGTGGGGAGTACTGTTCATATTTACCTCAAAGCCAGATTGCCTCACATTCCAATGAAATCAAGCCTCCTGTGCACTTCTCTGCACCTCGGTACTCACCGCAGCTGCCATCACGGGCTGCGGGAGCAGTAGACTTCATACAGCGTCAGTCGATCATCCCACTCCACGCCAAGACCGCGCATGGGTCATCCTCTCTGGATGGCTTCCATGCAGATTATCAAGGTCGTTGCACGACACCCAACTTAGACGCAATGGATAAGGGAAGGCTAGCAGGTGCTTCCGTCCCTCCTACCCTACCCTCACCTTCCCCAATCACTACTCGATGGCCACGGGGCTATACCCTAATAATCACGGCCTCGTAGGGAATGAGTTCTGGGATGAACGTGGAGCACATTATCGTCTCGGAGACCGCAAGGCAGTGGAAGATCCCTTCCTTCTACATAGGGGAACCTCTGTGGAACGTAGCTCGGCCGCCACGGTATGAAGTCCGCCAGCTTCTTCTGGTGGGCAGTGAAACCCGCCATCGGAGGGCAGCACCCCGACCGCTGGAAGAAGTTCAACGACAAGGTACCCTACACCGACCGTGCTGACTCAGTGCTGAGCTGGCTGAATCTCCCTGCTGAGGAACGCCCCATCTGGTGATGTGGTACATCGAAGAGCCTGATCACATGGGACATCACGAAGGACCTGAATCCCCCAAGACCCCTGCGTATGGTCGAGAAAATGGACTCCATCATCGGCTACTTCCGCAATGGACTCGCTCAGCTTCCCATCCATAAAGCAAGTAGACTTCATCCTCGTCGCTGACCATGGGATGCAGTCCTTCGACCGCAGTCGTAGCGTCAACCTGCCGACTACCTGCCTATTGATAGCTTCGAGCACGTAGCTACAGGTCCCTTTACCCACCCTCTATCCCAAGAAGGGCTATACAGAAACGGCATACAAGATCCTAAAGAACGTCCCACATATCGGTCTATCACAAGAACGAAGTCCCTGAGCGACTGCACTTCGGCAGCAGTCCTCGCATCGGCGACTTAGTACTCATCGCCGATCTCGGTACGCAGATCTTCTTCCGCCCCCAAGGCATTCCCAAGGACTTCCTCCATGCTGGGCACGGCTTTGACAATAAGAATCCCGAGATGTATGCCATATTCAAGGCTGTCGGTCCCGACTTTCAGAGTGGGCGCAAGATCACCAATCCCATCCCCAACATCACGCTCTATCCTCTGGTCTGCCGTATCTTAGGTTTCCAGCCTGGAGCACACGATGCAGACGAAGCACTAGCCTCTTCACTCCTCAAGAAGACGAAGTAACGACTCCGCCTATCTATGATCATCGCACAGAAGAAGCGCAAAGAGAATATCGCCGAATACCTGCTCTATATGTGGCAAATAGAGGACTTTGATCCGTGCCACGGGAGTATCGGCAGAAGGAATTGACCAGCACTTACTCCCTCGCTATGATGGAGTGGATGATGCTAAAGCGTGCAGAAATACGCACTTGGTATCTGGAGCTCGTCGAGATGATGCGCACTGAAGGCAAGGTAGAGTCGGGACACCTCGACATCAACCGCATTGTCCTGATGCAGCTCGAGGAGCTAGCACCGACGACTCATCCGTAACCCCAACGATATGGTCTATTCAGGGCTACATCTGCAGATACTACCTGCCCTCATCCAGCTCCGTAGTAAGAACAACGGTGCTACGGAAAGCGACTAGAGACCTGCTTCAACGCCGTCTACGGCTACATCACCCTCAGTCTCCAGCACAAGGAGATCAGCGAGGAGACGAAAGAAGTCGATGAAGCAAATCAGTGCCTTCCTCGCCATGCTTGCCCACCGATATAAGATGGAGCAAGATGGCATCGAGTCAGACACTCCCACACTTAGCCTCCCTATATGAACGAATATAAAAACGAGATTGACCAGCGACGCACGTCTGCTATCATCAGCCACCCTGATGCTGGTAAGACCACCCTCACCGAGAAGCTCCTCCTCTTCGGGGTGCCATCCACGTAGCTGGTGCTGTCAAGAGTAACAAGATCAAGAAGACTGCTACCAGTGACTGGATGGAGATCGAGAAGCAGCGCGGTATCTCCGTAGCTACCTCCGTCATGGGCTTCGGAATATGCGGCTACAAGATCAACATCCTCGACACGCCTGGTCACCAAGACTTCGCAGAAGACACCTTCCGTACCCTCACCGCTGTCGACAGCGTCATCATCGTCATCGATGGAGCGAAGGGCGAGACGCAGACACGCCGCCTGATGGAGGTGTGCCGTATGCGCAAGACTCCCGTCATGGTCTTCATCAACAAGATGGACCGTGAGGGCAAGATCCCTTTCGACTCTCCTCGACGAGATCGAGAAGGAATTGCAGATACGTGTACGTCCCTCTCTTGGCCTATCGATATGGGACAAAGCGCTTCCGTGGTGTCTACTAACATCCACGAAGGTGCTCTCAATCTCTTCACGCCCGACAAGCAGCGTATCACTGAGAGCGTCACTATCACTGACCTGCACTCGTCCGAGCTCGAGCAGCACATCACGCCCGAGCAGGCAGAGAAGCTCCGCATGGATCTGGAGCTGGTCGATGGTGTCTACCCCGCCTTTCGATCGAGAAGAATACCTTGCAGGCGATATTGCCCCCGCTCTTCGGCTCGGCCCTCAATAACTTCGGGTACAAGAGCTTCTGAAATTGCTTCGTCGAAATAGCCCCTTCCCCTCGTCCCATCCAAGCAGAAGAGCGTGAGTATCTCCGTACGAACCAGCCTTCACAGGCTTCGTCTTCAAGATACACGCCAATATGGATCCCAACCACCGTAGCTGTATCGCCTTCATCAAGATCTGCTCCGGACGCTTCGAGCGTAATGCCAGCTACAAGCACGCACGCCTGGGGAAGAGCTTGAAGTCTCAGTAGCCCCGACAGCCTTTCATGGCTCAGCGCAAAGGAGACTGTAGAAGAGGCATTCGCTGGCGACATCATCGGGCTACCTGACACCGGAAACTTCCGTATCGGGGATACGACTCACCGCTGGCGAGGAGCTTCACTTCAAGGGACTCCCGAGCTTCTCCCGAGCTCTTCAAGTACATCGAGAACCAAGATCCCGATGAAGACCAAGCAGCTTGCTAAGGGGATTGACCAGCTGATGGGCGAAGGTGTGGCACAGCTCTTCGTCAATCAGTTCAACGGTCGGAAGATCATCGGTACAGTCGGACAGCTCCAGTTCGAGGTCATCCAATACCGCTTACTCCACGAATATGGAGCAGCCTGTCGCTAGGGAACCCATCAGTCTCTACAAGGCTTGCTGGATCGAAAGTGATGATCCAGAAGAGCTGGAGAACTTCAAGAAGCGCAAGGCACAATTCATGGCCAAGGACCTCGTTGGTCGTGATGTCTACCTCGCGGATTCGGGCTACGTGCTGACGATGGCGCAGCAAGACTTCCCCAAGATCCGCTTCCACTTCACCTCAGAGTTCGGCAAATAGTCTATGTTACTCAATACTACAATAATGAAAGCAATCAAGCGAGTAGCCACCCTGCTTTCTGGCTACGCTCTTCTCGTCGGAACAATCAATGCCCAAGGGAAGACGAAGGGCAAGCAGCCAAGAAGAGTTATCTCATCGAGACCGCTATCCCCAAGCGTCCTGCTGGTCAGAAGGATGTCCTCGGACTGCGTCTTGCCCCAATGCCCGTCGTACGTGTGGGATTCATCGGACTGGGTATGCGCGGGCCAGGTGCTGTCGAGCGCTTTACCCACCTCGATGGGTGTAGAGATCAAGGCTATCTGCGACCTCCATCCAGAGCGCGTAGAAAAGAGCCAAGCCATCCTCAAGAAGGCTGGTCTCCCCGAGGCAGCTACCTGCACGGGGAGCGAAGAGGCGTGGAAGGAGCTCTGCGACCGCCCCTGACATCGACCTCGTCTACATCGCTACCGACTGGGCTCGCTCACGCCCGATGATGATCTATGCTATGCAGAAGGGGAAGCACGTCGCCCTGCGAAGTGCCAGCTGTCACCAGTCTCCAGGAAGCCTGGGATGTAGTCAATACCGCAGAGCGCACACAGCGTCACTGCATGATGCTTGAGAACTGCGTGTATGACTTCTTCGAGCTCACTACGCTCAACATGGCACAGCAGGGGCTCTTCGGCGAAGTACTCAGTGCCAAGGGGGCTTACATCCACAATCTTGAGCCCCTTCTGGAAGTACTACGAAGGCAACTGGCGCCTGAAGTTCAACCAAGAGCATCGTGGGGATGTCTATGCCACACACGGCCTTGGCCCCGCTTGCTGGGTGCTGAACATACACCGTGGTGACCGCATGGAGTACCTCACCTCCATGGATGTCCCCGCTACTTCGCTTCCTCGCTTTATGAAGCAGAAGATGGGGGTAGAGAATCCCATCGTCAAGAATGGTGAGATGACTCAGACGCTCATCAAGACCGCCCTCGGCAAGACCATCTACATCGAGCACAACGTCACCTCTTATCGTCCCTACGACCGTATGTATCAGGTCATCGGCCCGATGGCTTCGCCAACAAGTACCCTATCGAAGGCTATGCCTCCGCCCAACGGAGCAGAACCTCAAGGCTGTACCCAACCACGAAGACCTGAAGAGCCACGACTTCGTCAGCGAAGCAACCAAGACGGAGCTGATGAATAAGTACCAGCATCCTATACAGAAGGAGATCGCAGAGAAGGCTAAGCAGGTCGGTGGTCATGGTGGTATGGACTTCATCATGGACTATCGCCTCATCTACTGCCTCCGCAACGGTCTTCCTCTCGATATGGACGTTTATGACTTGGCTTGAATGGTCAACGATGGGTGAGCTCACGCGCCTCTCTCTGGAGCATCAGTCAGCACCTGTCGCTATGCCTGACTTCACACGTGGAGCATGGAAGCGCATCAAGGGCTACAGCTTCACTTCGCTAAGTAAGCCACTACCCTATCAAATAGGACGCCCCGATAAGCCAGGTGCTTATCGGGGCGTCTATTATTACACAGCTACCACGTTTAGTGCGGCCACAGGTAAAAGTCCTGCACAATCCGTGAAGATATGGAAGGTCAATCCCACAGCTAAGACCCTCAGCCACCAAGGCCATCCCCAGCGTGCATAGGGCAGGAAGAGCATCACCACATGAGAGCTACCATCGGATAAGAATGCAATAGATGCGTCCCGACACTGCAGCGATTAGGGTCAAAAAGATCGGGCGTGCCAAGAGGTGATCTATATCAATGAGCATCGTAGAGAGAAGGAGCATATCACCACCTGCCATCTCCTTCGCGGCCACAGAGCAGCTATCACCAGAGGAAAAACGAAGTGCAGACCATAGTGCACCAGCGCACGAGCAAGCATCATCAAAGAGGGATAAAAAGACTCCCCAGGCACACCATCATGGTGTCCCTGGGGAGTAATCGATTATGTTGTGGTAAGTCAAAGCAGACACTTATGCCTCTTCGGTCGCCTTCTCCTTGTCGATAAGCAGAGCAATCTTCTGCTCCGTCAGATGGATGTCTGCAACCAGAGCATCACGCTTGCGCTCTACTTCGCTGAGCAGAGACGAACCCGACTTACTGCTGATATTGAGGCGTGTCAGGTTGCTTTCGTAGGTCTGTAGCTCGCTACGCAAGACGATCTAAGTGGCGCTGCATACGGCTATGCTCACTCTGCAGCGTAGCTCCCCTTACCTTCGAGGTTGCTGAGCGAAGCACTGTAACCTGAGAGGCGACGCTCCTCACGATGGCGACGGAGCTTACCATGTAGGGCATCCAATAGCTCGCGATAAGCAGCGTTAGTGCTTCGCGCTCCTTGTGGGGGACGAAGCCAGCTTGCTTCCAGCGCTCGTTATAGCTATTGAGCAGGTCTCGGAGGTTTTCAGGGCTTCACCCTCATTAATTGCGGTCAGTTCTTTGATAATCTCACGCTTGACAGCGAGACTCTTGCGTGCCTCTGAATAAGCCTTATCCCGACGAGGAGCTTCCTTCTTCTTACGCTCAAAAGAAGTAATCAAAGCTGGCACGGAACTCTTCCCAGATCTTCTGACTGTACTTAGCTGATACAGCTCCCAGCTCTTGCCATTCCTTTTGCAGAGCCTTGAAGGCTGTAGTTGTTGCGTCCCAATCAGTACTATCCTTAAGCGCTGCAGCACGCTCAATTAGTTCGCGCTTCTTCTGTAAAATCTCTTCAGCGTGCTCGTGATTGACTTTAAAGAACTCATTGCGACGGCGGAAGAAGGCATCGATACCAGCACGGAATCGCTGATAAATTGACTCGTTATCCTTGCGTGGAGCACGACCGATCTTGCGCCACTCTTCCTGCATCGTCTTGATTTGCTCGACCGCCTTATTGAAGGCTGCATGGGAGGTGAGGGGTGCAGATGCGAGCATTTCCTCTACCTGAAGACACAGACGCTCTTTAGCTTGGAGGTTCTCCTCTTCAGTAGCCTTACGCTGGTCGTGGAACTCTTGGTGACGCTTATGCTGTGCCGTAGCCAGTTGCTTAAACTCTGAGTTAATTTCCTGACGATGCTCCTTGGATACTGGTCCCATCTCGTGCCACTGAGCAGTTAGCTCTTGGAGACGACGATAGGCGCGATCGTATCCTTGATGCTATCCAACTGGCGAAGCTCAGCGAGAAGCTCCTGCTTAGCCTCCAAATTCTTCTTGAAGTCAAGCTGACGCAGATCATCATTGATCGCCTTGAGGTCGTAGAATTGATCACGTAGCTCGTAGAAGCGACGATTGAGTGCCGAGGCATCCTTCGGATCAAGTTGTACAAGAGCATTCCATTCATCACGGATGGTAGTGAATGTAGAGTAGAGACTGCCGAACTCAGCGCCCTCTTCATTACTTTTGAAAATGTCTTCAAAGCGCTGAAGCAGCTGTTCCTTCTTTTCCTTATTCTCTGCATAGAGTTGCTCCAGTGCCTCCTGACGCTTCTTATCGTGTTCGCGGAAGGTCGAGAGCAACCCTCAAGGCGAAGCTCCTGCACTTCAAAGGACTCTTGCTGCGCCTTATCATTGGGATCAAGGCGTTCGCGACGACGAATGAATTGAACACGGATACTATTGACGAGCTTAGACTCTGGGAGTTCGTCTTGCTGCAGAAGTACAGCCAAGTGGTCGACAAGCTCCTGTGGGCTCATTGTCTGATAGGATGGAGTCTGGTCGGGGGCTGTAGCCGCATTTTGTGCTGCGGAGGCATTAAGGTCAAGCTGTGCTTGGTCTGGAGTCTGAGGAAGTTCCATAGTCATTCTCTTCTACATTGTGATGCTACCTCATCCCTACCTTATCAGCTAAGGTGCGAAGAAGCACTCTCAGAGATACGATACGGACTGTAATCTTGCTTACTACAAAGCTAAACATTTTTTTCCTTTTCCCCAATCTGTGCCATGGATGAGACGCTGAGGGGATTATCAACCCGAAAGAATGATGCTCCCTCTAGGGACAAAGAGAAGCAGCTACTTGTCGTGAATGAGAATGCCACCTCCTGAGCACGCTATCAAGCAAGCTCAAGAGGTGGCATACTACAGGGGGAGAAGAGGGGTAGCTCTTTCCCTTGACAAAGCCTACTCTACTTATATAAGTAGCGACGAATACTCTGCTTCGGGGTCTTCTCAAAGGCTCGGTGCGCAACTCGAAAACGCTGAATTTTCTCGTAGCTCCCCTGACCAATTCATTGAGGGAAGCACGCTGTGCTTGTATGAGCGACCACGCTTCATCGAGTGTCATGCCGGCCTGCTCGATGAGCTGCATATTGGGCACGATGAGTGCCTCCAGCTTACCATCACGCATCAAGACAAGGCTCTCCTGGACGTAGGGAAGCATACCGATCTTTGCCTCGAGCTCTTCAGGGTAGATATTCTGGCCATTACTGCCTAAGAGCATAGCCTTCGAGCGACCACGGATATAGAGGAAGTGATCTGCGTCCATTGTACCTAAGTCACCCGTGCGCAACCACCCATCTTCGGTAAAGAGACTGGCCGTCTGTTCGGGATTTTTGTAGTAGCCCATACAGACATTTTTCTCCGCGCACTTGGATTTCACTCGATCTCTGAAGAAGAGTTGACAGAGCCAGCATGCTCTTCTCCAAGAGGAGCTATAGCGCTTCCATATAGGGCAGGAGCACTTGACCGCACGACCGCAAGCGCCAGTTTTTCTGCTTCGACAAACGAGATCAAAGGAGCACACTCAGTCATACCGTACCCCACTGTGATAGGGAAGCCAATACGCTTTAGGAACTCCCTACTTCAGGGTTGAGTGCAGCCCTCCGACGATGACTTGACGGAATGCTCCACCAAGACCTTCAGAGAGTTGCTCCTCGATCTTACGATACACCAGCTGTCGTAAGAAGGGAAGAGCCAGCATAAAGCGCACCTTACGACTCTTCAGTATCGGCTGTAACGTATCTCTGATAGATCTTCTCCAGCACCAAGGGAACAGATATGATGACCGTAGGGCGCACCTTCCTAAATGCCGCACCGAGAATCTTCGGTGAAGGCACCTTTGCCCAAGACAACCACGTGGGTACCCGATGCCATAGCAAGGAAGAGGTTGATCATACAACTATAGACATGAGTCTAGGGAGGAAGCAAAGGAGGGTCTCACCTGGGAGGATGATACGACGCTCAATACAGAAGGCGAGGTTACTGGCAAAGTTATTTCCCGAGAGCATCACTCCCTTGCTGAAGCCCTGTTGTCCCAGAGGTATAGTTGAGCACCAGTAGCTTTTCATTCGGTGTCTTATAGTAAGAGAGGTCTTCGGGACGCATCCCTGAGGATATTCCTTCTGGTGAGTAGAGCCTGCTTTCTACCAAATGCTGGACAGCCTCTGGGGCACCATGCGGGATGCTTCTCCTGGAAGTCTAAGATCGTAGAGACTAAAGGAATGCCTTCGGGACGCATAGCACTCCATAGATGAGCATTGATAGCTAAGAGCTTTCGCCTCAGAATGGTCAATAATCTGCATCGCATCAGCAGGAGGAAAGTCCTGCAAAATGGGCACGATGACCGCTCCATAAGTGATGACTGCAATAAAGAAAATCGCCCATTCAGCTGAATCTTGCCCATCAAAGCTACCTTATCCTCGTGCTGTAGGCCTTGACTGCTGGAAGAAAACGATGCCACTGATCAATGGCCCAGCCACCTGTCCATAGGTGTAAGTTTGCCCTTCATAGTTAGAGAAGGCTGGCAAGTTCCAGTGCTTCTTGAAGCTATCTTCAAAGAAGGATATGATGTTTGTTTCTATCATGTCGTGCGTGGGAGAGCCCCATGTTCCTTTATATTAACTAGTGACAAAAGATGAGGGCTTTTTACTCGCATTGCACACTCAAAGCGATTGTGCGCACACACACAAATCTCGCCCCCATCCCTTGAGAGCAAGGTGATGGAGCGAGCTATAAAGTAAACCCTCGGGAAATTGGAGCTACAGCCTCCCTTAGAGTCGATAGCTGAGCCAAAGCTCATCAGCTCATTGTACTGAAGATACTTATTCCATCCAGAGGCAGGACGCACCGCATCATCAAAGCGAAGGTTGAGATTGAAGCGCGTGGAGAAGAAGCGCGTCAAAGCCATATCCAGCGTATTCTCCCATTCGGCTTCGACCCGCTGATAGGAGGTATTGAAGTAAAGTCGGAGCCCATGTCAGGTTCATATTGACTTTCCACTGCCAATTGGTTTCTCACTGTCGATCCTACACGCTGATACCAAGGTTTATCCAAGCTCAGGCCATGGCGTGCCAAATCAATGGCTTCCTCTTCGTAGCGCGGAAGGTGTAGGAGAGAGGTGCCACGTGTTGACTGACAGATCAAAAGGCACGCCCATAGACGCTCTTGACTTCATCGAGTAGTCGAATTTCATACCAAGCCCCACGTTGACCGTATAGGAGCGAGGAAGTCGGACTGAAGGCTATAGCTATTCTCTTGATACGAGTGTAAGAGCTGCGTACGCAGTTCGGCATCAAGTGTATAGTAGACCTTGCCCAAGCCTTCAGACCATAGTTGGATCGCAGACGCAGAAGGTCATCCGCTGCCGATAGCGATGTGGCTATCCTTCTCTGCATTGTAGATGCTGAGCTACTCTCGATCTCATTCGTCCACTGAAGGTGCTCGGTGACATAGCGTAGACCGAGGAGTTCTTCATATATAGATTAGGTTGGAGCACCGCCCTTATACCAGTTATCTGAGACACGATTTTGGGAGAATTGTATCGCACCTCCAGCGAAGTAATCCAGTGACGTTGCTGCAGAGCTGTGTAGGCACGCTGCCTGAGGCAACTGAAGTCCCTGCGTGACCGTCTCTCAGTGTAGTCCGCCAGAGCACGTTCGGCCACTGGCTCCAACTGGGACGAGTAAGGCGAAGTCCCTCAGAGCGGAGGGAGACTCCTGTGCTGGAGCTAGCCCCCGCTCTGGGCTGATGCTGTCCCCACATACGCAAGCGCAAGCCATAGCTATCGGCAAAAGCGACTCACCCTCAAGAGGAAGAGATGATACCATCCCCTCCTTGGGAGCTGGATAAAGTGTATTTTCAGGAACGTTGATCCGAAGACCTGAGACACGCTGCACAGAGAAAGGGAGTATTTCCACATCCTTTGAGCTTAGGAGCGAGGGGAAGAAAGGTAGATGCGATCGATAAGGATTGCTCGCCGCCTCGCTGATAGTACATTAAAAGTTGCTGCGAGAGACGAGGAGCTACTGCGAGGAGGTCTATAACGGCAGGGGAAGAGACGGGTACAGGGTATAATCAGTCCCCTGACTCAAGAGACTCATCCAAAGCAAAGGCCTGAAGTCGGCATTTTCCGCCGAAGGCTGGATCTGCTGTGCGGACAAGCGAGGTGCACACAAAGAGTCAGCAGGAGTACATATCGTCGTATAAGCATTCTTTGGATGGGTATTGTCACCGTCATCGAGTACTGCAAAAGGTACTATAAGGTAGGGTAATATAATGGCCCTATCTCATATCTTCTGTAGCCTCTTGATCTCAGCAAAAGCCTATTCGTAGGCTCTCGTCAGCTCCGACTAGTACAAGGCAAGGACATTTGACTCGAATCTATCAAGGAGTCGCAGCCAAAGCCTTGCGTATCTGCGCGAACTCGTGGTTCTTCCATCCCCAACGGGAGCTGAGCAGGGCTGGTGGGGACTGCGATACGAAAGCGCTCCAGTACAATGTCGGGGCGAAGACGATGCACGAAGTCTACGATGAGGGAGATATATTCCTCGGTGAAGAGGTGAAATTCTGAAGGATCACGCTGATATTCTCCCTGCCATAATAGTCCCCCTGAATGATTTGTAGCTGGTGGATCTTAAGCGTGGTAATAGGGAGAGCTGAGAGACGATCAGCGTGGAGAAGCATCTCTTCACGGCTCTCACCTGAGGAGACCAAGGATGATGCGCCCCTGACAAGGATGCCAGCTACGTGCGTGCGCTCAATCGTATCAATACTTGTCTGGAAGGTAGCCCCCTCTGTATGCGCTCCAAACTCTGCCCCGAGGTACTCTACCCATACTCCACTAATCACGAACGTGCGCTTAGCAAGCTCTGCGAGGTAGTCTAGTAGAGCTGAGGCATGCAATCGGGACGAGTACCGATGATAATCCCCACGACATCTTTGTGACGGAGAGCCCCTCATATTTAGCGATGCAGTCCCCACTTCTCCGTAGTGTTGTGTAGGACTGAAGTAAGCTGAGGTACTTCATCTGAGGATACTTCTCCGAAAGAAGGCAATCCCTTCATCGATCTGCTCAGTGATGCTCTTGAGCTTCGATGGCACAGTTGGGACTGAAGCCTTATTATTGCAGGTACATCTTGCCCATCGAACCATCTACGCGTGGGGCAAGAAAAGCCTGCTGTAGGGTGATCTTTGCACCTTCTCACCTGGAAAAATATCTCTGGAGAAAGGCCGCAAAGTTCACGTAAGGGTGGGGACGAATGGGCGTCTTGCTTTCATACGTTAGTGGACTCTGGCACGACCAATCGGTGAGTGAATCCAATCAGGATGCTCGCAGTGTTCGGCCTCGCTGCGTGCGAACATACTCCCTACTGCAGGCGTGAAGTCAAGGGGAAAGAGGATTGTGTGCTCTTCCTTGAGGGCGGTAAGTATGTCTTCCTGTAGGGCGGTTAGGGTATAGCCTTCGGGAAGTGCTGGTCTGAGGTTTGTCACGTGTGAGCGAACCGAAGCCACACGCGAGCGAGCCTCTACCTCTGGAGAGACGGTGAGGATGCGCTCCAATTCATCAAAGGTCTGCATCGAAGAGGAGGGTGATATGATAGAGCATCCGAGAGCGGTTCACTGCTGCGCACTTTATAGCCATCAAGACGGAGGTCGCCACGTGGCGAACGCTCTACGATGACTCCACGACGAGCAAGTGCCCGTTGTATTGGTGTCGGGAAGGCCTTGAGGTCGAAGCCCTGTCCTGAATGATCGTTCTTGATCGCTGTGAAGTTAAGGTTTCCTAAGTCGTGGTAGACGGTACCTCCTCCTGAGGTACGTCGCAGGAGAGCAATCTGTTGCTCTCGAGATAGTCCAAGTCCAGCTCTGCCTCCGCCCACCGATAGCGTCCCATGAATACGGAGGGACGGTTCACCCTACAGCATATGGATGGTGTCTAAAGCAGTTGGCGATAGAGATAGTCTTCGAGGGCGATGTTGTAGTACGGATCGAAGGGCTTATATAGGTAGTAAGCGTGGGAAGGAACCGAGCTACTCTGCTTCATATGGTGAGTGCTATCCTCCGGACGGCATCCGAGCCGTCGGAGGGATAGCCTTTACCTTATATTATGGGTGGAGGATGGACCAAGCGTCGATACGAGCGTAGGTCGCATTGGCTTCGATGAACTCGCGGCGAGGAGCGACATCGTCCCCACAGCATGGAGAAGATCGCATCAGCCTCAGCGGCGTTCTCGATCGTGATCTGCGCAGGGTGCGGCTCTCAGGATTCATCGCTGTTTCCCAGAGCTGCTCTTCGTTCATTTCACCAAGACCCTGTGGTCGCTGGACGCGTACGCGGTTCTCATCACCACCTGCACGCGATCAACGAAGGCCTGACGCTGCTGCTCGGTCCAGCAGTACTCACGTTCCTTCCTCTGGTGCAAAGGTAGAGCGGAGGGGTAGCGATGTAGACGTAGCCGTTCTCAATGAGCGAGCGCATATTGCGGAAGAAGAAGGTCAGGATAAGAGTGGCAATATGGCTACCGTCCACGTCAGCATCGGTCGATGATGACCTTGTGGTAGCGGGAGCTTTGAGAGGTTGAGTGCCATACTATCCTCTTCTGTACCGATGGTCACACCGAGCGGTATAGATGTTGCGAATCTCTTCGCTCTCGAGTACTTGTGCTGCATCGCTTTCTCTGCGTTGAGGATCTTACCACGCAGGGAGGATTGCTTGAATCCTCGGTCACGTCCCTGCTTTAGCCGTACCACCTGCAGAGTCACCCTCGACGAGGAAGAGCTCGAGAGGATAGGGTCTTTGGATGAGCAGTCGGCGAGCTTACCAGGGAGTCCACCACCCGGAGAGTGGCGACTTGCGTACCATCCACGAGCCTTTGCTGTGCAGCTTTATGCGTGCCATGCGAGGATGACCTTGTCAACGATGGTCTTGGCCTCCTTGGGGTGTTTCGAGATAGATCTCTGGCTTCGCTGACGGCAATGTCCACGGCTCCCATCACTTCGTTGTTCCCGAGTCGGGTCTTCGTCTGTCCTCAAAACTGAGGTTCAGCAACCTTGATGCTCACGACTGTGGTCAGCCCTTCACGGAAGTCATCCCCCGTGATCTCTACCTTAACCTTGTCCAGAAGTTTTGAGTCGGTAGCGTACTTCTTCAGCGTACGCGTGCCGGGCCTCGACGGAAGCCCGCCAGGCGTTCCCCTTCGATGGTGTTGATGTTATTGACGTAGCTGTACACTCTCATTACGAAGTGTTGGAGTCATGCTACTTCCACGGGGATGCCTTGCTTCTCGATGGTGATGTGAATGACGTCTTCGATGAGATGTTCCTTAGAGCGGTCGATGTACTTTAGAACTCTTCCAGCCCCTTCTCGGAGTAGTAGGTCTCGGTGAGGGCAACGCCTGCCTCGTCTCTCTGGCGCTCGTCCGTCAAGGTGAGGTGATCCCGGCATTGAGGAAGCCAGTTCGCGAAGGCGCGTAGAGAGAATCTTAACTGATACCTGTGACGGTGAAGATCGTATCGTCTGGCTTGAAGAGTGCCAGTCGTACCCGTCTTATCCGTAACACCGATTATCTGCAGTCTCTGTCGTGGGAACACCACGGCTGAACTCCCGTGTATGGATCTTACCATCACGGTGGACCGTAGCCTGAGGTGTGTGGAGAGGGCATTGACACAAGAGACCCCGACACCGTGAAGACCACCAGAGACCTTTGTAGGAGCCCTTGTCGAACTTACCCCCAGCATGTAAGACGGTAAGCACGACTTCCAGCGCACTCTTCCCTTCCTTCTCGTGGGTCTACAGGATACCACGACCATTGTCCTGACTTCAATAGAATTGTCCTCGTGGATGGTAACCTTGATATCGGTACAGTATCCAGCGAGGCCTCGTCGATCGAGTTATCTACGACTTCGTAGACCAAGTGGTGAAGCCTTTTCTCCGATGTCACCGATGTACATCGTGTGACGCTTGCGTACTGCTTCCAGCCCTTCTAAGACTTGAATGCTACTGACCGAGTATTCCTTCTCTGTTGGTATGGTCTTGATCGAACAGCTCTTCGCTCATTGCTTGTCTATGTGATTAGTCCTATCATCCCATGTGGGCATAGGTAGGATGTTACATTACTATATAGTACAAAGATACGAAAAACACGCTCGCCGTGGCTTCATCATTCCTCCTTCGGCCTCAACAAATGACATGCAATAAAACTGATTATCAACTCCAATCCAAGCACATACACCACCTACCCATCGCACGGAGTCAAGAGATGCTCAGGAAAGAGTGCCTCTACACCTCCCTCAAGAAAGAAATGAGAAACAACTCGATGGAGCGACCACCGCAGGAAAGTGTTATCGACCCAGTAGTGTACCGGTGTCGATCAGTACTGGTCAATGCAGCACTAAGCACTGTGCTACGACTCGGAAGCAATAGTGGTTTCCCTACATTCCACTATTGCTTCGCTCGCCCCTCATGAGACTATTGCACGGTATTTCTCCCATTCTATTGTATACATCACTGATTATTAATACCTTTGAGACCATTGCGCAAGAAAGATTGTATTCCGTAGAAAAAGAAAATGCATCTTTCCGAGATGAAAAAGCCACCTCGTTCTGTGATAAGAAAAGAATTGCGGAATATAGGGAAAGATGTATTGAAGATGATAAAAATAAACACTATAATAGAATGGATGAATTGGTTTCTATTGTACAAGCTTGCACAAGGTTAGCCTTTAGTGAATTATTTGGTAACAAAGAGCATTTTTACTATTGTGTTCTCCTCGTTACAGGTGAGGGATATGCTCCTACTATATCAGCTTGGTCCTGGGAAGCATTGAACAGGGAGTGCGCAAAACAAGAAGCTGAACATCTTCGGAGCGAGCTTATGTGGTCTTACGCAGATTCTCCCTACTACGCTTTTGGGAAAGAATTCCTTTTGCCTGTGCAACACCATTTGAGTCTGCGACCATCAATTGACGAATTAAGTGATGAAGAGTGGGATAAAGAATGGCAAGATAGAATGCTTGCTTATGAACGAGCGATGAAGAATCTAGATGAAGAGGGCTTTTGGGGTCAGGGAGAAACTAGAAAGCAAGTGTATATAAATGTCGAATCAATGCCCATAGAAGAAGCAGATATATCAAGAGCTATAAGATTAAATCCCAGCACAGAAATTCTAAAAGATTGGTTAAGCGATATGCAATAAGTATATAGAGTTTATACGCTATCGCTATGCTTGCGATGGTAATGTTTTGCTCCATGAGTGGAGCTATCAAAGAATGTAGAATAATGAAGAATGTGATTCCTGGTGAGGTATATGCTATCCCTCTATTCCTGGCAGACATCATCGACATGACACGAATATCTCTAAAAAGGATTTAAGAGGCGACGACAAAAGTTTGCTTACTATCGTATAATAGAAGACCTAGGCTCCGGGGGATTTTGTAGAAGTATTCAACAAAGTAGGGACTTTAGATATATCTATTGAAGAAGTGGTTGAGTCTATGCGTTTATTTCCTCCTATAATTATTACACCCTTACCTATTAGCAAAGGGAGATGGAGAAGAATAGGTAAGCAAGAGAACTATAATAAGGAACAAGACTCTATGTATTCTGATATAACATTAGTGTCGGGAGCAGAAGGGCACTATTTCCTATGGAGGGGGATAGTCTGGGGTAAAATTCGATGAGGCCATTGAACCATATGAACAATGGTTCTATTGGAGAGCCCATCATCTTGAGGAGCGAATAATTAAAGCCTTGACCGAAGAGGGCATATCCTTCTGAACCTTCCTTGTGGAAAGCTCCAGAGCTGGTTAGGAGAGCTCCAATCCTTTATAGGGAGCTCTTTGGAAAGAAAAGTTCGATGAAATCTGGAAGAATTTGACTATTCGAGACCATTGTAGATGCTGCCGATAGCGATCGGGAACTACTCCCCCGAAGAGAAGAGAACCGCGACCTTTCGGTAGGAACTTCATCCTCCGAAGGTCGCGGTTTCTTCTATATATTAGGGTAGGCTACAAGCGTAGCAGTCGGTTATTCTGCCAAGATATGCACCTCCGAACCCGAAGCATAATCCTGCCCATCGTGTGCCGAGAGCGCAGTGAAGCGCAGATAACGAGCACGGATCGGCTTAGTAAGAAGTGCTTCCTTGAGTTTCTTATCCGCTGAGAAAGTACCACGCAAGACTTCTGTCCACGTCTTACCATCATTACTGATGGAGAGTGCATAGTCTTTAATGTCCCCCACCGTACCTGGTCTTGACGAGGGAGGTACGTCAGCCCGTTGATGGTCTTCACCTTATACACGAAATCGAAGTCCAACCAATGCGGATGCTTGGGCACTGTGAGCGTCCACGCCACGGTATGCCAGATCGTATCGGGCTCTCATCGAGCAGATCCTCTGCATCGCTAGCCATATTCGGTACTACCGCAGAAGATAATGCTACAAGCAGCATACTTCATACGTCCGAAAGTAGCCATCGAAGTAAGGCGACGCTGACCCTCTACCCAAGCTCTACCACCCCACCCTTCGAGAGATCAAAAGGCTCGGTATAGCGCTGTGGCGTCCGCCATCAGATACTATACCAAAGCGCATCACCGGAAGCGGACGACAGGACGAGATTCGAGCGTATTACGTGTAATCGATGGAGCTACCGGGCCTCGAGATCGTCACCTTTGCCTTGCTGTGCAGCGACATCGCCAGAGCGCAAAGGTCGTATCATCAAGTCGAAGAGCTGCGGTGTACCCAAGCTCTGAGCAGATACCAGAGGCCCACCCTGGCCACAACTTGCACCACCGAGTCCAGTCGTAGCTTCGAGCCAGCACCAAGTGCGTATCTCCAGCTACTGGTAGCTCATGCGGATGCGGGAGCCATCATCAGCTCCATAGCTGAGTAAGGAAGAGCCGAGCTGGTCATCCGCTATCCGTCAAGAAAAGCACTCCACGCCCTGCTTCATTAGTGAGGCTGACCCAGCGCACATCCTCACGATTACCCATCGTCTGAGGCTTTGGGAAGGGACAAATTGCTCTGCCACCTTACTCTTTGTGCTGCTCGATATATTGACTTGCCTTGCGGTCGCCATAGTTATTGACAGGACCACGCCCATAGTAGGTGTAGTTGTCATAGGAGCGAGGAAGTACGAACTCATAGCCCAGTCGTCCCAGAGGCAGTGCCGGCTTATTCGTCGTCAGGGTTAGAGCGTAGCTGGATACTACCATCGGGGAAGACACGCCAGACAACCTGAGAAGTAATAGCAAAGTCATTATCACCGAAAGGATGTGCTTTGTCTTCCGTAAGCTCATACTTACCCGAAGCATTGTGCATCTGAAGCGTAGCTCCATAGGGAGCCTGAGAGCGAATGGTGAAAGAAGAGCTCTACGGAGCCATCAGGGGAGCTTAGTAACTTGCTGCTGCAGGACACGGTGCTTGAGATTATGCAAGCTATTGGTCGTCCAAGCCGAACGCACCCAGATATCATTGTCCGCAGGCGCACGGAAGGCTGTGATGATGAGGACCATTCCCTGGATAGATGACCGTATCGCCAGCATAGACCAGCTGATGAACTCGTACCCTCACGTAGGTCATACTGCACAGAGAAGTCTCGCCCAGCCACCTCATGTAGCACCTTCGAAAGAGGCTTAGAGCTAAGCTGCTTCGTCCCTTGTGGGAGAGCTTCTCGCTCACGAAGGGGTTGCAAGGAGAGCTGTTCGTCAGCTGCGACATAGGCCAGCCTTGCCCACGGCTTATCAGTACGTAGGCGGCATTCGACCTTGACGAAGTATTCGCTATTGGGCTGTAGGTCTGAAGTAGGAAGAGGTAGCGTGACGCTTGCGAGTCGTACGCGCGTGTGATGGCAGGAAGATCAGGACACCCGAGTGTACCTCTACCCCATCACGATACAGACACCAGCGAAGGTCGTAATCTTCGAGGCTAACAAAGTAGTTCTTATTGAAGACACTTATGCGCCCCTCCATCAGATCATCCGCTTCGATACCAACGTATTGATAGACCTTCTTCACCTCGTAGTACTGAGGCTTGGGCTGCGGTCAGCAAACATAAGTCCATTCATCACGAACATCCCATCATTGGGATAGTCACCGAAGTTCCCACCATAGCCCTGATAACGTACATCCACTGGGCGTATAGTTATAGAGAGCTTGGTCAACCCAGTCCCAGATAGCACCACCACAGATATAGTTCACGCTCAATAGCCTTCCAGTAGTCGGCCAAGCCACCGCAAGCGTTCCCCATAGAGGTGGGCATATTCGGAGATATGGAAGGGGTACTTGATGTCGTACTTCCCGGTAGCAGCTCCTTCAACCCACGCAATGGAGGGATATTGATTGGAGCCCATATCCACGATGTCATTGTTGCGCTCGTACTGCACTGGGCGCGAAGTGTCCACCACGCTTCGTAGCCTCATAGCTCTTTAACGAAGTTCACCCCGGACCCGGCCTCGTTGCCAAGCGACCAGATGACGATACTCGGGTGATTGATATGTGCGTACACCATCTCGAGCATACGAGAGACGTGCTGCGCCTCGAAACTCGGGGACGTGCGATGAGTGAGGCTTTTTCCGTAGTAGTACTCATGTGACTCGATATTCGCCTCATCTTCGAGGTAGATCCCATACTTATCACAGAGGTAGTACCAATAGGGAGCAGGAGGATAATGCGAATTGCGGACGTGATTGATATTCGCACGCTTCATCAGGAAGACTTCACGCTCCATCTGCTCATGCGTCACGGCGTGTCCCTCGAAGGATCGGTCTCGTGGCGATTTGTTCCCTGAGCTTGACGGGCTTATGATTTACATAGAAGTGCAGCGACCAGCGTGCCCAAACTCATCCTGCTCAGCAGGAGTATCACGAATCTCCACCTTGCGGAAGCCCGGCAGAGCGAGGCACGATCAAGGAGCGTCTTCCCTGATTTATCATACAGCTCAGCGACTAAGACGTAGCGATGTGGTGCTTCAGCAGACCACAGCTCCGGCTTTGTGACGGTAAAGGATACTCACTAACGCCCGTAGATGAGCTACGTCCTTCGGCAGTAGCTACTGGTGCTCCACCGACTTCATCCGAATAAAGAGGCAGAGCGTAGAGCTTGTAGCTCAGGCGAAGATCGGGACGTAGTGCCCTCCCCTTGAGCTTTGAGGGAAGCCTTGATACGTAGACCACCTGTCTCCAAATCAGTAGAGACATCGGGCAAGACCTGCAGGTCACGCAGATGCACCTTTAGGCTTAGCCGTCAAGTAAACGGAACGGAAGATCCCTGGTAGGCGGAACATATCCTGCGACTCAAGGAAGGAGCCATCGCTATTGCGGTACACTTCGACAGCGATGACGTTCTCTTCCCCTTCGGACGCAGGTAAGGAGAGATATCAAAAGAGGCCAGTGTACGCGAGTTCTTGGAGAAGCCTACGTAGCGACCATTGATCCATAGGTAGAAGAAGGAATCGACACCATCGAAGTTGAGGTATACCGCTTTATCCTTCCATCCTGTGGGAGGGTGAAAGGTGCGGCGGTACGAACCGACTTCATTGCGGTCACGATAAGTCGTCCACCCTTTGGGGGAGTACGCATTACCCCTTCGCGCCAGTCACCAGGACGCACTTTGTGATAGAAGATCACCGGCTGATTGACATAGATAGGGGTGCCATACTTCTGCTTCCCCATCACGCTGAATGCCGTAAACATTCCAGTTCATGGGCACGCTGACTTCATCCCACGAAGAAGCATCGTAATCAGTACGATAGAAGTCCTTCGGGCGCTCCTCTGGAGTGCGCACCCAATGGAAGCGCCACGTCCCATCAAGGCTCTGATAGAGCGAGCTGTATTCAGGAAGTACGCGCTCAGCCCGATCTTTGGGCGCGAAGGAGAAGAAGTAAGCATGAGGTTGCTCCTTACCCAAGGCATAGTCTCGGACTTTGCCACTCCTCACCTGTGGGTGAAGAAGCATGACCTCCTGATCGTAGCGATAGCCTGGCAAGAGATGTTGTGCCTGTAATGAGGCAGGCAAAAGCGAGCGACAAGGCTACAACAAGGCTGCTCACGGCATAGGGTCTTATTCATTAGATAGTAGTTAGAGTATGTTGTCTGTAAAGCGGAAGCCTGGCTTCCTTCCCTAATTTGAAACTTGAAGCAAATATACTATGACCATCTCCTACTGATTAGCACAGAGATAATCCAGGGCAACCGCATCAAAATCCGAGTACTTTCTTGAGGTAGTCGATCTGTAGGCTACATTTCCAGCGTCTGGCCTTGAGGGAGAGCTTATCGTTCTGCTGGCGAAGGATGGCTAAAGTAAACTTACGAAGAAGGTTTAGATTGCGTGCGGAATAGTTCTTGCGTGCACGGCAGGCATCTTCTTTAAATGTCACATCCAATTGCCAGTGAAGGCGGTTCTCTATTCCCCAATGTTCTCTGATATAATAGGCAACTTCCTTGGCAGACAAATCATTGAAGTCCAAGCTGGAGATGTAGTAACGAGTCTCTTTCTTCGGCTGCACATTGGGCTTAGACACCTCGTGTTCAACCCGAATTAAGCTCTTTACCATCGGCCATCTCTGGCAACGGCATCGATAAGATTGCCCTCTGCAGGGTAGCACTTTGTAGCTCCTTTTATCAATGCGTCCGTGACCCTTCTCCTGCTCCAAGTGTCGCTTGTGAGGCTGGCGTGTGGAGAAGGCATCTGTGGCATCTTCAAAAAGATGACGCTGATTACCCTTGAGCGCAAGGACAAATCAGCCCTTCTTCTTGACAATCTGTTCGGCTATTTCTACCTGTGTCCCCATGGCATCCATCGTGACAACCGCCCCTTCAAGGGCAAAGTATATCGAGGAGCTTTCGGCACACACGTAATCTCATTAGTCTTTCTCTACCTACAGCTTCTTGTGCAATACTTAGAGAGTGCTCATTGACCCAAGCTGAAAGGATGTAGCTACTTTCTCCGTGCCCTCGTGGATTAGTTCCCGCATCTTCTTCCATCGATGGCGATGTGCAAGCCTGATAAATCTTTTGATGATCTGAGAAGTGTACACCTGCAGGCAAGTGGCAATCTCATCGGGATGAACAGCTTGCATGACTCGCTCAAAGGTGTCTTCGCTGGGACAGCCATTGGGCAACTCAAGTAGAGGCTTTGAACTCTTCACCTCGGTAGCAACATAGCTGATACATATCGCTATAATCCTCGCCACGCAGAGATAAGTAATGAGAGCGACCATGAGGATGTCACTGAGTTTGTGCTTGCAACGTCCCAACGACACGTGGGTCGTGGACGGAAGAGAAATAGTGCTGGTTCCATTGGTAGTGAGTGATGTTTAACAGGACAAAGCTATGGACAATTTTGATGCGGTTGCCCTGAGATAATCACGGCTTGCTCCTCCCTCTTTATATGCGAAACAGCTGTAGTAGTGCTGGGTGGAGGCTCTCGTACCTTTGCAACGCTTCCTGCGGTGATGGAGACGTACTTTCCTCACCACTATGGCGCAGAAACAACTAAACAGATAAGGAATAATTATAGCCGATGGACGATTCCTCCCGCCGAATGAGGCGCTGTGTAAGCGCCTCCTGCTCCGTCGCCTTGCCTTACTGACCTCCCTGCCACCGTAGCAGGAGCTGTGTGGTGAGCCGACAAAGACCACTCCCTTCATCATATTATATATGGGAGTGCAATAGTCCCACCACATACAGCTAAGCTATATAATGAAGAGCTACCTCACCTTCGAGCCAGGTGTCCCCGAACTCGAAGAGTTTGCCCCACACCGTTGGGTACACGTTGAATGCCCCGATGAAGATGACTTCATCTTCCTGACCAAGGAATTGGGGATCCCACGAGAGTTTCTATCCGACATTGCCGACATCGATGAGCGTCCACGTGCGGAGCGCGAGGATGATTGGCTATTGACCATTCTGCGCATACCTATGGATGGAGGAGGTCCAGGTATGCCCTATCAGACGGTACCATTGGGTATTATCACGGGGCATCGTGCTACGGTCTCGGTATGCTATCGTAGGACGCAGCTCTTGCCCGACTTCATCAACCACATCCGTCGCAAGAACATTGGGATAGCTAACCAGACGGAGTTCGTCACCCGTATGATTTATTCATCGGCTGTATGGTTCCTGAAGTATCTGAAGCTAATGTATCTGGAGATCAACCGAGCTGAAAAAGGAACTTGAGCTGAGCATCCGTAATGAAGACCTCCTTCGCATCATGCGTCTGCAGCGATCCTTGGTCTACTTCAGCACTTCCATCCGTGGCAATGAGGCTATGCTTGGGGCGACTGCGCACCACGTCACGAGCCTCAAGTGTTGATCCTGACCTCTTCGAGGATGTGAGCATCGAACTGAGGCAGGCCTACAACACAATCAATATCTATACCGACATTGTCACCAGCATGATGGATGCTTCGGCCAATATCATCTCTAACAACGTGAATACGATCATGAAGCGCATGACCAGTATCTCCATCGTGCTCACTATCCCAACGATGATATCAAGCTTCTTCGGGATGAACGTCAATGTTTAGTCTGGGGGAATGGTACTGGGCATTCTTGGGTATCTTCTGCGTATCGGTAGTGATCTCCGGAGTGGCTTTCTACCTCTTCCGACGTATTAAGTGGTTCTGATAGCTTCCAATAACTAATTATTGCTGTCCGATAAACCTTTCGAGCTTAGGACTAAAGAGATAGGGGCGAGATCCGTGAAGACCTCGCTCCTATTTCTTTTTGACTTAATCCAGCCTTTGCACTGCATGTCACCTATTTCTATTGAGACCGCACATTTCCACTCACCTTTTTGAGACCGTTGCATTTGTCTCAAAAAGACAAGCTGTGCTTGTCTTTTGCTTGACTTTGCAGCATGCGGTAACGTGAGGCGTTAAGACTGAGGATGAAGGGAGTGCCTCCTGTAAACGACACGCCCGAATGTCGCAAACAACGAAGCGAGTGCCGTGTGATACAACAGTCTCATTTGGCTTCAAAGGTAGGGAGTGACCACTACTGATCGGAGAGGTGAGCAGTAGTGGTGGATGGTGCACACCAGTACTGCTCGCCTCGTGGAGCAGTAGTGCTTTGCGTGCGAAAGTAGTATAGGGCGATACCGACGAGACCTTTGCAGCATGCGGTAATCGCAGGCGTTAAGACTGAGGGCGAAGGGAGTGCCTCCTGTAAATGACACACCCAAATGTCGCAAAACAACGAAGCGAGTGCCGTATGATGCAATAGTCTCTTTTTAAGTCCAACGCAGTACAAGCCATCGGAAAAAGTACGGCAATTCCATATCTTTGCGCACGTCTGTGCAAAGGGAGTATTATGCCCTGACAGTGGCTCTTCCGTATAAAGCGACAAGAGTCCTTGAGGGATATCCTGACAGCATGCAACATAGTAAATAAGAACCTTCACCCCTACCCTATGTTAGGATAGAGGGTGATACACCCTCACAACGCCCCAAAACGAACGGTTAGACAACACCTATGACAAAGAAGATCATCGTGGCCATCGACGGCTACAGCTCCTGTGGCAAAAGCTCTATGGCGCGTACTTTAGCACGCGCAGTCGATTACATCTATGTCGATACGGGCGCTATGTACCGAGGAGTTACCCTCATGCCCTACGCCACGGCTTCATCCGCGAAGGTGTCATCCAAGAGGCCGAACTGCGAGCTGCCCTCAGCGATGTATCTCTGAGCTTCCGCTCCAGCCACGAAGGGGCTACCCCTGAGCTGCATCTCAATGGTGAGAATGTCGAGAAAGAGATCCGTACGATGGAAGTTGCCTCCTTTGTCAGCCCCATCGCAGCCCTCGGCTTCGTGCGCGAATATCTGACCGCTCAGCAACAAGCCTTCGGTGCCCGAAGGGGGCATCGTGATGGATGGACGTGACATCGGCACCGCTGTCTTCCCTCAGGCCGAACTCAAAGTCTTCGTCACCGCTGACCCCGAGATACGTGCAGGACGACGTTTGGCCGAGCTTCGCAGTAAGGGGATGAAAAGAGCACCCTCGAAGAGGTCTTGGAGAACCTCCGTCAGCGTGACTACATCGACACCCACCGTGAGGTAGCCCCTGCGTCAAGCCGAAGATGCACGCATCCTCGACAATTCGCACCTGACACTCGAGGAGCAGGATGCTCTTCTGCGCTCCTACTGAGGAAGCCCTTGCCCAAGCATAAGGCTACCCTCCCTCATTCTTCCTTATCCCCTGATATGTTCCCCACCATCGAAATAGACCAGCAGTCAGGGCTTTGCTTTGGCGTCATCAATGCCGTCAAGCACGCCGAAGAAGAGCTCAAGAAAGACGACAAAGAGCTCTACTGCCTGGGAGACATCGTACACACTAACCAAGAGGTCGACCGCCCGCAAGCCAAGGGTATGCAGACCATCGACTACGAAGCCTTTCAAGAAGCTCGAGGGAAAGCGCGTCCTCTTCCGTGCCCACGGAGAAGCCCCTGCCATTTATCAGATGGCACGCGAACGAAATATCGAGCTCGTCGATGCCACTTGTCCGGTGGTACTTGCCCTGCAGAAAAAGGTGCGCCGCAAGTTCGCAGAGCTACATCCCAGTCGGGGGACAAATAGTCATCTACGGCAAGAAGGGGCACGCTGAGGTCAATGGCCTCGTCGGACAGACCGAAGGGAAGGCCATCATCGTGCAGACCCCTGAGGACATCGAGCAGATCGACTTCACGCGTCCGATAGCACTCTTCTCCCAGACGACCCAGTCACTGACTGGCTTCCACGAGCTCATCGACACGCTCCGTAGCCGTATGATCGGGGATGCGCGCTTTGACTTCCAGGACTCGATTTGCCGTCAAGTCTCTAACCGTATGCCCCACATCCAGGAGTTCTCCTCGCAGCACGAACTAACCATCTTTGTCGCAGGTGGCAAGAGTTCCAACGGCAAGGTGCTGTTCAGCTACTGCCAGAAGGGCAACGAGCGAAGCATCTTCGTCTCCTCACCCGATGAGATTACTCCTGAGATGCTCACCCCCTACCCAAAAGCATCGGTATCTGCGGTGCCACCTCCACCCCTATGTGGCAGATGGAGCAAGTCGCCAGCCGTGTCCGTGAGATCCTTGGGATGCCCGAGCCCGAAAGCGATTGACCAGTAATGAGCATCGACAGCGAGCGACTCGAGGACTATATCCTCCGTCACACCACCCCTGAGAGTCCCTTACCGCCAGCGATTATGGAGAGAGGCTCACGTGCGTCTACTACGTGCACGTATGCTTTCGGGGCATCTGCAAGGCAATCTCCTCAGATGCTCTGCCAGATCTCCGGTGCGCAGAAGGTACTGGAGCTCGGCACGTACACCGGCTATGCGGCTCACTGCTTAGCAGAAGCCGTAGGCGATGGGGGCGAAGTACATACCATCGAGTCGGATGACGAGATGGAAGACTTCATCCACGAGTTCCCTCGACGGCACCCCTATGCCCACCGAGTGCACCTCTACCTCGGAGATGCACTCACCCTGCTCCCCGAACTCCTGAAGCAACATCGTTTTGACCTAGTCTACATCGATGCGAACAAAGCGTGAATACATCGATTACTACGAGCTCATCCTTCCTCACCTACCCTCTGGAGCCCTCATCTTAGCGGACAATACCCTCTGGGATGGAAAGGTCATCGAGGATCCTACTCCCACAGACCAACAGACACAGACTATCCTTGCCTTCAACCAGCACGTGCAGCAAGATCCTCGTGTTGAGAACTTGATCCTCCCCTACGTGATGGGCTGAGCCTCATCCGAAAGCTATAGCCTCTCCTGCAAAGTAATACAGCACCGCCCTATGATGCCATCTGCGTCATAGGGCGGTGCTGTTAATATCGAGTATATAGAAGAGCTACAAAGCTCCGACCATACGTAGGATACGAGTGACTTGGACAGCCATCATCAAGGTAACGGGAATGGAAACCCAAAGAGGCTGCGACCAAGAGATAGCATCCCTCACGATAGACTTTCCTGCGTCGTACGATAGCCCGTAGCGAGAATCCGACCACGCAGATAGAGATACAGACGATAAACACCATAGCCAACGGCAGGCCCATCAGACACCCACAAGACAGTCCGACAAGAAGTGTGCTGCGATATACATACGACTATAGATGACCCAAGCGACCAAGAGAGAGAGGACGGCTGTGAAGCGTCTATCCTAAAGGTCAAGCACAAGAGCGTCGCCACCGCCGTATAGTTCGCCGAGTGTCCCGAGAAGAAGCCATAGAGCTCCCATGATAACCATAGACATAGTGCAGGCTCTCCTGAAGCCACGGTGTATGTGTGGGACGCAGGCGTGCGAAGAAGGGCTTAGCTACCCACGAGCTCAGAAGTCTCCCACTGCGACACATAGCCCGACCATCAGTAAGAGCAGAAGCACTTCACTCTTAGGACGGCGATAGAAACAAGAAGAGCAGAAGAGCGATTGCAGGGAACGTCCCACGCCCTGACATTGGAGATCAGGTACATCGCGGCATCCAAGAAGGGACTATAGTGCCCCATTGATGGCCTGCAGTAGAGCAACCTCACCAGGGAGAAAAGGAGGGGTCATAAGACGGGAGACTAACGACGAATAATAGGCTCAATCGCCTCAGAAGTGATCCAGCCCTCTGTACCATCGCCCAAGGTGAACTGCTGAAATTCGCCTACAGGTGCACCGATCAGGCGAAGGCGTGTCCCTTCGTGGAGCTGCGTCTTGACAGACGCTCTATCACTTGGAGAGGTATGGATATCTACTTCGGGCTGTATGATGACAGCCTTCTCAGTCGCTGCATGCGTCGCATAGACCCAATGCAGTATGAGGGCTCCGACAAAGAGCGTCAGGAGTAGGCTCACCAAGCCTGTATAGAAGGAGACACGCTTACCACGCGATGTCTGCCCCAGAGCAAAGGCTACACAAGCAGCCTACCACCAAAGCGAAAGAGTACTAGCGACAAAGCTAAAAAGGAGAGGCAGAGGCAAGGCATAGGCTAGCTTAGCTCCCAGTGAGTGTGAACCAGCTCTCCGCATCGGGAAGCTTATCAACGGTCTTCTTCATCAAGACCGTACGCGCCGTAGCAATAGCCCTCGTCTCGTGGATCTAAGAGCGCAGCTCGCTCATAGTTGAGCACAGCGTGCCGAGGTCTCAAGCATATAGTAGCAGTTCCCGAGGTTGGCATAGCGTGTCGCGCTCTCACCCGAAAGTCTGGATTTGCTGCTCCAGAGCCGCGGCAGCCTCTCGATAATGGCGTGCAGTGAAGAGGCTATCAATGGTATGCTCCACCGCTCCAAGGCGAAGCACGGAGCACAAGCAAAGAAAAGCAAGAAGAATCGTACGCTTCATATGGATAGGCTAAAGCTTGTGTGTATCGATGGCACTGATGACCTCTGCTGTGGTATCATACAGAGCCTGCATATCTCCCCTCCTTAGCAGGGGCATGGCGAGCGAACTCGACCTCATCAATGACGCTGGTCAGACGAGCGATGGTCTCTTCCATCCAGACCACGTGAGCGTAAGAGCTCGGAGACCGAGGCTCGACTGAGCTCTGAGCCCAGGCAGACGGAGCTTATCACCGAGATAGCCCCAAAGCGCACGCAGCGTCTCTTCATAGAAGGCATCACGCTCACCTGCCTCCAAGAGCTTACGTGCTGTACGAAGACGCTTCGTAGCTACACTATTAGCTCTCGAAGCCTTGTACCCTAAGCTATCGGCACGCAGTCCACGCTCACGAGCGATGACCAAGTAAGCAATGAAGCCAAGGAGTGCCATCAGAGGGAAGAGAGAGATAGCTCCAGCTCTGTGCCCACTGCAATCCCATCGGAGCACCCATCGCCCCTGTCGGAGTAGAGCTGGCGCAGGAGTTGCTCTTGCTGTCGCTGGCTACCACGATCATCAGCAGCCGTCTCACGTCCTTTCGCTACCTGAAGCGAGAAGGGCTGAGAATGGAGCGTCTCATAGCGACCGAGATGGGGATCAAAGTATGAGAAGCTCAGTGAGGGGATGGTCACTGCTCCTGTGCGGCGAGGGATAGCAAAGTATTCGATAATCTTCTTCCCATAGACTTCTGTAGCAGGATCTTCTCTTCATAGGTCTCCTTAGGGTCGTAGACCCTCGAAGTCTTGGGGAAAGGATATGGTAGGGAGCTGGTGACCTGCTTGAGGTTGCCTGTACCCTCGAGGGTCAAGCGTATGGTCAGAGACTCATTCGTCTTGGGTGTCTTGGTCAGCAGTTCGGCACGCATGCGGAAGGAGCCCACAGCCCCGAGAAGTCAGCAGGTTTTACCCTCGGTCGAAGCGGACGGACTTGCATGCGTCACAGGAGCCGAGCGCACCTCACGGTCTCCATCATCGACGAGCCAAAGAAAGGGATCAGCATCAGCTTGAGCACAGGCACACGGAGCCCAATCTTAGAGGATGGAATCGTTAGCGTCCCACTTCTCTGAGCGAAAAGAACTTCACTAAGGATATCGACCGTGCGGTAGTTGCGACCTTTGGTAAGTCTCTCAATTGTAGCTGACGGCGACCATCATCGGCCTGCTTTCTCGGAGAGGAAACCATCATACTGAGGGGCTTCATAAGAGTTGATTTTCGAACTCAGTCGTCGCATAGAGCTTGTAGCGTATGGGAAGCTTGCTTCTCATAGACGACTGTAGCACCCGGCAGAGCACGGAAGAAATAAGTTCCAGTGACGGAAGTCCCAGCAGTACCTTGGCTTCGTGCGGATGGAGCATTCTTATCGGGAGGCAAGACACGCACCGTAGCACCGTGTACCGTCACACGCTTTCCCCGAGTATAGCCGTGACTGCAGGGATGGAGATATTTCCCGTATGCTCGGCCAAGAGCGTAAAGGTCAAGCTCACAGAAGAAGTCGAGCTACTGCGTCCGTTGATATTTTGATAGCTGCTCATCTGCTGACGTGGCAGGGCCATAGAGCACCTGCAGACCCTGCGGCCTTAGGCTCAGTCACACGCTCAAAGTCTTCACTACCCGAATAGGTGTAGCTCAGCTGGAAAGGTGTCCCTTGACTACGGTCTGAGGCACCTCCACACGTATGGTTTGTGCCCGAGGGAGAGCGGAAGGGAGTGCAAGAAGTAGGAGCAAGGTACGTCCTACGAAAGCTAATGGCTTCACCGACTTACCATCTCTTCTTATTCTTATTACTATTCTGCTGCTGACGCTCGCGCTGTTGTTGCTCTACACGGCGACGCGTCTTATCGTCATCAGTGCGGAAGGAGCGAAGGATCTGCTCAGCTTGTTCCTTAGACAGCTCGCCCGAACGCTGCTCATTTCGGTTGCCCTTGCTTATCCTTTATTCTGCTGGGGCTTTTGGTCAGGCTTATTCTTATCCTGCGATGGATCTGCTTCGGGTCTTGCTTCTGCTGTTGCTTGTCCTGTTCTTATCCTTATTGGGATCTTGCTTCTGCTGCTGGTTGTTATTGTTATTCTTGTTCTGCTGCTGCAGGAGCTTCTGTGCCAGAGCCAGATTGTAGCGCGTATTTTTCATCCTCAGGATTACGCAGCAGTGCTTCCTCATAGGACTGGACAGCTGACTGGTAATCCTTCTTCTTCATCGCCACGTTACCCAAAGTTATGTAGGACGCCCTGCCTGCTGCTGAGGTGTCAGTTGCTGGTCTTGCACTGCTCGCTCCAGATAGCTCTTGGCTTCGTCATAACGCCCCTGCGCATAGGCTGAAGCTCCCAGCCCGAAGTTGGCTTTTCCGGAGAGACTATCACGAAGGAGCGCGCGGCGATAGGACTGAATAGCTCCAGCATAGTCCTTGGCGTGGTAGAGCTTATTGGCTTGGCGTAGATGAGACTTGATGCCCTGAGCGTGGAGAGACGAGCTCCAAAAAGCAAGCAATACAAGCGAGAGGATGGCTATCTTACTTCCTCATTACCAAAGATATTATGACGGATGAGGAACTTATTCTTCCTCCCCATAATGAAGAACTCGAGCTACAAAGCAAGACTAAGGTTGCCCACAGCCACGGCTCGAAGGCCTCCTGCCGCACTATTATCTCCGCGCGAAGTAATCGAAGCACGAGGAAGCTCTTTCCAGCTGCTTCTCGATCTCCTTAACCACGGTAGACTGCTGCACTCGAAGAGACGAAGACACCAGCACCAGCATCAGCTATCTGCTGACACATATCAGGGTTGAAGCGAGTGACGACCATATTCCCAGACTCATCGGTCAAGTTGCCTTCGGAGGTGGGGATAGGGCCACCCTTATCGGAGCCCACGCCTACGACATTGATATGTATCCCAGCTTTCGCTGCATCCTTCGCAGCCTCGGTTGCATTGTCTTCAAAAGTCTTCCCCATCGGTCAAGACAATGATTGACTTCCTAAGTCCTTGCGATCAGAGAAGGACTGACGAGCTACAGCATAATAGCTCTGCCCAATAGCCGTCCCTTGGTCGGAGAGCATATTGGGAGATATATCCGAGAGGAAGTCCTGAGCCGTACCAAGGTCTGTCGTCATCGGGAGCTGAACAAAGCACTCCCAGCGAAGACGATCACCCCCACACGGTCGGAATGCATACGCTCCAAGAGACGGAAATGGTTCGCTTCGCAAAAGTCCAGACGGCTCGGAGCAATATCCTGACAGAGCATGGAGTTCGATATATCAAGGCAAATCATTGCCTCGATTCCCTTATCATCATTAGCAGCATCACCGCCACCTGCGACCTGTGGACGAGCCAGGACAACGATAATCAGAGCCCCTGCACATAGGAGTAAGAGATCACGCAGTACATACTTCTTCCCCGAGGCCAGTGGCGTAAGTGCCTACCAAGTCTTTATCTGCAAATCGCTTCAGCATCCATCGACGTCGCCAATAAGCAAAGAGCGAAAGCCCTAAGAGAGGATAAGCGCAGAAGCAGATAGAGGTATCCGGGTGAATAAAAGTGGATGTTCACAGCTTATGGATTGGTGCGTAGAACGGTCGAACGAAGGACGAACTCCAGTAATAGGAGAAGAGCTGCTGCGAGGACAAAGACGAAGAACTCCTCATAGGTCGTGTGGTAGTTCCGTGTAGAGAGCTTAGTCTTCTCCAGCTGGTCGATCTTCTTATAGATAGCTGATAGCGACTCATTATCCGTAGCACGAAGTAAGCACCTCCCGAGACATCTGCGATCTGACGCATCGTAGGTTCGTCGAGATCCACGGGCATATTACGCACTACGACACCCAGAGCCGTCTGTATTGGATAGGGAGCTTCACCCGCTCCCGAGCCCACGCCGATAGTGTAAATAGAGATACCGAAGGTCTTCGCCAAGTCCGCAGCCATCTTCGGGAGATATTCCCCGTGTTGTTGGCTCCGTCCGTCAGCAGGATGATGACCTTGCTCTTGGTCTTGCTGTCCTTTGAGACGGCTGATCGCCGTAGCCAAGCCCGAGCTAATAGCCGTCTGATCTTCGATCATCCCTCGGCGTCATCTCCCGAAGGCGATTGATCAGAGTAGCGTGGTCTTGCGTCAGAGGGCAAGCCGTGAAGCTCTCACCAGCAAAGACGACCAAGCCAATGTTGTCATTAGGACGATTAGCGATGAAGCGCATCGCGACTTCCTTAGCAGCCTCGACGCGGTTAGGGCTGGAAAGTCCATCGCCAGCATACTCGTCGAGATGTCCATCGTCAGCATAATATCGATCCCCTCGACACGATCTTCACTCCAAGAGGAAGAGCTTTGAGGACGAGCCAAAGCTACAATAATCAAGCCTAAAGCGAGGGAGACGAAGGCAAAAGAGACTATGACGCAGATAGACACCGAAGCCCTCCACGCACATCACGAAGAAAGAGGAGTGACGGGACTCGGAGCGAAGCGTGCTGCCGCCTACGCATACTATATATATATAATGAGTAGCGCAGGTAGAAGCAAAAGCCACAGGAGCTCGGGATGGTGGGAAGGTCATTCTGCCACCTCCTTTCCTGCTGTAGCTTCTTTTTCTTGCTGGGCGAGCCAAAGCTAAGTGGAAGGCCTTCTGTCTGGTCATAGATACATCGAGTAACCTCATCGACCCTCACTACGCAGAGGGGAGGCTTTCAGTGAAACTTCACAAAGTCCCCTACCCTCATCAGCTCCTCGATTGTACGGAGATAGTCGCTATTCAGGGAATAGGCATGCAGTGCCTCGAGGAGCTCATCAGTCGTCTTCTCCATGGCATCAAAGTGCAAGACCTGCCCAAGGTAGGAGCGCACAGCACTCGTAAGGCTCGTGTAGTAGACCTTGAAGTCTACTTGCTCCTCGAGGCGCATTCCCTTCAGAGCTTCGAGCTGAGTCAGGAAGGTCTCAAAGGCTGTCGTCGGAGGTTGGCATATGGGCTCAGGCTCCTTCATATATTCCATACGGCGCTTATACTCATAGATGAAGAGCAGGACAAGAGCGATAAGGATCGCTACATAGGTGATCCAGCTCGTCCAAATGAGAATCAGGATATCCTTTAGGTGTAGGGCTCATCCCACGGATCTTGAATGGGCTTGAAGCGGTCTGGGTGCTGAAGATCGACCTCTGGAGAGATGACGTTCAGCGCAAGTGGGCTTCGAGACACGCACTACCCGAAGGGGTCTCCACGACAATGGGAGGGATGGTGATTAGGGTCGAGTCAAAGCGAGGTGATGATCATACGTGCCTTGATCTCCTGGATCGTACCACCGACATTGATGGTATCCAGTGCACCAAACTCCAGATACGGAAGCGTTCGTTGCCCGTCGAGTCCTCCACGAGATGGAAGCGAGTAGCATGAGATTATCCGTGCGGATCGTCATCTCGACAGCAGCACGCTCCCCCGATACGTATCTCCGAGCGATCTAAGTGGGTCTGTCGACACACGCTGCGCCGACAGCTCGACACAGCAGCCAACAAATACGAGCAGCAGAATAGATAGATGCCGTAGTCTCTGCATAGTATGATTAGGATCTCCGTCCAAATAGTTTAATCAGTTCGGGTACATAGTCCCCATCCGTAGCGATCTCAATATGATCTACCCCTCGAGCGAAGGCAGTGACTACGGAACGTTTCCTGCTTGCGCACCTCTTCGGCATAGTGACGAGCCACACGAGACGACGCGGTATCGACCCATCGTTCCTCACCTGTCTCTGCATCGCACAGGCGAAGCAGTCCCATACGAGGTAGCTCACGAGCCCCTTATCGAAGGTACGAATCGCAACGAGATCGTGACGACGAGCCGAGAGAGAGAGAGTCTGTCGGCAGTCCCTCGCCCCAATGATAGAAGTCCGAGATGAGGAAGGCCGTACAGCGGCGCTTTGATGAGCTGATTGAGGTACTTCAGAGGCACATTACGTCCGTAGCACGATGCTGAGGCTCAAAGCTCAGAAGCTCACGGATCAGATAGAGGATGTGCTTACGACCGCTTCGTGCCGGGATAAAGAGCTCGACTTGGTCGGTGAAGAAGATCGCTCCGACCTTATCATTATTCTGTATCGCGGAGAAGGCCAAGGTAGCGGCGATCTCTGCATTGAGCTCACGCTCGTCCTCGACACGCGTACCGAAAGTCCGTGCTTCCCTGTCATATCGACCAAAAAGCATCACAGTCAGCTCACGCCTTCCTCAAAGACCTTGACGAAGGGATGTGCGTAGCGTGCCGTGACATTCCAGTCCAGGTCACGCACGTCATCTCCTACTTGGTAGCCACGGACTTCGCTGAAGGCCATACCACGTCCACGGAAGGCTAGACTGATACTGTCCTGCGAAAGACCTGCTCCGAGAGACCACGCGCCTTAATCTCGATACGGCGCACCTTGCGAAGGAGATCCGAAGGCTGAAGTTTTGATTTCATCATGCTACCATCGTGCTAAGTTCATCACACCTCTATACCCATATTATATAATGTATAGAGGTAAATCGGTGATAGGATCTCACCACATACAGAAGAAACCCCTCGTCACGACCGACTAAGGTACTTCTACACGATTTAGGATTTCCTTGATGAGTCTCGTCCGAGGTGAGGTCCTGAGCTTCGGCTTCGTAAGAGAGTCCGATGCGGTGACGCAAGACATCATAGCATACAGCACGCACATCCTCTGGGATGACATAGCCTCTTCCCTTCAAGAGCGCATAGGAGCGGGCAGCCAAGGCTAAGTTGATTGAGGCACGAGGCGAAGCCCCAAAGGGAGATAAACGACTTGAAGTGCTCCAGTCCATAGTCAGCTAGGCTGACGCGTAGCGAAGACGATGTCCACGATGTAGCGTTCGGATCTTTTTCATCGATATAGACCTCTGCCGCCAGACGACGTAGATCCAAGATGTCTGCGATGCTGACGACTGGACGGATTTCCTGGCCTCGGGGCGGATCTGCTGACGTATAATCAGTGCCCTTCCTCCTTCTTAGGGTAGGAGATCAAGACCTTGAGCATAAAGCGGTCTACCTGTGCTTCAGGGAGGGGTAGGTACCTTCCTGCTCGATGGGGTTCTGTGTCGCCATGACGAGGAAGGGATTGGGGAGCTTGAACGTCTCATCACCGATGGTCACCTGATGCTCCTGCATTGCTTCCAGCAGTGCAATCTGCACCTTGGCTGGAGCACGGTTGATTTCGTCGGCAAGGATGAAGTTCGAGAAGATTGGTCCCTTCTTCACGGAGAAATCTTCTTGCTTCTGACTGTACATCAGTGTCCCGACGACGTCAGCCGGGCAGGAGGTCATGGCGTGAACTGGATGCGCTTTATAGTCTGCGCTGATGAGCTGAGAGAGCGTCTTGATGGCCAAGGTCTTTGCCAGACCTGGCAACCCTTCGAGAAGGATATGCCCTCCTGAGAGCAGACCGATAAGGAGCGAGTCGATCAGATGACTCTGCCCCACAATAGCCTGATGCATACCCGATGAAGGGACTCGATGAGGTGACTACGGCGCTCAATCTCTGCCGTGAGCGTGCGGATATCTACGGATTCCATAGGGATTCTATTAGGATTTGTTCATGCTAATTCTTCTATGCGATATGATAAGTATGCTATTTGTATAGCGATCGCTGTAATACCAACGCCTTGTTCACTGAATTCGTATCGTCTCGCATTTATCTGATACTTAGAGGCTGCAGGTAGAGTAATGACTGCACCCACAGGGATATTATCGGGATTCTTGAGCTGGGCTCTCATTCTCCCTCATAGATATAGACCCAGAACGCCTTTGAGCCCGTACTTCTTCAGAGCCAAGCGAGAGAGTCGGTCTCCAGGGCGAAGGCGCACACGCTCGATGACCTCAGCCGATGAAGAGGAAGAAGTCGATGCAGAAGTCTCTACAGCAGGAGCAGTACTTGGCTCAGCTGGCTGTAGCGTATCCGTCACCACCGGCACTTGCGAAGCCTCGATATGCGCTGGATGCGTAGACTTTATGTTCCACCTGTTTCTATCGCTGGCGCCTTGGGCTTCAGCTCAAGAGCAGGCTGTATGGAGAGCAAGTAAACGAAAGAGAAGCGTAGTGGCTACAATCCCGAGGGCGACAAGTATCCCAGACCAAGGGACGAGGACGGGTATCATGCTCCTCTACTGAGGGGACTTCCTGTGAAGGGACTTCCCTCAGGAATATCTATAGAGGGTGACTCATCGACAGGTGGTTTCTTCGGGATGAAGGAGGTGCAGGAGTAGGCACTACCTCTACTAAGCGGGAAGTAGCTGCAGACCTCGGAAGTCTCTGCACCACCTCTGACGCTTCGGGAGCTAGATAAGGAGGCTCTTCGACGTGCGGCTGTGACGAGCAAAGAGAATCGTAATGGGCTTCGTCTCGCCAGAGTCTCCAGCTGCAGCCTGTTCGTAGCTCTAAGTCTGCAGTCGATGTGAAGCAGCGAGCTCCACTGGCACGAAACATACTGAAGGGCTTATTGAGCTGAGGCACAAAGGCTCTGCGGCAAGAATGATAGCCCACCAGCTCTCTATCTCTCAAGGATCGGGGGTGAAGCCCCCAGTCCAGTCCAGACCACTTGATTTTCCTTCTTCGGAGAGCGTGCGCCACAATTGCGGGATAGCACGCAGCCAAGTCGCGACCCTGCCCTACCGAGACTTGGGTAGCTTCGAGAGCGCATCACGCAGGAGATCAATGGAGATACTCGTGACACTGCGCTCCTCCACGGGGCGTACGCCCAGCGTCAAGCGTGGGGATGAGCCACTGCTGACCCTCTTCGGTACGTGCTACATATTCTCTATGCTCCCTCCAGTCGCCATTCACCTATTTCGGGAAAGGTCATGAGAGCCCTGAGAGCAGTCGCTGCCCACCTGCTGGACCAGGGCGCGCCATAGGAGCAAGGAGGTCTCAGGCTGGAGTGTAGCCTGCTCAGCAAGACGTATGTACCAGAGTTCCTCTGTAGCATAACTACTGGGCCCAGTCGTCCATAGAGGTCAAAGGTATCGGCAGAGGTAATCTCTACAGGGTAGAAGTTCCCCACTTCGAGGTGAGGAGCATCCAGCTTGGAGATTAAGACCTCTTGGTCTACCTCGGGCGAATCATATTCCGTACGCCCTACGAAGTACTCTTCCTCACTGCGGTCAATGAGGGTCTTGAAGGTGCGTCCGATCTTGGCGGTATTCAGCTCCGAAGCAATCTGCTCTGTGTAGCCATCAGTCGATCCAGTACGCTCCCTGCTTGACCGTAAGAGGAATATCATCGGGATAGGTACTATGGGCATAGGTTCCCTCTTCGTGCGAGTAGACAAAAGCACCCATACGGTCGAAGCGCATATCACGGACGAACTGCAGGAGTTCCTCGAAGTCCTGCTCCGTCTCCCCTGGGTGTCCTGTCATCAGCGTTGTACGCAAGTGAATACCTGGCACTTCCTGACGCATATAGCGCAGGAGGTCGTAGGTCTCCGCCTTCGTGACACGGCGACGCATCGCACGTAGCATCGGGTCACTGATGTGCTGCAGGGCAATATCCAGATAGTTGCAGATATTCTCTCGCCTCGCGCATCACAGATAGGATCTCACGAGGGAAGTCAGCGGGATAAGCATAGTGCAGGCGCAGCCATTCCAAGCCATTGATATCGGAGAGACGCTGGAGCAGCTCCGCTAAGCTATTCTTCTTATAGAGATCAAGCCCATAGAAGGTCAAGTCCTGAGCAATAAGCTGATCTCCTTGACCCCTGAAGCGACTTCAGCGACTGTGCTTTCAGCTACCAGGTCTTCCACAGGGCGAGACTGATGCTTCCCGTGATGATGGGGATGGCGCAGTAGGAGCAGCTACGATTACAGCCCTCCGAGATCTTCATATAGGCATAGTGCTGCGGTGTCGTGATGCTTCGGTTGCCGCCGAGGGGATCATTGTGGTAGGCCTTGCCTAAGTCAGAGAGGAGGTTCTTCCAATTGAAACTTACCATAATAGCCATCGACTTCTGGGATCTCCACCTTCAGCTCGTCCATAAATCGCTCCGTGAGGCACCCCATCACATAGACCTGTCCGATACGGCCGGTCTTCTTTGCCCTCGACCATCCGAAGGATCATATTGATGGACTCCTTCCTCGCATCACCGATGAAGCCACAGGTGTTGAGTACTACGATTTCTCCATTGACGGCACTGGAATTGTGGTGCACGACATAGCCATTGGCAAGGAACTGGCGGATAAGTTGCTCTGAGTCGACAAGGTTCTTAGAGCAACCCAGCGTAATGACATCTACTTGGTTCTTTTCTCATTCTCCGAATAGGGAGTCTACAAATTCTTTCTTTCTGAAGAGCTGGAGGTCTTCGATCCCTTCCCCCAGCCCAAATGTATCTTCACCGGGATCTTTAAATTGGTCGGATATACCGATGACGACACCACCCTTAGCGGTGCCATCGAGCTTCGTGACAGCCAGGGCGTTGACTTCGGTGGCGGCAGTGAACCGCTTAGCCTGCTCAGCGCGTTCTGCCCCGTCGAGCCATCCAGGACGAGGAGCACTTCATCGGGGAGCATCGGGCACGACCTTCTGCATCACACGGCGGATCTTCGTCAGCTCGTTCATCAGGCCCAACCTTTATTATGTAGGCGACCAGCCGTATCGATGATGACGATATCGGAGCCAGCCTTGACGGCTGCACTCAGCGTATCGAAGGCGACAGAAGCTGGCTCAGCTGACATATGCTGACGTATAATAGGGTACATCGACACGCTTGGCCCAGATATCCAGCTGCTCAATAGCCGCCGCGCGGAAGGTGTCGGCTGCACCGAGCATCACCGAATAGCCCTGCTGCTTGAAATTGGTACGCCAGCTTCCCAATGGTGGTAGTCTTCCCTACCCCATTGACCCCGACGACCATAATGACATAGGGTTTCTGCCCGCAGGGAGCGTGAAGCTCTCCCCATCAGTAGATCCGTTCTCCGTCAGCAGAGCAGCGATCTCGCTGCGCAGGATGCCCGTCAGCTCCGGAGGTAGAGACATACTTTATCTCGAGCCACGCGCCCTCGATGCGGCGGATGATCTTGAGGGTCGTCTCGACACCGACATCACTGGTGACGAGGATATCTCGAGGTCATCCAGTACGGAGTCATCGACGGTGGTGCGACCAGCGATGGCGCGTGCCAGCTTAGAGAAGATATTCTCCTTAGTCTTAGAGAGCCCTTCGTCGAGTGCTCTTTCTTCTTCTTTTAGAGAAGAGTCCGAATAATCCCATACCTCCTGTATCGTTCTTCGACCACACGAAGGTCGACTCAGTCCATACGGCTCTTGTAGTCTTGGTAGCTATATTCACGTAGCATCTCGATGGAGCCGTCACTGTGGCGCAGGGCGATGCTGGGGTGCGCGATGCCATTAAACATCGTCGTCTTCACGGTCGTATAGTGGAGCATATCTTCGAAGATAATCGCATCCCCGATAGCTAAGGGCTGATCAAACTCCCAGTAGCCGATGAAGTCACCACCAGACAGCTATTCCCCCCAATGCGATAGCTATGCGCCTCGGGGCAATATTCGTCGGTCGTACGAGCTCCACGAATGGCGGGCTTGTAAGGCATCTCGAGACAGTCCGAGCATATGGCAGGTGAAGGAGACATCTACGATCGCGGTGCGAATGCCGTGATGCTCTACTATATCGACGACGGAGGAGGTCAAGTAACCCGTTTGCCAACCAAAGGCACCCCTGGCTCCAAGATTAGGTGCAACTGCGGATGACGCTTTCCAAAGGCACGCAGCACACGCACCAAATGCTCGACATCATAGTCACGGCGCGTCATCAAATGCCCACCGCCCATATTGAGCCACTTGAGCTGAGGCAGGAAGCGACCGAGTTCTGCTCGATGATTTCCAGCGTCTTCTCCAGGTCTTCCGCCGTCCCTCACAGAGGGAATGGAAGTGAAGCCTTCGATACCCGCAGGCAGCTCCCTCCAGCTCTGAGGCTGGTACGCCGAAAGCGTGATCCAGGAGAACACGGATTATAGTAGATCCGTCTCCACGGCCGAATACTCAGGGTTGATACGCAGACCGAAGGAGACGCCCCATCCTGAGGCATCAAGGGCCGTAGGTGCTCGATTTGGCTCAGCGAGTTGAAGGTCACGTGCGAACTATAACGTAAGATCGTCGGGAACTCCTCAGGCGTATAAGCTGGGCTGAAGGTGTGCGCCTTTGCCCCCATTTCCTCGTACGCTAACTGAGCCTCGTAAATCGAGCTGGCCGTGCTGTGAGGCACATACTCACGAATAATCGGGAAGGTCTTCCAGAGGGCGTAGGCCTTGAAAGCCAAGATGACCTCTACGCCTGCTCGCTGTGCCACATCACGGATAAGGGAAAGATTCCTGCGAAGCAGGTCCTCTTCGAGGATATAGCAAGGAGAGGGCAAGGAGGTCTTATTCATCGTAGTCAATACTTTGTAGGTATATAATATCTGTAAGGTGCAAAGATAGTGAATATCACCGTTTTACGCCCCATGCCCGCATTCAGAGCTACAATATGTTCCTATGGATCAGGTAGGAGTGATAGCGTGCGACTCACTCACCTACGGAAAAGATGCTCCACCAGTCGGCGACGTTTCTCGCTACGTCCTTTACGCCTGACCACTACGTAGCATCGAGACCCGCGTGAAGCACTACATGGATGCTGAGATCACTCAATGGAGATTGCTCACGACGCTGACCTATATTGCTCCAAATGCCGGCCTACTATTGATCGCAACGCTGCAGCAATATAGGTCCTCGTCGCTGACCCCAAAGCTCCCCACCGAGCATCTATATCGCCTCTCACTCACACATTATATAAAGTAACTCATTCTGCACCCAAGAACACTTTCACACTAATCCCACCCCAGCCCTCCCCTTTCCATAGAGAAGCAATGACACTGTATTACACCCATCAGGTGAAAGCAGACTACACCAACGGGATATCAGAAAACAAACACCCAAAAACCAGACACAGAAAAGCAAAATACATGAACACTGAATAGACTATTTCATATTTGCACCAAAGAAAGACCTACATTTAATAAAATACATTCTATAATAGAGCGCGATCACTTACAGAAAGAAAGAAAGCAATGAGCAATATACTCTCCTCTATCGCACAGCGACTCTTGGTCGCAAAGACGGAACGCCAGACACACACCACAGATGCGCAGACTCCATCCACACATAGCTCAGCCTTCACGCTCCACAGTGCGCCCTCAGGCATCTCCCGAACCTGGACTCACATCGACCTGCCCCACGCCCCACCTTTCGGGATGCGAAGTCTGCTGAGGTGCGTCGCGAAGCTGAGAATGGCGATGCTAGCCCTCAATATCAGCTCTTCGACTACTATGCATCAGGGCACAAGGCCGATGATGATCGCCCCGCTATGGAGTGGCTCACCAGAGCCGCCGAGCAAGGATACCCTCTAGCCCTCTATACCAGTGCCCTCATCCAGATTGAGAGAAGGGAACGAAGGCGTACCGCCACAAGCCATCTTCACCCTACAGGCCTCGGCGAACGTGGGGATCTCCGACGCCTACCTGCAGCCCTCCCATCACCTCTACTATGAAGGGAAGGAGTAGAGGCTAACGAAGACACGGCACTCGGCTATCTCCGTCAAGCGATGGAAGCTGGCTCAGGGTGCAGCCCTATTTGGATCGTGGCTAAAGGGTTTCCTCCCGATAACGGAGGCGGCCCCTATCGACTACGATGCTGCCTACTACTATGCCGAGCAAGCAGCACACCTCGGTTCACAGCAGGCTGTCGAGCTCATCATTCATCTCCTCGAAGAAAAACCTCGCCAGCGGTGACCACACCGAGCTACTCACCCTACTGGCGTCAACACTCTACGCCCAGCACACTAAGTCCATTATTCCCAGCTACAAGCGTACGCACGCACCAAGAACACCTATCGCAAAGAGGGCACATCCCGTGGGAGGTGCCCTCTTATTTTATCGTCCCGCCCATAGTAGGCAGGAAGCTATCTGGCAAGCAATGGTCTGAGAGAGACGGAAGCTACTATCTTTCCAGCCTCCGTGTCGGGCCATCCTTGAGCGCGTAACTGGAGTTCGGCACCATCAGGCGTGACGAAGTAGCAGCCTTGTCCTGGTGCGGTGATGTGACCAATGATATGGATGCCATCAAGTTCCTTCAGACGATCCAGCTCAGCCAAAGGCACCGTGAAGATGAGCTCAAAGTCTTCTCCCCATTCATCGCCACCGTGGTCGTCGACATATTCAGTTCCTCAGCCATACGATGCGTCTCCAGATCAATCGGCAAACGCTCTTCGTAGATACGCATACCCACTTCGCTCTCCCTTAGCTAGGTGAAGTGAGCTCGAGGCGAGTCCCGTCGGAGCTGTCGATCATCGCCGTAGGACGTAGACCCTTCTCCTGAAGGGCACGGATGATATCTTGGCGTGCTTCGGGGCGGAGCTGACGCTCTAAGATATATCTCGTGCTCAGCAAAGTCCGGCTCGAAGTCCCCTTGTTCGCCCAGCAAAGACTCGCTTCTCTCGCTCGAGAGCTGGAGTCCATATAGGCAGCGCCCGAGGTTTCCTGAGACACAAATCAAGTCCGTCGGCTTAGCGCCACTTCGTAGACGATATCTTCCTCACGAGCAGCACCTAAGCAGGTGATGCTGATGCAGAGCCCCGTCAGGCTTTGCCGACGTGTCTCCACCAATTAGATCCACACCATAGCGACTACATGCCAGCGCAGTCCCTGCGTACAGCTCTTCCAAGTCCTCGACGGCGAACGCGCGATGACACCCGATGGAGCAAGTGAGCTGCTGCGGATGTCCATTCATCGCATAGATATCGGAGAAGCTCCCGACAGCAGCCTTATAGCCCAAGTGGCGAAGAGGCGTGTAAGTCAAATCAAAGTGGATGCCCTCGAGAAGCAAAGTCCGTCGTCACCAGCGTCTGCAGACCTCGATAGGATATAACGGCTGCGTCATCACCCACAGCACGGCGGGTACTCCGTGGTGTATAGGGAAGTCTTGTGTCAGGCGCTTGATCAGCGCAACCACCGAGCGAAGAAATCTCTGTTCGTTGCATATAAACAATAGAATACGTGGACGTCTACCTCAGTGGCGCACGTCCCGTGACTTTGCAGGGAGCGAGGAAGGGAGTTAGTCGCCTACATATCATCGTCTGGAACTCCTGTGGATGGTAGAGTATCTGCGTCGATGGGGAGGAAATACAATTGAGCTACAAGAGCTGCAGGTAGTTCATCAAGCTATCCGTGAGGCGTACAGCATCCTTCTCCGTACAGACGATGTAGAGCGGTGCATCCGAATGCCCGTCGGAGAGCTCCCTGCCACCGCTGGCTGATCGTAGTGAAAATCCTTTGCACGAAAGTGGTGGTGATCGGGGTAGACTGTCGGTCCACCAGCTCATAGTGCTCCTCGATATACTAAAAAAGTGCTGAGGAGAAGCAATCCCGACAGGGCTATGATGCGAGCCTTATCGAGGAAGGGGCATCCCTCCCTCCGATGAGCGTACGCACCGAGCGTGGCTTCTGATACTCGATACGCGAGAAGAAGATGCTGATGAGGGTAGAGTGCAAGATTGCGCTGCATGATACGCAGCGTGATCGGACGCATATCGTGGGGCACTTCGTCAGGATGATGCAGTCCGCTCGATAGCGCGCCGTAGCAGGCTCACGCAGTCCGCCCAAGGGTAGAAGCTCATCATCGTGTAGCTCACGCTGGGCATCGACCAGCAAGATACTCGAAGGAGGGATGTACATAGCGGTGCTGAAAGCCATCATCCAGCAGGACGACGTCGGGTCGTTCCGCTTCGGGTAGCGCCAGCAGATAAGCCATTGCCCGACGGCGATTACCGTCGACGACGAAGCGTACTTCGGGGTACTTCTGCTGATCTGCTTCGGTTCGTCGCCCACCTCATCAGCCGTCGAGGTCAAGGTCACTCCTTTAGACCACGACTCTTCCGCTTATAGCTACGGCTAATGACAGCGATACGGCGCTGCTCTGGAGAGATAGAGATCAGGAGCTCGACGTGGGGAGTCTTCCCTGTCCCACCTACGGTGATATTTCCCACACAGATTAGCGGGATGGGATAAGCCTGTTGCCTGAGTATCCCTTGGTCAAAAGGAAGTTGCATGCCTACCCCTGAGACCGTAGAGCCAGGAGAGCGGAAGAGGAGCGGATTATTGCGTTTCTTCATACACAAGGGAGTGAGCGAAGGAAGAAGAATGGCTGAGGGGCTATCTCTTGACCTCTTAGAGGTTAGTAGGGAAGAATAGTCATAGGGGAGACGTGCAAGGACACCCGTATAGCGGAAACCTTCGCGGAAGAACTCACTCACCTTCTTCTCTTCATCCGTCATAAAGAAGCTACGCAGACGAGCCGTAAAGCGCTCTGTCGTCCCAGAGGAGAAGAGGCTATCAAGGAAGCTCGAAGAAGTAGTCCCATAGTCTCACACTATAATTACTCATGAAGCCCCAGCCAAGCGAGCTGCCAGACGGATAGCTGTCTCCAGCCCGCCCTAATTCATCGACGAGTCCCCAGTTCCTTGGCCTTAGCAGCAAGCCATACACGCCCTTGCCCAATAGAGTCTACGGCCTCGACAGGCATATCGCGTCCCGCAGAGACACGCGAGAGGAAGGTCTTATAGCCACGCTCGACCCTGACGCTGAATCATCGCACCCTTCTCTGGAGTGAGTGGTCTCAGAAGAACGCCATCGGATCGCTCATATTCATATCTGCATAGGGCGACGTCTTGACCACATCAAGGCTGACCCCTAACTTGCGTCCCAGCTCGAAGCATCGGGAAGGATCCCGAAAATCCCAATAGATCCCGTGAGGGTCACTGGGGCTGGCAACGATGGCATCAGCAGCCGAAGCGATGTAATAGCCACCCGAGGCAGCGGTATCGCCCCATAGAGACGACGACCGTACGTGACTTACGTAGCTCATAGACTTCTGTGCCAGATCTGCTCCGAGAGGAAGGCACTCCCCTGGAGAATTAATGCGCAGGACGATAGCCTGTAGCCGTAGGGTCATCCCTTAGCTCACGCAGCTGGCGTGCCAAGTCGCTTGTAATGCCCTCGTTGCTCAGGGGACTGTCCATAATCTCCCTTCAGCAAAGAGCACCTTCACCACGTCATCATCGTCCGTGCGATTCTTGTCCAGTGGATCAGGTTCGTCAAAAGGAAGTCGCGAGAGTTACTGACATCAGCGGGTGAGTCTACTCTAAGCGCTGGGCTGTGAGCGTCTCCACATCCAGTCTATGAGCTAAAGTATCGACAAGATGCGCACGGACAAACGTCTCCGCATCATCAAAGGCACGACCACTATCGGCAAAGGCACGCAGGCTATCAACTGAGATGGAGCCTGCGAAGAGGAAATATCGCGCAGCATAAAGTCCCACAGCCCCGTCACAGTACTCAGTAATCTGCGCTCGATTGGGGTCACTCAGCTTGTCAAGCAGCATAGGGTCTCGACAGCACCCTTATAGAGTACCGACCTTGAAGATATGGGCTTTCACCCCGACCTTCTCTCAACGCTTGGTGATAGAATGTAGGGGCAGAAGCCGCTAACCAAACCCTCACCATCCCTGAGGATTGAGGATGATCTTGTCCGCTACAGAGGAGAGATAGTAGGCCTTCTGCCGTAGGTATCGGCATAGGAGATGATGAACTTCCCGAAGAGCGGAAGTCCTTAGCGCCTCACGCAGGTCTGCCGTCGATGCCATCCCAGCGTTATATCCTCGAGATTGAGGTAGATACCTCGGCTACGTGGATCGGCCTTAGCCTTACGAATGCTCGCTAAAGGCCTGAGAGAGAGGAGACGGGTGTCCTCCTGACCTGCATCCCTGACGAAAGCTACTTTAGCTCGTCTGTAGTCACCAGCTCAGATGGTGCCTGATGTCGACCAGGACACTTCACGGATCACTTCGGATGAGTCGGAGATCACGCTACCGACAAGTAGACCATAAGAAAAGAAAAGAAGATCGAGCTAACATATTGGCGGCAATGTGCTCAACAAAGGAGTACAATACAGTTCTCCAGAAGCCTAAAGGCCAGGTTGTTGTAGGGTTCTGCCATCAGAATTTGAGGAAACAAGGGAGAACAAATGGTAACGAGTTTCCGCCAAGCTTCACTACGCTCAAGACAAATATAGTGAAAGGCGCACTATACTACAACCAGTGTCCACGGAGCAATAAGACATCACCGAAGTTCGAACTAGCTCTATTAACCAAGTTTCTATCGCAATCATACAAGCATGAGGTAGATGATAGCTACACTGGAGAGAAGAGGGCAATACAACCAGCTAACTGCAGGAAATACAGAAATCTATTCGTAATTTTGCCTCTGTCTATGGCCGCTGTAGACACCCGCATCATCAGTGATATAATCATGTATGGACTACAGAATCGAAAAGACTTGGGTGAAGTCAAGGTGCCAGCAGACAAGTTTGGGAGCGCAGACCGAACGCTTTCAACAATTCCGCGATCGATGCCCGCTTCTATGCCACTGGATTCATCCGTGGCTTCGCCTATCTGTTGAGGGTGCTGCTTTGCTAACCGTGAACTTGGCGTGCCTCTGTATAGATGCGGACTCATCGCAGCTGTCTGTGATGATTCTCGCAGGTGCTCGATGATCAGTTCACTTGTCATCTGGCAGACAGGCTCGGGTACGCAGAGCAACATGAACGTCAGCAGAAGTCATCGCCATCGCGCGCACCAGCTCACAAGCTGGCAAGAAGATCGGCGAAGGAGAGAAGACTCTCCTCCCCTAATGATGACGTCAATAAGTCTCCGGTCCTCCAACGATACCTCCTCAACAGGTATGCACATCGCATGCTACAAGAAGGTAGTCTGTCACTCTTCCAGGCCTACGCCAGCTCCAGAAGGCACTCGATAAAGAAGGCAAAGGAAATGGCGCGATGTCGTGAAGATGGGTCGCACATACCTGATGGATGCCACGCCTCCTGACTCTCCGGACAGGAGTTCAGTGGCTATGCAGCTCAGCTTGGCTTTCGGCATCCGTGCGCTGGAGGTACACCTTCACCCTCATCTCTCCGAACTTGCACTCGGAGTGTACAGCCGTCAGTCTGGTCTCAACACCCCTAGCGATATGAATGTCGTTGCTCGCTACACATCGCAGAGTTCACTGGACTACCTTTCGTCACGGCGCAGAATAAGTTTGAAGCACTTGCTTCCCACGATGCTATCGTGAGGCTCACAGGGCGCTGAAGCAGCTGGCTGTTCGCCATCTATGAGATTGCCAACGACATTCGTCTCCCTCGCTTCGGGTCCTCGTCAAGCGGCATCGGTGACTATCATCCCTGCCAACGAGACCTGGATCTTCGATCATGCCAGGCAAGGTCAATCCCTACCCGGTGCGAAGCTATCGGCGATGGTTTGCGCCCAGCTGATCGGCAATGATGCTACCATCGCTTAGTAGGCGGTATGCAAGCACTGAGCTGAATGTCTTCAAAACTCATGCGCATGCTATCTGCTCCAGAGCGCACAGCTTTCTCTCGGGAACGCAGCGTATCCTTCTGACATCCCTGCAGTATCTGGTATTGAGCCGCCACGTATCAAAGGAGCTGCTCAACAACTCCCCTGATGCTCGTAACGGCTCTCAGCACGCCATCGGTTTTCTACAAGGCTGCTGAAATCGCCACAACGCAGCACACCGCAAATGGTACTACCCTCAAGGAAGCAGTTTTCCTGCTGCCTCGGCTATGTCAGCGCAGAAGACTGGATAAGTGGGTGCGTCCAGAAGACATGGTTCATCCCGCTGCTCAAAGGCTAATTCTTCGACTCGCCTATATGAAAAGGGCGTGATGCACGGTGCATCACGCCGCTTTTCTCTAGGTGCTATTCGATCTATTCTCTCGCTGGCTCATCAAGCCTCTGATCTCGACATCATCGGTCGAACTCTAAGTCCATATCCCTCATCATCCCACAGCTCCTCATCCCTCTTCATCGTCCTCATCGAAAGGAGGGAGCAATGGTCGTCGTCCTCGAAAGTGAGGCCTCGCGACATCGATGGATTGCTGGACGATGGATCTGTGCGATGCTTCGTCTCTCGATTCAGCTCACTGCCACAGCAGGTCCCTTTCCAGCTCCTGTAGTACGCTGGTGAGCAGCAGCAGAGATGAAGTGAATCGGCAACGTCTCAGAGTAGAGAACTTCGATGCAGGTCATCGCTGTCCAGCCTTGGATTTCCTCATCGATCAAAGTGTCGCCTTTGGTGATGCAAAAGCACCTTACGTTTCTCTGTGCTGCATCGACTGTGCCTTAACCACCTGCTGAGGAGGCGGAGGCGATACTCGGCAGCTATGTCCTCGGTATCCGCTAGGTATCATGAAGAGGAGCAAGAGCATTACGCTCGATATGCTCTTAGTGAAGCGCAAGCCTAAGCTCTCGCCCCTCTGCAGCCCCCTCGATGAGATGCCGGATGTCTGCCATGATGAGCGAGTCATCACGATAGCGTACCATCCCGAGATTAGGCTCCCAAAGTCGTGAAGGGATAGTTGGCGATCTTGGCTTCGCTGCTGTGATGACAGAGAGTAGCGTGGACTTACTGCATTGGGAAGACTCGACAAGTCCGCACATCAGCCAGCATCTTGAGCTGGAGGATGACGGTACGCTCTTGCGCGGGTTCACCAGGGCTGAGCATAGCGTGGGAGCTTGGTGGTCGGGGATCTTGAAGAAGGTATTTCCTTACCACCACGCCGCTGACGAGGAGCTCCTGCTGTCCGTGGCGATTGAGGTCCATGATGAATTCCCCAGTGAGGGCGTATCATAGACGGCGGTACCCTTACGGGAACCTCGATGACTCTGGTCTTCCGATCGCAGCCTGTCGATCGCTTGCCACTACCACTGCCACCACTTGTCGCGATGACGTGTCGCTGGTAGCGCAGATGAAAGGAGCGTCCAATAGTTCTCATTGGCATCGATATAGATGTCTCACCACGTCCGCCATCCCCACCATCGGGTCCTCCCTTGGGAATGTACTTCTCACGGAAGTGTAGAGCCCATCGGCCGCCCTTTACCCGAGCGACAGTAGATCTTGACGTAGCTACAGAGTTTGATTCTCCGCCATAGTGGCTTTGCGTCTTCTTTGTGATTAATGGGGGCATAAAACAAGGCAAGGCATACGTCTGAAGTTGGGCTCAATCTCACCACCGTTAGCAGGGTGAGTAGCTCCACACTCGGGCACTATGCCTTGTCCTCCAACCAATGAGGCTGGGCTACATACTCAGGGTCTTTTGACCCAATTAGTTCAGGGCGTCGATGACCTTAGTGATGCGCCCAGTGATAGTCGGCGATGGCACCGCTACCTTCGATAGCATGGTGTACGCCCCTTCTGGCATAGTGCTCTGCGATGGGGCTGTCTGAGCGTGATAGACACCGAGACGCTTCTGTGATCGTCTCCAGATTATCGTCACTGCGACCGCTTGCTTCGCCACGCTTCAGCAGGCGCTGGACCAAAGCTCTTCTTCAGCAACCTGGAGGTCGAGGACGGCATGTACAGCTGTGTCGTGCTTAGCGTAGAGTTCATCGAGTGCTTCAGCTTGAGCCACCGTGCGAGGGAATCCATCGAGGATAAGTCCCTTCTTAGGCTGACGCTCTCTGGAGCACCTTTCTCGATCATACCGATGATGAGGCTGTCGGGGACGAGCTGACCTAGCATCGATGTAGCTCTTGCAGCCTTACCTAATTCGCTACCTTGCTTGATTTCAGCACGCAGCAGGTCACCCGTAGAAAGTGGTCGAAAGCCATAGCGTTCGGATGAGGACTTCGCTTTGCGTCCCTGCCGGAGCCTGGGCCCAAAGATTACTAAGTTAAGCATAGTAGTCTCTAAAATGTAGTTAGTCTTTAGTTGATAAATATCACGGAACATACGTCCATAGTCATCGTAGTCGAGGCTGTGACCGAGGATGAACTTATTCTCAATCTCCATCGCCACATAGTCGGTGTGGATATCGCACTTCAGGGCTTCAGGCTTGGAGAGCATAGCTGCGATATGCACTTCCTTAGCTCCAAGCGAGTAGAAGTGCTTTCTGTAGATTGTACATCGTGAAGCCTGTATCGATGAGATCCTCTGACGATGACCACGACGTCCTTCGAGGGATTGGGTGACAGGCATTACCTCCTTGAGCTCAAACGTGCTCTTCGTTCCTCGTAGCTGGAGTAGCGGCGAAGGCGACCTCAAAGTCCTCGTCAATGGCATACATAAGCTCAGAGGCGAACATAAATGAGCCGTTCATGATGCAGACAAAAGAGTGGATCGCGGTCTTTGAAGTCATCTCGCAGGCGTTCCCCGAGCTTCTTGACGGCTTGACCGATTGTCTTGGCATCAATATAGGGACACGAAGGTCAGCCCTTGAGTACTATTTTCTCATTGACAGATGTTACTAACACTACGGTTTGCTGATTAAGAAGCTACAAATTTAGCATTATTCTATCAGATGATGAACTACTATAAAGTGGTAGTGTGCTATTGTCCTTCCCGATTGATGATCCTCACTACCGCTATTCATCCGCTGACATCCTCTTTCCCCATGAGTATGCTATGACTATGATAACTGTGTGAGCACTACTGCTCCACCAGTCGACCCAGTAGTGATCAGAGGCGAGCACTACTGGTCTGCATGCGGAGCAGTAGTGCTTCGGAGCTTTCCACCTGAGATGCGCCTCGACTACTACAGCAATGCTCCAACCGAGTGCTGCCTCATAAGGGAAAGCTCCCCACCCAAACCGAAGAAGCATGAAGTAGCTACAACGAGCCTGTATTCTTACTGCCAGCACTATAATCGCACATCAGAGACTGCACAAATCTTGGTATCTCTTGTCTAAGGCATCCACCTAAGGGGCTTTGTGTTGCTCATGCTCTACATCACGTTCGGATGTCAACGTATTATATGAAGAGCGATAGCATAGTTATCATACCCACCTACAACGAACGGAGAACATCCCGCAGATGATCGACACCGTCCTCGGCACTTCCCCACCCCTTTCCACCTACTTATTGTTGATGATGGCTCCCTGATGGGACAGCTGGCATCGTCCGACAGCAAGGCGAATACTCGAACGTGTACATCTCCTGGAGCGCTCGGGCAAGCTCGGACTCGGTACGGCGTACATCGCTGGATTCCAGTGGTCGCTACAGCGCGACTACGAATATATCTTTGAGATGGACTGCGACTTCAGCCACCCTCCTATAAAGCTCCTCGAGCTCTATAAGGCGTGTGCCGAGCAGGGGCAGACGTGATCCGTTGGCTCGCGCTACATGCGTGGGGCACGAAGAACTGGCTTGATCGCATCCTGATGAGTTATGGAGCATCGCTCTATGTACGACTTATCACAGGAATGCCTGTGCGAGAACGACCCGCAGGCTTCGTCTGCTATCGTCGTCAGGTCTTAGAGACGATGGTACTCCCCGAAGTGCACTTCAAAGGCTACGCCTTCCAGATAGAGATGAAGTACACCGCCTACTGCCTTGGCTTTAAGATCAAGGAGGTACCTATCACCTTCGAAGACCGTGTCCTCGGTACCTCTAAGATGAACACTTCGATCTTCAAGGAGGCTTTCACTGGAGGTTGTCAGCCTCGCTATTGGCATAGCTTCAAAGGCTTCCCGAACAAGAACAACTAACCCCTTTCGCAGCATCTTCGCATGATCCAAGATAACTCCGTATGGCATGCGCACGTTCGCTTCTGCTACTCCTTTCTGCTTGTGCCCTCCTCACTTCGCTCTATCCCAGACCAGCTCAGAGCAGATCGACTCGCCTCATCAAGATGCCCCTGAAGAATATCTTCGTGGAGTACCCCAATAAGACGAGCCACAACATCATCGATAGCTTGGATACTCTTACTCACACCTCGTGACCTGCATCCAGCCTTCGACGGTTCGTTTGACTGGCACAGCTCGGTGTACAGCCATTGGATGCTCGCCGAAGTACTCTCCTCACATCCTGATATTTCCTCCCGCTCTGAGATTGTCGCAGCCTTTTGATGAGCACTTCACCAAGGAAAAGATGCGAGGGCGAGGCAGCCCACTTTTGACCACTAAGATGTCTGCAACTATGAGCGTACCCTATGGGGTGGGCTTGGCTCTTAAAAGCTCAACAGCAGCTCCATTATCTTGCCGAGAAAGAGTAGCGATAAGGCACTACAAGAGAAGGCCAAAAGTCTGGGCCTCGAACATGGATATACTCACCAATAAGATCGTAGAATGAAGTGAAGGCATACCTGCCGAAAGATGACTTACCCCAACCGCATCGGCACGCACTCCAACTCTGCTTTTGCACTCGCCTTCGCCATCGACTATGCTCGCTCTGAGTGGCGATAAGACCTTGGAGCAGATCTCGTAGACAAGGCGCATCAATTGCACTTCTCGGATGAGCCCCAGGGAATGGGGAGCCTAATGCGACGGACTTCATTTCCCCCGACACTAATGGTCGCCGACCTGATGACTCGAGTTCTTCCTCAGCAGCGCTTGACGTGCGCTGGCTCTCCAGTACTTTCACCCCCAAAGGGATAAACCGGCTGTGTCAACCTCCCTGTCGTCAGTGACCTCACCGACTATACTATTGTACATCTTGTAGGGACTCTCCTTTACTCGTGCATGGACGATGGCACGTATCTCGGGCTACCTCCCTCAGGACATCCACTGAAGGCACGTCTGGCTCGCACTTCCTGCCCAGATGTATGCACGTGGGATGGAGCAGATCTTCCGCTCTGACATGGTGGTGACCACTGGCTCGCTACGTTTGCTCGCTATGCAGACGAGGTAATGACCGCCAATAAGATCAAGCACTAAAAGCTCAATAGTCCCAGCCGCATGCGCATCGCAAAGTAGGAACTATGGGTGCACAGCGGTGGTGCGTGGCTCAATAGGCACAGCAATCTGCGTACAGCCTTGTCATAGCCTCCATCATCTTCATCATCGTATCGCTCTGGGCTTCGACCGCTTAGTCACTCGTATGGCGGAGGCGGAGCGCCTGAACATGGAGATATGGGCCAATGCTACGCAGGCGACGACGACGAATGATATCAACACGACCCTTATCTACCTGTCGCGTATCCTGGCCTCCAACCCTTCTATCCCCACCATCATCACCGACCAAGAAGGGCATATCATCAGCTCACAACAATATCGAGCTTCCCAAGGAACCAAGAGTCCCCTCTCATCATAAGCTCGAGGCCTTCCTTAGGTTACCCTCCTAGCTGTGATGGAAGGGCTAACCGAACCGCTATACCTCTACTATTCGGATAGTAAAGTACTCCAGCAGCTGCATATATTTCCCTATATCCACCTTTAGCCGTCTTCATCCTCTTCCTCGGCGTAGCGATCATTGCGCTCATCAGTCTGAAGAAGTCCGACCAGAACCGCATCTGGGAGGATTGGCTCGCGAGACAGCACACACCAGTTAGGGACACCTGACCTCTTCTCTGATGGCGTGGAAGCAATACCTCGAGAGTGTCGGCACTGAGGAAATGATCACCAGTGAGATGGAGAGGATGATAGAGGCGACTCGGCATCATTGCAGACCGCTTCCAGAAAAATCGGGTCAGCCCCTAAAGCTCAAGGCGCATGACCTGCAAGAGGTACTACTCCGCTCCATTCACTGCATGCAGCCACGTATCTCTCAGCAGGTGAGCTCATTCCTCCGCCTGCGCTGGATGAAGCCATTGTCGTGATGCTAAGTGACTCTGCTCATGGCGTGGGTCTTCGAAAATCTCATTAAGAACGCCGTCGATGCGTGTCGGGCAGGGCAAATATCCTGCCTACGTCCTCAAAAGACCAGTGGGTGTACATTGATATTACGAGATACCGGCAAGGGATTGCCATGAGGATGCAGCGCCGCATCTTCCATCCTGGGGTATCGACACGCCAGCGAGGATGGGGGCTTGGGCTCTCTTTAGCGCGCCGTATCGTGGAGGAATATCATCGAGTCACATCTATGTCAAGCACTCGAAGTAGGTGTAGGGCGACCTTCCGCATCGAGCTCCGCCGTGAGATGGAGTAAGCCCACAAAGATGACGACTTCCCGCTCCTACTATCCCCTCGCCCCAAGTCCTTACTAAGGCGACTCAGCACGTGGAGGCTTCCTGCCTCCAAAAGTCTTTGGGCGCGCGCCTACTCCTCGAAGCCATCACTCAACAAGGGCATATCAAGCATGAAGCCCTGCCTGGATATTCCCGAGGATATACGTGCGCTACAAGAAGCCTCGCGGCTTTATGACCAGGAGCGACAGAGATCAATGTCAGTGAGTCGGGCACAGATATGCGCTATGACCGCTATACTTAGCTGCAACGGCATCACGACCGCTGATGCTTTCGGGGCTGGGGCGCACAGCATCAGCGTCCTATTGCGCCCTTAGTCACGGCACTCCGCGAGCTGGGGGCACATAGTGTTACCTGGAGGAAGAGGGCTATCCACCCCCTGCAGTTCACCCCGGGATAGCACCTCTGGGACTCACACACTTGGATGCATCCTCCAGCTCCCAGTACCTCGGTGCCCTGCTCCTACTCTGTCCGAGATGAAGCTGTAGGATCACGATCGACACACGGGAAGGGAGCACATCGCTTCCTGCCCTATGCGCTGATGACCTTAGAGCAGCTACGGTCTTATATGGCTATCTATGGGAAGAGGGCTACCCAGAGGGCTATTCTCTACTAGGACAAAGAGAAGTAACTACACCACCGCCTCTATGGTGAAGCAGACTGGAGTGCGGCCTCCTATGCCTACTGCCTTGAGTAGCCTACCGCCTATAGGATCGACCATTAAGTTGCAGGGTTGCAGCCTTCCTCCCTCAAGGAGACGCGACCCATTTTGGTGTATATTTCAAGTTGCTGAGTATGATACAGGTTTCCACAGAAGGTGGGAATGAATGATTGCACAGTGGTAAGCCGACTCCTTCGCATACGAGCTCGTTGGCTCAGCATATGAATGAATGTCCTGACCTCGTACCTGCTGTAGTCGTAGCTCTTGTCGGGAAGAATATCCCCCTCTCACCCTTACAGGTGTAGCCCACCTTTAGGACAAAGGAGGTCGGATCGTCTGCAAAGCCCTTTCGGATGAACTGGCATAAAGCTCGGTGTACCCGGCTTTCTCTTTGGGAAAAGATAGCCTCAGTGTGGGACGTAGCAGGACACTCGCTCGTCTCTCTGACCATGCAGACACCACCCTATCACCCTCACGGAGATCATCGTCAGCAGGCTCCGCCACTCGCCCCACATCTTCCTTCGCTTCCGGATGTGGAGCACCCAGAAGCGAGTGAAGAAGAGCTTTCCTAACTCCTGGAGAGAAGTAGCCTCTCCTCTCTCTGCTAAGAGAGCTACCAACAGCAGGCGTGGCGAAACCGAGACATAGTCCTCGTTAGCATCGCGCGAGATGGGTGACTAACCGCGGACGGTGCCTCAGGCTCGAGAGATGCGGGTGCACTTCGTGAATCTGCTGCACAGTGTCGTCATGCATATCGCAGATGGCTTGACCTGATGGGCATTCTGGAAAGGCCTTCACCGAGATCGTGCCCTGGAAACTCCATCGTGTGCGTGCAGGTCGATGGCGTAATAATCTCACCCAGCTCGAAAGATACTCAGGCTGCAATGATCGCGATTGAGCGGTCCCCTTCTGAGTCAATACTCGTAAGGACAAGCATCGTCTCAAAGAGTAGGGTGTCCTCCCACTGGACGAAACATGCTGTCGACGTCTTTCAGTATCGTGTGGCCTCGCAGGGCAAGAGCATTTGTGCTGTTGTGACCTGACCATCCTCACCGATGATACCGAGGACATCATCCCCGAAATGGGATGGCAACAGAATAGTCAGCTATCTTTAGTAGTTCACAGTGAGGCCATCCTGCTCAATGAGTTCGTAAGTGATGCACATATGTCATTGGTCCGGATCGCTGAGTAATGGTTCCGCTGATGGGCTGGCCTCACTCTCTCAGTAGAGAAGAGCGAGGAGGAAGACGCGGAGTCTGACGCTACCGCCACTCTTTGGACTCTTACCCCTGGACGATACGGTCGTCTTCGGAGAAAATCAAACGTACCCATTCGCCACTGTCGGCGGAAAGTGTCGGGGTCGTCGTACCGATATACGTGGGTAGGCGCGAGCAGGGCTGCACTGAGCCGCCTGCATGGCTCTTGAGTCGCTCGGAGAGTAGGGCTTCCTGTGCTATGGCTTCACGCTGTCGGCGGCTGCAGTGCGTGTCCTCAGTACTTACCTTCTACGGCGGGCCGTGGCGATCGAAGCTGGGTCAAACCAGGCTCAGGCTCTGGCTGGACCGCGTTACTGGTGAGACTTTCGTACCCGATCACCATTCGAAAGGCGAGCAAGGAGAGCGCAGACCTGCGATTGACCTTCGCCCTATACGGTATCTCTCCTAGGGTCTGTGTGAACCGCATAGGCAAAGTCCGAGACGGAGGCATCAAGCGGTAAGGCGATGGGACGACCTTTGAGTGAAAGCCGTGATGTCGTGTGAGTAGAGACTAAGGTGAACGGTGAGAACTCCATCCCCTTCGAGTCTGGGTGATTGAGTACCTCGCGGATAGTGCGTCAAGCCAGACCTCCAGTTCGTGGTCTTCTTCTACGACATCTCCTTTGTAGCGCCAGTGAGCAGCGAGCCCTTGCTCAGCAATATCTGTCATTCGCTGACTACGTATCTGCACCTCGATCCACTGTGCATCGGGCCCCCAATACGGTGAGGTGGAGGCTTGATAGCCGTTGCCCTTGGGGATAGACAGCCAGTCACGCAAGCGCTCGGGACAGTTGCGATAGGTCTCGGTGATAGCCGTGTAGATATCCCCAACAGCGGTTTTTCTCGGGGTATCCATCCTGACTATCAAAAGATGATACGCACGGCGAAGAGATCATAAACTTCCTCAAAGGGTATGCCTTTGATCTGCATCTTGCGCCAGATAGAGAAGCATCCCTTGACCCTCGCCTTCATCTCGTAGCGTAGTCCCATTGCATCAAAACTTCTCCTTCAGAGGCGCAGCAAAGCGCTGGAAGAGGTCTTCTCGCCCAGCTTCACTCTCCTCCACCTTACGCTTAATCTCCAGGTAAGCCTCCGGGATGCTCGTAGTGGAAGCAGATCTTCCAGCTCGGTCTTGATGGAGAAGAGCCCAAGACGGTCCGCTAATGGGGCATAGAAGAGAGGTTTCTCCTGCGATCTTAAGCCGCTTGTCGGGCTTCATCGGTTCCCAATGTCCGCATGTTGTGCAGGCGGGTCTGCTATCTTGATGAGGATGACACGTGCATCATCACCGATGGTCAGCAGGAGCTTACGATATTCTGCGCCTGAAGACTGTCGATGTTTGTAGTACTTGCTCGGTAGAGATCTTCGTCAGCCCTCGACGATCTGTGCGATTTTATCTCCGAAACCACGGCGAATATCTTCGACTGTGTACTCGGTATCTTCGACTACGTCATGCAGGGAGAGCACAGCAGATGAAAGTCGAACCTAAAGCCAGCTCTCCTTGCGCACGATGCGTGCTACTGCTATGGGATGCAGGATATAGGGCTCGCCACTTCGCCGGCGTACAAAGCCCCATGGGCATGCCGTGCTAAGCGGAAAGCCTGGTCAATAATCTCGGTCTTCTTTCGGTGAGGAGATAGCTAGCGGTCCGCTATGAGTGCCTGATATTCTTGGTCAGTGAGGGCTTCTCCTCGGGGCTAAAGCTGAGGCTAATCTGAGACATAAATGAAAGATATACCTGGGTGGTGGGAGATTAGGCTGCACTAATCAAGTAGACGGTGGAGGCTATGAAGCTAGGCAGGATAGCTCCCTCGCTCACTTGACGACACGTTGCCCGAAGAGCACTGCAAAGATATAGAAACATCAGCCCCTGCCACTATCATAACGAGAAATCTAGTGCCGTGACACCACCGATACGTATGGGGGTGATCGTGGAGCTGACACGAGGATGAGGAAGATGTTGAAGATATTCGACCCCATCGATGTTTCCTGCAGCTATCTCTGGCTGCTTCTTAAGAGCTGCAGCTACGGAAGTGCAAGCTCAGGAAGAGAAGTCCCAGCAGCCATAACGTCCGGGCTAATGAAAACTCACTCATCCCGGTGCGTGCGTGCTCGAGGCTGAGGAGACGAATAGATCTCCTCCGTAGATGAGTTCGGCGAGCCCACCGAGGATGAAGAGAAGGCAGAAGCCAAAGAGGATAGGGGACGTATCGGCGTCATGGTCGGCGTGGGGGTCATCGGGGAGCATCCTTTGCGATAGCAAGGTGTAGGTGAGAAGATGAGGAAAAAGCTCTATTAGGGTGAGCCTTCTCCGCGACTCAGGATGTTCTCCGTTGTGCCAGCAGTACCAGCAAGATCGTGTCGTAGCTGAGGAAGAAAGTACCAAGAAGGAGAGTAGCATCAGTGGTATCTCACGACGGATCGTACTCTGAGTGATGGTAATCGGAGCCACCAAGGCTGTCACGCCTCCGATAGCAAGGATGTTGAAGATATTGGAACCAATGACGTTACCCATCGCTATATCTGCATTGCGTTTTGAGCGCGGACATAAGACTAACAATCAGCTCGGGAGCGGAGTGCCCAAAAGGCAACAATCGTAAGACCAACGACCAGGAGGAGACAGCCCCATGCGCCGAGCCAGGTCGAAGCTCTTCGGGTCAGGTAGTTAGCTCTAACGATGATGAGGACGATACCAAGTAGGAAGGTAGAATATCTACGAGCATATATTTACAAGTTAGCATAGGGCGAATGTAGAAATTAGTTGATTAATGGCAGAACCCGAGCAACCCGAGCAACCACCGTGTCCTTGCCATCATCCTTCTAGGGACGGAGCATACGATGAGGTGCACGGCCGAGGAAGAAGAGTACTACGGCAAGTATGCAAGACACTATTTCTTGGAGCATAGAGGATAACTTTTAGACTAGAAGTATGAAGCCCGATAGACGATGAAGCAGAGAAGCCATGCGACAGCACATGAATAAAAAAGAGCTGCGAAGACTCCCCACTTCCAGTGTCCAGCCTCCCTACCTATGGCGATAAGTGTCGCTACTAGGGAAGTAGATCAGGACGAAGAGCATAAAGTATAGGCGATAATCGGTGTGAACGAGGGCGACATCAGAGCGCACCTCCTGCTTCATACGAGTAGAGAGTTGGAGAGGGCTTCATCGCCGTTTCTCGCCATTGCCCGTATAGATGACACCCATTGTACTGACGACTACTTCTCTGGCCATAAGACCAGAGACGATACTTACCCCCATCTTCCAGTCAAAACCTAAGGGACGGATGACAGGTTCACTCAGGTGACCGATGTGTCCGATGATGGATTGCTCCTGGTGGAAAGTAGCAAAGCTATGCTCCAGAGAGTCGATGCGAGCCTGCTTGATCTCATCGGGCAGTGTAGAGCTGCTGGAGGCTACTATCTCCTTATCCTTCACCCTGACGCACCTCATTCTGACGTGGATAGTAGCTCGCAGAACCAGACGATGATCGAGGCAGCTAAGATGACGGTACCCATCTTCTGTAGATACTGCTTTGAGCGTATCCATACGTGGAGTGCTACGGAGCGTACCGTAGGACGGCGGTAAGGTAGGAGCTCCATCACGAAGGGGATATCTTCCCCTTTGAAGACTGAGGTCTTGAGCAAACGAGCTGACACAACTGCCATCAGCACCTTAATGATATATAGGGAGAAGAGGATGAGTGTGGCGCAAGGTACTGGGAAGAAGGCTCCTGCAAGGAGCAGATGAGACAGGAAGGCGTGCTGAGCAACTCATGAAGGGAAGGACGAGCATCGTGATCAGTCGGCTCTTGCGACTCTCGATCATACGCGTACTCATCACGGCAGGGCACATTGCACCGAACCCCATAATCAAGGGAATGAAGGACTTGCCATGTAGCCCCATACGGTGCATCAGCTTGTCCATGATGAGAGGCTGCACGCGCCATATAGCCACTATCCTCAAGGAGCGAGATGAAGAGGTAGAGGATGACAATCTGTGGCAAGAGACGATGACCTCCGACACCAGCGATAATTCCATCCACGATCAGGTCACGCAAGGGTCTTCGCTCATGGCATCTCCTACCCACTCACCGAGGAGCTTTTACCCGCATCAATTAGATCCATGGGGTATTGTCGAGGTGAAGGTAAAGAAGAACATCAGTCCATCAGCAGCAGGAAGAACGTGGAAGCATGACGACTGGTGACAGATGTCATCAATGACGGTCTGTGGTCTGCTTGCCCGTGTGCTGAGAGAACGTAGTTCTTTTCAGAGCCCCAGAGATGAAGCCATAGCGTGCATCGGTGATGAGCGACTCAGCTTCTTCATCTGTCTGCTCCTGAGCTTACGTGAGGCGAAGTCGCGAGCTAGAGATGAGAAGCCCCACGGGTATAGTGACGGGCGAGAGCTGCTTCTCTATATCGCTGTCTCGTTCGAGGAGCTTGACGGGCCGTTGAGCGACAGCGATGGTGTCAGTGATGTCGAGTATGCTCCAGTATCTTCTGCCTGCTCCGCGATCAGCGGCTCGAGGAGTGAACCATGAGGGGAATACGTAGTGGACGGAGCTGCCCCGTCTCGCGTTGAGCAGCTGTTCGTTTGCATCTCCTGAGTCCTCGTCCCGTCCAGTTCGTCAAAGAGAGCTTCGAAACCAAACCAGCACGAGCAAATCATTGGGGGATCATCGGGATGCCCAAGAGGCGCGAGAAAAGGCGAGGATAGTCGAAGTACTCCTTGCGCCCATGAATTCATCGAACATATTCAGCGCAACGACTACAGGCAATCCCAGCTCTTGATCTGGAGGGTGAGGTAGAGTTGCGCTCTATGTTGCACGTGTCGACGACGTTGAGTACCATATCAGTCGCCTGTCCCCGTCAGGTAGTTGCGGATGTAGACTTCCTAGGACTATAAGGAGATAGCGAATAGGGAGCCAGGTGAGATCGATGAGCTCGATACGACTAGCCCTGATAGTATATGTAGCCCGTCTTGGCCTCGATGGTCACGCCACTATAGGTTTTCCTACGTGCTCGTGCGCACCGCTGGCTTGGTTGAAGAGAGATGTCTTGCCACAGTTAGGATTGCGAGAAGGAGCGATGTAGGGTGAGGAGAGTTCACGTGTCTTGACGTGTCCCAGATCCATGCATTGTAGAGCTATGCAGCTCTGGATTGGACAGGTTCTTGGTGTCTCGGGTATCAGGGGGCTATGTCAGGAGAGGCCTGCAGGTGTGCACTCAATGCGCTCGGCATCGCGTATGAAGCACGGACGTTGTAGTCCAGGATCTTGTAGTGATGGGATCTCGTAGGGAGCACAGTGTGCAAGCTGTTGTCTGTACGAAGCCCATCTCGGGATACGCTTTCTGAAGGGCTCCTGACCCACCTACTCGTACGATGACTGCCTTTTGTCCAGTCTGTAGTGAGCTAAGTTCATATGAGGTGTAAAAAGCTCTACTCTCTGCCTGTCGCGCAAGCTGTGGGTTGGGCACCCAAACAAGAGCTCACTGGGTGACCCCTGATACGTTAACGTAAAAGGGTAATCTATCGTGCCTTCGAGTGGTAGTTTCAGCCTCAACGTCATAGCCACTCAGAATACATTGATTTTGCTTTCTCTCCTCCATACCAAGCGTCCCCATCCTTCGATAAGTTAATCGATCAGGTCACCTTTCGGTAGCAACCTCACCTCGCCCAACCAGGCTACGTCCCATACTGAAGGGGCGGGTGGAGCACTACTGCTGAGAGGCCGGCAGTGAGGCGATGGTGTGCACCTGACTGGTCGAGGCGAGGCGGTATAGGTCAGGGCTCTCTATATTGGCACGTGCCATTCCTTGATAGAAGCAATGCCTCCTCAGCTACTCTGGGGACTTCCTTATAGGAGACTGTTGCACGGTCTCTTATATATAAATGAGGTGTGCAAACTCGTTGAGCACCGAGATACTACATAGCACACTTATTTCGTCTATATGTAGATTGTAGCAAACAAGGAGAAAAAGTATATTTGTGAAGTGGACAAGGCGTGGTTGGCTCCTATGATAGAGGGTCTACTACACGCCATGCGCCCTGCTCCTGTAGATAAATCACAGCACCGACAGAAAAGTAAACAATGCAGCAACACACATTCAATGGAACAAGTCGAGTGGCTCCTGGACTACAAGCTACAGGAGACGAAAGGCGAAAAGGGAAGATCGTCGATGTACCGACCCTCCTATGATATTATAGCACGCTTCCAAGGGGGACCCAACGCAGGGCATACACTGGAGTTCGAAGGAGAAGTACATCCTCCGCTCCATCCCCTCAGGTATCTTCCAGGAAATAAGGTGGAAAACGTCATCGGCAATGGCGTCGTGCTGGATCCCCATCCTCTTCGCGAAGAAGCCCGCGCCTCTCTCGTAGTGGACATGATCTGCGTAGCGTCTTGTCATCTCACGCAAAGCACACCTCATCCTGCCTACGCACCGCATGATCGATGCGGCACAGGGAGGGCAAAGGGAGCGGTGCAAAGATTGGCACAACAGGCAGGCATAGGCCCCACCTCACACCGACAAGGTCAGTCGCTCAGGACTGCGCATCGGATGATATTCAGTCCGACTTCAGCGCAAGTACCAAGCGGCCAAGGAGCGTCGCCTACCCTTCTGAAGGCTTACCAATACCCCACCGATGGGCTTGACGAACTGGAAGCGCAGTGGTTGGAAGCTATCAGCACCTCGAAGAGTTCACCTTTCATCGACGTGAAGAGTATATCAATGATGCGCTCCGCCTCGCGCACCGTCTCAGCTGAAGAAGGTGCGCAGGGGTCGCTCGTAGATATCGACTTTGGCTCCCTATCCTTCTGTCACTCGAGCAATACCGTCTGCGCAGGTGCTGCACAGGGGCTGGAGTATCGCTCCACATAGTCGGGAGGTCTACGGGATCTTCAGGCTTATTGTACACACGAGTCGGAGCTGGTCCTTTCCCGACAGAACTCTTCGATGAGACAGGCGAACAGCTCTGCTCTCTCGGTCGTGAGTTCGGCTCCGTGACGAGCCGTCGCCGTCGCTGTGGCTGGCTCGACCTCGTTGCGCTGCGCTATACGGTGATGCTCAATGGTGAGCCGCCTGATCATGATGAAGAGCGATGTCTCGATAGCTTTGCTGCTGATCCGGAGTCTGCACTGACTACGAGATCGCAGAGAGAAGACACGCCGCTTCCCCTAAAGCTTCACTCGATGCGGTACGTCCAGTCTACCGAGCTCAAGGGATGGCAGATGCGATACGACGAAGATCACCTCTGCCTCTGACTTCCCTCAGGAACTCAAGGATTACATTGCCTTCATCGAGCGTGAGATCGGTGTGCCTATCACGATCATCTCCGTTGGTCCTGATAGAGAGACAGACGATCACGCTCCATCCAGAGCTTCTGCCCCAGACTCACTGAATAGACTTCGATGACCTATCAAGAAGCTATTGACTATCTCTATGCAGCTACTCTCGTCTTTCAGCAGGTAGGCAGCACGGCCTATAAGCCGGGCTCAGAGATAACACATACCCTGGATACACACTACGGACATCCCCACCGCAGCTACCGCACGATACACGTAGTGGCAACGGTGGGGATCACCTCTCCCACATGATAGCCTCCGTCCTCCAGGCGGCTGGCTATCGTGGGACTCTTTACCTCCCCCTCTTGAGACTTTCGTGAGCGCATCCGTGTCAATGGCCAGATGGTAGCGAGGACTTCGTCTGTCGCTTGTCGAGGAGGCACAACCTCTTATTCAAGAGCAGTCGCCTCCTTCGAGCTCACGACCCCTATGGCCTTTGAGTACCTCCGCCAGTCCCAAGCAGACTTTGCGGTCATCGAAGTGAGGATTAGGTGGACGTCTGGACTGCACCAATATCATCTCATCCTCTCCGTCGTCACCAGCATCAGCAAGGATCACACGCTGCCCTCGGTGACACACTTGAGGCTATTGCAGGGAGAAGGCTGGCATCATCAGCTTCTCTACCCTATCATCATCGGACGAGAAGAGTGCCCTGAGGTGCGTGAGGTCTTCGTCAAGAAAGGCGCAGAAGGAGCAAGCCCGGTTACATCGACTGAAGAAGCCGTATCATGTTCAGTGCAGACTCCCGACTCCCAGGGGCAACACTTTTACCCCTGGATGGTGAGAAGCACCTATTACTTTGGGTTAGAGGACTCTGTGCAGCGAGATAACTTCCATACCATCTATGCCGCCATCCATCATCTGATGGATCTTTTACATACTTGTTCTCAATTTTTCTGAGAGCCGCCATTTTCTGGTAAACACTTTGGTTTATTAACGATTGACTGCCCTTCGAGATATTCCAGCATGTAGATAAGGTCAAACATGTTATGGACATAGTTCTGAAGATCTGCTGCCTTTTGGAATCTCTCTGTCGGATCCAAGACTTGAAGACGGGATCCTTCTGTACTATCTGATGTTGAGTGTTTCAAGATAGAATTGATGGTAATGGTTGCGTCACTTGGTTGGTCAGGGGCTTGCAATAAGCCTTTTGCGAAGAACTCTGGTCCCAAACCACTTCTTCGACCATAGCCGCCAAGGTAAATATCCTGATCCGAATCATGGGTCATCTCATGGGTATAGGTAATGGCTCCATCCTTGTCCAGCATACGGTAAGACATATAGTAGACACCATCCCCTGTTGCGTAGGCTCCATGCTGGTTGTGTACTACCTTATTGCCAACTGGTCCAAAGAAGTTCTTCATGGCTGGATTGGAACTATCAAACTTAGCCTCCAATGTAGCTTTTCCTGAGGTTGTGTCATCCCCAAACTTATAAGCATCATAAAGCAAGATGGTACGATAGAGTTTTTCACGTGACTGTTCATCTAAAATACGATACCAATAATCGTAGTGATCTCGCTGACGTTTGGCTGTTTCACGCGCATTTTCTTCAACAAAGTCATTGAGAGCCTTGCCTGCTTTATGCTCGCTATTGCGGTAGCGATCATAGGCTCCAAATCCTAGGCTGGACATGGTCGAGATGACAAATACTGATTTCTCTGGCAAGGTTAGGAGAGGCAAGACCATATTGCGGTATTTCCAAGTGGCACTCGTGATGCGATCATAAACACCGATAGAATACTTGGTACCAGCTAGTCCTTGCTTCTTTTTCACCTCTTCGATAGTGGATTTTTCTTCGACGATGTAAGCCTTAGTCTCTGATTTAAACCAGTCATTGTTACTTGTATTTGGTAAAAAGACTTTTCGGTAATTTTCTAGCGTGCTAAACAAATCTGTCGTTCCATGTTGACTGGCAAGACTGATACCATAAGTATCGACATTATTCTTAGCTAGAAGATTGTTAAAGCCAGATTTACCCAACTCAATCAGAGTGTCCAGTGGTGAAGCATTCCCCTTACCAAAGAAGTCCAGATGGTACAGAACCAGGTCTTTGACGTTTACTTGACCATAGCTGAAGTTGTACCAACGCTCCAGATATGTCAAACCAAGTAGCAAGGCTTCTTTGTTGTGCTTGATTTTATCTACAAGATAGCCCTTGGTAACTGGGTTATCGCCAGCAAGTCCAGCATCTGCTGACAAGAGTTTCTTCAAACTATCTTCCAGATGTTCCTTGGTTTTGGCGAACTGGTCTTCAAGATAGAGCTCAGTCTGCTCGACTTTTGGAGAAATACCGAGTGTCTTTCTGATGCCTTCTGAATGGTAGTCCACCTGCTGCAATTCAGGTAAGACTTGTTTGATGATAGAGCTTTGGTCGTACAAGAATTGATTCGGTGTGTAAAGAAGGCCAGTATCTCCTAGACTATATTCTGCTAATTTGGCAAAATCATCCTGGTATTTGAGATCGATCTTCTCAGATGAATGGTCCTTGTAGTGCAGCAAGAGTTTGTTTGCAGTCTCTTTGTTGGAAACAATATCTGTGATGACTTGGTTATCCTTCATCATGACTGCTGACAAGAGTTCTTTTTGATATAAAAGGCTGTTCTCATTGACCAGATTTCCGTATTTGACGATAGTTGCCTTGTTGTAGAAAGGTAGCAATTTTTCAATGTTCTTATAAGCCAAGGCGCGCTTAGCTTGATAATGAGCCACCTTAGAAAAATCACTGTCTTTCTTGCCACTTGTTGAGAGGGGCTCCACTGTTGGTAGAGTGAGAGGATTAATGGCTACTTTTTTGCTTTCGATTTGGGAAGCATCTAGCATTGTCCCTCTTTCTTCAAAGGATTCCTTGCTGACGACCTCATCCTTGACTAAGGTGACATTGTAGACTCTGTTGACCTTGCTGCTGAATGTGTCCTTCACCTTCATTCCATTATAGTGGTAGCCGGTAATGGCATTTCCGTTGGTTACATTGACATCACTGAGAACATTGGTCAATCTTCCAGCATGCTGTTCCTCATTAGTTTTTCGATCCCACAAATAGCCTGCTACTCCCGCGACTCTACCAAAGTGCTTGGCATTGTTAATATCGCCTTCAGCATAGCTATCTTGTATCTGTGCATCCTGATCTACTAGACCTGCAAGACCACCCACAGTCTGATCTGAACTATTTGTGTTGGATGAAATGGCTACTGTCGCTTTTGACTTCGTCAGCAAAGCCCTGTTTCCTGTCAAATGACCGACCAGACCACCGATATTATAGGCAGCTGTCGTTTCATAAGTGTTGATAATTCTTCCCTTGAAACTGCTCTCTGTGATACTTGATTGCTCCGCCTTAGCCAGCAAACCACCGATACCACGTTCACCGGCGAGAACACCATCGACGTGAACTTGCTGAATCTTTGTGCCATTCTGAGCTTCATAGGCCAATGCACCGATATCATCTTTCCCTGAAATGGAGACATTTTTCAGACTCAATTTTTCTACTGTGGCTCTACTCAAAGTTTCGAACAGAGGTTTTTTCAAGTTGTAAATAGCATACTGCTTACCATCTTTTTCACCGATCAACTGACCAGTAAAGGTGCCCTTGATGTACGATCTATCATCAGGTCCCAGTTCCACTTCGTTGGCATTCAAACTAGCTGCTAAATGATAGGTTCCAGAGAGATTCTGGTTGATAGCTTTGACTAGGTTGCTAAAGGAAGTAAAGGTTGTCGTTTCCTCTGTAGCCTTCTTAGCTAAGTAGAAGGTGAAATTATCAACATATTTATTCTCTAGCTCTTGCTGGAGTTTTTCAGCCTTGGCTGTGATTTTATAAACTGGCTGCCCATTTTTCGTTTCTGCCGTTATTGAAGAAACTGGTAGATAGACATCTTTAAATGACGAAGATTTAACCTTGACAAAGTAAGTGTCTGGATTACTTGGGACACCATCTAGAGAAACGTGTTGTTTGTATGTGCCATTGGTCTGACTATACAACTCCAGATCCGAAACATTTCTTAGTTCAAGCGTCTTCTCTGGATCTTTTTCTTTTGGTTTTTCTGTCGGATCTTCCGGTTTTACTTGCTCGGTATTGCCAGTATATTCTGGAAGAGGAGCGACTTGTTCCGGTTCCACGATGGCTCCTGCTTGAGTTCCTGTATATTCTGGTGTTTCAGTTGTCTCTGGAGCTACTATTGCACCAGATTGCTCACCTGTATATTCTGGTTTTTCGCTTGTCTCTGGGGCTACAATCGCTCCCGCTTGAGTTCCTGTATATTCTGGTGTTGGTGTCACCTGTTCAGGTTCTACGATTGCTCCAGACTGCTCGCCTGTATAGGCTGGTTTGTCAGTCGTTTCTGGTTCCACCAAAGCCCCTGACTGGACGCCCCCAACCTTCGGCTCAACTTTTTCCGGCTCAACGATGGCACCAGCTTGAGTTCCCTGATACTCAGGCAATGGAGCAACTTGCTCGGGTTCAACGACTGCTCCTGCTTGGGTGCCTGTATATTCTGTTTTTTCAGCTGTCTCTGGGGCTACAACCGCTCCCGCTTGCTCGCCTGTATATTCTGGTAATGTAGCCTGAGTCTCAGACTCTCCTTTTCTTGCAGACTGAGGTGCTTCACTCGGAGCAACTGCCTTCTTAGTCCCTTTTTCTACTATACGTGGCAAGGATTCTTCTAATTTAGTTGATAGAACTTCCCGAGAAATTTCTTGGTTTTCAACAGTGAAAATGCGAACAAGTTCAATCTTCTTCCCAGCACGACCTTCTTGTTTGACACGAATGGTTCCCTCTGCTAGTTCTGAATTTTCTTGAACCACTTCTGAAAAAGTCTAGTTTTGGTTACAATTTCTTGGTCTTTGTATAGGAGCTCTGGTTTGTTCACGCGACCAGCCAAGACTTCATCCTGAGGATCAATACTAGCAAGACCGGACGGTTTTGGATCGGATGAATCTTGAGAAGGGATTGGTTTTTCAGCAGGGAGTGTAGGAGATGGTATTTTCTGCTCATCTCCTGCCCTTTGTCCACCTTCGTTGGCTTGGAAATGAGGTTGAACCGTATAGTCAAGTTTCTGATCCCTAGCAACAGTTTCTTGCTGATTAATCTCTTTGTCTTGCTTAATATAGCCTAGATAAGTATAACCTGATAAGGCACGTGGCAAAGGCAGACTATCTCCTTGGGATAATTGGTATTCCTGATTGTACTGGAGCAAAAGTTGATTTTCAATAGCCTGAACTGAAGAAGCCAAACCACTGCCCATCCCTGTTATCAAGACAACTTTCAAGATAGCTTTCTTTTTGCCTTTCTTTTTTCGATACGACAAAAATAAAGGAAACCAATCGAAGCCAGAACTCCACCTGATAAAAACGCTAGTAAGGCTATTCTGCCCACCTGTATTGGGCAACTGACCCAGCTAGGGCTTTCTCATCCATACGGTAGACTAGATAATAGGTGCTCTCACTATCTTCCGCAATTTTAGGAATATCCTTGACAATCAAGTCTTTTTCTTGCCCACTCAGCTCCGTATCCGTCACATATTTGTAGTGAACAGCTACATTTTCTTGGGCAAATACGGTTCCACTACTCACAATGGACACAAAAAATAGACTTGAAATCGAAGCTGACACAAGTCCAATTGCTAATTTTCGTAAGGAGAAACGATGCTGTTTCTCTCCAAAAAACTTTTTCATTCTATATCCTCTCAACTTTTCAACCTCTATCAAGAAAATAACTAGTATTATATTTTGATATAGGTATTTCACATCCACCATTATACTATAAAAATACTTCCTTGTCTCAAATAAATGCTTTAGATTTTACGAATGTAAAAGCTTATTTATCCTGTAAAATTTATCTGTCGTTGATGACAAAAAGAAGGCTAAGCGCCTTCTCTTATTTGAAAATATTTCTAACAAAAAGTCATTATTCTTGAATCTCGAATTTTTTCAAAAGTCCAAAATAGAGGGATCCACCAATGATTGTCAGAATTCCTCCTACCCAGCCCAAGAATGGGATCAATCCAACAGCACCACCTACAATAAACAAGACAGACGGTGCAGGTGTCACACGCTCATCATCCTTGTAATACACAATAGCCACAATTCCTAAAACCAAGATTGCAACTTTCACCAATGATAAAATAATTGAAAAAATCGTCAATAGTCCAACTGTTGCATCAGAGTTCTCCGTTGCCGCAGCAGCACCGACAGCTATCATAAACATAACAACTGGAGCCAACAGCAAGACAATACCTGAAATAAGACCAAAAATCGCATTCACGCGAGCAAGTGTATTTGTTTTCATCCGAATCTCCTTAAAAAAATTTTTACAGCTATCATTTTATCATATTTTCATGAAAAACAAAAGGAATTTCAAAACGAGTATACTAGATGGTGAATGATTTCAAATTTCTAAACAGACATTTCGAGCAAGAAATATATCATGTATCAATTTATTTGTAGGTTCATTCGTTTTTGTACTAAGCAAGCCGTTCCCCTAAAAAGAAGATCACTTGGATCTTCTTTTTTTCGTATCTATCTTTCAAAGATGGACTGTCTGAAGTCGTCTGT